>Ga0315287_10004576_pt1 | contig 13512 bp, 18 predicted proteins | sample YL17G11_0_MG_FD_205037 | JGI IMG/M metagenome (GOLD analysis project Ga0315287, IMG submission 205037) | Sediment microbial communities from Yellowstone Lake, YNP, Wyoming, USA - YL17G11_0 | ecosystem: Environmental > Aquatic > Freshwater > Lake > Sediment | place: USA: Wyoming | collected... | reverse complement strand
CAGAACCCCCAGTCACGTGGACACGGGTTCGCTCCAGGGCAATACGGGTACAGTCTCTGGAAGCAACGCCAACCGGAACTTTGCCCCGGTCATAATGGACGTGGGTTCAGCCTGTATCAAGAACTTCCATGAGAACAAGGACTACCGCGTGTCCGTCCAGTACCCGGAACCCATCGCCAGCCTACAGCGTCTGACGGTCCGGTGGGTCGACAAGTCTGGGAACCCCCTCGATTTCAGGGGGTGGGACACGAACGCATTCGTCTTGAGAATTCACATTCGGGACCAGGAACGACCCCCTCCGCCCCCGCCACCTCTACAAGACGTCGAGATTAGACGAATTGTAGAAGCGATGACTTTTCAGATACCCAAACCTGAGAAGGAATCCACTCGTCCTAAGATTCAATGGTGGCTGGTCGTCCTCGCTATTTTGGGTTTTATTTTTGTTTGGAAAACTCGTCCCGGAACTGCAGTTCCCCCTCTCCAGGCCCCAGTGAAGGTCGTGCCCATTCGGGCCGCAGTGTAGCTCACGCTCTTGTCACCGCGTAGGCCACCTGGGCCTCCTTGACCTCAACGTTCTTGATGAACGCCTTGGCGACCATGAACACCACGACCGACAGGAGGGTCGTGAAGATGGCCGTAAGGAAGTAGTACTGACCACCGTTCTTGTTGACCTGGATCAGCTGCGAAATTACCCAGCGAATGGCATCGACCCACGAGATGGCGCTAGCAAACGCAAAGCCGGCGATGATGGCGTTGACGGACTGAGCCTCGACCTGGAGAGCGATACCGGAGAGAGCGGAGGCCATTTGTTACTACTGGAGCCGAAAATAATTGTGAGCCTCGCGTGGATCCCAGCCTTCTATTTCAGGGCTAGGATCTGGGTCTTCAAAATTGTCCTGAAGTGGGTCCTTTTCGTACGACTCCGGACCTTCGTCGTCCTCGTATTCCTCTTCTGAAAGGATCATGGAGTACTTGGGCTTCTGTTCCTCCTCATCATCGGACTCCCAGTCCATCTACTCTTGTCTCTGTTTGTCTACTGCGTTTTTGAGCGCACGTTCCGCGGGCGTCTCGGGTTCCCACGCGTCCCACGTCTCGGCGCACTCGTTCATCTTCCGGGCCACGTCATCCTCCGCGCCTTCGTAGGGGGTCCAGACGTCGTCGGAGTCGCATGGCGACTCCTCCTCCTCCCCATCAGAAACCGTTTCCCACGAACCGGACCCGGAGTCCTCGTCTGACTCGTAAAGCTCCGGATACAGAGTCCCCAGGTGTTTCCCAGCGACGTTCCGAGCCGCAAACATCAGACCTATGCGCATGTCCTCGCCCTGTACGCAGTCCCGGCCGGCCGCCTTGCAGTAGTGAGCCGCCAGAATCACAGCCGATTCCATAACAGGCAGAAATATGTCCATCGCAGCAGCTTCGACCATTTCTAGGAGATGTAATTTTTAAATATAACTTCGGCTGTCGCGCCACTGACCATCAGGAAGTTGTAGCTGAGGGCGTAGACGGTCACGTACCTATTCGCCTGACTGGGGTTCATGGTCAGGACGAGGTTCTTCTGTTCTATGCGTGAAAAGTTGACGTTACCCGTGGGTTGCTCAGACTCTGGATCTATACTGAACGAGTACATATAGAACAGGTAGTTGGGAACTCGTGTGTGAAATTCTAGAGCCTGTATATTTCTGAGGAAAACTGGGGTCCCGACGTCTGAGGAGATTCGGTCCGTCGAATTGAAGAACAGGACCATGGTCGAGAGCTGATCGGTCGAACCCCCATTGACGTTCGAGTAGTCATAGCCTTTGGCCGAGTCGTTCTGGATGATCAAGAAGATTTCTTTTACACAATTGATGATGGTCAGGGGGCACGTGATGGTGTTGATGCCTTGGGGTGCGAAGAATTCATTCTTCTGAAGCTGTTCGAAAGCGTACATTTGGGGGTGGGACTTGATGAAATCCACCTCGGGGTCGGACAGGTATGTGTATTCGACATCGAGCTCCATCTTCAGAGGGGGCGAAATGACGACGGCCGGGTCCGTGAAGACGGTCGATGGGTGGAGACCCATCCGAATAGTCACATCTTCTTTGAATGCGCACAAAGGCAGGCCCTTTTCGAGGACAGAAAAGGGGATGGGGACCGTGTAGGTTGCTGCGGGTGTCTGTGTTCCCTTGCCTATAAGACCCGTCAGGGCCCCTTGCTTACTCTGCGGGACCTCGAGGTCCCATTTGAGAGCCAGGAATTCGCCCCAGAATCGTTCGACGAGTTGGGTCCCAATGTAAAGCTCGATGTAATCGATCATCAAGGTGCCGACCGAGTCACGGACGGCCCCGGTACCCAAAGAATTCAATGGGAAATTAACTTTCAAGTAGATTTTAGATATGATATCACCCGAACGAGGCAGGACCGCGTATGACTCGGCCCCAAAGTACACGTAATCGCCTTCAAAATTGACGGTGTCGACACGCTGGGCGAAAGACGCGTGACCTTTGTACCGCTCGATAAAGTAGGTCACTTCGGGTTCGCCGCTCAAGATGACATCCTCTTTGCCGAGGGATGCTAAATTGGCACGGGCGGCCATTCCTAGTAAAGGAAAACATTGTTTTCCGTCGGCGCGCTCGCGCGCCTCGTCGTAAGGAAAAAACAGAGCGCCGCAGGCGCTCTTTCTTAACGGTTACTTACGCCGGAGGCTGGAGTAAAGGCCCGTGAGGCTCTTGAGGTTCAGAGAGGCCCACGGCCGCGGCGCCCGCGAGAGAAGGGACCTGCGGTCCCGACTCTCCACTAGTTGAACATCAACCCCGCCAGACCATTTTCAAATCTCAAAACGTTATGATTCACAAAAGCCAGACGGAAATTGCGAGCCAGTGCGCTTGTACTGGTGTTGAGCGTCAGCAGGACCTGTTTGATTCGGCTAAAGTTCACGTATCCGGAAGGTGCCGTCGACCCGGGTGACATGCAGAACGAGTGCATATAGAACTGTCTCGTCGGGAAGTTCGGGTAGTGATTGAAAGGTTCTAGGGAACCCAAAGAGACGGCGTCGTTTGTGGTGGAGCTCATAGCCTCGTAGCCGTTGAAGCTCATTCCGATGCTCTCGAGCCCGTTCCCGGAGTAGTCGTAGGGTGCGGCGCCCTCGGCCTGAATCACGAAGAACATCTCACGGATCGGATTCTTAAAGTCGAGGACGAACACACCCGACGTGAAACTGGGTTGAAGTCTGAACGTCCCGTACTGGATCTGCGTTATGACCTGTTCTATCCGGCTCGTCCTGAACCAGTTGATTTCAGGTTCGGAAAGGTATACGTACTCCGTGATGATGGTGGCGTCCAAGGTGGGATTCACGACTCCGGTGATTGCCGTCAGGTTATTGAACGTGTTGAACTTGATGTGGATCTCCACGTCTTGGCGATCGAGCGCCACTAAAGGTATCGAAAGCTCGGGCCGATTGTAGAAGTAGAAGGGCAAATTCACGTAGTACGTCCGGGCTGTGAGAATCTGAGTCGACGTGTCGCCCTTGCCCGTCAAGAGCTTGAGGGCCGGCTGATTCTCGTACGGAACGTTGAGGTCGTTCCAGAGCTCGATATATTCACCCGTGAGAGTCTCTATGGACTGACCGCCAATCTTGAGTTCGGCCGAACGAATAGCCAGAGTCGCGACCGAGTCGTAATAGACGTAGTTCGGGGGCGTGTTGACGTTCGAAGATACGGGATAGACGGCCAAGAACGTGTTCGAATAGAGGTTCGGGGCGGCTGTCGAACCGTTGACCGACAGGCTCAAAGAGTATCGAGCGGCCGTATTGGACACGCGGAACGGCAAGTTTACGGTCACTGGTGGGTACATGCCGAGACCGACTGGGAAGTTTGTGACGCTTCCGTCAGACCCGGAGATGGTCAGGGACGTGAGCTGATCGGCCGTCGAAATGACGCCGGTGACCATGTACATGCCGACGTTACTGAACGCGAGGGTGTTCTGACTCGTCACGTTCGAGATGTTGAATACGTTACCTATGGTCGTAAAGTCGGTCGTGAGCCGCAGAGGCGTCCGGAGAGTCGTGGTCGAGGGGGTCATCAGGAGACCGTTGTACTGCAGCACGATGGACGAAAGGGTCGATGCCGGCACACCAACCTGATTCACGATGAAAAATGAGTTGTTCAAGAGAATTTTGGCCGTTTGACGTCCAGTCATCGAGACGTTCACAGCAGGTTTGTAGCCGTTCACGCCGTTCAGAGCCTTGGTGAAGACGACGCGGAACCAGCGGTACGCTGCCGTCGCGTTGACGGTCACGGTCTGGACCGCGCCCGTCAGGGTCGTCGGGCCGTTCAGGATTGTCCACCCAGAATTACTCTCGACGCTGTTTCCCAAAATGAGGCACTCACCCGGGGCCAAATCGGCGCTGACGGGCGTGAAGGTGACCGTCCCGAGCAAAGTCTGTGTCGGTGCGACGAGCTGAATCCACTCGCCACCCCATGAGAGGGGTCCGGGGGTGGTGTTGGTCACGGGCGCCGACGCGGTGTTCGAGTATGGCGGCGTCAGAGAGTACATACCGAACGAACCCGCCTGCCAGTAATTTGCAGTCAAAAAACCCTTCCAGGCTGGCTGAGTGATGCTTTCGGTACTGGCATTCATGAGGAACTGTCCGGTCGTGGTCGCAACGGTCCATTGACCGGTCGAGCCTGTGTTCGAGGTCGGGACGCCCGGCAGGGTTTGGGTCTCGGTCCACGTGTTGTTCGTGGCGACGTTCAGGGAATAGTTTCGGGCTGTGTCCGTGACGTTCACGGGCATAGAAAAGGCGAATGTCGGGTCGCGACCCTGGGATGTCATGTCGTACGTGTAAAGGACGTTGGCCCCTTCGACGAGCTGGACGTTCGATACGTAATTAGAACTTAGGTACAGGGTCCCGGTGATGATCATAGGTCCGAACTGGTTGATATTGAAACGACCGGTCGAATCAGCCAAGACGGATACGAACCCTGAACCGGTCGAGACGATGTTCGAGTAAATGGGAACGACACCCCCGGGCCCTAGGGTGACGCCCATGCCGTACGGGGACGCCAAGCTCATCACGTAATCCGCCTTGATGATCGACACGTACGAACTCGCCACGAGGGACGAGCCGGTCGCGTAAGCGTAGACGTAGACGTTGGCGCTGGTGGTCGTGATGTTCATGGGAAAAATGGCCGGAGTCGCGGGGTTGGGAGACACGCGCCACGGGTACGAAGCCGCGAACGTCGGAAAATCTGGCTCGCCGTCACCCGTTTGGGCACCCCACGCGACGTTTGACAAAGAGCCATAGTCGGCACCGAACCCCACACGCATGATGTAAAGACCAGTCTTCTGGAAACTGATGCGCCCCCCCGGGGTCACGGCGAATGAACTCGTGGGGTCGTAGTTGGTCCATTTGGTCACGCCACTTTCTGTACCAAAATTGATGAAGCCGGACGACGGCAGCGCCTTGGACTGATTTAGACCCAAAAATATACCAGAACCTGCGGGAGGGTCGGGCATACCCGTGCTGGGATTTTGGAGCCAGCCAGATTGTTCGAGACTAAAGTCCGACTGGCGTCCAGCCGACCCTACGGTATATATGAGATATGTGACGGACCCCACGGTGACTTGACCGTTCGCGTTTCGAGGGTCCAGACCCCAAAAGACGCCCACGTTGGTCTGGTTCGGGGCAAAGGTCGGTACCCAGACGTTGGCGACGTTCGAAAATGCAAACTTGTTGGTACCGGCCACGTAAGCGACATTGGGTTTGAACACGCCTTGGGGTCCTGGGCCGTTGAGCCAATTGGCCTGGTTGAAGGTCGAGTACCAATCGATACCAGCAAAGGGGGCTGTGTTCGCAAAGGACAAATTTCCATTGAAAATTAGGGTCGCGACGTTCTGGACGGACGGGGCGATCGGCCAGTACCAATCCGTACCGATAACCTGAAGGGCCGGTAGGGTCATTTTGAGCATCAAGGACCTTACGAGATCTCCTTTGGGTGGGATTCGACAGATGTGATTTTGACCGTACTGTAATTTTTGATCCAAAAATGGGATGTCGTAAGCCTCGAGCACAAAGGGTGTGTGACGGCGATAAACCCCCAAGAAGTACGTGACTTGAGGACTGCCCGTGAGGTATGCGTCCTGTTGACCGATGGCCGCCAGCTGAATGTAGCCGGCGGACATCTCTAGTAAATGGGAAGGAAAAAAGGGGGCGTCGTAGACGCCCTTTCCTTCACGTTTACTTATGCCGGAGGCTCGCCATCACGAGTCCTTCGGACTCGGTTCGGCTGCGCCCCAGCCCAACTCAAAAAAGGCCCTCCAATTACAGGATGAGTCTTCAGCTCAAAAAGTTCGACCCGAGCTCCATGGGCGACGACAAGGTTTGCGTGTTCATCGGCAAGCGTGGGACGGGTAAATCCACGCTCGTCACAGACATTCTGTGGCACAAGAAGCACTTGGCGGCCGGGATCGCCATGTCCGGTACGGAGGACGGGAACGGACACTACAAGCAGTTCATCCCCGACCTGTTCGTCTATGCAGACTACAATAAGGAGGCTATTGAGAAACTCATAGAGCGACAGAAGAAGCTCGTGAAGGTGATGGGCAAGGACCGGACTCCTGCCGTCTTTCTGCTCATGGACGATTGCATGTACGACAGGGCCTTCATGCGCGACACGTGCATCCGCCAGCTCTTTATGAACGGCCGCCACTGGAAGATCTTCTTCATGATGACAACCCAGTACTGCATGGACATGACGCCCATGATTCGTACGAACGTCGACTACGTGTTTGCTCTCAGGGACAACGTCCGACAGAACCGTGAAAACCTGTACAAGGCGTTCTTCGGGGTGTTTCCCTCATACGACACGTTCAGTCAGGTTATGGACGCTTGTACTGAGAATTATGAGTGTCTCGTGCTCGACAACACGTCCAAGTCTAACAAGATTACCGATTGCGTCTTCTGGTACAAGGCGCCGATCCGCCGAAACTTCCGAGTCGGAGGCGCGGCGTTCTGGCAATACCACCAGAGGTTCTATAACCCCAGGGCCGCTCAGGCCGGTCCGGCGTCAGCCGCAGCCCCGCGACCCAGAGGGTCCACAGCCATCGTCGTAAAAAAGGCGAAATGAATTTCCTCTTGAAATTCAATGAACTCGTACGATCCCAACGGGGCGGACGCCATGTCGACCCCCATCGAGTCCCTGACCCAGACACCCCAAGGACCTCCGACTGGATTGTTGAAGTTCGAGCCGGAAAAGAATGTTGACGAATCTCAAATGGCCGACTTCTCCAGTCCGATTGAGGAGGTTATGCAGGGTCCGGGTGGTATGATTCAGGACGAGGTGATGGGCCCTCCGATGCCGACCCAGGGCAACAAGAAGACCTCTCGCAAGTCCGAGTCCAAGGGCTCTTCCAAGAACCCCTTTGGTCTGACTGATGAGCAGTTCACGGCGGCCATCGCTGGTCTGGCTGCAGTGATTGCATTCTCCAAGCCCGTTCAGGGCAAGCTGGGATCCATGGTTCCCAAGTTCACGGGTGACTCGGGCGACCTGTCCCTGACGGGTATGGTCGTCAGCGCACTGGTGGCGGCCATCGTGTTCTACTTTGCGAAGCAGTTTTTGGCTGACCGCACCTAAGGGGGAGGTCCACAGGACCTGGTCTTAGTGGCCCCGGCGGGATCACGAACAGAGGGCCTAACGGCCCTCATCTCGGTCTCAAGTCAAAATAAGCATCCATGAGCTTATTTATCGCACTCCCCGGAGTCTTGGGGAGGGCTATAATGGCGCCATGGGTGTGAAAAACCTTGGGTGCCAAGTTGAGAACGGCCACGGCGTTGGCGTGAGTCGCGTTGGGCTTGTTCAATTTAGCCAAAGCATTGCGCAGGTTGGCGCTCTTGCTGATGACATTCATGCGCTGGGCGTGACGGTTATTGGGTGTCTGTCCTGTAAACATATTAGTGAATCTCGGCATCGTCTTTACTAATTACAACTAAAAATGTGAGGGGAGGACGAGTCCTTCGGACTCGGGGCTAGTCTCGTATCACCTCCCCACAGTACTTGCGTTCACCCTTCGGCTCGTAGAGTCCCTTGGCGACGCACAAAGCCTTGAGCTTCTTGAAATTCTCCCAAAATGCGTCTGTATGATCGTACTCCGGTACAGACATGTGCGCCACCTCGTGGATCAGCACGTACATCGCCGAGTTTACATCGTCTCCCTCCAGACAGATGTAAATCTCGTAACCCTTATTGACGTTCGAACCTATGACGCCATCTTTCTTCCCCTTGAGGCCCGTGATGATGGATGGCTTGAGGACCGGTAACCACATGGGGTCCTTGGTCTCCCTGAGAATGTCGAGCATGGCCCAATACCGCTTCTTGAGCTCCGTGAGCATTTCTGGTTCCTTATTGAAGACAAAAACCAATATGGCCACCATGGTCTTGAGGACGAGGGCGGTCAAAACGCCACTCTGATCCATCCTCTACTGTTCAGTCGAGATCTTTTTGAAAACGAATTTCGAGTACAGATCGGACACGAGTCCGTTGGGTCGTGGAAGCATGGGTTCCCAAACGATCTTTTCAAAGCCCACCTCTTTTAGTTTTGAAATTAAGACCCCAGAGTCCAGTGTGGGTTCTTCCCGACCACCATCTGCATAGAACGGACCGTCGACCAACCTGACCATGAGTCTCCGATTTTCCTGGAGGAGGGCAATTTCGTTTCCTAATTTGTCCTTGAAATGTCCAAACTGATCGACGAGGCTCTCGGCCCTGGCTAGTTCAGGGGTGATGCCGATCAAGAGACCCCCGGGCGCCACAGACAGGGCAAGAGCCTTGATGGACATATCGAGCGTCTCGGGGTTCTCGAAGATGTAGTGCAAAGAAAAGTTGTAGCAGACGGCGTCAAAGGGCCCCGCGAAAGCAGCCTGTCGGATGTCCCCCCGGCCCAGGAACCACACGCCCAATTTCATCTCGAGGGCCCGTTTCTCAGCCTCCAAGAGTGACTCTTCATCTGGATCTATGGCGAAGATTCGGGCCTGTACAGATTTCCATTTGTGCCAGTCGCCTCCCCGACCACATCCACAGTCGAGGACGGTCGAACCTGGTCTGACCCACCGAGTGATGAGTTCGCGTTTCGCCTTGTTGTGCAGTTTGCGAAGTTCGTCCATTGCGTATTTGGGCTTAAAAAATAAGCACTTGTTAACTTTATATGGCTGGAGAATTAACTTCTGACTACCTGACCGTCCCAGGACAGCTTTTTGCATGCATTTCCTTCGTGGGCCCCGACCAGCCTCAGAAGAATGAGAAGTTGGGTATGAAGATTCGTGGGTGCTTTGCGACCCGCGATGAGGCTGCCAGCCACGCCAAGCGCCTTCAGAAGGAGGATGCGATCGTTGACATTTACGTGGTCGACATGTACAAGTGGCTCCTGATTCCGCCGGACCGTGAGCAGATCAACGACGTGCACTACCAGAACGATAAGCTCGAGGAGATTATGAGCAAGTATCGCGAGAACCAGTCTCAGGCCGCAGCCATGTTCGAGAAGCGCAAGCGCGACATGACCGCCAAGCCTCTCACGGGCTCTGAGACGCCCTTCATCGAGCCCGGGGACGAGAACAGCAAGTTCTATACCAAGCCGGATGTGCCGCCGATTCCTCACCCGGCCGACCTGATCGACGACCTGAAGAAGGAGTTCCCGGACATGGAGATGCCCGAGCTGGTCAAGCTGGCTGACGCCCGCGTCTCAGCCGAGATCGCACGCCGCGAGGCCGAGTCGCTGGGCGCACAGGGCACCATCCCCGAAGGTGACGAGACCGTGTAGTTTTTTTGCGCATCTAAAAGTAGTATAAATGATTTTCATCCTTCTGGCGTTCGCCATAGGTGTTGTTCTGGCCTGGTTGGCCTATAAGAACATCCCGGCGGCACCTGCACAAATATCTCAAACTGTACCGGCTTACGACAGCCAGTTTGAGGTATTCAGAGATATGGAGCCCAATTCTCAAACGTTGGAGAATTCTTGGGTTGGATTTTTACAAGAAAATGTAAGAGAGGGACGGACGGGCCCTATAGGTGACTTTATCGGGGAAGATTCGAGTTCAGGCTCGGCGCCCCTTTTCTTTTTTGATGCGATTCAGGATCCTTCGGTCGTTGATAACACCAAGGCTCAGGAGGGTCAGGCCACGTCGGTGGTCGTGCTCATGGATAGCCGCTCGGGCATCGAGACGACGCTCAAACCCGGTGGTCCGTACCCGCTCACGGCCACGACGAACACGATGAAGGTTTACCCTCCGTTGACCGTCGTGGTGGAGAATGACGCAGGTATCAAACAGACCACTAAATACGTTTCTGGAAATGCAGTGAGCAATTTCAAGCTCGATTCTTCTTACAATTTTACAAAAATTACACTTACTACTAGCTCTTGATGACAACCGGGCGCATATTCACAAGCAGGGCGCCGATGATGATACCCAAAAGGACCAGGGCCATGGGATTTGCCTTGAGGCTCTCGAACACGTCGGGCCGGGGCGGCGCCATGACTATGTCATCTTGTGCGTACCGCTGAGGCTCCCTCGGCCAATCACTTTCGGACGGGGCGTTTCTTGACGGGGGCTCGCGGTCGTTTTGTTTCAGGAACGGGAGGTTCTCCATCGTCGTCACTACCCTCTTCGTCACTCTCGCTTTTATCTGCTACAACGAAACCATCCAAGTTCCCATCTTCATCCGCGTCAGACTCACCCTCGAGGTCCTCCTCCGAGTCCTCCTCCGTGGGCACGTCAGTGTCTGACTCGTGCGAATCGTACTCTTCCGCAGAGTAATCATCCTCGACTTGCTCAACGGGCTCGTAACGGACTGGGGGTTTGGAGACGCGGCCCGAGCGCGTGCGGTTATTGGTCTCCACGCCTTCTGGCGAATTTGGTGGGCACGACATCTTCTGTGTAGTCTTTGAGCGTCTCGTTTAAGTACTTGGGGAAGAAGTACAATCCTCGGGCGAGTGCATTTTGGTTCAACATATATTCACCCTCATATCCCAACTCGAGTGCAATGGCCTCGAGTTCTTCAGCCAGGTGTGAATCGTCGGCCCGCTCTACGAAGAGGCCCAGGTTCCTGATATTTTCGAGGGCTGCGTAGAGACCCGCGGCCGACTTGTCGATGTTGGCCGTTCCCAATTCTGATTCGAAAATCTTGATGTTCACCAGAAACTCCTTCCAGGTCGCAGGGTCGAGACCCGAATACTCGTGGACGCGCTTCTCATAGGCGACGAAGCGCCTACCTTGAGACATTGGGAAAAACATCCATAAGAAAACTGCCAGTAGGACTACCCACAATAGCAACATCTTTGAGTTGCTCTACTATTGATGGCGAAAGAATATGTTCTGTACCTTTGAACTCGGCACATTCCTCGTCAAAGCACCGCTGATGGATACGCCCGTTCCATACAGAGAACCAGACGTGGTTCGACTTGTGCTCGTCTCGTATCCTTTCGCAAAATTTAGAGTCCGTCTGGACAAACCAGCCGTCGTGCTCGTGCCGCTGGACCTTCTTGACGCGCGCGCGCCTCTGACCCATCATGTACTGCTGGATGTACTCTTCGAGGGGGCCCGTCTGTTCGAGGACCTCCTGGGATCGTGCATCCTCGTCGGTCCTGATGGCGAACAGGGCCATGATGTCCACCCGGGGCTCCTTGGAGAACTCGCGCGTGAATGGCCCGCCGTCGGGTCCCGTGCCGCGCCACGGCAGGTACGGATCACCGCTCGGTTTCTTGTGCGACCAGAGCATACGGAGGCCGGACCCACCATAGACCGACGCATCGACCACTTTGTCCCAATCAAACTCGTGGTACCGTCTCAGACCTAGAATGATTTTTGTTCTCAAATTGAGAGCCTGAGTCCGAGACACTATGAGGTCTGGCCAGTGAATATGGACCCCAGACTTGATCCCTTCTTTGATGGGTCGCGGGAGGGCCCGAGCTATGAGACATTGACCCCCATCCACCTCTTCAGCAATCAAGGAACAAAATTGGATAAGGTCTTCATCCTTGAGTTTTTCCTGAGCCTTGTAATCGAGGTCCACGAAAAATTTAAACAATTCAGTCTTTTGTTCGACCACATACAATTTAGTTCCTGAACTCACGAGGTCTATACACGCCTGATAGAACTCGTGTGTATCTTCGGTCGGCACTGAGAGGATCCCACCATCCATGAGGACATGGGTCGCCGAACCGCTCGGGATTTTCCAGGATTCCATTACTTGATTACTCTTCGTCTGAGCTCTCTAAGGTGAGGAAAGCCCAAAAGGGTCTGATCCGGTACTTTTTCTTTTTGGCCTCTGCGACCGGCGCCACGGCCGTTTCACGCGAGGCTGCCTCCTGGGCCGCCTCTATGTTCTCAATTTCGTAACACAATCGGCGAAGAGACATTTCAGTAGCTAGTTTCTGAGGATCCGAACCATCTGCTCTGAGGGTCGCAAGGATCGTCGCAAACTCGAGTTTTGAGCGAGTCATCTTTAGTAAGGAAAACGAAGTTTTCCGTCGGACCGCACCGCGGTCCTCGTGCGCAGCACTTATTTACGCGGCCGCGCCGCACACAGTCGCTGCGCGACTGGGGGTCTTCAACCCCTCAAATTGAAGGGCGTCTTGGAAGTCCCGAGGGCCTGCTGGAACTCGGGGTTCCCTAGGACGTGCTGACGAATCATGGGCCATAGATTTGACCGTTGTGCGATGGTCGACAGGGGTTCGAATTTACAATCATCATTCTCATCGTAATTCTTACGGAAAGGAACCTGCGCCCCTTCCATCTTCTCCTTTTCTTCGAGGAACCGCTTCACTATATGACGGTGCTCTATAGACGTCATAGGCATATCGAATATGTAAACGTGATAGACGTTTACGACATCGACCCCATCCTCGATATCTCGTGGCTCTGGGGTATTTGTGATGAATTTGAAATAGGAGTATGACCCCCTTTTCAAATTTATCATCCCTCGTGTTTCTTCCTCGAGTTCTCGAACCGCACATCGAAGCGGGTTATAGACCTCTCGTCGGCGACACCCGCCGGTGACGAACGTCCACTCTTTGTAGCGCCGGTCATGGACTATCAAAAAGTGGGGAATGTCATTCACTGTGCTCACTGGGATCGCTATTGCTTTGTGCCTTTCGCGAGGGCCTCGGGGATTTGACATCACCCTCTGATATTTCCTGACCAAAATATTTTGATATATTTCCCGTGCGTGGATTGTAGCTAATCAAAAAGACGAGGCCGAGGAGCAAGAGCCATTGCCAGAGCTGCATGGTGTTTAATTTTGATTAAGAAATTTACGACGCGTACATCAACCCTCCAAGACCGTTCTGGATGCGGAGCACGTTGTAGTTGACGGCGTACAGGTACGGCGAGCTGATGGCCTGGTTGGTCAGACCCAGAAGGCCGTTGGTCAGCTGGGGATCGGTGACCAGGCGGAAGGTGTCCAGGCGGGAGAAGTTGAGGGTGCCGGTCGGCTGGAGCTTGGACGTGTCCAGGCAGTAGCTGATGATCGCCACGTTCGCCACCTG
>Ga0315287_10004575_pt1 | contig 13513 bp, 9 predicted proteins | sample YL17G11_0_MG_FD_205037 | JGI IMG/M metagenome (GOLD analysis project Ga0315287, IMG submission 205037) | Sediment microbial communities from Yellowstone Lake, YNP, Wyoming, USA - YL17G11_0 | ecosystem: Environmental > Aquatic > Freshwater > Lake > Sediment | place: USA: Wyoming | collected... | reverse complement strand
CGACCCGCTTGGCAAACGTAAGGTATAAGGCACCGAAGAGCAGCGACCCCCCATCAGCTTTTTCCCCCTGAAATACCTACTTCTCGCCTTCCTCCGACTTATTCGAATCTGCGTATTTCTCAGGCATTCTTGTGTGTTGTTGAATGTACAGTTCAAAAGGACGCTCGTGGCCAGCGAAACTCAAAGCGTCAACCACTATCGTTTTTGCCCAAAATGTGGTAACTTCTCGCATGTGCTGGAAGAGCAGTTCTATTGCATTCTCTGCGGAACGAAGCTCATCGAGCAATGCGTACAATGCGGAACGTCGATCTTGCATCCGCAGGGAAAATTCTGTCACCACTGCGGGAACACGTACCGCGCTCCACTCGTTGGCAATGATCAGTCTTGAGATCGGGAAGGCTCAATGCCTCAGTTGACCGCAACGGAATATCGGATCCAGGCAATAGATCAGAACAACCGTCCGGCGCAGCGCTATATCACGGCGGTCTCGATCTTTGCGGCTCGCGAGCGAGCCCGGTCGTTGGCGGAGACATATGGATGGAAGAAAATCGCGGTCAACAAGAAGAAGTCGTATTCCTACCGTGTCCTCAGAGGGTCGACCCAGATCGATGGCGTCCAAAGCGCCTATTCAAGAGCCGAAGTCAGCGCTGCGCTTGAGAAGCTCGGTTTCAAGGTAAAGACCGTCCGGCGATTCTACGATGTTCGTTTCGCTGCATCTTCCGACGAAGTGGTGTCGTTTATCGGAACTAGTGCCAAACTGCTCGAACAAAAACTCCCCTACAACGAAATTCTCCAGATCATGGCAGGCCACGTCCGGGACAAGAACCTCCGGAGCGCGCTGAAAGCCATCATCCGTGACCTCAAGGAAGGTGTCGACTCGCGCGACGCATTTTTGCGCCAGGGAAAGATCATCGGACACGACACTGCGCTGATGCTGGGTATCGCTTCGAAGAGCGGGGACATGAAAGCGATTTTCGAGAGCGTTGCCCGCTTTGTGGAACGGCAGGCCGATTTCCGCAAGGGTTTGCTCAGTTCGATGATTCTCCCCGCCGTCACCTCGCTGGCCCTGATTGGTGCGTTGATCTTTTACATCATGTACCTTCTTCCCAAGATGGTGGAAATGCTGAAGCCGATGATGGGAACAATGCCCCCGCTGACAGCATTCACTATGCAAGTGAGCGACATCCTGAAGGACAACCTGCTGTTAATTTGTATCGGGGTTGCCGTGGCGCTGGGCGGATTCTATGCCTACATCCTGTCGGCGAACGGACGTGTCTGGTTCGACAAATGGGTGGTCAGGCTTCCGTACATCGGCAGAGTACTGAAAAACACGAGTTCAGAGCTTTTTTGCCGCGTTCTGGGAATCCTCTATACGTCTGGCGAGAACATCGATGCGATTCAACATGCTGCCGAGTCGAGCCGAAATCGTTACCTGGAAATGCAGATCAAAACGATCGCGATCCCAACCATGTTGAAGTACGGAACCGAATTCTGGAAATCGATGGAAATGGTTGGGTTCTTCCCCGACATGGTCATCTCCCGTTTCCGCACTGCCAGTGAAACGGGAAGCGTCAAATCGACCGCGGTGCAGCTGGCAGATTACTATGAGATGGAGAATCGCTACGCGATGAAAAACCTCGTCAATATCATTGAGGTTGGCGTGTCGCTGGTGATCATGGTCTCGATGGTGTTCCTGACACTACTGTCTTCAGAGACGGCATCGATCAAGATCGAACCGAAACGTGATCTACAACCGAAAATGACGGCGCAACCTGACACTATCATCGATTTACGAGATAAATAGAAACAGTCCATGCCGACGACAACACCAACACAGAGAATCAAACGAGAATTCGGAGACCTGCTCGTCCAGAAGGACATCATTTCTCCCGACCAGCTCCTGGCCGCGCTCGAAATCATCAGCCGTGAGCCACACGACAAGCGCAGAAAACTCCCCCAGGTATTGGTGGACGATCTTCGTGCCGATCGCGACAAGATCTACGACGAGATTGCAGACTACTACGCTTTCCGGAAGCTGCCGATCAAAGATGAAAACCTCGTTGACGAAGCGCTTGCGTTAGTCCGGAAACACCTGAATGGAATGCCGCCGACGGTCAGAACCATGGCGCTCGAGTACCATGTGCTTCCGTTCATGATGGATCCCGAACGGCCGGAGCGCCTGTTGGTGGTCACGCCCGACCCGACGCGAAAGGAAGTCTACGCCATCGCGCGGTCATTGCCGTTCCAGAAATTTGAAATCTGCTACATAAAGCTGAAACAGTGGGAAGACCTGTGGCAGCGTGTCAACGTCCACCGGTCGGGGTACGCAGACTTCGAGTCTGACACCCATGACAATGCGATACAGGAGATCCAGGAAGACACGGAGAGCTACGAGCAGGAACTCGAGGAGGAAATCAACCGTAGCGGGTTGGTTGATCTCGTCGAGAACGTGTTTATCGATGCTGTTCGTGTGGGGGCAAGCGATATTCACGTCATTCCGCGCGGCGAAAAGAGAACAGAATTCCATTTTCGTATCGATGGTAATCTGACCCTCTGGTATGCGAACACCGACTCACGAGCGGAAGCTGTCGCTGCAGTGGTGAAAGACCGGGCGATGAACCTCGATCGGTTCGAGCGCACTTCAGCGCAGGACGGCTTTGCCCAATTCATGATCGACAAGAAGGCCGTCCGGTTCCGTGTTTCGGTCATTCCAACTGTCGGCAAGGAACTGAAGAGCAAATACGAGTCGATCGTCATTCGTGTTCTGCAAGAACCCACCTTCAGCACACGGCTGGAAGATATTGGCTTCGATCCATACTCCCTTTCCGAGTTTCGGAAGGCGATTTCGAAGCCGTACGGCATGATTATCGTCACTGGCCCAACGGGAAGCGGGAAAAGCACTACCCTGTTTTCAGCGCTCCGCACGATTATCGATTCATCGGTGAATGTGCTCACTGTCGAAGACCCTGTGGAGTTCTTCATCGAAGGCGCCCGGCAGGTGAAACTCAATCCGAAGCTTGATTTCGACGGCGCTCTTCGGGCAATCCTGCGTCACGATCCTGACATCGTGATGGTGGGTGAAATTCGTGACCGGCAAACTGCGGAAATGGCCATCAAGCTCGCAAACACCGGTCACTTGACGTTGTCAACCCTTCACACGAACGATGCGGCCAGTGCCGTTTCCCGACTGTATAAGATGGGTGTTGAGCCCTTCTTGATCGCGTATTCGATCAACATTATCATGGCTCAGCGGCTGGTTCGAAAGCTCTGTGATCGATGCAAGTCACCCGTCGAGCAACCTGAGGTCGAAGCGCTCTTGAAACTCGGCATGAACAAAGAAGATATCGCGACCGCAAAGATGTGCCGGCCCGTGGGATGTATCAGCTGCATCAAGGGATTCAAGGGCCGGACAGCGATCTACGAGGCGCTTCCCTTTACAAAGACCATACGGAAGATGATTTTGCAGGCTGGCGATATTATTGATGACGAAGCCCTCCGTCAGGAGGCAATTCGCCGTGGTATGCAGACTCTGAGAATGTCCGGACTTCAATTGGTGAAGAATGGAATCACGACCCTTGAAGAGATTGCTAGCGTGACGCTGGAGGATGAAGATTAGAGCCGTGAATTTTCACAGGAGAGCAATATGAATGCTTCAGCTCAAACCCTGGAAGCGCGCACGCTTCTGATTGTCGACGATGACGATGCGTTTCGCATTGCGATGAAACAAGCCCTTTCGGCCGGCGGGAAGTACAAAGTGCGCTCTGCCGACTCAGGTGAGGCTGCCATCGAATTGCTTCAGCAGGATCGGTTTGACCTGATCGTACTCGATTACCGGATGCCGGGAATCTCCGGCCTGAATGTCCTTCAACGGATGCACGAGCAGAAACTTGACACCCCGGTGATCATGATGACGGCTGCAGGGTCGGAAAGCGTCGCTGTGGAAGCGATGAAGCTCGGCGCGTACGATTATGTCCGAAAGGAACAAATCGACATCGATCACGTCAGCATCCTCATTGATGGCGTGATTGAGCGGTATTTGTTCCGAAAGGAAAAGGAGCATCGGGAGGCGATCGAGCGTGAACGTGAAAAGAGTCTCGTTGCCATTGAGACATTTCACAGCACGCTGGCATCCATCGCTCAGATCGTCAACAATTCGTTGTCCATGGTCTCGCTGAATATCCAGGAGCACGAAGCGAAGCTGAAGCCTTTTGTTACGGACGAGGGTCAGCGAAGGCTCGCGCAGGCATTCGCAGGTCTGAAACAGGAGTACAGCGTCATTTCGTCGGCGGTCAAATCGATGCTTGACATGGCGAATGTTCTGCATGGGAACTTCACAGATGCAAACTACACAGAGAGGCTTCAGGAGATGCTGAACGGAAGTCTCAAGATGGCTCAGCAGCGCGGGGTATCCAATCCTTCGACGAAAAATCCCTAAGCAGCAGTTGAGAGAGGGCGGGCGAAAATCATGCGAAACAAAGCAACACATGCTAAACTATCGACAGTCACAGGAAGGAGATTGCAATGAACCTGGGACAAACGATGATTACAATGGGAATGTTCGTGCTGCTGGTCATGTCGGTGATCAGTGCCAACCGCATGCTCGTACAGAATACGGAGACCGGCCTGCAAACAGAAGCTCTGACGGAATCTGCAACCATCGCGAATGACCTTTTTCAGGAGATACAAAGCCAGAAGTTCGACGCACATGTGGATACCTCAAGAACAAACCAAGCCGAATCTGAATTCAGCGAGCCTCGCGACGGGGCCAACGAATGGGGGCCATCGAATGCAGAGCGGACGCTGGCTGGCTCGATGCCCGACGACAATGGCTCTGGAGAATATCGGGCGATCCTTGCGTATGACGATGTCGATGACTACAATGGCTACACCAGAGTTATCAATGTGGACTCCGCCAATGGCATCAGAATCGGTGGATTTTTGGTGACCGTCCGAGTCTTCTACGTCGCGATAAGCAATTCTGATGTTGCAGTAGACTACCAGACCAATTTCAAGAGGATCGAGGTTGGTGTTGAGCACGCGCAATATTTGCCCAAGGTCTTGTACTCGTCATTGATGTCATATTAAGGCTGGCTCGACAAGAGCTCAAAATCTTCGAAAGAGTTTCTCAAGATTTTGGAAAGCGACTCGGCATAGTTGTGCTCTCGCGAAAATAGAGTATCAGCATCCCAGCTGCTGCGTGGATGGCACCCTCGCAAGAAAACAGGCGATTTCAAGGACGGGAATCTCAAACTCTTGGAATCGGCTGCATCGGGCCTACGCAGACCTCCCACTCCTTCCCATCCGTAACAGCATAGCTTGCCTTTATCCAGCAGGCAGCCCGTACTTTCTTTTGAATCAATTTTTGTGCACTTTCAGAGCAAAGTATCATCAAACAGGCGATGTGAAGGCGGCGCATCAGCGCGTCATGACGGAATTGATCTGCAGAAATAAGTGGGTCACGAGTCATGAGATGTACTCAGCGGAATAAAGTGATAGTTTCACTATCGTGTCAGCCAAGACTCTTCATACTGTCCAGGATCTCGCCAAGCTCAATGCGGCAAAGGAAGCTGCGCGCAATTGCTTGTTGGCCGCCGACAAGTTTCTGAAAGAGTCACAGTTTGAACTTGCCAGGCAGCAGTTGGAGAAAGCGCGGGAACTCGATCCTTCGAACTCGTATATCTACGCGTTTCAGGACCGCATAACGTATTTCGAAGAGAAGAAGAAGAAGGACGTTGCGAGCGGGGTGGCACCTGCTCCGACGACACCGACACAGTATACCATTCCAAAACCGACCGTCAAGCCGGTTTCGACGATACCTGCCCATCCTCCGGAGCACAAAGCAGAGGCGGTGGCGGCCGTGCCCATACCCGCACCTGCTCAGTTGCCAGAAGAGCATAAGCATAGGAAAGAGGAAACAGCGAGTGCTTCTGCGCCGCAGGTTGATTCTCTGCCGAATGAGGAAAAGAAAGAACCACCTCCTGTCCCCAACCCTGTTGAAGAATCGAAACCGGTGACGGTTGCGGAAGCGACCGTTGTTGAAGATACGAAAGAGGAAATCCAGTTTCGGCTCGAAGAAGATCTTCGCAAGAAACTCGAAGAAGAAGCCGTGGTCGCACATGAGCAGGCGCGCAAACTTGAGGAGCGTAAGCGCCAAGACGCAGCGCGTAAGCTCGAAGAGCTGCGGAAGAAAGAGTCTGGCGAACGTGCTGCCGCGGAAGAGCAGAAAAAGCGGGAGCTTGAAGCGAGGGCGGCTGCGGAAGAACAACGCGGGCGAGAGCTGGAGGCGCGCGTCGCCGCAGAGGAGCAACGGCGGAAAGAGCTGGAAGCACGGATCGCTGCCGATGAAGAGCGACGCCGGGAAGAAGAAGCACGCGCGGCTGAAGAACTCCGGCGCCGTGAGCTTGAAGCGAAGGCCCACGCAGAGGAGCGACGCCGCAGGGAGCTTGAAGGGCGCGTTGTTGAAGAAGAGCGGAAACGCAAGGAACTCGAAGAGCGCATTGCGATAGAAGAGGGTCGACGCAGGGAGACGGAAGTCCGGGCGGCCGAGGAACAACGTCGTCGGGAGCTGGAAGCACGTGCAGCGGCCGAAGAGCAGAAGCGGAAAGAACTGGAAGCCCGTATCGCTGCGGAAGAGCAGCGGCGAAGGGAACTGGAAGCCCGCATTGCTGCCGAAGAGCAGCGGATGAGGGAAGAGATCGCCCGGAAAGAAGAAGAGCGGCGGCGAAAGGAATCTGAATCGCGTGCATCTGCCGAAGAGCAAATTCGGAAGGGTCTCGAGGCGCGAGTTGCGGAAGAAGAAAAACGCCGCAAGGAACTCGAGAAACGGGCGGCGATAGAAGAGTTGAGAATGAAGGAGATCGAAGCGAAGATTTCTGAAGGGGAGCGGCGGAGAAAAGAGCTCGAAGAGTTGGCTGCTGTCGAGGAGCGGCGCCGGAAGGAGTTCGAGGAACTTGCTGCTGCCGAGGAGCGGCTGCGGAAGCAGATCGAAGAGAAGATGGCGGAAGAGTTGCGCCGCAAGGAAATGGAAGCGCGCGCGGCAGAGGAGCAGCGAAAATTCGAAGAAATGCGCAGGCAGGAGGAAGCCCTAGCGGTGGATGAGTTGCGGCGGAAGGAATTGGAGACTCGTGCTGCCGAAGAGCAACGAAAACTGGAGGAACTGCGAAGCCAGGTCGAGGAATTGACCAAGGCCCTCGAAGTGGAGAAGAAAGCCCGAGAAGAAATTACCCGGCTGAATCTTCAGAATTCCGTCAAACAGCTCCGCTCGGCATTGGAAGCTGCTTGGGTGAATGGTGCTGCCGTTGACGCCGCTGCAAACGCCCTCCATGAACTGGCCATCTCGCTCAAGATTCCACCGGATGTCGAGCTGTCAATCATCCGGGAAGTCAAGCTGGACATGTACAGCAAGGCGGTCAAAGAGGTCATCGCCAAGCGCAAGCTTCTCCGGAGCTCATCGTCAACCCTCGAGTGGCTGCGAAAGGTCTATCAGGTGAGTGTCGCCGAGTACCTGGAAAACGAGTCGAAATTCCTGCTCGATTTGGTGGCGGACCAGTATAAAGGGACCGTCCTCTTGGTATCGAAGATGCTCGGGACGAAAGAGGATATCACTCCGCGGCTGAAATCTTCCGGATTTGCTGTTGTTCAGGCAGCGACGCCGGAGAATGCCCTTGAGAAAATTGAGAAGGTAAATCCGAACATCGTTCTGTGCGAGACAGACTTTCCGGGTGGGCTCAGCGGCGTCAAGTTTTTGCATGTAATTCGCGCCAATTCCAAATTCAATTACATTCCGTTCATTCTGGTTGGCGAAGTCGCGGAGCTTGCGCAACTCAAGTCATCTGAACTGAAACCCAACGAAGGCGTGATCAAACGCCCGATCGATTACGAAGAACTCACGACGTTGATAAACGAAAAGCTCACGTCGTTCAGGGAATACATTTCGTCAATGAAATAGAAAACAGGAAGAACAGAGTTTCATATTGAAGAGTATTTGAATTATGGGAGAGCATATATGAGCAAAGTGGTCTTACTCGTAGAAGATGATGAAGACAACAGGGATCTGGTGAGTTTCGTCCTTGCCCGAAGCAGGATGGATGTTGAACTTGAACTCGCCGAAAACGGCCAGGAGGCGATCGACAAGGCGTTTGCAAAACCTCCCCAGCTGATCCTCATGGATATGCAGATGCCGGTGATGGATGGATGGCATGCCGTTCCGATCCTGAAAGCGGATGACAGGACGAAGAAGATTCCGATCATTGCCTTCACCGCTCAGGCAAAGCCTGAGGATAAGTTGCGCGCTCGGGAAATTGGCTGCGACGAGCATTACTCGAAACCTATGGATCCGGAAGAACTTCTTGCTCTCATTCAGAAATACCTGATATAGCAGGATGGCAACAGTGGCCGGAAATCTCCGGAGGTCAATGTCAAATCGTCATTTGATTTCGTGAAAACGCTATGTTAAAGTCAAAACTCTTCTGGAAAGTGCTAGGGAATTTCGGACTGTTATTGCTCATCCTGACGGCAATGACGGTCGTGACGCTCGGCCTCCTGTCCCGGATCCAAAATAACTTCACGATCGCCAACGCTGATACCCGTGCTTTCTCTTCACTGGAGAAAATCGGCACGTTGATCTACAATGTTCCGATGGCATCCTATCGATATGCTCTCGCCGGCGGACGCCAGGACAAGGAAAGTTACATGGAGGGCTCGAGGGAGCTCCGTGGCCAGTTCACGCGGTTTGAACAGACGCTGCTCGACAGCGTTTCTCAGTCTGAAATGCAGTTGGTGAAAGAGTATTGTGAACAGTGGAAACTCTCTGTCGGCGACAGGCTGATCGCTCTCGGAGACGAGAGGGCATCAAGAAAACAGGTCAGGGATTTCGAAAGCCGGATGCAGGAGCTCCTCGATCTTGAACTGACCAATCGCTATTTGGATGCCTCACGCGCACTTGTGCGGAGTGTCCTACAGGCCCGGATTCCGCTCCAGAACTCGAACATCGATGCCGCCAACAATGACAGCACAAGATTGAGTACATTTATCATTCTCGTCAACGTCTTGATTTCGATTTTCGCTCTCGCATTGGGCTTTGTGCTCACCCGGTCGATTACGAATCCGATCAGCCTGCTGATTGGCGGAACACAGAACATTATGGCAGGCAGGTTTGAACCCATCGCACTGCATCGTTCGGATGAGCTCGGCGATCTTGCTTCCGACTTCAACAAGATGTCTTCGATGCTGGGGAATAACTACAACCGCCTCAATGCCTATTCGGAACTGGTGACGACCCTCAATTCTTCAGCTTCGATGGAAGACGTTCAGCGAAGAGCGCTCGAGGTTCTGTGCAAGCACACGCGGTCGTCGCTGGGTGCTCTCTATCTTGTGATTCGCGGACAGCGGGCGTTGGAACTCGTGAGCGGATATGCCCTCAGGAAAGACAAAGCCCTGGAGAAACGACTCATCTTCGGTGAGGGAATTCCCGGTGAGTGTGCGGCCGAGGGAAGAGTGATCGAGCTTTCCGACATCCCCGGCGGCTCCGGATTCATCGTGGACACAGGGTTGGTAGAATTGGTGCCGAGCTATATCCTTGCTGTTCCAGTCTTTTTCAGAGAGGAAATCCTTGGGGTTCTCGTGCTTGGCGCGACGAAGAAATTTGGTGACCTTGAGAAGGAGATCTTGAACAACTCGGTTCCGCAACTCGGCGTGGCGCTGACGAACGCGATGAACTTTGAAGAGACCCGGAGCCTCTCTGTCGAAATCACGAAGCAAAATGAGGAACTGAGCGCAAAGAACAAGGAAATTGAGAAAGTGTATAAGGTGAAATCTGAGTTCCTCTCGAGCATGTCGCATGAACTCCGCACACCATTGAATTCGATCATTGGTTTCAGCTCGGTGCTGCTCGGTCCCAGCGGTGACCCGCTCTCGCCGGATCAGCGCATGGCACTGGAGAAAGTGCTAAAAAATGGCAAGCATCTGCTGCAACTGATCAATGATATTCTCGACATATCAAAGCTTGAGTCGGGCAGGATGACGCTGAGCGTTGAAACCGAAGACGTCTCGGCTATTCTCTCAAACTGCGCTCTGATCGTTGAACCTCTCATTCAATCCAATCGGCTCAACCTCACACAGGACATTCAGCAGAATTTACCTCCGCTGACAACCGATATTGTGAAGGTGCGCCAGATTCTGGTTAACCTTCTCAGCAATGCAGCGAAGTTCACGGAAAAAGGAGGTATCGCAATCACCGTCAGGCAATCAGACACGGATATTGTTTCATTCTTCGTGAAAGATACCGGCATCGGAATAGAGAGCAAGAACTTCGACAAGGTGTTCGAGGAGTTCCAGCAGGTTGACAGCAGCAGCACCCGCAAGTATAAGGGCACCGGTTTGGGGCTTCCCATTGCTCGGCGACTTGCACGGATGCTTGGAGGCGATCTTAGGGTTGAGAGTGAATATGGCAAAGGCTCCACATTCATTCTTACGGTTCCCTCGAAACTTCCGACTCGTTTGACGGAAATGCAGGCTCCGACGCAGATGCCGGTGCCGCCGACGGTACGGCCTCAAACGCCACGGCCTCAGCCGGCAATTCCGGCTTCGATCCCGCAACCGTTGCGGACCGGGCAACAAGTTCAGATCCTCAGCATCGATGACGATCCGGATGTCATCGAGATTCTTCGCAAGTATCTGGTTCCGGAAGGATATTCGCTCATCGGTGCTCTCTCGGGAGACGAGGGACTGGAAATCGCCTCCAAAGTGAAACCGGATCTCATCACCCTCGACATTATGATGCCGAAGAAGGACGGATGGCAAGTGCTCCGGGAGCTCAAAGCAAATCCGGAAACCAAAGATATCCCTGTTATCATTCACTCCATCATCGACAACAGGCCGCTCGCGTTGTCGCTCGGCGCCGTCGATGTTATGATGAAACCCACAGATCCCAAGAGACTCCTCACCCTCGTCAAGAAACACTACCAGTCGGGTGACCAGTTCATCCTTGTGGTTGATGATAATCTGGATTTCGCGCTGGCGTGCAAGGATTTGCTCAAGCGGGATGGCTTCAATGTGAAAATCGCCACGCGCGGAGAAGAAGCGATAAAAATCCTTGAAGAATCAATTCCATCGCTAATCCTGTTGGATCTTGTGATGCCTGGCATGGACGGATTCAATGTTATACATGCGCTCCGAAGCAAGGAGCAATGGACAAATATCCCTGTTGTAGTATTGACGGGCAAGTCGTTGTCGGATGAAGACCACAAGTCGCTGGATCCTTATATCGCTGACTATCTGATGAAAGATTCCTTCACGACGGCAGCCATTTCCGGTGCTATCAAGAAGATCCTTAACGTAGCCCCAATATCGACATAGACAAAGAGGCACAAATGCAAGAGAACGAACCAGTCATCCTCGTTGTTGACGACACTGAGGACAACCTTGACCTTCTAGAATTTGCGCTGAAGCGAAAGCCGGTTCAGATGATCCGTGCCGCGAGCGGTAAGGAATGTCTTGCCATCGCCGAGGAGAAAAAGCCCGACATTATTCTGCTCGACATCCAAATGCCGGAGATGGACGGTTTTGAGACCATCAGGCGCCTTCGCGCAAATCCTGGGACTGCAAAGATCCCCGTGATCTTTCTCACCGCGCAACGAAAGGATGCCGATAGTATTGCGACAGGCCTGGCGTTGGGCGCTGAGCAGTACCTCACGAAGCCAATTGATACGGACGAACTTCTCGTTCGCACGAAGATGTTGATAGAGCTCAAGCGCGCACAGGCTGAACTCGAAAGAACAAAATCCGATTTTATGGCAATGTTGGTTCACGACCTTCGTAGTCCGTTGATTGGCATCAAGAGTGTCATTGAGCTTCTGCAGGATGCCGGAAAAGGAAGTCCACTCAACGACGACAGTTTTGAGTTGCTGAATTCGGCGCATGCTTCTTCAAAGAAGCTGCTGGAATTGATCAGCGATTTTCTCGATCTGTCGAAGTATGAAGCCGGGGCGGCCTCCTTTGACAGAAGGCAAGTCCCCGTTGGGCACTTCATTGAGCCGGTGCTGAGACAAATGGACATTCAATTCAAGCAAAGAAATGTGAAGCTCGTGAAGAATGTCCCTGAGGATCTGCCAAATGTATTTGTCGATGCCTCGAAGACCGAACAGGTCGTTATGAATTTGCTCAGCAACGCACTGAAGTTTACGAAGGGTGGCGGAGTAATCACAATCGACGCTGGCCCGTACAGTGAAGAAGCCGTGACAGCTGCGGGGACGAAAACGAAACGATTTGTCCGCGTCAGCATTACAGACAATGGCGTTGGCATCGCTGCCGAAGAGTTGCCGCTGCTGTTTGAACGGTACCGACAGACATCGTCGTCAAGAATTGTGAAGCAGAAGGGAACGGGACTTGGTCTGGTCATCTGCAAGCTTATTGTGGAAGCCCAGGACGGCCGTGTCTCGGCAGAAAGTGAACCAGGCAAACATACGACGTTCAGCTTCACCCTGCCGGTCGCAGAATCTTAACACTTATCCATTTCCTGAGGATCATATGAACGAACGCATTCTTGTGGTGGACGATGAGGAAAGCCTCCGCCTTTCACTGAAGTTCAAACTGAAGTCGGCAGGTTTTGATGTCGACGTGGCGGCTGACGGAGAGGAGGCCCTCGAGAAGCTCAAAGCGAAGCCAGCGGATGCCGTGTTGCTGGATATCAACATGCCGAGGATGAGCGGCATCGAGGCCCTGACGATCATTCGGCAGAAATACCCTCAGACGGAGACCATCATGCTGACAGGCTTTGCTGACTTCAGCACGGCGATCGAGTGTCTCAAGATCGGAGCGAAGGACTATCTGGTCAAACCTGTCGACACGACGGAGCTGGTGACCCGTCTCCGTTCCCTCGTAAGATCCCGGTCATCAGAGCGCGCACTTCAGGAGGTTCATCAGGAGTATACCGGACTCATCAGCGAAGACCTGATTGAACCGCTGAAGAAGATCCAGACGATGCTTGACCAGGCTTCCAAACTGGCTGTCGACGCGGATAAAGATCGGAAGAAGCTCATTGGCAACGCCCGCGAACTCACAGACAAGATGGAAGAAAGACTCAAGCTTCTCGTCGACTTCTCCAAGAGGGCGGCGACGATTGGCACGCCGGGCGGAACAGAACTCAGCCCTGCGCAGTTGTCGGAACAGCTGAAGGGAATTCGAAAGGGAACGACGAAGTGACGGTGCTGGCTGTTCGTGAGGCGATCCTCTTATGCCACTAAAAAAAGAACCGACCGAAATACGGTACCTCTACAACTTCAAGTTCGATGACGGGACGGAAAAGAACTTTGAAGTTGTATTGAACAGTACGACGCTCGAGCTGATTCGGGATGATCCAAATCCCAAGCCCGAGTGGACAAAACTGAAATACTCGCAGTGCGAAAATTGCCCGCTTCCCGACACCATCGAATACTGCCCGGTTGCAGTAAGTCTTGCGAAACTCGTCGAATCCTTCCACGATGCAGCATCCTATGAGTCGGCTGCCGTTACTGTT
>Ga0315287_10004574_pt1 | contig 13515 bp, 6 predicted proteins | sample YL17G11_0_MG_FD_205037 | JGI IMG/M metagenome (GOLD analysis project Ga0315287, IMG submission 205037) | Sediment microbial communities from Yellowstone Lake, YNP, Wyoming, USA - YL17G11_0 | ecosystem: Environmental > Aquatic > Freshwater > Lake > Sediment | place: USA: Wyoming | collected... | reverse complement strand
TCAGCTATCAGCGGCAAGTTTGAAAAGCAGATCCTCGACTTCGCTCGGGATGACACATGCGAAGGCTTCGTCTGACTTCGCTCGGGATAACAGTATGCGGCAGACTGTCCGCTAACTCAGGCTGTAATCCTAGTCCCGTCCTCATAGCCAAGCAACCTACAACTTTCAACTTTCAACTTCCCTTCCCCCCTCACATCGGATGACGTGTCTTTGGGCAGGTAGCCAGGGAACTATTAAGTGTATCCCCCTGGATTCTTCAACGCAGGAGGTAGCGCGGTGTCGATACAGGACGAGGCCCTCGCGGAGATGGTGAGGCAGGCCTTGATGAACGACAAACGGATAGGCGGTCAGGCGATCGCGGCCAGGGTCACCGACGGCGACGTTTTCCTGAAGGGGATCGTGGACACGGAGGAGCAGCGCGAGCTTGCCCTGATGGTGATAGGCGGCATCGCCGGAGTGAGGCACATCAACGCCGACGAATTGCGTGTTAGAGAGGCCGGCAGATGAGCTACGGGCACTTCTCGGACGACGCTCTGGAGTACGTAATCACCCGGCCCGACACCCCCACGCCCTGGGTGAACTACCTTACGAACGGGCGGTACTGCGCTATTTGCTCCCAGACCGGCGGCGGGCATTCGTTCTTCGAGACGTCCGGCTACAATCGGATCACCCTGGAAATCCCACACGTAGCCCTGCTCAGAGACCGGCCGGGGCGGTATGTGTACCTCAGGGACGCCGAAACAGGCGAGTATTGGAGCGCCAACTGGCAGCCTGTCTGTGAGCCTTATGATAAGTTCGAAGCCAGGCACGGTATTGGGTACACGTCGGTCTCCAGCTCCAGCCACGGGATCGCCGGCCACATCACCTACTACGTGCCCCACAGGGATGACATAGAAGTCTGGATGGTCAGGCTCGTAAATGAGTCGGACAGGCCGCGCACCATTCAAGCGTTCCCGTTCTGCAAATGGGACCTGGCAAACTACGCTTTCAACGCTGTGGAAAGCAATTTCGCGAAGCTCTTCAACGAGGTGAATGTGGAGGAGGGCATCATCTTCGCGACGACGAGGTTCTGGAACGTCACCACCGCCACCACGGGGAATCCCAACACGAAGTGGGACAAATGGGCGTTCATGTATTCGAGCGCCCCTAGCGCTGCGTATGAGTGTTTCGAGGAGGAGTTCATTGGCCCATACCGTGACTATGGTAACCCGCTGGCGATGGAACGCGGCTATCTGACGAACAGCAAGGGCGGCGGGCGGGCCATCATGGGCGCTTTCCAGCACGAATTCGTCCTCCAGCCGGGCGAAGAGAGGCGCTTTGTGGTCATCGTTGGGATCGCGTATGACAAGCAGAGCGCGACATTTCTGACCGACCGTTACAATGAGTGGGAAGAGGCCGAGCGGGGGCTTGCCGAGGTCCGTCATTATTGGGAGCACTATCTCTCGCGAACGATCGCCGAGACGCCCAGCAAGGAGTTCGACCTCACGTTCAACGTTTGGAACAAGTACCAGGCGTGGGTCACGTCCCGCTGGAGCAGAATGGACTCTTACTACGTGGGCGGAGGCAGCATACTAGGCTTCAGGGATAGCTGGCAGGACTTGCTTGCGATATTGCCCAACGACCTGAACTGGGCACGCGAGCGGGTGGTGTATCTGCTGGAGCATCAGTTTCCCGACGGAAGCTGCCTGCACAACTGGGACCCGCTGACCAACGTGGGCGTGAAAACCGGCCATTCGGACGATCCGTTGTGGCTGGTGCTCGGGGTGACGGAGTATATCAAGGAGTCGGGGGACCTGGTGTTTCTCGACGAGGCGGTGCGGTATTACGATACCGGCGCGGAAACGGTGAGGCAGCACGTTCTGCGGGCGTTGGACTACACGCTGGCCCACATGAGCGATCGTGGAATCCCTCTGATTATGGCGGCGGACTGGAACGACGGGCTGGACAACGTCGGCAGGCAGGGCAGGGGCGAGTCCACCATGGTCGCGGCTCACCTGGTCTGGATGCTGCGCGAAGTGGCGGCCCTGATGTGGTTTGTGGGCAGGGACTCGATTGCCCAGCATTACGTCGAACATCGCGACACGCTGGTCCGCAATATCAACCAATACCTGTGGGATGGAGACTGGTATGTGAGAGGCACCAGGGACGATGGGGAGGCCTTTGGGTCGTCGCGCAACATCGAGGGGCGCATATACATTAACGCGCAGTCGTGGCCGGTGATTGGGGGCGCCGCTCCCAGGAACAGGGCGACAAGGGCCATGCGGTCGGTGAAGAAGCATTTGGGGACCGACTTCGGACCGGCGCTGTTTCTGCCGGCGTATCGGGAACCGGACCCGAAGATGGGCATCATAACCCGATTCGCGCCAGGCACGAAGGAAAACGGCACGATTTTCTGCCACGCGACGAGTTGGGCGATCATGGCCGAGTGCATTCTTGGGCACGGCGACCAGGCTTACGAGTATTGGAAGCAGGTGGCGTTTGCCCATAACGGCCAGAAGCCCGACAAATACAAGGCCGAGCCCTACGTATACTGCGAGTACATCCACGGCCCGGATTCACCCTATTACGGCTTGGGCGAGTTCAGTTGGCTGACGGGCACGGCGGCGTGGATGTGGAAAGTGTCGATCGATTGGATAATGGGTGTGCGGGCGGAAATTCGCGGACTGCTCCTCGATCCCTGCATCCCCTCGAACTGGGACTCATACAAGCTCACGAGGCGGTTCCGGAGGGCGACCTACGAGATTGAGGTCGAGAACCCCGAACACGTCAGCGGCGGCATCAAGGAGATTCTGGTGGATGGGACCAGGCACGATTCACACCTGCTGCCGGTCTTCCCCGCGGGAGAAACTCACAGTGTGAAGGTAATTCTCGGAGCGCCGACCGGGGCGGTCAAAGAGCCGGAGGAACTTGCTTCGGACAGAGCGCCGACGTAATCTCCTCACCCCGATCCACGTCATGCTGAACTTGTTTCAGCATCCACCTAATGATCTTTGGATATTGACTTAGCTGCCAATCATGTCATTCCCGGCTTGACCGGGATTCCAGGAACCCAGCCTGGGAAGGTGGATTCCCGCGTTCGCGGGAATGACAGGTTGCGGCACGTCTGTTTGTTAAACTCAAATGCTAAAGATCAATAATGAGTTGCAGTCCTTGGGTTAGCGACCAAGGTGCGAGGCTGCAGTTAAAGCCACGGGAATTACTTAGGGCGGACATGACAAAAAACGAGGTCCCTGACTCCAGGAATCTCGCTTTTGTATGGTGGGGATGAGAAGATTTGAACTTCCACCCAATTGCTCGGACTTGGCCCTCAACCAAGCGCATCTGCCATTCCGCCACATCCCCAAACGCGCTATATGTTATGCTTGCTATACTTCAGGACTGCTTTTCGTCCCCAAGAGACCTCGCATCCTGCACGGGCTTCGGGACGATTGTCCGCGAAGCATACTCGGGCGCGCAGAACTGAACTCGTTCGGCAAGTAACGTGATTGAGAAGCCCAGCCTATTTTGCCGGTTTGGTGGTCGACTTTGCCGGAGGCTTGGGCGCCGGCTTCGTGGCAGGCTTGGGCGCCGGTTTCTCAGTCGGTTTTATCACGGGTTTGGGAGGCTCTTCATCCATTTTTTCGGGTTTTGCCGTCATCGCCTGGGCAGCCGCGCTTTGGATCGTCGAGCACGGCAGAGCGACTGGGATTACCCTGTCCGTGCGGGCTGACATCGAATCGTTGTCCTTGTTAGGGTTCGTGCGCACGAACGTGACACCAACCATGTTCCCATCCAGCGTGAAAACCGGGCTGCCCAGGCTGTATCCCGAAATGCCGCTCAGCACATAGCACAGCCTCGGCTTGGTGACCACGGCGCTCACGCGATCCATGCTTGCGGAAATCGATCTGTTAGCGATCTGCCCCAGCCGCGTCATCGTCAGGGTCGTGTCCAACACCTGCGGAGCGCTGCCCTGGGCAAGATTCACGCACTTGAAGGGCTGATCAGCGGGCTTCTTGGGCTTGAGAAACAGCATGTCCAAGTCGCGGTCCCGCAGGACCACATCCATCGGCACTTCACTTCCATCGGACATCCTGAGCTTGGCGTCGATAATCCGTGATGACATCTGCACGCTCTCGTCCCCGCTCAGGTCCCTGTCAGCCGGGTTGAGCGCGGTCAGCGACGTCACCACCAGCCCGGACGCATCCACCACGACCCCCGTACCGGAGGACTTGCTCTGGCGCTTCTCGCTCTGGTTCTCATAGGACATTTTCATCTCGATGACCATCTCGATGGTCACGATAGCGTCCTTGTTCGCGTCCACGATCTTGCGGGCGCTCTCGGCGATCTCATCCGCGCGCACGATCGCGCAAGACCCGATCGCCAGAACCGCGACAAGCAGCGGGAGGATGATTCTAGTGCCATATCTTGTCATTGAATGTGCTCCTTAGGGCTGATCGGATTCCGTCCAACCAGGCTTTATTTCCAGGAAGCGCGTGCGGATTCCGCGATGCACTCCCATTACCACGACTTGAGGCTTTGCCTTCGCTATTTTCTCCATCGCCTTTTTCAGGTCATCGAGACGACTGACGGGCGCCGCGTCGATGCTGGTGATCACATCGCCTGCGTGCAGCCTGCCGAGCGCCGCGGAACTTCCCTCGGCAACTGATTCCACATACGCCCCCACCTGTCCTTAGTCGATCTCTCCGCTGGCCGTGTCGGAGAACGCAATGTCCCTGGCTGTAAACTCGAGTTCCAGGTTCTCGTATCTCGGGTAGTCTCTCGACGGTTTCGGCGCCGCCTCCAGCTTGACCTTGACTGTGCTGCTCTTGCCATCCCGAATCACGCCCAAATCCACCGTGGAGCCTATCTCATACTGCCTGATGAGACTCGGCAGCACTTCTTCATCGCCCAACTGGTCCGCGGGGATCACCTCCCCATCCAGCTTCACGATGAGGTCGCCGACCTTGAGTCCGGCCTTTTCGGCATTGCACTTCGCATACACCTGCGTAACCCTCACGCCGGACTTGCCGCTCAAGCCCAATGCCTTTGCCAGCTCACTTGTGAGCACCTGAGTGTCTACCCCCAACCACGCCTTGCTGATCTCGGCGCCGGGTTCGGAAGTCTCTTCCTTGCCCACTTTCACCACGGTTATGTAGTGCTTTTCCTTACGGTTGAAACCCACGAGTACGGGCACGCGCTCGGTCTTGCCGTCCAGTATCTTCTCGGTAACCGACCGGAGCTGCGCGATGTTCTTAATGGGCTCATCGTTGACCTTGACGATCACGTCTTCTTCCTTGAGCGGGGGTTGGGCCGCCCCCGCCGGGCCACTCGGCAGGACTCCACTTACAATCACGCCGTTCGACGACGAAAGCTGCATTTCCTTTTGCATCACCGACGTGATGTTCGATCCGCACATCCCCCAGGTCTTGAGCTCGATTTGCTTGTCGGTGGCCTTGGGTCTCTCGGCCGTGGTAATCGTGAGGTTGATCGGCGAGCCATTCCGCAGCACCCTGGCCGCGACTGCTTTCCCGATCGGTATATTGGCCACCAATTGGTTGAACTGAGGAATCTGCTCCTTGAACACGGCGGTCGTCTCGACGCCATCGAGTCCGAGGATAATATCCCCCGGTTTGAGCCCGGCCTTCGCGGCTGGTGAGCCCGCCAGCACACTTGCCACCAGCACGCCCTTCTTCGTCTTGGATGTCCGCAGAAGAGGCTGCGTCTCGACCCCGATCCAGCTTCGCTTCACAACGCCATACTTAATCAACTGATCGGCGATGCTCTTCACCAGATTGCCGGGAATGGCGCCCGCAAGCCCGAAACTGATCTCGTTGATGCCCACAATCTTCCCGTCCCTGCTCACCAGGGGGCCGCCGGAGTTTCCGGGTTCGATGAGCGCATCATGTCCTATCCATTTGACTATCGAGCCAACGTCTTCGCCTTCGAGCGTCATCTCGCCGCCGGAGAAATTCTCCGGCATCATCATTTCCACGTTGCTGACGATCCCCATCGTAACCGACTGCGAGAGCGCGAGTGGGCAGCCCATCGCGAATACCCTGTCACCGACCTCCAAAGCAGAGGAGTTCCCAAACGATGCGCACCCGAAGGGTTTCTTGTCGGGCGATACGAGCTTGATGACCGCGATATCCGCAAGTGGGTCCGTACCCACCAGCTTGGCGTCGACTTCGCGCTTGTCCGACAGCGTGCAGACTATATGCTGCGCGTTCATGGCAACGTGATGATTGGTCACGGCGTAGCCTTCGGGGGATATGATAACGCCGCTGCCGGCGGACTCCGTCTTCATCTGGCGGCCCTGATCGTAATCGACGGTCACGACCAGTATCCTGATCAACGCCGGACGAACGGCGGCCGCCGCCGCGGTCATTTCCTGTTTCACGTCATCGGCAGCCTGAGCCGCCGAGAACACAGTGATGGCCGAGCAGATCAGTAATGAAACCGCGAAGAGGTTCCAAAAAAGCGCTCTTGTTGAACTTGCGGGCATGTTTCCTCCATTTACGTGGGCTTCCCACCGCTGCGGATACTCTATGATACCACAATCATTCCAGTGATGAGTATATTACTCCATTTACGTCTGGTTCCTCGGCATTGGCGCCCATGCAAGCTCTGCTTTGTCGATCCGAACGTGATGCCGGCCTTGCGTCTTGTGCTTTACATTCCGGCCTCGACCCGGTATAATAGCAAGCGTTGGCCACGAGGGCGGTTAGATCAGGGGGAGATCGCTTCGTTGACACCGAAGAGGCCATTGGTTCAAATCCAATACCGCCCACCACAAGCTCAGAATCGATCGCTTCGGTGATTCCAATGCAGTTCAGTTGGCCGGTGACTACGGAGTCTTTATATCCTGCGCTTGCACGGTTTTGTCCGCAGCCAGGATGCCGGTAACGACAGCCATCTTGCCCGTTCCAAAGCCCGTGGGCAGCGTCGCTCCGTTTACATTGACCGTGATATCCGTCGTGTAGCCGTCGCTCATGATAAACGACGTCGTCCCGTTCACGCTCTTGACCGTGCCCCAGACCTTGACTGCTTTTCCCACGAGCTTGACATCAGTCAGAGCAGCCTTGTTGTTCACCCCCACCGCCTTGGCGAATGTAGCCGAGATGGTGTGGTTGGCCGTGACGTTGGTGAACGTCCAAGTGCTTATCGTGCCCTTCGACACGCCGTCCGCCTTTACGTCCAGGATAACGTAACCCGAGGCCGGGGTGATCGTGAATGTCTGGCTGTCTCCTGAGTTCAGACAAACCAATCCGCTCGGGCTGATGGTTCCGCCGGCGTTCGCCGAAGCGCTGATCGTGAGGCCCCTGAACTTGTTCGACAGGTCAGCCTCCAACTGCTGCCGCTCGGCGTCTGACAAGGCGATTTTGTAGACAAACACATCGCCGATGTCGCCATTGAATACTGTCCACCCATCCGGATTGTTGCGACCGACATTGATGTAGTTGGCGTAAGCACCGGCAACACCCGGGACCAGCGAGGTCATGGTGCTGGTGGATGTGATATTCATGAGTTGGGAGCCGTTGGCATAGACCTTGTACTTGCCATCGGACTGCACGACCAGACTGAGAATTGTCAACTGCCCGTCCGGAATAGCGGTGCTGCTGGCGTCGTTGCTGCCATTGCGGCGGACGCAGACTTTTCCATCCCAGTTGCGCACGCCAAGCACGAGGCGATCGTAGAATATATCCACCGCGGAGCGCCAGTCCCAATCATGGTTGGACGTGCACCGAACCGGCTTCACGGCAATCACAATCGAAGCGCCAACGCACGGGATCGATGAGGTGTACTCCGATCCGAACAGATAGCCGTCGCCCTCGGAGTAGGTATTCTTCTCCCACTTGATGCCACCGATGGTGTCCACGGTGGGTGTCGCTATCATCGTGAGCGTCTGGCCGGATGGCAGATAGGTGGCCCAGTTGCCCGTGGAGCCGCTCGATGGGAATGTCTCGGTGACCGCCGAGAACAACAGGTCGCTCGTCCTCGGAATGTTGCGGGTGTTGGGCTTCAGCGCGAATCCGATGCCGGTCACATCGGCGCCGCTGATGACCACGGTCTGGTCCGGCGACGTCCAGAAACCGGTCGCGGAGGCGCACACATACCAAGTGCCGTTCTGAAGAGATCGGTTGTAGTTACCGGACGAATCAGTCGATGCTGTGTAGACAGGACTTGAGGATGCACCCGGCGATGTCGAGAAGTAAACAGCAGCCCCTGATATGGCCGTGCCGTCGCTTTTCCTCGTGACCTTTCCGTAAACCTTCGCATTTGCCACAAGCGTGAAGTTGATGTTGCCGACATTCGCGCCGTTCACGCTCACGATCTGATCCGCCGATGTGTTGTATGCGCCCGACCCGGCGGCCACATACCAGATGGATGGGTTCGGCACTGCCTTGGAGTAGTAGCCGTTTGTGTCTGCCGGGACGGTGGTCACTGGGTTAACCGAAGCGTTCGGCGCGTCCGAGAAGTAGACGGTCGCCCCGGAGATGCCGGCTCCACTGGTACTTGTAACCCGGCCCGAGATGGTGTAGCTCGTCGGGGTCGTCGGGGATGAAACAGTCGCGGTCGTTACTATCCTCGTTCCCCCCAAGGTGAGCAAGTGTCCCTGGATGGTGCAGTTCTTCAATACGTTTGCGGCACTGGTAGCCAGGTGCGGCTTGACCGTGATGTTAGACCCGCTGGCCATGTCCCTGACCAGGTAATTGTCCGAATTCACGCGCATGACGACGCCGGTGAACGTTACCAGGTACTCATCAGGCAGAGTAAACGCCTGAGCGAACGTGCATGTATGATAGCCCGTCGTAGGGCCAACTACGCCGGTTTCGATGCTGGAATAAGGCGTCTCGTTGAGCCGACTGGACTTGTCCCTGATCTTGAACTGATAGCTGTATGTGCCGTCAGCCAGCGCGGCGCTCTGCCATATATTCGAGTCTACCCATCCGCTGTCCGGCCCACCGCCCGACGTGCAGTGGAAGTAGTACTGCACCGATTCACCTGCGATATCACAGGAGAGGATTTCGCCTGCGTGAACGGACCGCGCCCGCATGGCTATGCGATTGTCTATCGTCGCGTAGGGCAGCGTGCTCCATTCCCCATACGCATAGCGAGTAGGTGGAGTGTCGTCTCTTGCCACTGCCGTGGACACCCCGGATACCGTGCCCGTGTTGCCGTAGGCGTCTTTCATCTGGACCGTATAGCCGTACGTCACTCCGGAAGTAAGGCTGGTGTCGGTCCAAATGGGGCTGGACTGCCATCCGCTGTTGGCTGTGGTCGGGCTCACTCTGTCGAACTTGTACTCCACCAGAGCGCTTGCATCGGTACCCGTGGTGGCCGTCATCTTGATGGCCGTCGTGCTGATGCCCTTCGGAGGCAGCAGGAACGTTGCGGCATTGGGCGTGGGAGGGTCGGTATCCGCCGCCGGCGTGACGCTCATAGGCGTGGATGTGGCTGTCATGTTGCCCGCCTTGTCCCGCATCCTGACGGTATAGGTGTAGGTAGTGCCGGGAGTAAGGCCGCTGTCGAAGTATCTGTTTGCCGAGATCCAGCCGCTGTCATGGCCGCCGCCGGACGTGCAGGTGAGGAGGTATTCGATGTAGTTGCTCGCGTCGGAGCCCCTGGTTGCACTCATGGTGACGGCGGTCGCGCTGACTGTCTTGGGCGCGACGAGCCACGCCGCCGGATTCGGAGTCGGCGCGGTGGTATCCGTAGTCGTCGTTACGGTCCCGCCGGCCAAAGTCTGAAGCGCGGTTATGTCAGCCCCGGTCAGGGCTTTGCTGTAAACTCTGAACTCGTCTATCTGTCCGTTGAAATAGTTGCCGGAGCTGCCTTTGCCTATGTAGTTGCAGTTGTCCGCGGCGGCTGTATTGGGGCCGTTGCAGTCATCCGGGTTAAGGGTCATGCTCGTGTTGGTGGCGACAGGTGTGCCATTCACATAAAGCGCGCCGGTGTTGCCCGAAAGCGTCACGGCAATATGGGTCCAGGTATTTATGGGAACAGCCGTGCTGGTAAGCGTCTGCTCGCCACCCGCTCCCGTCGTCGTGATCGCAAACTTGAGATTTCCGCTCGCATCGCTGGGCGTAAGTGTCACATACTTGTTAGCGCCGTCGCCGAAGGAGAATACCTTCTGGTCCGCCCCGCCGCCTGTCCACTTGACCCAGACGGCAATGCTGCAGTCATCGAAATCGGACACATCCCTGTGCAACTCGACATACTGGGTGGAGCCATTGAGAGAAAGCACGCTGTGTCTGTTGGTCGCGCCGCCGTCCACGATCGTGGGACCGCCCATCAGGTAGCCGTAGGTAATGCCATACTTGTCCAGCGCATAATTGGGGCTGGTCCTGTCGAAGTCGTATCCGCAGTAGAGATAGGCGTTGTCGGTTAGAACGTTCGCACGATTCTGGTCTGTGCCCCAAACCCATCCCATCAACACGCCGTGATCCATATCAGCGTAATTGGAGCAGTCGGCGTCTTTCATCGCGCAGCCGTAGTTGTTGGCGTCGTCGAAGTCCATCGCGCAGCCTTTGATGACCGCGTCACCGTGGACCTGCACTGTACTTGAGACATACCCGTGCTCCAGCACCTTGCCGTTTTCGTATACCTTCGCATGGTCATTGACCGTCGCCCAGTCTCGGACTTTGGCGTAGCCATAGACCTGAGTGCTGTCCTTGACAACCGCGTGTCCGCTGACGATGGCGTTGTCTCTGACTTGAGCGGTGCTCAGGACCTGCGCATAGTCTTCTACTCTCGCGTAGTTCCTTACCTGGGCAGTGTCGTAGACGAGAGCGTTTGGACCCACATATGCCGTTGCGTCAACCGTGGCCGAGTCCTTGACCCAGCCATTGCCATTCGCGTGCTGATGCCAACCAGTACCGCCCCCTCCATTCGTGACCAGATAGGGCCTGGCGCTCGTGTTGACGAACGCGACCCTATACGCCTGCGGAGAGGTCGGGGCGTCGGTCATCAGCGGGCCACCAAAACCATTGTATGCCTGGAAATCAGGAGTTGCCGCGACAACCAGGTAGAGCTTGTTCTCGTCGGCGGACAGCGTGATGGTGTTGATGCCGGAGTTCCAGAGATTGCTGTATCGCGCATCCCCGGCACCGTTGACCGCCACAAAACATGCGCGCCAGTCGGACTTCCTGACCGAATCCCAGAGTGGCTGGAAGTCAACGCTCACCGGATATCCGCCGACGCCCACGGTCTTGCCTATGAGCTGGATCGGGCAGATATCGTAGCCGCCCTGGCAGGGAGCGTGTTCGAACGGCACTCGATACCATGTCGTGCTTCCCGGCTGCAGAACAAGCTCCGTAGTCCCGCGCCGCATTCTTTCATTGAACGGGCTGCTGTCGATGGTATATGACGTCGTCAGGCGGTAGTACTGCTTACCCAGATAATCCCAGGTCACGTTGCGAGCCGCCATCGAGCCAAGGCAGTCCTTTATTGCATTGGTCGGGTCCGGCTCGCCGGCCGGGTGCAGGCGGATCATCGCGTCGAACATATACTCGCCTGAACCGCCATTGGCCTGGGTCCAGACCTTGGTCAGAAACTGCGTGCCGTAGCGGGGGTCTTCGTAGAGAAGCTCGGGGAACAACCATGAATCGTAGTGACACCGGCCATTGGGCAGGGAGAAGTTGTGGAACATGGAGTAGTTGCCCATGCCGGCGTACCAGTAAGAGAAGACACCCAACCAGTCCACGGTGCTTTCGTGCCACTGGCCGTCCCAGGGTGTGTTGTTGAAACCGCCCGCGTTTATGAAGACGGTGTGAATAAACTCGTGAAGGCTGGCATCGGGGCTGGGGTCGTAGCGCAAGCCCGCGGGATTGACCGCGAACCACGGAAAGCCGTAGCTGTCCATGGTTCCCCAACCGCCACCCTCATAGATGCCCGCGTTGTTGAGCGTGAGATTGGTGCGGTAGTACCTGCCGTCGCGGTAGGCCGGGTTGTTGGATTCATTGGGGGCGCGGAAACCCACAAGCCCCCCAGGCTGCGCATCGAAGAGCAGATGCCAGGAGTGCTCGAATGCCTGCAGATTTCCCTGGATAAGCTGCTCCGTTACGGAATTGTACTCTGAACTCGTACCCGAGTTCTGCCCGTTGCCCCAGATTAGACGAAAGTGTTCCGATCTGCGCACATTCAGCGTCGGATCGCTGTTGGACCAAATGTACTCGTTGTCATAAAACGTTTGGGCATTGCCCATCGTGGCGCTAATCAGCAGCAACATACCGCCCAGCGCCCATCCGAACCGTCCGATTACCATTGTCTCTCACTTCTCCTGCGTAGTCCCGCCCGCTAACTACTTGCAATATACCATGAGAAATGCAAACAGGCAATCGAATTGTGTTCGGACGCTCACCGCTTGGGCGGTCGGGACACCAGGCCGAGTTCGACGCCTCCGCCTCATCGCCCAACCGGACACACCAAACCTATCGGCCATGATGCCGACCTTTCTTGCTGGGTTGTAGCGCAATTCCTCGAAGTGCCGCTGGAGAACGGCTGCACAAGCGAGCCGAGATGATCGAAGCTGTAGACGTAGTAGGTAGTCGGGGCCGAGCTTCGCATCGCCAGCCCGTTCGGCCCGTAGTTGTAGTACCACCTGGTGCTGCCGTCGTCTCGGAACTCGCAGACGACCTTGTCGCCGTCATAGAGGAAGTAGTCACGTCCGAACGTCGATGTTTCACGCCATGCTCTCAGGCCATCGCTGCGGAACGCAAGCGAGATCGGGCTATGCACGCCTCCGGTTATCTCGGCGGGCAGGTCCTCGTAGTCATAGCCGAACCCGAAGCCGTGATAGCTGGTCGCGTTGCCGTTGGCATTGTAGGCGTAGGCAGCGTGCGCCCCGGCAAGCACCAAGCACATCACAGTCCAAAGGATGGATAGAACTTTCTTGTTGATCATGTTCATTCGCCGTCATTCGCGGCGGCATTCCAGACACAAGCCGGAATGCCGCCGCCGAAATGAAACTCAATTATCTAACCCCCGAATCGCCAGAGCACATTCAGACTCGGCAATTCGAGTACCTCACCAGCTGAGGTAACAAGGCACTGCCCCTGAAGGAAGAACTCGGTTTCTGAAACATCACCGATTATCGCCTCGTGAGCTAGTCTTCCTTCAGGGGTGAACGCTTTCACCTTCTTTGGGCCACCGTGTACATAAGGCCATTCCACGGCAAACCACAAGCGCAATTCCGGGCACCAGACGGTACGTAGGAAGTGTGCGAGGGGGGCTGCATCAGCCTGCCACAGGAGTCGCGCATCTCGGCTATAGCATAGCAGTCTGGCAGGAGCAATCTGGGTTATTGACTTGGCAGTATCCTCCGTTTCGCCTAGATCGGAGATAAGTATGTCATCTTCGGCTTGGGCTATGTGGAGTGCACCGTATTGTACTGGAAACCTGCGTACAGTGCGTCCAGACTTGATGCTGGCCGACCACACCTCGCCAAAGCTCTCCGCGAGAATGATCTCATCATCGAGCGGCCCGAAGTAGCATTCGAAGGCTTTCCGGGGGAACTTGCGAATAGTATCACCGGTA
>Ga0315287_10004573_pt1 | contig 13520 bp, 11 predicted proteins | sample YL17G11_0_MG_FD_205037 | JGI IMG/M metagenome (GOLD analysis project Ga0315287, IMG submission 205037) | Sediment microbial communities from Yellowstone Lake, YNP, Wyoming, USA - YL17G11_0 | ecosystem: Environmental > Aquatic > Freshwater > Lake > Sediment | place: USA: Wyoming | collected... | reverse complement strand
AAGGGCGAGATGAATGAAATCATCGCGGTTGCCAATCAGAAGGGCGGCGTAGGGAAAACAACGACGTCGATCAACCTGGCCGCTGCCTTGGCGATGAAAAAAGCCCGAGTCCTGCTGGTTGACTTCGATCCCCAGGGAATGGCCACTGCCGGCCTCGGAAAGCCCAGAGAGGCGAATAAGGGCATTTATCCGGCCATGATGAACGGCCAGGATATCATGGAATGTGTTTTCGGGACTGAAATCGACAATTTGTATTTATGTCCCTGTTCCCCTGAATTATCCGGGGTGGAAGCCGAACTCTACAACGCCGAAAACAGAGAAAAAAAACTTAGGGAGGCTTTGGAAAAAGCCCGTTCAAAGTTCAGCTATATTTTGATCGATTGTCCGCCTTCCCTTGGATTTTTGACCATCAACGCGCTGTCGGCCGCCGATTCCGTTCTGATCCCCGTCCAGACGGAATTTTTCTGTATGGAGGGGATTCCGGGGCTCCTCAATACCTTGAATGAAGTCCGGACTTATTTCAATCACAATCTCAGGATCGAAGGGATTGTTCTGACGATGTATGACGAACGGACAAATCTTTCCCGCCAGGTCGCCGAGGAAGTCCGGAAGTCGCTCAAGGAAATGGTCTATCAAACCATTATCCCGCGGAGTATTCGATTGGCCGAAGCCCCTTCGTTCGGCAAACCTGTCTTTTTGTATGACCCGAGGTCGCGGGGGGCCGAAGCCTACCTATCGCTTGCCCAGGAGATATTGGAAAAATGAAAAAAGCACTCGGCAAAGGCATCAAGGCTTTCATTCCGGAAGAATACGGTATTCTGAAAGATGAAACATTCTCGGAGCTCGATATCGATCAACTTTCCCCCAGTCCTTTTCAGCCGCGGACTCATTTTGATGAGAAAGCCATCGAGGAGCTCGCCCAATCGATTCGAGAAACCGGGATTCTCCAGCCGATCATCGCCGTTCCAGCCGGAGGGCGTTATAACATCATCATCGGTGAACGCCGCTGGCGGGCGGCTCAGAGAGCCGGCCTTCGAAAAATTCCCGTCCTGATTCGCAATATCCCCAAGGAACGGCAGATGGAAGCGTCCATCATCGAGAATGTCCAACGGGAAGACCTGAATCCCATCGAAATTGGGTTGGCCTACAAAAGTTTGATCGAAGTTCTGGGATATACGCAGGAGGAAGTGGCCGATAAAGTGGGCAAGGATCGGGCCTCGGTCGCCAATACTCTCCGCCTCCTCCATCTTCCGGAAGCGGTCCAGGAGATGCTCAGGGACGGTAAAATATCCATGGGACATGCCCGCGCCATCCTGGGAATCGAAAATCCGAAAGCGCAGGTCGATGCCGCCCGGCAGGCCGCGGAAAAAGGGCTCTCCGTCCGCGACACCGAAGATTTCGTGGCCCGAAATCGAAAGATCAAGATTCCCCGGCGGACTAAAATCGACCCGGACTTGGAAGCCGTCCAGGAAGACCTTCTTCAGTGTCTGGGGGCGAAAGTCGCGATTTCCGGAAGCGCGAAAAAGGGGGTCATTAAAATTTCTTACTTTTCACTCGGCGAATTGAATCGGATCTATGAACTGATCAAAGGAGCCCGGGCATGAAAGACGTGAAAGAGAAAAAAAGGGATTGGAACGAATCGAAGCTCTCGGGATTTTTCGATGACGGAACCGATTTCCAAGGCGAGTTGAAATTCAAGGGATCCTTCCGAGTCGATGGTTTCTTCAAAGGGAAAATCGTCTCTCCGGATATGCTGATCATCGGGGAACGCGGCCATGTCGACGCCGACATTCATGTCGGATATGCCGTGATCAACGGAGAATTCCACGGCCAGATCCTGGCCGACGAAAAAATCGAGATCCATGATCATGGCCGGGTTTTCGGAATGGTCGTAACCCCGAAGCTGGTCATTGTGGAAGGCGCCTATCTCGAGGCGAAATGCCTGACGACCGAGTCCACGGCTCCGGTTTCGGGCGATTCGGAAAAAGAGAGCGTTTGATTTTGCGGAAAGCCCTCGCCGTCATCCCGGTCCGCTATAGCGCGAGCCGATTCCCCGGAAAACCGCTGGCTTTGATCGCCGGGAAACCGATGGTGCAACGGGTGGTCGAAGGCGTTCGATCGTGTCGCTCCCTGGATCGAGTGATCGTGGCCACGGATGACGCCCGAATATTCGAAACCGTCCGAGGCTTCGGCGCCGAAGCGATGATGACTTCGCCTCACCATGCTTCGGGGACGGACAGGGTCGCCGAAATCGCCGCCGCTTTTAACCATCCGATCGTGATTAACGTTCAAGGCGATGAACCCCTCGTCGAGGGCCGGATGCTCGAGGGTCTCGTGGAAGTTCTTCAGGATCCCGATCTCCCGATGGCGAGTTTGATGGCTCGAGTCTCCGAACTGTCGCTCCTGTTCGAGCCGCACCGCGTCAAAGTCACGACCGACGCGGCCGGATACGCTCTTTATTTCTCCCGAGCGCCGATCCCCCATGGCGCTGACGATTTTTTCTTCCAGCACATCGGTATTTATGGGTATCAACGCGGTTTCCTCCTCGGTTTCAACGCCCTTCCGCCTTCCCGGTTGGAACGAATGGAACGGCTGGAGCAGCTCCGGGTTCTCGAGAGCGGCTTTCGGATCAAGATGATCGAAGTCGAGCGTCCGACCTTGAGCGTGGATGTTCCTGAGGATATAATGAAAGTCGAAAAATTTTTGTTTGAGAAGAGAGCCCATGAGTAAGTACATTTTCGTGACCGGCGGCGTTCTTTCTTCTTTAGGAAAAGGCATCGCCGCCGCCTCGATCGGCCGGTTGCTCGAGAGCCGCGGATTTAAAATCACCCTTCAAAAGCTCGACCCCTATCTGAACGTGGACCCCGGGACGATGAGTCCCTTCCAACACGGCGAAGTGTATGTCACCGACGACGGCGCCGAGACCGACCTCGATCTCGGCCATTACGAGCGGTTTACCTCGACCCGGACGACTAAATACCACAATTGGACCGCGGGCAAGATCTATGACATCATTCTCCGGAAGGAGCGGCGGGGGGAATATCTGGGCAAGACCGTCCAGGTTATTCCCCATGTCACCGACGAGATTAAAAACGCCTTCAAGTCGGTCTCCGAAGCCAACGATATCGTCATCGTCGAAATCGGGGGGACGGTGGGCGACATCGAAAGCCAGCCCTTCCTCGAAGCGATCCGCCAGATGCGGCTGACCCATGGGTCCGAGAATACGCTCTTTGTCCATCTGACGTATGTCCCCTACGTCAAGACCTCGGGAGAACTGAAGACAAAACCCACTCAGCATTCGGTGAAGGAATTGCGGGCCATCGGAATCCAGCCGGATATTCTTCTGTGTCGTACGGACCGGAACCTCGGGCCGGAGATGAAGGCGAAAATCTCCATGTTCACCAATGTCCCGGAGAATGCGGTCATTACCGCTCGGGACGTGGACAATATCTATGAAATCCCGCTCATCTTCGCCGACGAAGGGCTTGATACGATCATTTACAAGCAATTAGGCCTGACTCCGAAGAAGCGGGACCTCGGTCAGTGGAAATCCTTCGTCCAGCGGATGAACAACCCCAAGGGCGAAGTCGATATCGCCATCGTCGGAAAATACGCCGGCCTCCAGGATTCCTACTTGAGCCTCAAGCAGGCGCTCGTCCACGGCGCCGTGGCTAACGACCTTCAGGTTAAAATCGAGTGGATCGAGGCGGAAGATCTGGAAAGGGGCAAGCTCGAGAAATTCCTCGGCGCGAAGGACGGGATTCTCGTCCCCGGCGGTTTCGGACATCGGGGAATCGAAGGAAAGATTCGGGCGGTCACCTATGCCCGCGAAGAGAAGGTGCCCTTTTTCGGGATTTGCCTCGGGATGCAGTGCGCGACGATCGAATTCGCCCGAAACGTGGCCGGTCTCAAGGGCGCCAATTCGACCGAGTTCGACGACGAATCGCCGGCCAAGATTTTTTTCAAATGGCGGGAGCTGAAGGGAATCACCGACCTGGGCGGAACCTTGCGTCTCGGCCAGTACCTGTGCCGCCTCCAGAAAACCTCCTTAGCCTATAAAGCTTATCGGAATATTGAGATTTGGGAGCGCCATCGCCACCGGTTCGAATTCAATCCCGAATTCGAGAAGCCGCTGACCGCGGCCGGACTTCTGATATCGGGAAAGAATCCCGATTACGGGCTGGTCGAAATCGCCGAACTCCCCGGACATCCCTGGTTCCTGGGGTGCCAATTCCATCCGGAATTCAAGTCCCGGCCGCTGCGCCCTCATCCACTTTTTAAAGCCTTTATCGGAGCAAGCCATGCCCACCGGAAAGAAAGACGCTCGGACTAAAGTCTCTCCGCGGCCCGGGGGCCCGGCGGCCCTTTTCCTCATCGCCGGACCCTGCGTTATCGAAAGCCGGGCCCAGACGCTCGGCCTGGCTCGGGAGATCGCCGCGATCGCGGCCCGCGTCGGCCTCCCGTTTATTTTCAAGGCCTCGTTCGACAAGGCCAATCGCACCTCCGTTCGGTCCTTCCGCGGACCGGGCTTGTCCGCCGGCCTCGACATTCTCCGGGAAGTCCGGGAGTCCGTAGGCGTTCCGGTTCTGTCCGACGTTCATGAAACTTCCCAGGTGGAACGGGCGGCCGAAGTCCTCGACGTCCTCCAAATCCCGGCCTTTCTCTGCCGCCAAACCGACCTCGTTCTGGCCGCGGCCCGGACCGGGAAGCCCCTCAACATTAAAAAGGGCCAATTCCTGGCGCCCGGGGATATGGCCCATGTCGTCGATAAAATTCTCGGGACGGGAAACGCGAGCATTCTTCTGACCGAGCGGGGAACGACCTTTGGGTATCACGACCTGGTCGTGGATATGCGTTCGATTCCGGAAATGAAGCGTCTCGGATTCCCGGTGGTCATCGATGCTTCCCACAGCGTCCAAAAGCCCGGGGGGGCGGGTGCGGCTTCTGGTGGGGAACGTCGCTTCATTTCGGTTCTGGCTCGGGCGGCGGTGGCCGCCGGGGCGGATGGTTTGTTTGTTGAAGTGACAGACGATCCGTCCCAAGTCCGCTCGGATAAGGATAATTCATTATCCATCAACGACTTAGAAAGTTTATGTCTCGATCTTCTTCGAATTTCGCGGGCCCTGAGGGAGCCGAAATGACGAAAAAAGAAATCATTCTGGCGGGCCGCGAGGTCCTGAATCTCGAAGCTCGGGCGGTCGAAGGGTTGATCGAAAAAGTCGGTGACGAATTCGTCAAGGCTGTGGACCTCCTGTCCAAAACCCGGACCCGAGTCATCGTCTTGGGGATGGGCAAGTCGGGCCTGGTCGGACGAAAAATCGCGGCCACCTTGGCCAGCTGCGGAACTCCGGCGATTTTTGTTCATCCGGCCGAAGCCGGTCACGGCGACCTGGGAATGATCTTGGAAGGCGATGTCGTAATCGCCGTCTCCTACAGCGGCGAGACGCGGGAGATCGTCGATCTTCTTGGGTTCATCAAACGGCTCGGGGTGAAGCTTCTCTTGATCACCGGGGCTCGAAATTCCCGGATCGCCCGCTACAGCGATATCATCCTGGACGCCCGGGTCGACATGGAAGCCGGCCCGAGCGGACTCGTCCCTACGGCCAGCTCGACCGCGGCTTTGGCTCTCGGCGACGCGCTGGCCGTCGCGGTCATGAAAAAAAAGGGTTTCACCGAACGTGACTTCGCCTCCGTCCATCCGAAAGGGGCTTTGGGCAAACGCCTCCTTCGGATTGAATCCCTGATGCATAAAGGCCAGGCGATCCCCCGAGTCGCGGCCTCGACCTCGATGACCGGGGCCATCGAGGAAATGACGGCCAAGAAACTCGGCATGACCTGCGTCGTCGACGCCTCGGGCCGATTGGCCGGAATCATTACCGACGGCGACCTTCGCCGGATGATCCGCAAGCATCGGGCCGGGGTTCTAACCAAGACGGCCGCGGAATGCATGACCGTCGGTCCGGTCACCGTAACAAAAAGCGACCTGGCGGCCGAAGCGTTGAACACCATGGAACAGAATCGGATCACTTCGCTCGTCGTCCTCGGCGCGGAGGGCCGGGTGGAAGGGATCCTCCATCTCCACGATCTCTGGCGGACGGAGATGTTTTAATGGGGACGCGCGCCCGGGCCCGGCGGATCCGGATGATTCTGACCGATGTGGACGGGACGTTGACCGACGGGACCCTGGCCCTTCATCCCGACGGCGAGGAAATCAAGTCCTACAACGTCAAGGACGGACTCGGCGTGCTGCTCGCCCAACTGGCCGACCTGAAGATCGGCTACATCACCGGAAAAACGTCCAAGCCGTTGGAGGGCCGGGCCGCCCGGTTGCGGATCGACGAACTCCATCAGGGCGTGATCGATAAAATGCCGGTCTTTCGCGAGATTCTGGCCAAGCACGGCTTGCGTCCGGACGAAGTCGCTTATATCGGCGACGATCTGGGGGATCTCGCGATTCTCGAGGCCGTGGGTTTTTCAGGGGCGCCGTCCGACGCCGTCCGGATCGTGCGGCGGAGGGTTCATTTCGTCTGCCGCCGTCGCGGCGGGGACGGCGCTTTTCGGGAGTTCATCGATTTTATTCTGGAAGCCCAAGGGAAGTGGGGGCGGGTGACGGAACGTTTCAGCGAGATTTTTCAGCGAAAAATCTGACCGCTCGCGGGCGGGCACAGGGAGGGATTCGTGCATATCAATCAAAAAATTTTCCGCGAGTACGACATCCGCGGGATCGTCGACCAGGACCTGACGCCCGAGATCGTCCATCTCCTCGGTCGGGCGATGGGCACGTATTTTCGCCGGGCGGGGGCGAAGGAAGTCGCGTTGGGCCGGGATTGCCGCTTGAGCTCTCCCGATTTCGCCCGGGCCATGTCCGCGGGGCTTCAGTCCGCCGGATGCGACGTCGTCGACCTGGGAACGATTCCCACGCCATTGCTTTATTTTGCCGGGTATTACAAGGACATCGCCGCCGGGGTGATGATCACCGGCTCCCATAATCCGCCGGAATATAACGGCTTCAAGATGACCTTGGGACATGACACCCTTTACGGCGACGCGATCCAGGAGATCTACGCGATTATCCGGGACGACGCCTTCGCCGGCGGGCCGGAGGGCGCCTCCCGGACGTATGATCTTCGGCCTGAATACGAAGCTTACGTCTTGAATCTTTTTACCTTGGCCCGGCCGCTCAAGGTCGTCTTGGACGCCGGGAACGGTACGGCCGGAGTCGTGGCCGGGCCGATTTTTCGAAAGATCGGATGCCGCGTCGACGAGTTGTTCTGCGAGATGGACGGCCGCTTTCCCAACCATCACCCCGACCCGACCTTACCGGAGGCGATGGCCTCCTTGATCGCCCGGGTCAAGGAAACCAACGCCGATGTCGGCCTGGCCTATGACGGTGACGGCGACCGGATCGGGGTCGTGGACGACGAAGGCCATCTGATCTGGGGCGATCAACTCCTGATCTTTTTCGCCCGCGATATTTTGAAAAATAATCCGGGCGCGACGATCATCTCCGAAGTCAAGGCCACCAAGGTGCTGTACGACGAAATCACCCGGCTCGGCGGAAAAGCGGTGATGTGGAAGACCGGCCATTCCTTGATCAAAAAGAAAATCAAGGATGAAAAGGCGAAGCTCGCCGGGGAAATGAGCGGGCACATGTTTTTCGCCGATCGTTGGTTTGGCTTCGACGACGCCATCTACGCGTCCCTGCGGGTCGCGGAGCTGATCGCCCGGTCGCCGGAGAAATTATCGGCGATGCTGGCCGCCCTTCCCAAAACCTACAGCACTCCCGAGATCCGGATCTACGCCTCGGAAGAGGTCAAGTTCAAGATCGTCGAGGAAGTCAAACGCGATCTCGCGGCCAAATATCCGGTGATCGACATCGACGGCGTCCGGGCGATCATGCCGAGAGGGTGGGGCCTGGTCCGGGCCTCGAATACGCAGGCCGTTCTCGTCCTTCGTTACGAGGCCGAAACCGAAGCCGATCTGGCCGCGATTCAAAAAGAAGTCAAATCCGCGGTCGAGCGGGCCATTCACAAGCTCGAGCGGTCATGAACCTCCGTTCCGACCTGTACGCCGTCATCATGGCCGGGGGGAGCGGGACCCGGTTTTGGCCGCTCAGCCGCAGACGGACGCCGAAGCAATTCCTGCCGATCACGACCGAACGGACGATGATCGAGGAGACTTACCGCCGGATTCAGCCTCTGGTCCCCACCCGGCGAATTTTCACGATCGCCAACGCCGCCCAGTCCCGGACGATCCACCGACTTCTTCCGAAGATGCCGGCGGCAAACGTCCTGGTTGAACCGCGGGCCCGGAATACCGCGCCTTCGCTCATCCTGGCGACCGCCCATGTCTATCGTCGGAATCCCGAGGCGGTCGTCGCCGTCCTGGCCTCGGACCATTTGATCACGAACGAACCGCTGTTCCTGAAAAAACTCGAGGCCGCGGCCAAGGCGGCGGAACGAACCGAGGGGCTGGTGACCTTTGGAGTCATTCCGACGTTCCCTTCGACCGGGTATGGCTACATCCATTTTGCCAAAGGGGGAGCCCGGCGGTTCGGCGGTGAACCGTTCTATAAGGCCCTGGGTTTTCGGGAAAAGCCGACGTTGGAGAAAGCCGAAGAATTCCTGAAATCCGGCGAGTACGTCTGGAATTCGGGCATGTTTCTCTGGCGGGCATCGGTCTTTGCCCGGGCGTTGGAAAAGTATTCTCCGGAGGTTTTCCCCTTTTGGGGGCGGACGCTGGGGGCCTTGGAAAAACGCTCCCGGAAGAGTTTAACCGCGATTTTTGACGATATCCCGGCCCTGTCGATCGATTACGCGTTAATGGAGAAGGCCGAGGGGACGATGGTCTGCGCCGGCGATTTCGGCTGGTCGGACGTGGGCGCCTGGTCCGCGTTGGGGGACATGTGGCCGCGGGATGAGCGGGCGAACGCCCGCCGGGGCGAGGTCGTCGCGGTCGACGCCCGCGGGAATATCGTCCACAATCCAGGGAAGTTGACGGCCCTTCTGGGAGTCGAAGACCTTGTCGTTGTCGAGACGAAGGATGTTTTGTTGGTCTGCCGGAAAGACCGGGATCAGGACGTGAAGAAGATTCTGGAGATTCTGGCGAAAAACGGAAAACCGAAATATTTGTAGCCGGCGCGAATCGGCGGCCTTGAAAATTGGGAGGGGGGAGTTGAGCTCCCCCTCTCACCGCTTCCTTGGCGCCTAATGGCTGGAGAGATTACGCGAACCGAGGGTGAAAACGCAATTGCCGTGCCCGCCCATCCAATTCACCGATAACCGGTAATAAAGAGCCGCTTCCAGTACTTCTTCGGCTTGAGGAGGGACGCGTTTGTTCTGAAAAGTGGATTCGACGAGAAAAGCGATGTATTCCGATTTGATTTCGGCCAGAGTCGGTGAAAACTCCTCCGTTTCTTCGATCAATAGGGTTCGCATGATTTACCGAGCCCGGGCCTGTTGAAGGAGGCGGACGTTATTGGAGACGACATAAGAGAGGGCGAGATTGGAGGCGATGGAGACGATCCAGCCGAGGGGCTTGGAGCGTTTGTAAAGAGCCCGGGTTCCGAGGACGGAAATGATGGTCAGCCCGCCTTTGACAGCGGCGAAGACGGCCGGATCCTTGACGAAGGGCTTCATGACGGGATTGCCTTCGGAGAGATGGGGGTACTTGAGGCATTCCCTGGTGGAAATGAAATCGGCGACATTGAGGGCGATCAGGGAAAGGAGCGAGGCGTCGAACATGGAGTCGCCGAAACCGGAGACGCGGAAGCGGGGCTCGCCGACGGCTTGGGTGGAATGGATGGAGATGAGCCTGGGGTTCAGGTTGATCCTGGAGAAATCAAGTTCAGGTTCAGGGGCGGCGGAGGGAAAAAGGTCGAGACCCGCGAGGCTGTTGAGAGCAGGCGGGAGGAGCGGTGTTTCAATGAGGGTGGTAGAGAGGGAGGCCAAGGAGACACCGGAAAGGAGGGTGAGGGAGAGAATCACAGTGATGACTGATTTTTTCATCCAGGCGTCTCCTTGACTGTTCATGCAAATATAAATAGCAAGATACGAGCCAAATAATATATATTAAGATATATAATTGATAATAATATAATTATAATTATTAATGGATAATTTATTCATTTATATATAGTGTACATAAACAATACTATTTAAAGATTTAATTTATTAACTATATTTTTATAATATAGTTAAAAGGAATATTTGTTTTTTTTGTTAAATTGTACATTTATTGGTCATTTATGGGTGGTTTAGTCCCCCTGGCGGCCTTTCACGACCCTTTGTCCGCGGATGAATAGTGTGTTTTTCGCTCCGGGGACAGGCCGTGGCCTGGGATAGATCTCTTGGATGTAAATTCGCGGAGATTCAGACCGGCAAGGGGATACTGGCCGCTGTCGAGAGGAAAACTCTCTGAGGGTCAACGCCGGGCCGGCGATAAAGCTCGGCCGTTATATTAAACGGACCAAAGTTGTCCTATAATGGCCGTCGAACCGGATGGCCTTCATTCGGATACCCGATAAGGAGTCTGTCATGCGGGTTAAACCTATTCTCGGCCTGTTTTCCCTGTTTCTTCTTCTCTTCGCTTCTTCGGCGCTGGCTCAAGACAAATCTTTGATCGGGGCGCGCCATCCGGCCATTTCGCCCGATGGACGCCAAATCGCTTTTTCGTATATGGGCGATATTTGGGTTGTGTCCGCCGACGGCGGACGGGCTCTTCAACTGACCAACCATACCGCTTATGAGCGGGAGCCCGTCTGGTCGCCCGACGGCCGAACCCTCGCTTTCACCTCCAACCGGAACGGCAACAACGATGTCTTTATCGTCCCGATCTCCGGTGGTGTGCCCGTCCAGCTCACGTTCCATACCGGCGACGATCTGGCGACCGACTTCACGCCCGACGGCCAATTCGTGATTTTCCGGTCGGGACGATCCTCTTCCGGAAGCCTTTATAAAGTCTCTCTCAAGGGCGGCAACGAATTTCCCGTGCTGGAAACCTATTGGAATTACGCTTCGCACGGCCGGATCAGCCCCGACGGGAAAACCCTCCTCTTTTCCTGGGGATCGGAAAATAATTTCTGGTGGCGGCGCGGCTATCGCGGAGCCAATACGGCCAAGATCTGGACCGCGGACCTGGCCGGCGGAGGGCCGAGAAAAATCGTCGACGATGCGGCCAATTCCTTCTGGCCCGACTGGCGTCCGGACGGCACCGGAATCTGCTTTGTCAGCGACCGCTCCGGGATCTACAACATCTGGACCTCGGCCGCCGACGGTTCCGGAGCCAAGGCGGTAACCAAATTCGACAAAGGCGATGTCCGCTGGATGACGGTGGCGGCCAAAGCCCCGTTGGCGGCTTACGAGCGCGACTTCGGGATTTGGGTCACCAGCCTGACCTCCGGCGAATCGCGGCGAGTTCCGGTCGAGGCCCCGGCCGAAACCAAGAACAATCGGACCCTTTTCGTCGAGAACGACCCGATCTCCGAATTCCGGGTTTCCCCCGACGGGAAAAAAATAGCCGCCGTGGTCCGGGGCGAAATCTTCGTCCTATCGACCGAGGGCGGTTACGCCCGCAATGTCACCAATTCCCCCTGGCGCGAGCAGGCGGTCGATTGGGACAAAGACGGGCGGACGGTTTTTTATATCTCCGACGCCGGGGCCAATCCCGATGTTTACTCTGTTTCGGCCCTCGGGGACGAAAAGCCCCGGCGCCTGACCCATACGCCCGAAGACAAAAACGGCCTCCAAGTTTCGCCCGACGGCCAGTGGCTCGCCTATTACAGTGGGTCGCGACAACTCCGCCTCATCCGGCCGGACGGGAAAGACGATCGTCTCCTCGTCGAAATGGATTTCGGCGGCCGATTCGCTGCGGATCTTGCCTGGTCGCCCGACAGCCGCTATATCGCCGTCACCGCGCCCCGCAACGGCCAGCAGGACATTTTCGCCGTCGAAGTCGCGACCGGCAAATCCATCCTGATGACCAACACGGCCTATGACGAGGGCGGGCCGATCTGGACGCCCGACGGGAAATCCCTTCTCTTCACCTCCAACCGGACGGGCCATAGTTTCCCCGAGTTCACCGGACAGAACGACCTTTACCGGCTTTATCTCCAACCGCAAATAACCGAATTCGACGAGGACGATTTTGACAAGTTGTTCGCCAAGGAAGAGCCAAAGGATAAGCCGGCGCCTAAACCCGAAGGCAAGCCCGAGACGAAACCCGAAGCCAAGCCGGCCGAAAAAGGCCCGACGCCGATCGAAATCAAGCTGGATGATATCGACCGCCAGACCGAAGTCGTGGCCGTCACCCTGGGCAGCGAGCAGGACTTTGTTTATATTCCCAAAGATGAAACCATTCTATTTGTTTCGGCGATGGACGGACGCAGCCGGTTGTGGAAAACCAGCCTGAAGAAAAAAGAGCGCGGCCGCTATGAGCCGCATCCGGCCAACCTGGAAGGTGTGCGCGGACTGCAGCTCGACCGCAAGGCCGAAGGTCTATACTATTCGACGGCCGGCCGGATCGGCCGGTTGGATCTGGCCGCGGGGCGGGCCAAGGCCGTCTCTTTCGAGACCAAGATCGTGGTCGATAAAACCGCCGATTACGAGCAAATGCTGGGTGAATTGTATTACGTCCTCCAGCATTATTACTACGACGACAAGCACCATCGGGCCGATTGGCGCGCCTTGTTCGAGCGCTACAAACCGGTGCTCCAGCAAGTGCGCGAGGACCAGGACTTCGGTGATTACGCCAACCTCATGATCGGCGAGCTCAATTCCTCCCATACCGGGTTCAACATGCCGCGGGCAGGCCGGATCGACGAGCCCAGCGCGCATGTTGGAGCGGTCTGGTCATTTGACGGCGGTAAAATCACCTTGGCGCGTCTCATCAAAGACGGTCCGCTTTACGACCGGAGAGACCAGGTCGCCCCCGGGGACCAGCTTCTGGCTGTGGACGGAACGCCGGTCGACCCGACCGTCAATCTCTGGAAAGCCTTCAACGGAAAAATCGACAAGCGGGTTAAGTTGTCGTTCCGGAATCCCCAGAGCCAAAAAACGACCGAAGTGGTCGTGAAGCCCCTCTCCGCGGGCGCCGAAAACGGCTTGCTTCTCGAGGAATGGATCGCCGGCCGCCGGGATATCGTGAAACAAAAGACCGGAGACGCGGTCGCTTATCTTTACATGCGGGCGATGGGAATGGGCGACCTCACCCGTTTCCTTCTCGAACTCGAACGTGACGCGGTGCCGCGGAAGGGCCTGATCCTCGACCTCCGGTTCAACAACGGCGGCAACGTTCATGACCGGGTTCTCGAAGCCCTGATGAAACCCGTTTACGCCAAATGGCGTCAGCGCGGCCTATCCGAAACGCAGCAGTCCACCTTTGGATTCGCCGATAAACCGGTGGTCGTGATCACAAACGAATTCACCCTGAGCGACGGGGAGATGACGACGAGCGGATTCAAGACCCTGAAGCGCGGGCCGGTCGTCGGGAGTACGACCTACGGCTGGCTGATCTTCACAACG
>Ga0315287_10004572_pt1 | contig 13520 bp, 11 predicted proteins | sample YL17G11_0_MG_FD_205037 | JGI IMG/M metagenome (GOLD analysis project Ga0315287, IMG submission 205037) | Sediment microbial communities from Yellowstone Lake, YNP, Wyoming, USA - YL17G11_0 | ecosystem: Environmental > Aquatic > Freshwater > Lake > Sediment | place: USA: Wyoming | collected... | reverse complement strand
AAACAGAAACAAAAACTCGAAAATTTTACCCTCCCACGGCGAAACGCTCCCTTTTCGCCTTGTCATCACACTGCAGCCACCCTTTTCCTATCGAGTTCTACGTTTTGCTTTCGAGCAGAGAAAGAGAGAGATCTTGAGAGAGGGGCTCTTCTTTCTCTTTCAGTATGGATTAGGTAATGTTACACCCCAACAAATGAAAAAAAAGACCTCTGTCTTTCTCTCCTCTTCCCTTTTTCACCCCGTCCCGTCGCTCAAAGCATCAGCCTGGGCTTCCTCCTCCCGGCCGGAGCGGGGATCCTCCCGGCCGCGTCCAGCTCGGCGAAGGCCGCGGCCACGTCCGCGGGCAGCAGCGCCGCCCCGGGCGCGGCGCCCCTCGCCGCCGCGACGCCGCGCGCCGCCTCGACCAGCTCGGCGACGAACAGCTTCGCGACCCCGGACGCGAGCAGCACCGCCGCGGGCGCGGGCGCGCCGCCACCCGCCGAGGCGGCCAGCAGCTTGCGCACGCCGGAGCGGGCGACGGCGGCGCGCCGGAACGCCTCGTAGCGGTCGAGCTGCTCGTCCGTCAGCAGGGCGGCGACGGCGCGGTTGCGCGCGCCGGCGGCGGCGCGCGCCGCGGCGGCCGCCCGCTCCGCCGGCGTCGTCTCCTCGCCGGCGTTGTCGCCCGCTCCTCCCGCCTCCGGCCCCTGGTGGTCGTGCTCCCTCTCGCGCTGGTCGAGCTCCTCCTGGAAGCGCCGGCGCGCCTCGTCCTGCTCCCGGTCGCGCTCCTCGCGCTGCCGCTTTCTCTGCTCCTTCAGGCGGGCCTTCTCCTGCCGCTGCCGCTCGGCGTCGTCGAGGGCCGAGGCGACGGCAAGGGCATCGGCGGACTCGGCGGCGGTGCGGGGCTTTGGCGGCGGCGGCGGCGGAGGAGGTGCAGCAGCAGAAGCAGCAGGTGGTTGGGGAGCGGCAGCAGCTTCGTCAGCGGCGGCGACATTGCCCGCTCGATCTTCTTCTTCGTCCTCCTCTTCGAGCGCCTGTTCGAGCTCCGCTTCGAGATCTATGTCCTCGTCGTCATCGTCCACCTCTTCCTCGTCGCCTCCAGCTCGAGCTCCTGCTGGATCAGCGCGAGCGCCTCCTTCTTGTTGCTCTTCTTCTTCTTCGTCGTCGTCGTCGTCGCCATCGGCACCTCCGCCTCCGCCTCCTGCTCCTGCTCCTGCATCTTCGTCCTCCTCTTCGTGGCTCATGAGTCCGGCTTCGATCCCGTCATCGTCTTCATCCTCGCGCGAGCGCTTCATTTCTCAGATAAGAGAAACGGAAGCGCGGTGTGCTTTTGAAGAAGAAGAGAGAAAAAAACGAAAAAAGTGAAGAAAAAAAAACTCAATGGTCGATCAGATCATCTGGAAACACTCCGTCCTGAACTTCAGCTACCCCTTTCCTCTCGCTTTTTCCCTTTCTTCCTCCACCCGTCATCTCAGCAATATGACCCGCGTCTACGTGGGAGGTCTCAGCGACCGCGCTAACGAGCGCGAGCTCGATGACGAGGTGAGAAAGGGAGTGAAAAAGAGCTGCAAAGAAAACAAAGGCGGCGACGGCGGCCAGGCTGTTTTTCCGTTCTTGTGCCAACCCCCCTTTCTCTTCCGTCCCCTTCCAAAAACACCAACTCCAGTTCGGCCGCTTCGGCCGCATCAGCAACATTTGGATCGCGCGTAAGCCCCCCGGGTTTGCCTTTATCGAGTTTGAGGACTCGCGCGACGCAGAGGACGCCGTCAGGAAGCTCGATGGTGAGGGAAGAGTTTTGTTGCGTCAAGTTCTTTTCTATTCAATGCAGAGGCTCTTTCGGCCGTTCAAGGGCCTCGTTCTGTCCCGCTCAATCGCTGGATGGAGAGCAGAGGATCGTGACTTGCGAGCAGCCTGCTTTTAAAAGCGATTTTTGAGCGCGTGAAGGAGGCAACGAGGCGGCAAAAAAAAGGGGGAAAACTCACCACCTTCTCTAACTCCCATCCAAACCAACCTCCTCTCTCTCTCCCCCCCTCTCTCTCTCCCTCTCTCTCTCCCTCTCTCTGCCCCCCTCTCTCTCCCTCTCTCTCCCTCTCTCTCTCTCTCTCCCCACAGGCTTCCAGGGCTGGCGCGTCGAGGTCTCCCGCTCCGCGGGACGCCGCGACGGCGGCGGCCGCGACGGCGGCGGCCCCTCCCGCGGCACGGGACCCGGAGGCGAGCGTGTCTGCTTCGAGTGCGGCAAGCCGGGGCACTTTGCCCGCGAGTGCCGCGAGCGCGGCGGCGGCGGCGGCCGCAGGGACGACCGCCGCGGAGGAGGAGGAGGCTACCGCGGCCGCTCGAGGTCGCGCTCCCGCAGCCGCTCGCGCAGCCCTCGCGGCGGTGACGGGGGCCGCCGCGGCAGGTCCCGCTCGCCGAGGTCCCGCAGCCCGCGCCGCAGCCGCTCGCGCAGCCCCCGTGACGACAGGCGCGGCGGCGGCGCCGGGCGCGGGTTGTCCCCGCCGCGCGCAGGCAGCGGCGACCGCGGCGGCGCGCCCGCGCCCGCGGCCCGCTCGCGCTCGCGCTCTCGCTCGCCGGCGCGCAACAACGACGCGTCGCCGCCCCGCGGCGGCGGGGGTGGAGGCGGTGGTTCGGTGTCTCCTCGCCGCTCGGGCTAAAGGTGAGTTCAGCGTTTCGCGCAGAAAGGGAAAGAAAAAAAAGAGAAAAGAGAAAAAATGAGAAAGATGATATGATGTTTTTTATTTTTGCTTCTTCCCACCCACCCCCTTTTCGAGCTCTTTTGCCGCTCCTCTTCCCTCATTCCTTTTTTCTTCGATTCAGGGAGACGGAACCGGCAAAAAAAAGCGCGAGGAGAATGAAACGTTCTTTACGTGTGCCTTCGCTCTCCATTTTCCCTGCTTTCGTCGGTAGAGCGGCAAAACAACACAAGGCGATGATTACGGCAGAGCGGCAAAAGAAACTTCGATAACGACCAACGACAGCGGCTCTTCGTGTGTGTATCTGAGCTTCAATCCTCCCTAGTCGTCTTCGGATTAAAAAAACACAAAAGAAGACACCCTTCACGAGTTTCTTGTCTCCTCTTCCTCTGCTGGAGCTTCTCTCTGCTTCGCCTTCTCTTCTCTCTTCTCTGCTCTTCTCTTCGCTTCTCTTCGCTTCTCTTCGCTTCTCCATCGTCCCCGAAAGCATTTTCTCTCCTCGCTTCCTCGCTTTGAGCTTCCCACCTCCGCGTCGTGAATCGAAAAGCTCCTTTCTTCCTGCCTCTGCCTCCTCGACAGCTTCAGCTTCATCATCCTCCTGCTTCCCCTCGCTTCTCTCTCTCTCCGTCTTCCCTCTCCGTCTCCCGCAGGTCTCTCTCTCCACCGCCCGCCATCATTCTTCTCCTTCCTCTTCAACACACAGCAGCAGCACAAACACTCGGCCAGCCTTTAGAAAACACAAAAAGCAAAAAAGCAGATACTTCTTTGCCTCGTTTTGGTATCTTCTCGTTCTTTTCTTTCGTGTTTTCTTAACAAGAATTGAAATGGAAAAAAAAACTGGTCCTGCAAGCTTCCCTCTCGCTCGCTCGCTCTCTCTTTCCCATCTACCCGAGAATCAGCGCCTGCGCGTCCACCAGCCTCGAGTACTTGCCCCCCTTGAGCTTCGCAAGCTCCGCGTGAGTGCCCGATTCGACGATTCTTCCTTCTTCGACGACGCAGATCCGGTCGGCGGCCATCACCGTCGCGAGCGAGTGCGCGATGACCAAAACCGTCCTCCCTTTCAGTAGAGCCCGCAGGGCCTCGGCGCTCGCCTCGGCCGCGGCGGGCCCGTCGAGCGAGGACGTGTGCTCGTCGAGGACGACAACGGGGGCGTCCTTCAAGAGAGCGCGGGCGATCGCCAGACGCTGCCGCTGCCCGCCGCTGAGGCTCGCGCCCGCCGTCGCGCCCCCCACGCGGGTGGCGTATCCCCTGGGCAGCGCCGAGATGAAGTCGTGCGCCCTGGCAGCCTTGGCCGCGGCGACGACGGCGTCCGAGGCGACAGGAGGGGGGCGAGAGCGGGACCCGGGAGCGTCGTCGAAGCCGAACGAGATGTTCTCGGCGACCGTGCCGTCGAAGAGCGCGATTTCCTGCGGGACGAGCGCGACCGACCGCGTCCAGGTCTCAAAGGGGATTTCCCTCAAGTCGACCCCGCCGTGGGTGATCGAGCCTCGAGTGGGGTTGTAGAAGCGGGCGAGGAGGGAGGCCACGGTGGATTTGCCGGCGCCTAGTGTTTGGTTTTGGTTTTTTCCGACGTTTTGTTGAGAGTGAGTTTTTTCCCCTTTCCTCTCTCTCTCTCTCTCTCTCTCTCTCTCTCTCTCTCTCTCTCTCTCTCTTTCGAAGGAGGGACCAAACGCACCAGAGGCCCCCACGAGCGCGGTCACGCTCCCGGCCTTGAGCTCCAGGTTCAGGCCCTTCAGCACCGGGGCCGAGGGTCGCGTCGGGTAGGAGAAGGCGACGTCTTCGAAAAGGATGTCAGCCAGGGGGAGAGGAGCGGCGAGGAGGCGGTGAGGAGAGGGAGAGGGAGGAGGGTCTCCTGGTGTCGAACTCCTCCCATCTCCTCCTCCGCGCACTGTTGCTCCTTGATCGCCTCCGCCCCGCGCGGCCTCCGAGAGGCACTCCTCCGAGCTCGGCAGCGTCGAGAGCACCGAAGGATCCGGGGAGGCGACCGCTCTCCAGTCAACGGCCTCCTCCTCGACGGAAGGAGACGAAGAAGAAGCGGGGGGACCGGACGCGCTCGCCGCCGCCGCCGCCCTCGGCCCCAGCCCCTCGCCCGCCGCCGCGGCGCGCACCCGCGCCAGCGCCGCGGAGGCCCTCCTGCAGTCGGCCAGCGACTGCACCGCCCCCTGCGTCGCGTACACGAGCGAGTACGTGAACCCCACGGCCGACAGCAGCACGCCGGCCGGCAGCAGGTTCCCCCGCACGAGCAGGCCGCCCAGGCCGTAGAGCAGCAGCAGCGACGCGTGGACGGCGCCGCGCGACATCGCCTCGAGCTGCGCCTTGGCGCGCCCGAAGCCGCGCGCGGCCTCGGCGGACGCGAGCGCCGCCCGCGAGAACCGGAGCAGCTCGGAGCGCTCGGCGCCGAACGAGCGCACCGTCGGCATCGCGCCCAGGGCCCGCGCCGCCACCGCGTGCATCTCGCGCGCGGCCGAGGCCGCCGCGGCCTCGAGCGGCTTGGTGCGCAGCCGGTGCAGCGCCGCCGCGGCCGCCGTCGCGCCGATCACCACGGCCAGGACGGGGCCGAGCCTCCAGGACAGCCAGGCGAGCACGGCGACCGCGCCCGCCGCCTCCAGCACCGCGCGAGGGCCCCTGTCCCGCGCCGTCGAGGCCAGGGCGACTGCCCGCAGCGCGTCGAGGTCGTCGGCCGCGGCGCTCGCCAGCGCCAGCGGGGGGCTCGCGTCGAAGAACGCGATCCTCTTGCTGAGAAGGCACCGGAAGAGCTCGACGCGGGCAGAGGCCAGCACGGCCTCCGCGGCGTCGACGGCCGTCGCGATGTAAAGCCGCGTGACTAAGGGTTCCGCCGTGTACGTGAACGCGAGCACGGCGAGCGACGGCAGGAAAGCGGAAGAGGAAGAGGAAGCCGACACCGAAACTGCGTTGCCCGCTGCGGCGCTCGCTGCAGCCTCGGAGATCAGCGAGTCGAAGATCCTGCCCGCGAGCACGGGCGAGCTGAGGTTGCAGGCGGTGCAGAAGAGGAGGCAGCACCCTGCCAGGGCGAGCTTCTTCCACTGCTTTTTTGCCGCTTTGGCCAAAAAGGCGGAGTTGAGGGGCGAGGCGGCCGAGGCGAGGTCGGCGGCGGATACGGGAGAGGAAGAAGAAGAAGAAGAGGAAGAAAAAGGGGAAGAGGTCGAGGTCGCGGCCGAATCGATGATCCGGCGTCGACTTTCTCTCTCTTCTTCTTCTCCTCCTGCCTCTTCCTCGGCTGCTCCGTTCACGAGTGCCGTGGGGTCTGCCGCAGAAGAAGACGAGAACGACGCAGCGATCGTGTTGAGGCGCCGCCTCGAGAAGAGTAGTGCAGGGACGAGCAGCAACAGCGGGGGAGCGGGAGATCGACGAATGCCCCCCTGCCGAGCGAGGACGAGAGCGTTGGAGGAGCGAGCCGACGATGCCGCTGCCATCGTCCGTGGCCGCCTCCGCCGTTCCTCCGCTGCTGCTAGGGAGGCAGAGCTGTCGCCGCCTAGCGCGCGTGAGCGTAATATCGGCTTCATCGAGGAGATGATATCGAACGACGCCCTGTTTCCCTCGTCGATGGAAAGAGAGTGAAATATCTCGCCGGAAAAAAAAACTCGTCTTGAAACTCACGCACTTCCCGAATTTAGCACTCTCTCTCTCGTCCCCAACTGTGGTCTCCATGCTCGCCGTTCGAGGCTCCCTTGTGGTCTGCGCTTCGTCCTCGCCGAAGCGTGATCTCAAGCAGCAGCAGCAGCAGCAAAAGAGAGGGACAGCGCCATCGATAGTCAAAACTCCATCTTCGATTCCTCAGAGGCTAGCTGCCGCCGCACTCGCTGCCGTCCTCGCCTCTTCCACCCCGTTCACCTCCCCCGCCCTCGCCGCCGAAGAGCTGGCGGCATCGCCAATCGACGCCCCCCTGCTCTTCTCCCGGAACTGCGCTGGCTGCCACGCAGGAGGAGGGAACGTCGTCTCCCCGGGCAACACCCTCTTCGAGGCCGACCTCAGCCGCAACGGCCTTTTGAGCTCTGAGAAGCTGTTCGAGGTCGTGTACTCGGGGAGAGGGAAGATGCCGGGGTACGGTCTCGGCTGCGCCCCCAAGGGGGCGTGCACTTTTGCCGCGAGGCTGAGCGACGAGGAGGTGAAGGCTCTTGGGGACTTTGTGCTCGAGAGGGCGGGGCAAGGGTGGAAGTAGAAAAGGAAAAGAGAAGGATAAGAGAGGACGGAGAAGGAGAGAGAGAAAGGACAGAGGCTGTCGTTTTCTCTTTGACGAGAACGGAAGGGGTCTCCTTCTCATGTTTTCCCTCCTTTTTCTCTGAACGAGGAACTGTAATGAAAGGAAATTCTGCTTGGAAATTGTTCACATTTGACGGGAAACGGAAGAAGAAAAAGGAAGAGAAAAAACGAAAAAATCTACTCGCCGTCCGCGGCGGCCTTGGCGAGGGCGGCCTCGGCGGCTTCCGCGGCTTCCCTCGCGGCCTTGACGTCTTCCTGTGGTGTCTCGGAAAGGTCGGATTCATCCTGTTTAGATTGGTTTGCGTTGTTCAGAAATCATGTGAGATACAGGGCAAGAGAGAGAGAGAGAGTTGTTCCGAGGAAGGGGGGGGAGGAGAAGGAAGAAAGAAAGAAAACGAAAGAAACAAACCAACTCTGTCTCTCACCAGGAGCTTCCGCGTGTCGGCCACGATGGCGGCCAGGCGCTGCCTTGTGTCCGGAACCATCAGGGCGGACTCGGCGGCGATGTTCTCCTATTTGTTGGGATCGGTTAAAATAAGGGGAAGGAAAGAGAGGAAGGAGAGGGTGAGAAGAAGAGAAAACGAGAAAACGCCAGACCGGTCGTCTTCGATTTCTTTTTCTTCGTTTCGTTCTTGTTGACCATCGATCGCCATTCAAACTCTTCTCCTTCTCGCTCACCGCGTGCTTCACGTCGTGCGGTTCCGCCCCAGCAGCCCGCATCGATGCCACCTTCGCGGCCGCTGTCTTCGCCTCCTCGGAGTAGTTGGCGAGCTCCTTCGTGAGGCGCGCGCATGCGCCTTTTTTGATGCCGAGGTCGCGGGCGAGAGACATGGTGAACGCGCTTTTTTTTGATTTGTGTGAACTCCTTTCACTGTTTTTCTGTTTTCAGATCAGTCGAGTCGCCCATCACTGCTCCTCTCCCCTCTCTCCCCTCTCTCCGTTTCCCTCTATATTCGTTCGAGAGGAAGAGAGGAAGATTCTGAAGATTGCAGCTCAACACAAAACTTGAATAGAAATGGCAGCAAGAGACGGAGGCGCCGCGACAATGAGCGATGCCTGCTGCTCCGCCGACCACCCCGACTCGGCAGCGGCGCACCTCTCGTCCCGCGCCTCGCGCCTCGAGCAGGAGCTCGAAGACGACCCGACCTTACAGGACTGCTGCCGGCGGGACCTGGAGCAAGAAGCGAAAGCTTCGAGGCAGCAGGCGGCTTTGTCGAGGGTCGACAGGGCCGCGAGGGCCGAGCTCGCGAGGAAGCTGGGAGGCGCCGTCGTGCCTCCTCCCGCTGCCAAAAAAGACAACGGCGACTTGGAGAGCGACTTCGACCTCGAGGACGACGACGACGAAGCCTCCCTCGCCGAGCTGCGCAATCTCCGCCTCTCCCAGATGAAGCAGCGGCGGGAGCAGCACGAGCGGAACAAGGGGATCGGAGCGCCGAGGAGCGACGACCCCGGCCCCGGACGCCTCTCCGAGGTCAAGGCCTCGAACGTCTTCTCGCTCGCCGCGTCGCTTTCGCAGGGATCGACGCGGAAGCGAGAGCTCCCCTTTGTTGTCCACCTGGCGGACGCGGGCTCCCCCGCGGGCGCCGCCCTCGATGAGCTGCTCGAGACGCTGGCGGGGGACTTCGGGGGCTCGCGGTTCGCGCGGGCCGGACCCAGCAGCAAGTCGACCGACGTCCGCGCGAGCGTCCTCGCGGCGGCGGCGATTCCGCCCGCGGTCGCTAGTCGGGAGGGCGCTGGCGGCGTCCTCGCCGTCTTCCGCGGCGGGGGGCTCGTGGGTGCCGCTCCGGTCTCCGCGTTCTGCTCGGGCGAAAGATCGGGAGAGCTGATCGAAGAGTCGGCGGTGGCTTGGCTGAAGAAATGCCGCGGGCTCCTCGCAAAGAAGGCCGAGAGCCGCGCGGAGAAGACGACGAGGGAAGGAGACGGCGGCGCTCCTTCTTCTTCGAGCGACGACGACGGAGGCGGCTCCGGCGCCTCCGACGAAGACGAAGACGCAGATCCGTGCGAGGTCTGCGGCAGGACGTACTTCCACACGCACGTTCGGCCTGTGCGCAGCGGCGGCGGCGGGGGCGGAAACGGAGGGGGGGCAGGAGGAGGAGGCGGAGGCGACAGCGGCGACGACGAGAGCGGGAGCGACTGAGGAGAAGAGAGGTTCTCCTGCTCTTTTTTCTGTCTCAGCTAGTGTAATATTACCAAAAAACTGCACGTGTGCGAACGAAAGCACGTTCTTGAGCCGATGCAAGGACGAGAATTCGAAGGGGTTTTTCGAAAGAAGAAGAATACTCGTTTTTCATTTCCTTGTTTTTTTCTTTCTTTCCTTTCAATCGAGTCTCTTACAGTTTCGATGCCTTCGCGTCGCCGGCGCTCCCGGTCTCTTTCTCCAGCCGATCGCTATCGAAGTCGCAGGAGAATCCGTAGTCGCAGCCCCGAGCGCAATGGCAGGAGATATGATCGCCGCAGCAGCAGGAGCCGGGAGCGAAGTTTCGATCGAGACCGACGAGACGGGAGACGAAGGCGACCTTCTCCTCCTCGAAGAGCTCGCGAGGATCCCGCCACCGCAGCAGCGGCGGCGACGGCGGCCTCGGCGGCGGCGGCCAAGGCGGCCCGCCGCGCCGCGGCAGAGGAGGCCATCGTGACCCAGGAGGTCGAGGCGAGGCTCTCCGAGGAGGTAGCGAGGCGCGTCGCCGAGGCCTCGTCGAGGTCCTCCGGAGGAGAGACAGCGGCACCGGGCGCGGCACCGGGCGCAGCAGCGACAGCGACAGCGACAGCGGCTCTCGCCCTTCACGCTCCTGCTCCGAAAGGAGACTTCGACCACTACTTCGAGGCCGCGGTCCGAGAGGCCGAGACTGCACGCTCTGCCATCCCTGTCGAAGTGGAAGAAGAGCTCGCCTCGGAAGCGCAGCGGGAACGAGAAGCCGCGGCGGAGAGAGAGAGGGCGGCGAGGGAGCAGCGAGCCGAGGAGAGCCGGCGGGCGGCTTCGGCGGCGGCCGCTCTCGAGGCCACCGCCGCAGCCGAGAAGTTGAAGGAGCTCGAGAAGGAAGCCGAAGCTGCGAGGCTGGCCAAGAGGCAAGCGGAAGAAGAGCGCGCCGCGGTGCTGTCACGGTCGAAAAAGGTCAAGCTGTCTTTTGGCGGCGCGTTGAAGAAGCGGTGATTCTGAATTTCGCTGGGACCCAGGGTGAAGTTTTTTTTTTCATTATTCGGAAGGACAAAAAAGGGATTGAAAGCTCGCCTGTCCCCTCTCTTTCTCTCCTCGCGAGACAGCATGCGCCCCTCCGCGGCGCTCCTCAAGGGCAGTCGCCGCCTCCTGCTCTCGTCGTCGCGCGCGAATTGGCGGTGGAGCAGCTGCAGCGCGGGCGAGGAAGCGAGCCGCGGCACGCGACGGCATTCCAAGGTCTCATCGATTGTTTCGGCAGCGGCGGCGGCTTCTTCAGCTTCAACCCCGCCTCGCCTCTCCCCGGGCCTCTACATCGTCGCCACGCCCATCGGCAACCTCGAGGACCTCTCCCCGCGGGCCGCGAGGGTGTTGGCGACGGCGGACGCGGTCCTCTGCGAGGACACGAGGCGCAGCGGGCCTCTCGTTGCCGCTGCCGTCGCCGCCGCAGAGGGCGCGGCCCCTCGCCCCCCTCCCTCGGCCTCCCCCTCCCGCCTCGTCAGCCTCCACGCCCACAACGAGGCGTCGCGCACGGCCTCGGTGCTCGAGAGGCTGGCCCGGGGCGAGGCCGTCGCCCTCGTGTCGGACGCCGGCACCCCCGCGGTCTCCGACCCCGGCGGCGGCGTCGCCGCCGCCGCGGCCGCGGCCGGCTTCGACGTCGTCCCCGTCCCAGGGCCCTGCGCCGCCGCGGCGGCGGTCTCCGCCTGCGGGCTCGACGCCGGGGACTGGCTCTTCGTGGGGTTCCTTCCCGCCAAGGCCGGGGCGAGGCTGAGGAGGCTGCGGGAGCTCGCGGCGGCGACAGGGGGAGGGGGCGGGGCGAGCTCGAGCGGCGGCGGGGGCGGCGCCTCACCCTCTTCTTCTTCTTCTTCTTCTTCGGTCTCCGCCGCCGTCGTCGCCTTCGTCCCCGCCCGCACGCTCGCGGCCACGCTCGCCGACGCGGCCCTCGCCTTCGGTCCCGGCAGGCGCGTCGCGGTGGCGAGGGAGCTGACGAAGCTGCACGAGGAGTGGTGGAGGGGAGGGCTCGAGGAAGGGGCCGCGGTGTTTGCCGCGCGGACCGAGCGAGGGGGCAAGCGGGGGCGCGGCGGCGGCGGCGGCCCTCCCCTTCTCTCTGCTGCTGCCGTCGCCGACGACGACGACGACGGAGAGGCGGGAGGGGGACGCGAGGGAGAGGACGCGGGAGAAGCGGCGGGCGCAGACGGCGGCGCGAGGCCCCTCAAGGGCGAGGTCACCATCGTCATCGAGCGCGCCCGGGCCGGCTCGCCGTCCCCCTCCGCCGCTGCCCTCCCCGCGGGGGCAGGGGAGGGGGGCGCCGCGGGCAGCGGCGGCGACGCCGGCGGCGCCGCCCCCCTCCTGCTGACCCTCGACGCGGACGCCGCGCTCGGCGCCCTCCTGGCCGAAGGCGTCCCGCCCTCCGCCGCCGCCCGCGCGCTCGCGGCCGCGGCCCGGGTCCCGAGGGGCCCGCTCTACTCCCGCGCGCAGAGGCTCCTCTCCGCGGGGGGGGGCGGCGGCGAGGGAGGAGGCGCCGCCGCCGCCAAGAAAGGGGGGAGGAGAGAGCAACGATGACGAAGAGGGGGAAAAAAGCGCACGAAGAAATCTGTAAAGTAGCTGAACGGTTTCATTCATTCATTTTTCGAAATCAAGCAACCTCACTCGTCGTCGTCGCTGCCGCCGCCGCCGCCGCCGCCGCCGCCCTCCCACAGCCTCAGCTCCCCGTCCGCGGACCAGGTCGCCGTCAGGTTCGCCAGCGGGTGCGCGCAGACGCCGATGGGGGCCGCGGCGAGCGAGGCGGTCGGGGCGTGCTTCTTGGCCAGGGCTGCCCCCGGAGCAGAGGGAGCTGCTGCTGCTGCCCTCGGGTCGAGCGCGGAAGCGGCGACTGGGACGACGCGCTCGAGCGAGACCGCCGCGGCAAACTCCGCGTCCGTGCTTTGCTCTTGCTGCTCCCGCTGCTCTTTCTCCCGCATCCCATCTTCCTCGTCTTCGTCGTCGTCGTCGTCCTCTTGGCCGATCTCCCCTCCTCCTCCTGCTTTACTGCCGCTGCTCGGCGGAGGCAGCGAGAAGCAGTAGAGGACCCCGTCCTCGGCCAGCAGCAGCGCCCACCGCCCCCTCCGCGTCAGCGCGAGCGCAACACCGTCCCCCCCCGCGCCGCCGCGGCCCTTCCCCGTCGGGACCGTGCGCAGGGTGACGCCCGTCACGCGCTCCGACGACGATGATGACGCGGCGGCGGCGTCTCCCTCCGAGGAGGACACCGGCGGCGGCGCGAAGGACAGCAGGTGGATCCCCGGGGAGCGCGTCGCGGCGACGACGAGCCCCGGGCGGAGAGGGTGCGGCGCGACCGAGACGACGGCCGGCGGCGACGCAGAGGCCGACGCCGAAGGAGCTCCTCCGCCGTCTTCTCCTCCTTCTTCTGCCGCGTGGATCGCCGGCGGCACGACGGAGGACAGGCACTCGCCCGTGGCCGCGTCCCACCAGCGGACGCTGCCGTCGGCCGAGCCCGTCACGATCGCCTGCTTCCCGCCAAAGAGAAGCATAGAAGGCGCGCTAGCTTTCACACTAGGATCTCTGCTCCTAGATTTGGGAGGACTAGCCCGCACCGCCTGCGTCGCCCAGGCGGCGCACGTGACGTAGCTGGAGTGGCCGCGCAGCTCCTTGAGCACGCGGCCGCTCTTCAGGCCGTGGACGCGGGCGGTGCCGTCGTAGGAGGCAGAGAGCAGGTGCGCCGACGATGACGAGTCCGAGGAGGAGGAGGTCGAGGAAGAAGAAGCCCCCGCCCCCGCCGCCGCCGCCGCCGAGGAAGGGCTCGAGCCCGGCGGGGCGAAGGCCAGCGCCGTCACCCCTGCCGAGTGCGCCCCCTCCATCCTGCGCAGGCACTGGCCCGTCGACGCCCTCCACACTTTCACGCACCCCTCTTTGTCCCCGGAGGCCAGCAGCGCGGAGTCGGGAGAGAAGGCCAGCGAGAGGATCGGCGAGTCGTGCATCATAAACTGCTCCTCCTTCTGGAAGGGAAGGTCCGTGCGCAGGGTCCCGAGGGGGCCGCCGCCTCCGCCGCTGCTGGTGCCTCCGCCGCCGCCGCCGGTGCTGCTGGAGTGCCAGAGCTCGATGAAGCCGTCGGCGGAGCCCGTGGCGAGCGTCGTCCCGTCGGGCGAGAAGGCGGCCGCCTCCGGGTGCGACTTGGCGCCAAACCTCAGGAGCTTCAGGAGCCTCGAGGCCGAGGGCGCGGCGTCGGGCAGGCCGGGTGCGGAGCCCTGTCCCGACAGAGAAGCCGCGGCTCCCAGCAGCAGATCGTAGGGGCCGAAGACGAGGCGCGGGAGCTTCGCCGAGGGGGAGGGCGCGCCCTCCTCGCCCTCCTGCGACGACGAGCGGTGGCGGTGCCGGAGCGCCTGCCCCAGCAGCGTCAGCAGCCTCCCGGGAGGAGGCGCGACCACCTCGGCCGCCAGCGAGTCCGCCAGGGCCGCCCTCCTGGCGTCCCGGAGCGCCCTGGGGGAGGT
>Ga0315287_10004571_pt1 | contig 13521 bp, 10 predicted proteins | sample YL17G11_0_MG_FD_205037 | JGI IMG/M metagenome (GOLD analysis project Ga0315287, IMG submission 205037) | Sediment microbial communities from Yellowstone Lake, YNP, Wyoming, USA - YL17G11_0 | ecosystem: Environmental > Aquatic > Freshwater > Lake > Sediment | place: USA: Wyoming | collected... | reverse complement strand
GCAGTCCGAGGCAACGGGCAACTAACATGGAGGTAACACGAATGCAACAGATTTGGCGGTTGACATGGATGACGCTGGTTCTGGCCGCTTGCACCCTGGCGGTGGCGACCGGGTGCAGAACTGGGGATGGGGACAACGAGAACGACAACGTCGTCGCCAACGACAACGAGGAGCCCGACGAGAACATCAACGACAACGAAGAGGGCAACGAAAACATCAACGACAACACGGTGACCAACGAGAACGCCAACGACAACACGGCCCCGGCACCGGACGGCGCCGCGCTGTATGAAGCGAGTTGCACGGGCTGCCATCCGGGGAACGGCACCGACCCGCTCAGCATGCCCCCCGCAGAGGTGACCGCCACGCTCGAAGGTGGCCACATGGGCCTGGAGCTGACGCCGGAGGATATCGCCGCCATCGCCGCCTACGTGGAGTCGCTGTAGCCAAAGGCCTTACGAGCGACGTCGGGCGACACAGGTAAAACGGAACCGCGGGTTGACCGACCCGACGGTTCCGTTTTCTTCCTGCTCGGCTTCTCCGGCTCACCGGACAAGCAGGGAAGTTACCAGAAGAAAAATCGGGATCAGGATGCCGATGCTGTACACCATGTAACCGAAGAAACTCGGCATCCGCACACCGGCCTGCTGCGCAATGCTGCGAACCATGAAATTCGGCCCGTTGCCGATATACGTCATAGAGCCCATGAACACCGCGCCGAGCGAGACGCCCGCAAGCAGGTTCTCCAGAATGTGCCCACCCCCGATCAGGTTCAGAACGCCCTCGGTCGCCGACCGGCTCACCGCTTCCGCCGCCGAGAAGAACACGGCATACGTCGGCGCGTTGTCCAGGAAACTCGACAGCGCTCCGGTGGCCCAGAAGTAATCCACCGGCCGGGTCAGGCCCAGCTTGTCCCCCTTCTCCGTCAGAATCTCGATGGGAACCTGCATGCAGAGAAAGATTCCCACAAACAAGGCGGCCACCTCGAGAATCGCGTGGTAGTTGAAGCGGTTGGCCTCCCGCGCGCCCGCGGGGGTGGTTCTCAGGGACAGCGCGACCAGAAGGAGCATGACCATCTCGCGCAGGAACGGGAACGGCCGGAACCCCAGCCCGATCAGTTCGGTTTCGGGGTTCACCAGACCGACGCACAGGACCACGCCCAGGAGCCACAGCAGATTCACGCATCCCCGCACGCGCAGCGGCGTGCGCTGGCTTTCGTCAGCAGCAATGTCCTTCCGTTCCTCATGCCGCCAGGCAAGCGAGTCCCAGATGTAGTAGACGACCAGGAGCAGACCACACGTTACCAGCCACTCGGGAAACAGCCGCAATGTCCAAAGAAACGGCACGCCCCTCAGATAGCCTACAAACAGTGGCGGATCGCCGGTCGGCAGAAGGCTGCCGCCGATGTTGCTGACCAGAACAATGAAGAAGATCACCGTGTGAACCACACGCCGTCGCTCCGAGTTCGCATGAAGGAGCGGGCGGATCAGCAACATGCTGGCGCCCGTCGTGCCGATCAGGCTGGCCAGCACGGACCCGATGCCCAGGAACGCCGTGTTCGTGGCCGGATGCGCCGGCAGATCGCCCTGCACGGAAATCCCGCCGCTGATCACGTAGAGGCTGAACAGCAGGATGATGAACGGCAGATACTCGACCACGATCGCCTGTTCCAGCGTGCCGACCGCCCGCGACAGGCCTCCGTGGAGCAGATAGTAGAGCAGGGTGACCGCCCCGAGGCCCAGCGCGACGCAGAGACGGTTGCGATTGCTGTCCCACCAGCCGGCCACGGCCGGCACCAGCGGGAAAATCGCGATGGACAGAAGCATGGCCACAAAAGGAGCGCACGCCCACATCGCCGGCACGGCGTATGCATGCGGGCCTTCGGCGCCCGGCGAGGCGGTCGTAAGGTGGTGCCCGATCAGCCAGGCGACCCCGATGGCGCCGGCGAGGATTGCCGCCCAGCCGAGCCGCCCGACGTTCGCCGGGGCGTGCGTGTGCGCGGTCTGCGGAACGGTCCTCTCGTTATGCGAGCTGCTCACGTCCTGAGTCTCCGGCAAGAGCACGGACCGGGCGGCACCGCCCGCCGATGCCCACGCATGGGCGGTATCTTGTGGGCAGGATCGCGTTTTTTCCAGCGATGGTCCGGTAATCCCGCTGAGCCCGCCGCGTCCGCGGGGGCGATCCGCCCGCCTTGACTTTGCCCGTGGCATACGATAAACCATTCTTTGTATCAAGTGACGGAGCGTCCGCACAGCCGGACAATGAAACCCGATGACCAACGAACCTCGCCCCGTGGAACGATCCAGCCTCGAACCCATGTTCTCGCCGGGGGATGACCCGTCGACGGACGCCGACCTCACGCCTGAGGAACAGGACGTGCTCGCGGGGTCCTTGTTCGATGCGGCCGACGTGGCGGACGCCGCGGACGCGGCCGCCGCGGCGCCCGAAGGCGTTCTCAAGGTCAGGATCGTCCAGGTTCACGGGGATGACGTGTTCGTGGACGTGGGCGGCAAGGCCGAGGGGGTCGTGTCCCGCATGCAGTTCAAGGAGGGCGACGAGCCGATCCCCGGTCGCGTTATCGAGGTCGTGTTTGACCGTATTGACCGCGGTTCGAATCTGCAGGTTTTTTCGCGCGAGGGGGCGGCCCGCCTGGCCACATGGGACACGGTCAAACCCGGCATGATCGTCGAGGGGCGCGTCACGGGCATGAACAAGGGCGGGCTCGAAGTGGACCTCAAGGGCATCCGCGCGTTCATGCCGGCCTCGCAGGTCGACGTTGACCGCTTGCGAGACATCTCGCTGCTCATCGGCCAGCCGGTCCGCGCGGAAGTCCTCGAGGTCAGCCGGCGCGAGAAGAGCGTGCTCATCAGCCGGCGCCGGATCCAGGAAGCCGAGGTCGCCCAGGTCCGCGAAAAGCTGCTCGGCGAACTCGCCGAGGGCCAGGTCTGCCGCGGCGTTGTCCGAAGCATCATGGAGTACGGCGCGTTCGTCGACCTGGGCGGGGTGGACGGCCTGCTCCACATCAGCGACATGAGCTGGTCGCCCGTCGAGAAAACCGGCGACCTCGTACACGTCGGACAGGAAATCGACGTCAAGGTCCTCAAGATCAAGAAAGCCGACGACGGCAAGATGCGGATCTCCCTGGGGCTCAAGCAGGCTACGCCCGATCCGTGGGCACAGATCGAAAGCCGCTACGCCGTCGGAATCCAGGTCCACGCCCGCATCGTGCGCCTGGCCGAATTCGGCGCGTTCGCCGAGATCGAGAAAGGCGTGGAGGCCCTCATCCCCGTCAGCGAGATGAGCTGGGGACGCGTGAACCGGCCGAGGGACGTGGTCTCCATCGGCCAGGTCGTGGAAACGGTCATCCTCCGCGTTGAGCCCGATAAGCGCCGCATAGCCCTGAGCATGAAACAGGCCTCGCCCGATCCGTGGGCCGACGTCGATCAGGACTTCCCCCAGAACGCCATCGTTACCGGCCGCGTCACGAAGCTCACCGACTTCGGCGCGTTCGTCGAATTGCGCCCCGGCGTCGAGGGGCTCGTCCACGTGTCGGAACTCTCCGATCAGCACGTCCGAACCCCCGCGGACGCCGTCCAGGCGGGTCAGGATGTCACCGTCAAGGTCCTCAGCGTGAACATGGACCAGCGACGGGTGTCGCTGTCCGTCAAAGCGGCCGTCGCGGCGCCTCCGGTGGAAACGGAATCCGCCGCGTCCGCACCCGCAAAAACGGTCAAGCTGCGCAAACGTCCCCTTCGCGGCGGCTGGGGCTCCGAGGGCGGCGGACTTTTCGACGGGCTGCTGCGGTAGCCCTGACCGATGTTCTGGTTCGGTGCGTGCCCTTCCAAAATGTAACTTCTTACGGTATCATGGGCTTCCAGCGGCAGTCTGTCCGCCCGAACTACGTGGTGCGGCCCATGTCGCATTTCGGCCGGGGTGGAGGGCTGTCCTGATGGGCATGGGACGAGTTGTTCATCGCACGCAAGCCATCATTTCCGGCGTCAGCGTCTCGCGGTGGGAGCCACGGGCGTCTTGGTCGCATCGGGCTCTCGTGGGTCGCCGCCGCGTGTACGGCGTTCGCCGTGGCATCCTTTGCCCAACCGCGTGCCGAAGCGCAGATCGCGCTCTGGCAGGATCCCCCGGACGACACCGTGGCTCGGCGGGCGGACACCGGGGCTGACGGACCCATCGACCCCATCGCACACCAGTACCCCGACATCCTCTCCTGCGCGATCGGAGCCTGGCAGCCTGCGGCGCCGCAGACCGATCCCTTCGTAGGCGAATGGGCGACCGGCGGCGACTTTTTCCGGCTCGACCTGGTGCTGAAAGGGCTTGCCAACCCGCCGGGCACGCTGGGTCACGGCTACCCCTTCGATCCGTTCCAACACGGTCCGAATCCGGTCTTCGGCTACATCGAAATCGACATGGACGCCAACGCGCATACGGGTGGGGAACTGGACTCACCCGATGTGCGCTATCTCGGAAATGCGGCCCGTTTCGGCGGATTGCCTGCCGATCCGCGCTACGCCGGGCACGCGGCCGTTGACGCGTCGGCGTTCGACGGCAGTTTCACAACGTTTCCGTTCGTCGAGCGAAGCGGGGAGGAGTTCCACCTGGCTTTTCACGGCTGGGAAATCAGCCAGATCGTGCGGTCCAACGAGGAGAATACGGTCTTCGACCCTGGTGAAACCTGGACGCTGACCGGCAAGTTGTTTCACCGGGCGCATGGGTATGAACGGTTCAGCTACGCCTGCTGCACGGGCGCTTCGGGCAGTTACGAGCCGGACGTGCAGATTCGCTTCTACCACGCCATAGGGGTGGACGAGACGACCGTCAGCCTCGTGTACCCCCTGGCCAACGTGGGCTCGGCTCTCATGAGGGGCGAGACCGAGGTTCAGATCCTGGATGGCGATGCATCAAACCAAAGCAGCGTGCTGGAAGCGATGGACGACCTGGTCTTCAGCACGATCAACGCTCCGACCGCCTGGAGGAACAATCCGAGGTTTCCGATTATCGCTCCGTGGGAATCGGCGAATCCGGCCGGTTACCTCGACCCAGCCACATGGAAGGCCACGGTCGTCGTCGCAACCGCCTACACGGCCGCCCAGCAGGACGCGATGTTCGTCTGGACGGACCTCGCTCCGGATGTGAAAGCCGGCGACTTCAACGGCGACGGCCTCGTCACGAGTGCGGACCTGACTCTGTTCGACGCGTTTCTTACCACGTGCGACGGGCTTGCCGAAGTGGACGCCGATGGCATCGTGAACGGCCGGGTCCAACTCCTCGACTTCGGCCACAATTACAGTCTGTTTGACGTCAATTACGACGGCGTGGTGGACCAGGCGGACCGGCCCGTGCTCCCGCCGCCGATCGATTTCGACGGCGACGGCGACGTCGATCTGAAGGACTACCGTGCCTTCCAGGCGTGTTTCGACGTGCCCGATCCGCCGGCATCACCGTTCGGCTGCGACAGCGCCGACCGGGACCGCGACGGGGACGTCGATCTTGCGGACTTCGGGTACTTCGCGACGTGTTTCAACGGGCCCGGCCAGGCGCCGACTTGCGCCGGATGAAGGTGTGATAGAGCGGATGGCGAGCCAATTGCGAGCTCTCGAAGGCGGACGACAAGGCCTGCGCCGGCGCGCATCGGCCGCCGGCGGCTTCACTCTCATTGAGCTGCTGGTTGTGACCGTGATCCTCGTCATTCTGCTGGGCATGATGGTGACAACTCTCCGGAAGGTACGTGGGGCTGCCAAGGCCTTTGTGTGCAAGAACAACCTCAAGACCGTCGCCGTGGATTTCGCCCAGTTCGCGGACGGATACGCGCACCCGTACCGCGGAGACAGCGACGACGGTCGGTCCGGATTTCGCATCGAGGATTTCCAGGAGCGCATGTACAGGATCGCCGAGTTCTGGGACCGCCACGACGTCACGCAGGACGATTACAGCCCCGCCCGGCAACCGCTCATGTGCCCCGCGGGCGCCAGGACGTTGCAGCGGCGTGCCGGCCTGCCCTGCCAGTCCTATGCCGTAACCCCGGCCGAGAACGTCAGTATCGGGTTCAACATGCGGCTGAACCGTGCCAGCGTGGTGATCCGGGACAGGCCCGTGCTGAAGGAAGTGCGCCTGGGCGAAGGTATCCTGAGAAGCGGCTCGGTGCCGCTGGCCTTCGACATCGACGGCCGGGCGGCGGTTCGCCGGAGCGTCCTCCCCTACTACTCGGCGCCGCCGGCGGGCGACATTGGAAAGTACGGCGACGGGCTATACTGGTTCCCGGCGACGACTCACGACGGCAGGATGAACGCCTGTTTCGTCGGCGGACACGTACTGTCGTCGCTCTCTCCCGAGCGCGAACCAGGTTGGAATTGGCGGTACCAGCCGACGCCTGAGTAGGCGGACCGTCGCGCGGGTACGGGGGCGGTTTTCGCGGACGGAGACAGGCCGTGCAACTGCGACAGAAATTCGGCCTCTTGGTCCTGATCTACATGCTTTCGCTCTCAGCCAACCTCGTCCTGTCGGGTTGGTGCATCCTTGTGTACTTCCGGTCGGCGTTCATCGAGTTCGAATCGGACTTCGCTTGGGAGCACCGCATCGAACGGTTGCGGACGCTCAGCCGGCAGCAACGAGACCTGCTGGAGGAAGAGCGTGACGTCCGACGCCTGCTCGCTGACTACACGGACCTGCATGCAGAACTGTCTTCGGGGATGGCAACACTGAGGGCGGACGGGGCGGGACAACTGCCGGCAGGCGCCTGGTCCCCGATCGAAGATGCGGTGGCTCGAGCGGATGCCGCGGTTCGAAGCCGACTCGCACAACTCGCGGATGCCAGATCGCCGCGCGATTCGCCGACCTCCCTGCCGGGCACCGACCCGGCCGCTTTCGTGGACCTCGACCGCCTGCTCGGCAGACTCGCCGGGACGCTGGCCGATGAGCGACACAGCAACGTCGCGGCGGTGGCGGATGTGCAGCAGCGCGTGGTGAAGATCCTGACGATCAACGCCGCCTGCGGCGCCGCTCTGTGTGCGCTGGGCGTGGTGTTCGTGACGCGATGGGTGATCCGGCCAGTCGGGGCGTTGCGAGAGGCGGCCCGGCAGATGAGCGGCGGAAACCTGTCGCATCGGATTCAGGCCCGGTCGCGTGACGAGTTGGGCAAACTGGCGGGGGAAGTGAACCAGATGGCCGCGACGATCGTCGAGATGCAGGCCAGACTCATCGAAAGGGAAAGACTGGCGGCGGCGGGCGAGATGTTCACGCGCGTGGCCCATAACATCCGTAACCCCCTGGCCGGCATGCGCGGCCTCGCGGAAGCCACGGCCGAGCGGCACGCGGACAATCCGCAAACCGTGGAGTGTCAGAGTCGGATCACCGACACGATCGACCGGTTCGAGAAATGGCTCCGCGACGTGCAGCAGTCGGTTTCGCCGATGACGCTGGACATCCAGCCGGCTCGAATTGACGAACTGGTCGCGAACGTCGTGACCGTGCTGCGGCCCATGGCCGATCGACGGCGGGTCAAGGTCGAGACCCGGGTCGATCCCGCGGCTCACCGGGTCCGGATCGACGCGGCCCACGTCGAACAGGCGTTGGTCGCGTTGCTGACGAACGCCGTCCAGGCCTCCGAGCCGGGGCAGTCGGTCCGCGTCGTGGTGGAACCCGGCTCCGAACAACGGGGTTCCTGGTGGCTGGCCGTCGAGGACGACGGCGCGGGCATCCGGCCGGAAATCCGCAACGCGATCCTTCTGCCATATTTCACAACCAAGCCGGACGGCAACGGAGTGGGTTTGGCGATTGTGAACAACGTCGTCCGGGCGCACGGCGGGCAACTGACGGTGGAGTCCGAGCCGGGCCGGGGCAGCCGGTTTCTGGCCACGATGCCGGGGCTCGTGACGGAGCAGGAGTAGATGGCGGACATTCTGATCGTCGACGACGAGGAGAACCTGAGCTACTCGATCCAGCTCGGGCTCCAGCGCGCCGGCCACGAGTGCCGGGTGGCGGATACGGTCGAATCCGCCCTGGCCGAATGTGAGCGCCGGGCGCCTGCGCTGGCGCTGGTCGATGTTCAGTTGCCCGACGGCAACGGCATCGACCTGATGGCCAAGATGCGCGAGCGGGGTCTGGGGTTCCCGGTGATCGTCATTACGGCGTTCGGGACTGTTTCCACCGCCGTGGCGGCCATGAAACAGGGCGCGGCGGATTTCATCCAGAAGCCCGTGTCGATCGAGGAAGTCTGCCTGACCGTCGAACGCTGCCTCGAGGATCGGCGTCTTCGCAACCAGCTCGACGCCTATCAGGAGGCGCAACGGCGACAGTCCGGCGATCTTCAGCTTGTCGGCGAGTGCCCGCAGATACACGAGGTGCTGGCCATGGCCGACCGGATCGCTTCGATCGAGAACGAACCCGGATCGGGCCTGATCGCCACGCTGATCCTCGGCGCCACCGGAACAGGCAAAGAACTCGTCGCCCGGTACATTCACCGCAACAGCGCCCGGCCGGACCGGCCTTTCGTTCAGATCAACTGCTCCGCGGTTCCGGAGAGCCTGTTTGAGTCCGAGCTTTTCGGGTTCGAACGGGGCACCTTCACCGACGCCCGGGCGCCCAAGAAGGGACTGCTCGAGGTGGCCCACGAAGGCACCCTGTTTCTCGACGAGATTGGCGACATGCCCCAGGCAACCCAGAGCAAGCTCCTGGTGGCCGTCGAGACAGGGCGGTTTCGGCGGTTGGGTGCGACGGCCGAAACCGTCGTGGACGTGCGCATTGTCACGGCGACCAATAGCGACCTGCGACACAAGGTGGAAACGGGTCAGTTCCGCGAAGACCTGTTCCACCGGCTCCGGATGTTCTGCATCGAAGTCCCGCCCCTTCGGGCACGCGGCGACGACATCTTCCTGCTGGCGGAATACTTCATCACCCGTTTCAGCCGCAAGTTCCGCAAGCCGGCCCCGAAGCCCAGCGAGTCGGCGAAACGGCTCCTGCGGACCTACCCCTGGCCGGGCAACGTGCGCGAACTGGCGAACGTTATTCAGCGAGCCGTGCTGCTGAATGACTCACCTCTGCTGGAACTTCCGATCCTCGGGCCCGATGGCGACCACGCCGTTGTCTTGCCCGCGCGGTCCGGGTTCCAGATCGATTTCTCGCGGGGCGATTGCACGCTCGTGTCCATTGAGAAACGAGTGCTTCAGGCGGCTCTCGAACATACGGGGGGAAACATCTCCGAGGCGGCGCGCCTGGTGGGCCTGACGCGCGGCGCCCTGCGCCACCGGCTCGAAAAGCTCGGCCTCGATATGCACGACTGAAGCCGTCAAAGCCGTCCGACCGGCTGAGATTCCCGCCAACTGGCTGCCGGCCGCCACGGCCGCGGCGGAGCGGGCTGCCACATCCGGGCGGATCGGTTTCCGTAACCATTGCACTCTCAGCGAATTAGCGAATTTCTTCGGACCTTCGCGTCACCGGCACAGGCGTTGCTCATCAGTTCGAGCAGAAGACGCGAGTCGGGCGTTCGGAACTAACGGGCCGTCGCGTGAACGGCCGAAGAACGCCCCTGAAAAATCGAGAAGGAGGTTGCTGCAATGTTGAGGAAACTGCTTTACACGGCCTTTTTGTGCCAGCTTCTGGCTATGGGGGTGACGACCGTCCAAGCCGTTACGGTCGACATCAGCTCGCCCCAGGAAGGCACTGAGGTGAAGCCCGGCGACACCATCGAGCTGACCGTCACCGTGACCAACGACAGTCCCGACCGAGATTGTGTCGCGGTCACCCTGAAGCTGGTCGCCGACGGGATTAAGCACCCCGTCGTCGCACGCGGCTGGATCCGGCTGAAGTTGGAACCGGGCGAGACGGTGACCAAGACGATCGCCCTGACCGTGCCGGCCGATCTGCAACTGCCCGGTCCGGTCGCTGCCACCCTGGAGGCCGTGGCCACCGGCAACAAGTCCGGCACCCAGGACACCGATAGTCTGAGCATCACACTGGTACCGGCTTCGTAGTCGGCCATCGTGGGGACTGGCGTTGCCCCGGGGAGCCGTGTTCCGCGGGGCAACGCCACCGGTCTGTTGTCTGGATCGCCGAAGGAGAAAAGGTGTGCGAATGACAAGGTCGTGGACGCGGCTCATTCTGATGGCGGCCGTTTCGTACGCAAGCGTCGGAGGCGTGCGCGTGGCTTCCGCCGCGATTCGCGTGAACGACTTCGAGGTGTCGTTCTTCGGCAGAACCTGGCACGTGGCCAGCTACTTCGTGCAGGACGATCTCCTCCTGGGGCCGCAGGATGATACGTTTCTCGAGCCGGAGGGGCTGGCGATCCGAAACGGGGTACTCTACGCATCCGGCGACCGCGAAGATGACGAGACGTACAGCCGTCTGGCCGTCTACAACTGCCCACCGAGCGGCACGTTGTCCTTCGACCATGCGATCCAGATGCCCAGCGTATCACCGAGCTGGTGGGGGCCGGAAGGCCTGACCTTCAATCCGTCCGGCGTCGGCTACGGCGGCGGGCCGGACGAACTCGTAACGGTGGAACGCGATACGCCCGCCCAGGCCGGCGTGGTCAACTTGGCCACCGGCGCCGTCTCGAACAAACTGGCGACGGATGCCCTTGAAGACGTGACGTTCCTGCCAAACAGGTCGCAGTTCGCCGTGCTGACGGACCTGGGGACATCCATTCGCCTCACCTTCTACAATCTGAGCATGGTGCCCACCGGTGAGTTTTTTGCCGTCCTGCAGGGCAGCAACGGCCTTGCCGCGCTCAGTGCGTCGTTCGGTTCCTGGCTTACGCGGACTACCCGGCCCGATGAGAGCGTCGTGGTTGTGACGAAAGCTGCCCCCGGCAACGCCGTTCTGGCCTATGACCTCGCCGGAAACCGGATCGGCGGCGTCTACAAGCTTCCCGCCGAGCCGAAGGCACGAATTCCGCTGGGGGGCGGGTTCTACGAACTGAAGCCCGCTTTCGGAACCGTCGAGGCCGTCACCATCGATGAAGCCAACCATCTGCTCATCCTTGGGGATGAGCTGAACAGCATGATCCACGTACTGACGGGTGGCCGAATCGCCGTGGACTTCGACGCCGACGGCGACGTCGACCTGACAGATTTCATCAGGTTCCAAGGCTGTTTTAACGGTCCCAACCAGCCGCCGGCACTCACCGGCTGCGGCGCGGCCGACTCGGACGGCGACGGCGATGTGGATATGACAGACTCCGCCGATTTCCAGACGTGTTTCAGCGGTGCCGGCCAGTCGCCGGCGTGCGAATAATCCGCAGGTCTGCGAATCACTCCCATTCGATCGTCGCCGGGGGCTTGCTCGATATGTCGTAGACCACCCGGTTCACGCCCCGGACCTCGTTGATGATCCGCGAAGAGATTGAGGCCAGCACCTCGCCGTCGATGCGGACCCAGTCGGCCGTCATGAAGTCCGTACTCTCGACCAGGCGGACGCCGTCCAGGCCGGCCAGGACATCACCGTCAAAGTGCTGAACGTGAACATGGACCAGCGGCGGGTGTCCCTGTCGGTCAAGGCGGTCATCGCCGCGCCGTCGCCGGAAACGGAATCCGCCGCGTCCGCACCCGCCTATTCTTCGCAAATTGCCCAAGTTTGGGTTCGTTCCGTAATTTCCGCGCGATGACGATCGGAAAGGCGATCACGTTGCTGCTGCGTGCCGCGTGGCTGCAATCGTGCTGGAAGCACACTACGAACCTCCGCGAGTGACGACGGGCCCCCGTGGCGCGCAGACCATCCTCGCGCTCCGACATGGCGGTCACCGACCATAATAACGCGCCGCCCGATCGCCTGACGACGGGTCGGAAGCGATCGGGCAGGTCGAGGAAGCGCCGGACCATCCTCGCGCGTCCCTCCGGGACGCAAAGAAATTGGGGGGGCGTTTGCATCCCAGCGATGAATCGCTGGGCTAAGTTCGCGCGTCCCTCCGGGACGCCCCGACCGGTCGCTTCCGCCGTCCCGGAGAGACGGACGAAACACACCCGGCGTTTTGTTGGCACCGGGCCGCCGAAAGGCCTCCTTCGCTTGCATCGCGCCGGGACGAACGAGACAAGTCCATCGTTTTCAACGCTGGGTTCACGGGGCTCTCTATCCCCCTGCGTCCCGGAGGGAGGCGCGAACGGAAGGCAAGGTTATCGGAACAAATCCTACACCCCGAACTCACTTGCCCTGACACCCACGCCGCTCCTTCGCAAGCTGTTGTCGGTTCAACAACTTGCGCGACGGTTCGGGTGACGATGACGTGTCGCGAAAACTGAGGGCGTTGGGACTCGAACCCAAGACCTACGACTTAAAAGGCCGTTGCTCTACCAACTGAGCTACACCCCCGGTCCGCTGCAACGACCGGCACACCGCCGTGTCGACACGACACGGGGCGGCATCGGCCAACTTGCTTTATACACGGTCCGGCCTCATCGGCCAAGGGTGCCAAGGCCTGGCGGGCTCCCTGTCTGGCGGCGGCGCCCCCGCAAAGGCGTCTATGCACTCCCGCGGGCGGAAACTACAATACCGGACACGGGCGCCCGTATCGGCTGAGCGAGGTACGCATTTTGAGCGATACCCACAAGACCAAAGCGGAGCTTCTCGACGAAATTCACGGCCTCCGGGCGCGAGTCGCGGAAGTGGAACAGGAAGCCGCCAAGCGAAGGCAGGCCGAAGAGGCCCTTGCACGCGAACGCGACCTGCTCCACACCCTGATGAACCACATCCCCGACACGATCTATTTCAAGGACGAGCACAGCCGCTTCACCCGGATCAACCGGGCGCAGGCGGAAATCCTGGGAGTCAACGATCCGGCCGACGCCATCGGCAAGACCGATCTGGAATTTTTCCAGCCGGAACACGCCCGCACGGCGTTCAACGATGAGCAGGCCATGTTCCGGTCCGGCCGGGGCGTCATCGCCAAACGCGAGCACGTCCGGCGGGCCGACGGGAAGTACCGCTGGCTATCCACCACGAAAGTTCCCATCCGCGGGGCGGACGGGCGGTTTCACGGCATGGTCGGCATCTCGCGCGACCTCACCCCCCAGATAGCGGCCGAGGAGCGGCTTAAGAAAAGCGAGGGCCGCTACCGCGGGCTGGTCGAGTCGCAGCAGGACCTCATCAACCGCACGGACCGCAACGGCTGTCTTACCTTCGTCAACGACGCCTACTGCCGCAAGTTCGGGAAGCACCGCGAGGAACTGGTCGGCAAGCCTTTCCTGCCGACGGTACACCAGGACGACCGGGCCGCCACGCTCGACGCCATGCAGTCCCTGGAGAACCCGCCGCACCGCGCCACATACGAGCAACGCGCCGTGACGGCGGAGGGATCGCGCTGGATCGAGTGGGAGGTCAACGCGATCCGGGACGAACACGGCCAGACCGTCGAGTTCCAGGCCGTTGGGCGCGACATCACCGACCGCAAGCAGGCCGAAGCGGCGTTTCGGGAAAGCGAGCAGCGCCTGGCGGCCATCGCGTCCAACATCCCCGGCGCGGTCTATCGGGCGATCCATCCGGCCGACGGGCCCACGAGCCTGCCCTACGTCAGCGCCGGCG
>Ga0315287_10004570_pt1 | contig 13521 bp, 11 predicted proteins | sample YL17G11_0_MG_FD_205037 | JGI IMG/M metagenome (GOLD analysis project Ga0315287, IMG submission 205037) | Sediment microbial communities from Yellowstone Lake, YNP, Wyoming, USA - YL17G11_0 | ecosystem: Environmental > Aquatic > Freshwater > Lake > Sediment | place: USA: Wyoming | collected... | reverse complement strand
TCGATCTCGTCGAAGTCCTTCTGGTCGATCTTCCCGGCCGCGAGCTCCCCGACGGCCTCGAATATCGATATGACATCGAGCTTCCGGCCCTTGTATTCGCCTGGCATCATGGGCCCGGCCGTGAGCATGATTGCGGGCACGTTCAGCCTGCCGCAGGCCATCAGCATGCCCGGCGTTATCTTGTCGCAGTTCGTGACCCCGACCCAGCCATCGGCCACGTGCGACTCGACCATGGCCTCGACCGTGTCCGCGACGATCTCCCTGGACGGGAGGGAGTACCTCATGCCCTCGAGCCCCATCGCGATGCCGTCGCAGATCCCGGGTACGCCGAACTCATAGCAGACGCCCCCGGCCTCCTCGACACCTTTCCTCACCTCGGCCACGAGCTTGTCCATGCCCATGTGCCCCGGAACGATCGTGTTGAACGAGTTGGCTATCGCGATCACGGGCTTGGACATGTCCTCGTCGCGCATCCCGAGCGCCCTGAGCAGTCCCCTGGCGGGAGCCCTGGACATCCCCTTCTTCATCGCGTCGCTCCTCAGTCCCTCGCACTTTCTCTCCTGCGGCACGGATGTCACACCCCCAGCTTGAAATGCCCGTGGAGCGCCTCCACGGCCTTCCTCGCATCCTGCTTCTTGACGATGAACGAGATGTTGAGCTCGGACGACCCCTGGGCGATGGCCCTTATGTTGACCGATGCCTCGGCCATCGTGCCGAAGACCCTCGCGGCTACGCCAGGCGTGCCCTTCATGCCGGCGCCGACGACGGCGATGATGCTCAGCCCCGCTTCGATGCGGACCTCCCGCACCTGCTTCGACCCGAGCAATGAGAGCTCGAGCGCGTTCTGCGCTCGCGAGCCGCCCTCCTTGGGGATGGCCAGCGTGATGCTCTCCTCGGACGAGCTCTGGGATATCATGAGCACATCGATGTCCTCGTCGGTGAGTATCTGGAGCACCTTCGCGGCCAGCCTGGGCGTGCCGACCATGCTCGCGCCGCTCACGGTGATCAGGTCGACGTCGTCGATGTTCGTGATCGCCTTGACCACGTCGCCGTCCTTGACCCTCACCTCGCTTACGATGAGCGAGCCCGGGGCGCTCGGGTCGGCGAGGCTCTTGACCCTGAACGGCAGCTGGAACTTCTGGGCGCACTCCAGCGCCTTCGGATGGATGATCTCGGCGCCGAAGTGCGCGAGCTCCATCGCCTCCGCGAAGGAGATCGAGTCTATCATCTTGGCGTTCTTGACGATCTTCGGGTTCGCGGTCATGAGGCCGTCGACGTCCTTCCAGACCCACACCTCGTCGGCCCTGATGGCCGCGCCTATGATGGACGCGGTGTAGTCCGAGCCGCCCCTCCCGAAAGTCGTCTGGACGCCGTCCTGCGTCGCAGCGACGAAGCCGCTCACGACGGGCACCTGGTCGTCGTCGAGCAACGGCTCGAGCGCCTGGCGGACCTGCAGGGTCGTGACGTTCATCAGCGGCTGGGCGGACCCGAAGTGGTCGTCCGTGACGATGCCCGCCTCTCCGCCGGTGAGCGCCCTGGACTTCAGCCCCAGGTCCTCCAGCACACCCGCGATCAGGGGCGCGGAGAGCTTCTCCCCGAACCCTACAACGTAATCCTTTGACCTCGGCGTGAGCTCGCCTATGTGGGACACGCCCTGGAGGATGTTCCTCAGCTCCTCGCACCTGGAGTCCACGGCCTCCATGGTCCTCCGGAGGACATCCTCGTCCGTGATGGCCTTCTCCCCGGCCGTGCTGTGCCGCTTCGAGACCTCGTCGACGAACTTGCGGACATGGTCCTTGTGCCCCTTGCCTGCCAGGGCGGCGGCGTCGACGAGCCCGTTGGTGACGCCCTGCATCGCGGAGACGACCACGACCATCTGGTTACCCTCGTCGTGGAACCTCTTGACGATCTCACCGACGCGCCTGATCTTGTCGCCGTCCGCGACGCTCACTCCGCCGAACTTGACAACTATCCTCATGTGATTCCCAGCCTGGGCCCGCTTCCGCCCGCGCGGCCTACCGCGCGAAGGCCCTCCTTATCTCGATGAGGTCCCTGAGCACGGAGCTGGCCGTCTCCGGTCCCCCGGCTCCCTTGCCGACGAGTGTCATCTCGCCCGCAGGGCGCGTGTCGAACGATATGGCGTTGAATGTACCAGATACGTTGAGCGGGTGCGTCATCGGTATCCTGACGGGTGCGACCGTCGCCTTTCCGTCCACGCTCCCGATCAGCTTGATCGTGTCGCCCGCGGCCTTGGCGGATGCGATGTCCTCCGCGGAGACCTTCGTGATGCCTCTGACAGCGACGTCCTTCACGGACAGGCTCGTGCCGAGGATGTAGTTGGAGGTTATGACCAGCTTGCAGGCGGTGTCCAGCCCCTCGATGTCGTAGGTCGGGTCCGCCTCCGCGTATCCGAGCCTCTGGGCGTCGGCGAGGGCCGGTCCCATATCGATCCCCTCGGCCGCCATCCTGGTCAGTATGTAGTTCGACGTGCCGTTGAGGATCCCTTTTATCGAGTGTATCTGGCTGCCGTCCAGGCACTTCTTCGCGAAGTCCAGTACCGGCGTCCCTCCGCCGACGGTGCCGCTGAACTTGAACACGACCCCGTTGTGATTGGCCAACTCTATGAGCGCGGGCATGGCGATGGCCAGCGGGCCCTTGTTCGTGCAGATCACATGCCTGCCCTCCTTCATCGCGAGGCGCAGGTGGCTCAGCCCAGGTTCTCCACGCATGATCTCGGTCGGTGTCGACTCGACGACGACCTCGCACTCCGCCTCTCTTATGAGGTCGCTCCCGGTCATGCCTTCGCGATATACGTCCGGGCCTAGTCCGCTGAGCGTGCCGGAGGCCTTCTTGGACCCGACCGCTGCGGAGAGGTCGATGCCGTCCCTGTCGAACGCCGCGCCCTTCGCATCCGCGACGCCCACGATCTTCGGCTTGAGCCCGAAATCCTTTGCGAGCTTCACGTGGTCGGACTGGACGAGCTCCGCGAAGCTCCTGCCGACGACTCCGAAGCCGACGAGGACGATCCTCATCTCAAAGCTCCCCCAGCAGCCTCTCGAGGGCCTCGACGGTCGGTTCGATGGCCTTCGGTCTCTTGCACTGGGCGACCGCCGCGTCAGGGTCCTTGAGCCCGTGCCCGGTCGAGACGCACACGACCTCGCTGGAGCTGTCGATGCGCCCCTGCTCGAGGTCCTTGATGAGCCCAGCGAGCGCCGCAGCGCCTGCTGGCTCTGCGAATATGCCCTGGGTCGATGCCATGAGCCTCTGGGCGGACAGGATCTCATCGTCGGTCACGGTCGATGCGCCCCCTCCGGAGTCCTTCAGGGCCCTGACCGTCTTCCGCCAGTTCGCGGGGTTCCCTATCCTGATGGCCGTCGCGACGGTGTCTGGCTTGGCGACCGGGACGAGCTCGTCCAGGCCCCTGCCCAGCATGTCCGCGACAGGTGCCGCTCCGGCCGCCTGGATGCCCCGTATCATCGGCCTCCCCGATGCGAACCCGAGCTCTTCGTATTCTGTGAAGCCTTTCCAGTATGCCGCCGAGTTCCCGCCGTTCCCGACGGGTATGTAGAGGTATTCGGGGCTCACGCCGCCCAGCTGGTCGCAGACCTCGTAGGCCGCCGTCTTCTGCCCCTCGATCCTGAACGGGTTCACGGAGTTGAGGACGTACATGCCCAGCTTGTTTGACGACCGCATCACCATGTCGAGCGCCTGGTCGAAGTTGCCGTCGACCGACACGACGATCGCGCCGTGCATCATCGCCTGGGCGAGCTTCCCGAGCGCGACCTTGCCTTCGGGTATCAAAACGACGCATCTGATCCCCGCGAGTCCAGCGTAGGCCGCGAGGGATGCGGAGGTGTTCCCGGTCGATGCGCAGGTGACGGTCTTCATCCCCAGCTCCTTTGCCTTGGTGATGCCGACCGTCATGCCGCGGTCCTTGAACGAGCCCGTCGGGTTCGTTCCGTCGAATTTGATCCAGAGGCTCTTCATCCCGAGCCTCTCGGCGAGCGCGTCGCACTTTATCAGTGGCGTCCCGCCCTCGGATATCGAACACACTTTGGTCTTCGGACCCACAGGGATCAGCTCCCTGTATCTCCAGACCGAGAGCGCTCTCTTGCCGAACCTGCTCTTCGCGAGCCGCTCCTTCGCCTCGCGGATGTCGAGCGACACCTCCAACAGGTTGCCGCACGAGGTGCACGCGTACGCCGGCCTGTCCATGTCGTGTACCTTGCCGCACACGATGCACCTCATCTCGAACGGAGCCAAAGCATCCTCTCCTGGAGTGCCTCTGCTATGGTTCGATAAAATATAAGCCCTTCGCACATCTGGACGCGCGACCGTCGTCCTCCTGCCGGCTGGCCTGGCATCCTCTGTGTTGCACAATTGTGTCCATGCGGCGGCTGCCCGCGGGAGTTTAATATCCGCGCACGGCATCATGAGCACAGGTGCGTCAGATGCCGTTCGACAGGGCGGTCGTGTCATCGCCTGCTACTATTGCGAACTTCGGTCCAGGTTTCGACTCCTTCGGGCTGTGCCTCGAGTCGCCCAAGGACAGGGTATCCATCAGGCGCAGGCCGCCTGGGGAGTTCGAGGTCAAGACACGGGGCAAGCACAAGGTCCCGACGGACCCTGAGAAGAACACCGCATCCTACTCGGCGATGCGGCTCGCGGAACTCTGCGGCTGCGACGGGACCGGTTTCTCCATGACCATCACGAAGGGCATGAAGCCAGGGAGCGGCATCGGAAGCAGTGCCGCGTCCTCCGTCGGCGGCGCGCTCGCGATGGCCGCACTGCTGGGCGTGAAGGACAAAGGGCTCATCCTCGAGGCTTCGGCCATGGGGGAGGAGCTCATCGCCGGTTCGAGGCATTTCGACAACGTCGCCGCCGCGCTGTTCGGCGGGTTCACCGTGGTGTCGGACCTCCGGAGCAGGACGGTCCTCAAGATCAGACCTCCCCGGTTCCAGGTCGTGGTCGCGCTGCCGGACATATCCATCGAGACCCGCGTGGCGCGCCAGGTCCTCCCGAAGCAAGTGGATATCCATGACGCCGTGTGCAACCTGTCCTGGGCGTCGGGGATGGTCCACGCCATGCACAGGCGCGATGTGCGCGCCATAGGTGCGCACATGGACGACAGGCTCGCCCTGCCGTACCGGAGGCCTCTCATCCCTGGCTACGACGATGTGCGCGAGGCTGCGCTCGCGGCCGGGGCACTCGGGTTCTCCATCGGAGGCTCGGGCCCTGCGGTCTTCGCGGTATGCCTGGGGAACGCCGCGAAGGTGCGCGGCGCGATGGTGAAGGCGTTCAAGGACTCCGCGGACCTCAAGTCAGAGTCGTTCGTCACGGTCCCGGGCACCGGGGCCAGGGTCGAGAGCGTGGGCTGAGGGTCACGACAGTTGCGCACAGCGGCCCGGGGGGCTTCACATCGAGGCTATCCCAGGCAGCTTCGGGAACGGGGTGCAGTCCACGATCGAGTGCTGGCCCGTCAGGTATCTCGTGAGCCGCTCGACCCCGAGGCCGATCCCGCAGGACGGCTTGAGGCCCTCCTCGAGCATGTCCATGTACCACTTGTACTTCGAAGGGTCGTCCCCGCCCTCCACCATCTTCTTCCTCACGATCTCGTACCTGTACTCCCTCTCGCCCCCGCTCCCGGCCTCGCCGAAGCCCTCGGGGTAGATGAGGTCCATCGTCCTCAGGATGCCTGGCCTCTGCTCGTCCTCGATGTAGTAGAACCCCCTGGAGCCGACGGGATAGTCGATGATCCAGAACGGGTGCTTCTCCTTCATCGAGACTGCGGCCTCGGCCTCCCATGGGAGCTCTTCACCATGTTTGAACGTGACTCCCTCCGCCTCGGCCATGTCCAGCATCTGGTCGTAAGTGTAGACCTTGAACCTGCCGTCCGGAGGCGTGAGCTCCCGTCCGAGGACCTTGAGTTCGTCCTTGCAGGAGTCCTTGACCCTCTTCGCGGTGGCAGTCAGCAGCTTCTCGACATGGAGCATCGTGCCCTCCATCGTCCCCTCGGACTCCTCCATGTCTATCTGGTAGAACTCGGTCAGATGTCTGCCCGTGGCGGCGCTCGCGAGCGGCTCGAGCCTGATGTTCGGCGAGAACGAATAGATCTTGCCGAGCGTGTCGGCGGCCATCTGCTTGTACAGGATCATCGAGCTCATGATCTTGAACTCGGTGCCATAGTAGTCGAACGATACCTGCTTCGCCCCTCTGATCCCCGGGTCGGTCGCCGGCCCGATGATGGGCGCCTGGAGCTCGAGGTAGCCCTCGCCGCTCATCTCGTCCCTGACGATCCTGAACAGCCTGTCCTGGATCCTGAGCACGGACTTCATCTTCTCGGTCCTGAAGACGTTGCGGCGGTTGAAGAGGCTCTCTAGGTTGGGCGACTGGGCCGTCACGCGCGAGGGCGCGGGCATCCTCCCAGCGGCCGGGGCTGTCAACTCCTTGGGCGTCTTCATCTCCGACATCCATTTGATGGGTTCCGTCTTCATGCGTTCCACCGGTTCTCTTGTCCGTCCGCGAGCCGATTCTCGGCTAGATGACGGTTATCTCAGCACGGTATATCATCATTTCGTTGAATAATCCGGATAAATTCCGAGCTTTGGGCAATGTTGATATACAAAATCCGTCATAATGACGAATCATGTTGGACGAGAAGGACTCCGCGATACTGGGCGAGCTGATGAAGGACTCGCGTAAGACCACGAAGGCCATTGCCAAGTCGCTGGACATAGCGCGCGCGACGGTGCACGACAGGATCGTCCGCATGGAGGCTCGCAAGGTGATAGTGGGCTACACCGCGGTCCCGGACTACGGCCAGCTGGGGCTCGGGGTCACCGCGTTCATACTGGCGCAGTTCGAGCCGCACGAAGGCCTCTCGCAGCGCGACACAGCCGAGGAGATCTCGTCCATCGACGGGATATGCGAGGTCCACATGATCTCCGGCGAGTACGACATGCTGCTGAAGGTCCGCGGCGCGAGCATGGAGGACATCGGCAGGCTCGTCATAGACAAGCTCCGCGACGTCAAGGGTGTGGCGCGCACGCTGACATGTGCTGTGTTCAACACTGTGAAGTAGTAGTCCCTCGCAGGGACGGCCGTCCGGCCACTACTTCGCGCGCTTCTTCAGGAGCCTCGCGACCGTCTCGCCGACCTCGCTCCTGACGGGCTCGACCTTGTGCTCCTTGAATATCCTCTTGACCTCGTCGCCCGCGCGCTGGAGCGTCGTCCTCGAGCCCTTCGCGACCCAGCTGTCCCAGGACGACCTGTCCGTGATTGTCGGGAGGAAGTGCTCCGTCCTGAACTTCTCCATCGTGTGCCTCTGGCCGAGGTAGTCCTTGCCGACGCCGACCTTGTGCACGACATCGAGCGCGATGGATTCCTCCGTGACCTCTATCCCGCGCGCCATGCGCCCGATTATGCGTGACATCTCAGAGTCTATCACGAGCTGCTCGAGCCAGATGGTCCTGCAGTCCTCCAGCAGGCCGATGCCGGCGATCATGTCCGCGCCCGCGAGTATGGGCGTGACCGCGCTGGCGAACTTGTCGTAGGCCGCCTGCTGGTCGGGCTCCTTCGCGGTCGTCACGAACCCCCCGACGAGCGCCGGGAAGCCGTAGTAGTGCGCCATCTGCGCGTAGGCGGCGGACGTGAGCCCGTGCTCGGGTGCGCCCCCCGCCCTGGTCGAGGTCTTCATGTCGAGCGGGGCCATGCCGCAGCTGAAGACGAACGGCGTGCCCTGCCTGTTGAGCTGGAATATCGTGTTGCCCGCCAGCGCCTCGGCGACCGCGACGGTCACCGCGCCCGCGAGCGTCGCGGGACCGGTCGAGCCCGGTCCCGGCATCACGTAGAAGCAGATGGGTATGCCCGCATCGGCCGCCACGAACCCCGCATCGAGCCCCTCGCCCTCTATCACGAGCGGGGACGAGCTGGTGTGGATCGACGATATGAACGGCCTCTTCCTGAGCTCCTCGCGCCCGCCCGCGGCGGCGGCGGCTATCTCGATGACGTCCTCGACCTCCCAGGTCGTGGTGTCGGTCGCGATCGTGATGTGCTTCTCGGTGTTCTCCAGCGAGGCCTGGAGGTCGTGGATGTGCCTCGTGCCTATGGGCACGTCCTGGGACGTGACGCTGGGCCAGTTGACGCCGTGCCCCGGAAGCGCGTCGGCGACGAACGCGCTCTTGGCGACATCGGACTTCTTCGACTCGCGCCTCTGCCTGGTCTCGAAATCCATCGCCATCGTCCCGTTGCCGTCGCTGCACACGTGCACGTGGTATCCGTCGAGGTGCGCGTCATGCCTGCGCGTGCGCCCGTAGAACGTCACGGCCCGGTCGTTCTTCCTGGACATCTCCTGGACCAGTCCCTGGGGGAACTTCACGACTGCGCTTTTCTTGTCCACAGTGCATCCGGCTGCAGCTAGCATCTTCTGCGCTTTTTCGCTCCTGACGGCGACACCGGTCCTTTCCAGTATCTCGAGGGCGCCCATGTCGATGAGCGCGACCCCGTTATCGTCGAGGACGTTCCGCCTGCAGGTCACAGCTATGGAGTTGGCCATTCTTCTTCCCCCAGACATCGGTAAATGTTCTTCGGATGACGGTCTGCGCTTCGGTCGAGATGAGAAAATGTTGACACGGGCCGGACCGCACGTCGGTGCGGCCGGCCGTGAGAGGTTTCACGTCTAGTAGAGCTTCGACTCGCCGCCCCAGATCGGCTTCTCGGCCTTCTTGATGAGGGCATCGATCTTCTTCTGGACGTCCTTGTCGAGTGCGGGGACGGTGTGCGTCGCGAGTATCTTCTTCGTCTTGTCCCTCGCCTTCTGGACCAGGCTCTTGGAGCCGTCCTGCGACCACGCGTCGTAGGAGCGCCTGTCGATGAGCTCGGGCATGAACAGTTCGTCCCTCATGTGCGCGAGCGTGTGCCTCTGCGCGAGGAAGTTCTTGCCGGGTCCGACCTTCTCGATGATGTCGAGGGCCATCGTGACCTCGTCCGCCCACTCTCCCCTGATGAGCCTGGATATCGCACCGACGATCTCGTTGTCGATGACGATCTGCTCATAGTGCAGGCAGCTGGAGTCCTCCAGCAGGCCGACGCCGCACATCAGGTCTGCGCCTGCCAGCAGCGGGCCGGCGAGGCCGGTGTAGTATTCGAGCACCGCCTGGTCGCCTGGCTGCTTCGCCGTCGCGGAGACGCCGACGCAGCTCGGCATGTTGTAGTAGTGTGCGAGCTCGGTCGCGATCGCGGACGAGATCCCGTGCTCCGGGCTGCCGCCCGCCCTGATCGTGGACCTCGGGTCCAGCGGGGCGTTGCCCATGCCGTAGATGACCGCGGAGCCGGGGTTCGCCAGCTGGGTCATGGTGAGCGCGCTCAGCACCTCGGCGTTGCCGACGATGAGCGATCCCACGAGGGTGATCGGGCCGGTAGCGCCGGGCTGTGGCATCCCGAAGAACACCAGCGGCACGCCGCTCTTGGACAGCTCGAGGCTCGCGTCCATGACGCCGGCGTCGTGCTGCAGCGGGGCGTATGTGCACTGGAGGCAGGATGTGATCGGCCTCTGCCTGAACTCCTTCTCGCCCCCGGCCGCCAGGTATCCCATCTCGATGAGGTTCTTGGCGTCGGAGATCGTCACGGCGGTCTCGTACATGACGTGCTTCTGCGTGTTGTTCAAGGACGCGTCGAGGTCGTGCAGGTGCACCGCGCCAGCGGGCATGTCCGTCGCGCTGACCATCGGCCAGTGGATGTGCACGTTCGGGAGAGCGTCGATGATCCTCGATGAGTTGACGACGTCCTTCTTCATGGACGGCCTGCGCTGGCCGCTCTCGAAGTCCACAGCGACCGCGCCGTTGCCGTTGGCGGTCACGTAGCTGTGGTTCATGTCCAGCTTCGCGTCGAACTTACGGTCCCTGCCGGCGAGGGTGAATGCGCCCTTCTTCTTGGTGAGCGCCTCCTCGATCAGGTGGGACGGGATCTTCGCGATCCTCGTCTTCTCGTCCACATCGCAGCCGTTGTCCTTCAGGAGCTTCCTGCAGGTCGGGCTGTCCACCTGGACACCGACCTTCTCGAGGATGTGCAGGGTCCCCCAGTGAATCCGGTCCAGGTCCTCGTCGCTGAGGATCTGGAAATGGATCCCTCTCTCAATTCCGTATGACATTGTGTTCACCTTCACTTAACGATCCTCTTGGCGACATCGACGGCGCCAGAGGCGTCGCCGCTGTACCCGTCGGCTCCGATCTCCTTCGCGTAGGTGTCCGTGACTGGCGCCCCGCCGACCAGGACCTTGACGGTCTTGGACTTCTTCTTCACGGGCGCGATGACCTCGGCCATCCTCGGCATCGTGGTCGTCATCAGGGCGGACATCGCAAGCATGTTCGGCTTGATCTCGTCGGCCTTCTTGATGAAGTCCGGCGACGATACGTTGACCCCGAGGTCCACGACCTCGAAGCCGTTCGCCGACAGGAGCGTCGCGACGAGGTTCTTGCCTATCTCGTGTATGTCGTCCTGGACGGTACCGATCAGGACCTTGCCGGCGCTCGCCCTGTGCTGTCCCTTCGGGACCGCGGGCTCCAGCACCGCCAGCGCGGACTTCATGGCCTCGGCGCCCATGACCAGCTCGGGCAGGTATATCTCGCCCCTGCCGAACCTCTCGCCTACGGTCTTGATGCCCTCCGCGAGGCCCTTCTCGATGGCCACGAGCGGGTTCACGCCGTCCTTCAAAGCCTGCTTCGCGAGGTCTGCGATGGTCTCCATCTCGTAGTTTATCACAGCATTCCTCAGCCGTGTTACTGCATCTTCCATTGGTGTTACCCCCAATTGCCGTCCTCCGGAACCACTTTCCTCGGGACCTCTTTCCGGAGAATCGACTCCCTGTCGCAAGACCGGGCCGTCATCCTCCGATTTAAACCGGCATATGCGATACCCTAATTAATCTTTCTGCACGCGGCCCCCAACGCGGAAAGGCGCATGCTGGCAATGCATAATGTGATGTGAATAAAAATATTGTCAAAGGAAAACAGGCCGGCGAACGGTTCATCCGGGCTCCGGATTGGAGGAAACTTTTTCAGGGAGGAGGCATTCTCCTCCGACATAGGAGGGTCAAAAATGCCCAGCGCAGGTGTCCCCGTCATCGAGCTCAAGGGGACGAGCAAGACCGTGAAGATAGGTGCGGGAAAGACACCGGTTCTCGTCGGTGAGAGGATCAACCCTACCAACAGGAAGGAGCTGATCGCGAAGCTCAAGGCGGGGGAGTTCGACATCCTGGAAGGCGAGGCGAAGAAGCAGATCGCCAACGGTGCCGAGGTCCTCGACATCAACGTCGGGGTCCCGGGCATCGACGAGAAGCACGCCATGCTGGAAGCCCTCAGGATCGTACAGGGTGCAGTGGACGTGCCCCTCTGGATCGACACATCGAACCCCGAGGTCCTCGCCATCGCGCTCAAGCATGTGGTGGGCAGGCCCGGGATCAACTCGACCACGGGCGAGGAGAAGCGGATGGATGTCGTCGTCCCCCTGGCAGCGGAGTACGGCGCGGCCCTCGTGGGGCTCTGCATCGACGACGCGGGCATCCCGACCACCTCCGAGAAGAGGGTCGAGATTGCCAGGAAGATCATAGACCGCGCTGAGAAGGCCGGCCTCGACAGGAACAACATCATCATCGACTGCGTCGCGCTGGCCTGCGCGACCGGCGAGAGCGGCGCCAAGGCGACGCTCGACACGATCAGGATGTGCACCCAGGAGCTCGGGGTCAACACGACCATCGGGCTGAGCAACGTGTCGTTCGGCCTCCCGGAGAGGCCCGTCCTGAATGCGAACTTCATGCTCATGTGCGGAGGCCAGGGCATGACCTGCTTCATCGGCAACCCGAACGACCCGAACATGCAGGCGGCGCTCAAAGCGTCGAAGCTGTTCTGGGGCGAGGACAAGTACGCCATGGGCTACCTGACCTGGTACCGGAGACGGCAGGCGGAGATCGCCGCGGCAGCTCTGAAGAAGTAGGCCGCGTCAATGGCCGTGAAACCTCTCCAAACCACTTGTCCCTGTTTCTGCGTCGGCCCCTTTGGCCTGCACGCATCCGCCACGGCCTCCGCTCAGCGTCTCCTGAGCTTCGGGTTCATCACGTCGTCGAGCGCGTAGCCCACCAGCGAGAACGACAGGACCATCAGGACGATGGCCAGGCCAGGCGCGGAGATCCACCACCACGCGTTGTTGTCGAACGCCCCGTTCGCGTAGGCCGCCTCGAGCATCGACCCCCAGCTGATCACCCTCGGGTCCCCGAGCCCGAAGAAGTCCAGGAACGCCTCGGAGAATATCGCGAGCGAGATGAGCAGGACGGTGTTGGCGAACATGAGGGGCATGACGTTGGGCAGGATGTGCTTGCGTATGATGTGCCCGTCCCCGGCGCCCACGGCCCTGGCCCTCTCGATGAACTGCCTCTCCTTGATGGTCAGGACCTGCGAGCGCACGATCCTGGCGGTCGAAGGCCACCCGGTTATGCCGATGACCACGATGACCCATATGAACTCCTTCCCCAGGATGGACATCATCACGATCATGAGCGGGAACCAGGGCAGCACCAGGAAGAAGTCGGTGACCCTCATCAGGACCTCGTCCGTGACCCTTCCGAAGTACCCGGCCCCGAGACCTATGGACGCGCCCAGCGCGACGGATATGAGCGTGGCAATGAGCCCCACCTCGAGGGACGCCCTCGTGCCGTACAGCGTCATGCTGTAGACGTCGCGGCCTATGTGGTCCGTGCCGAGCGGGTGGACGAAGCCCGTGTAGGGCGAAGGGCTGAACGACGGGGGCAGCGGGTTGACCCAGCCCAGGTCGAGCAGGTTGTCCTCCATGCTGCCGATGTTGTTCGGCTGCGGCACCGTGGACAGCCACGGGGCGAAGACCGCTATGAAGGCGAATGCGATGAGCACGATGAAACCTGAGAAGCCGAGCCTGTTGGACCTGAACACCTTCCAGGTCTTCTTGGCGTTCTTCACCATCAGCCGGTATTTCTCGGTTTGGACCAATCTATCCCCTCAGATTGTGACCCTCGGGTCCAGGTAAGTGTACACTATGTCAGCGACGAAGTTCGCGACGAGCACTGCGATCGCCATCAGGAGGAACAGCGCCTGCAGCAGCGGGTAGTCCAGGTTCAGGACCGCGTCCCATGTGAGCTTCCCCAGGCCGTCGTAGGAGAAGACGATCTCGACCATGATCGTGCCGCCCAGCACCCAGCCGACGCTGATGGCCATGACGGTCACGACCGGCAGGAGGGCGTTCTTCATCGCGTGGTCGTTCAGGATGCTCTTGCTAGGCACGCCCTTGGCCCTCGCGGTCGTTATGTAGTCCTCCGTCAGCACATCGGTCAGGGAGTTGCGCATGATGATCGCGAACTCCGCCATGATCTCGAGCGTGAACGCTATGACCGGCAGCACCAGGTGGTATGCCCGGTCGCCTATCTTATCCATCATGCTGAACTCGTTGTAGTCCTGCGAGGTCGCTCCTTTGAGCGGGAACCAGCCCAAGGTCCCGGCG
>Ga0315287_10004569_pt1 | contig 13522 bp, 8 predicted proteins | sample YL17G11_0_MG_FD_205037 | JGI IMG/M metagenome (GOLD analysis project Ga0315287, IMG submission 205037) | Sediment microbial communities from Yellowstone Lake, YNP, Wyoming, USA - YL17G11_0 | ecosystem: Environmental > Aquatic > Freshwater > Lake > Sediment | place: USA: Wyoming | collected... | reverse complement strand
TGGATTGGCCCGAGGGCAAGAGTCCGAAAGAACTGATTCTAAGGCACTCGGAGCAGATGATGCTGCTTTCCACAGAGGAAACCGCGATCCTGGAGGACGTCGACACTCCCGAGGACTACCACCGTTTAACAGGGCAGACCCTGGCTGATTGACGGCTTGGGCGATTTACGCTTTCGATCCCTTTGTGAATCTGCGGGAGCGCGGGATGATGGATCAATGCTGATTCAATTTGGGGATTTCGTAGCCCGTCCCCGAATTGGTGAAGCGAAGGCGGGCGAAGTCGAGCAGGCGCGCGAGCGGCTCGCCGAGGTTGAGGCCCTTGAAACCCTGGGTGAGGGAAAGCACGCCCATGTACATGAAGCCCCAGAGAAAGAGAAACAGGAAAGGCACAACCCCGTAGATCCCCAACGACAATGCATAGTAAACGGCGAAACAGAAATAGAGGCCGAAGGCGAGTTCAATCAGCGCCAGCACGCTGACCCTGCCGCGATACTTCTTGGCTTTCCAGTCGCCGCGATTCCCTTCCACTGAGTACTTGGGCGTACGGACAAAAGGCGAGCGGATCCCCAGCGCGCCCTCGAGGACCACTTTTGTGCCCGAAATCATCATGCCGATTCCCAAGGCCATCAAGCCAGGGAGATATGCAATCTGTTTGTACCAGTCCTTCCGAAGAATCTTCTGCGATGTCAGGTAGAAGGTCGTTACGCTGGAGAAGGAAAGCATGAACAGCGGCAGGTCGATGGTCACCAATTCGAACCAGCCCTGGTTGTACCGGACGATCATCGCCGGGAAGAGCAGCAGGGTCAGGACAACCATCAACGGATAAGAGACGTTGCCCGTGAGGTGGTACCAGGCCTCGAGTTTCTCGGCGGGATGGAAATTGCCCCGCAGAATGCGGGGCAAGGTCTTGCGGCAGGTCTGCATTGCTCCCTTGGCCCAGCGGCACTGCTGCGCCTTGAAGGAGTTGATCTCCACGGGGAGCTCCGATGGAACCGTGACATCCGGCAGGAAGATGAACTTCCATCCCTTCATCTGAGCACGGTAGCTCAGGTCGAGGTCCTCGGTGAGGGTATCGTGCTCCCAGCCGCCAGCGTCCTCGATCGTGGTCCGCCGGAGCATGCCTGCCGTGCCGTTGAAGTTGAAGAACCGTCCGCTGGCCGAACGCGTAAAGCTCTCGAGCATGAAGTGCCCGTCGAGAAATATCGCCTGGGCCCTGGTCAAAAACGAATACTCGCGATTCAGGTGTTCCCAGCGCGCCTGGACCATTCCCACGGCCGGATCCGAGAAATAGTGTATGGTGCGCTGCAGGAAATCCGGTCCGGGGACAAAGTCCGCATCGAAAATTGCAATGAATTCGCCCTTGGCCGTCCGCAGGCCGTTTTCCAGGGCTCCCGCCTTGAAACCGCTTCGGTCGGCCCGGTGTATCAATGTTATGTCTAGCCCGACGCTCCGCCACCGTCCCACCGCATTGTCCGCCATAACGCGGGTTTCGTCCGTAGAATCGTCCAACACCTGGATGTCGAGACGATCCCGAGGATAATCCAGGGCACAGACCGCATCGATAACCCGCTCGATCACGTACATCTCGTTGTAAGAGGGGATCTGGACCGTGACCCGGGGGAGTTTTTCGAATCGCGCTTTCGGAACCGGTAGGTTCCTTCGGTGCCGGTGGTAGAGAAAAACCATCAGGTAGCGATGAATACCGTAGAAGCTGAGAATGGCCAGAACCACGAAATAGGCCGCCACAATGGCCTTATCGAAGCTGTCCATCTCGTAGAGATATGAAATGTTGCCGGTCCGGAGAAACTTCTCGTACGCGGACACGGCCGTACCCCAAAAGCGCATTCAAGCTCCTTACGAAGAAACAGGAGTATAGGAAGGCCATCCGATCCGGTTGTCACTACAATGTGCAGAATTGTAATCGAATGTAATGCGGCCGCAGCGGCATTCTGTGCAATACGGCTTTGGGGGATAAACGTAAGACTGCCAACGGCCTGCACTCGGGGAAACTCTAGATCCGCTGGGATGTCCCCCGCGGCGCGAGAGAGTCCCTCTCCTGCTTTGCACGAATCCACATTGCACAAACGAAGTAGCAGATTGTGCCTTTACAGTTTATGGTAGGAGAGAACCGGGCCGCTTCGGCCGCTTTATAGGAGGATCCGATTGAGTTCGCATACTGACAACCAGCAGGCCCAGACCGATATGGCCGCCAACCAAAGAGGCCTTTTCGCGACCCCGGAAGGCGGGAACCTTGCGTTCACCTTTGCCCTCGTCAGTTCGCTCTTCCTCCTCTGGGGTTTCTGCAACGGCATGATTGACGTGATGGACAAGCATTTTCAGCAGGAGCTGCATCTCACGCTGGCTGAGTCCGCATGGGTTCAATTCGCCCACTATCTCGGCTACTTCCTGATGGCGCTGCCGGCAGGCTGGCTGGCTACCAGGCTAGGCTACAAGGGTGGCATCATTACAGGTCTGCTGATGGTCGCAGCGGGCGGGTTCTGGTTCATCCCGGCGACTAAGATCGCGGCTTTCTGGGCATTTTTGCTCGGTGTTTGCCTCATTGCCGCCGGTCTCACCTTCCTCGAAACGATCGCAAATCCCTACACAACTGTCCTCGGACCTCCAAAATACGCGGCTACGCGGATCAACCTTGCCCAGTCGTGCAACGGCATCGGCTGGACTCTCGGCCCGATTGCGGGAGGCCTGTTCTTCTACTCAAAGGACGCGCTTGGCAACAGCACCGGCGCCCAGACGCTATGGATCCCATATGCCGGTGTTGCAGTCGTGGTGGTCCTTCTGGCTGTTGTTTTCTACTTCGCCAGCGTCCCGGACATCAAGACCGTGGACGACTATCACCTGGATGATAGTGCCCCGAATGTTTCACACTCTATCTGGTCGCATCCTCATTTTGTGATGGCTGTCGCCGCGCAGTTTCTTTACGTCGCCGCGCAAGCCGGCATCTTCAGCTTTTTCATTAATTACATGACGTCTCAAGTCCCCCCGATTCCTGCGGCCTTGAATTCCGGGGTGATGAAAGGCCTGTTTGAGACCGGAAGAGATGGGCTGCTGCAGATCAGCGACCAGGGGGCTGCCACGCTGGCATCCGTGGGGTTCGTTTGTTTCCTGATAGGCCGGTTCACGGGGGCGGGGCTGCTGAAAAAGTTCTCCGCTCACAAGCTCCTGGGGCTCTACGGAGTGATGAATGTGGCGATGTGCTTCGTGGTCTTCTGCAAGTTGGGATGGGTTTCGGTGGCGTGCGTCTTCCTGAGCTACTTTTTCATGTCCATCATGTTTCCGACTATCTTTGCCCTGGGCATCCACGGTCTCGGTGCGCGGGCGAAAAGGGCATCGGCCTTCATCGTCATGGCAATCATGGGCGGTGCGCTTCTGCCCAAATTGATGGGTTATGTAGCCGACCGGACCGACATGTCGCGCGGTTTCATCGTGCCTCTCTTCTGCTTCGCCTTTGTCGCGTTTTACGGTTTCAACTGGACCAGGCTCAGCAAAGTGGAAGGGAGACTGGGGCCGCCACCCAACCCTGGACATAATTAGAGCTCCAGATCAGGCAGCATTTCAAGAGAGCTTCCGCCATGGAGAAGCCAGGAGATACGGGAGTGATTGCCATGCGTTTCATTATTGCCCTGTTTTCGTTGCTCCTTGGTGTTGGATCGGCCACCGAACGCCCGGAGTGGGATAATCCCTCGATCGTTAAGGTCGGCACCGAAAAGCCTCATGCAACCATGATGGCGTACCCGACGGCGGAACTGGCCAGAACAGGCCAGAAGGCCCAGTCGCCGTGGTTCTATTCGCTGAACGGCACCTGGAAGTTCCAGGGTTCGCTGCGTCCGGCAGACCGGCCGCTGGATTTTTATCGCACCGACTTCTCGGATGCCGCATGGCGAACCATCCCGGTGCCTTCCAGCTGGCAGATGCACGGCTTCGATATTCCGATCTATGCCAACGAGACCTACCCCTGGCCACAGGACCCGGCTGCACCGCCCAGCGTGCCCAAGGACTTCAATCCGGTGGGCTCCTATCGCCGCACTTTCACGATACCGCCGGCATGGAAAGGACGCACCGTCTACCTCCATTTTGCCGGGGTGGACTCGGCGTTCTATGTGTGGATGAACGGGGTGAAGCTCGGTTACAACGAGGACAGCCGAACGCCTGCCGAGTTCGACATCACTCCGCACCTCAAGCCCGGAACGAACCTCCTGGCCGTGGGCGCTCCGATGCTCAGCGTAGCCGCGCGGCACTTCACCAAGGACGACATGGAACGGGCTGGTTATACCTTTCAGATGCAGCCGCACCCCGGGATTTTTCTGAACCTCGATTGGAAACAGATGGGCGTGGGCGGCATCGACAGCTGGAGTCCGAACGCGCTTCCGATGCAGCCGTACCGGATCCCTTCAGGTCAGGCTTACTCTTACCGATATCGCCTCACACCTGTGCAGGGGGATTTCACAGCCAAGACCAGGGAGGCATTCTGATAGCAGCTGCGGAGTGCGGCTTCCTCTGCGGGATGTTATGAGCTGCCGCCTCTGACGAGGGCGCGTGCCCGGAGAACCCATTCCCTGTTCTCTTTGCGGAACAGGCCGGGATTGGAACGCGCCTGCTCGAGCAGCGTGTGCAGCTGGATCCTCATCTCCTCCGCGCAATCGGCCCTCTCGAGGGCTACGGCAAGCCAATAGCGGGCTTCCGGGTCAGAGGCACGCTCCTGCAGGAATGATCTCAGCAGTTCGACCGCCTTGTCCGTGGCGCCGGTGTGCAGATATCCCTTGCCTGCTTCACGGCTGACATTTCCCTGGCCGCAATCAGGCGCGATATCCCGAGCGGCGTCGTAACACGACAGCGCTGCCGGCCAGTCTCCCCTGGTTTCGAATATTCGCCCGAGGTCGTAATGGTATTCGGGCAGGTCCGGTCGCATCTGGACGGCCCGCTCCAGGCTGGCCGCGGCTGCTTCCAGCCTGCCGAGCTGCGACTGCATCATGCCGGCCCGGTGCTGGGCGTCCGCGTCCTGCAGTTTCACCCCGAGAGCCGCGATCCGCTGCTCGAACGCCCGCTCAACCCGGCTCCTGGCGGCGCGGGCCTTGAGCCGGCGCCGCAAAAAGAAACTTGCCACTACCACCAACACCAAGAGAGCAGCGTATGGCGTCCCCGCGAGCATATAGAGGATCGGCAGCGTGAGGCAGGAGAGCACGACGACCGCTGCAGAAACCGGCGGCGGCACACTCCCGAGCCGGCCTGTGCCCCGGATTGTGTAGAAGATCATCAGCGACGAAAGGACAAGGAGCCCCATGCTGATGCCGAACTCGCCGAGGACGAGAAAGTGCGGCAGGAGCCACTGCACAGGCGCCGCTACGAGAAAAAGCGCACCCCAGAGCGGCAACAGGACCATCAGCCAGGCCCTGTATTCGCGGCGCGACACAGTGAAGCCCAGGCCATCGCCGGCCAGCGCATTGCTCAATGAGATGAGAACCGGGACCAGAAGGAGCGCGAAATAGACAAGTGCGGGGAAGACGTTCAGGCGGAACAGGTAATCCAAGGGGCCTGCTGCCGCCCGGAGCTCCCTCAGCTCGGCGTAAACCACGTTACGCACCAGGCCGAACGCAAGAAAGCCGGCCAGAAAAATGCCCAGGGGCAGAGCCGCGTTGTTGCGGCTGGAGAGGGACCGAAGCGATTCATCGCGCAGGCACAGTAATCCCGGAATGTCGCGCAGGAAGGTCATGGACTGAGCTTGTATCCGACGCCGTAGATTGTCAGGATGTGCTTCGGGTTCTTGTAGTCATCCTCGATTTTCTTGCGCAGCTTCACAATGAAGTTGTCCACGGTCCGGTTCGTTGGATACTTCTCCACTCCCCAGACCCGGTCGAGAATCTCGTCGCGGCTGACCGGCTGGTCGGCGTTGGCATAGAGGAGCTTGAACAGCTCAACCTCATAATGTGAAAGCGAGTACTCCTTCTTGCCGCGCAGCACGTTGAAATGCCGCACGTCGATCACGCTCGATCCCACGCGCACCACATCAATATCCTGGCCCTGCGCATAAAGCCCTCGCCTGCGTAAGAGGGCTTTGATGCGGGCGAGGAGCTCGCCGACGCTGAACGGCTTGGTAAGGTAGTCGTCCGCTCCCACCTCCAATCCCCGGATTTTGTCGTAGTCCTGAGCTCGTGCCGTCAGCATCAGGATCGGGGTGTTCACTTTGTTGCGCCGTATCTCCGCGCAGACATCGTAGCCGTTCAGGTCGGGCAGCATCAGGTCGAGGACTATGCAGTCCGGTTCCCTCTGTTGGATGGCCAGGAGCGCCTCCTTCCCTGTGCCGGCAACGGAGACCTCGTAGTTCTCGAACTCGAATATGTCCCGGAGTCCCCGGGCCATCTCCTTTTCGTCTTCGACGATGAGAATTCTCTGTTCCATCTACTTCCTTTGCCACGGGTCAGGAGCCACCCCGCATTGGAGCCGTCACACATTGCGCTCCGCAGGGACCGGCGGCCGCCGGTCCCCGTCAGCAGTTCTCCGCGCCGGCGTCACCGGGCTTCCTCTGGAGCAGGCACGACGGGGATGCGAAGAGTGAATGTGCTCCCCTTCCCCGGTTCGCTCTGCACCAGCACCTCACCCCCGTGCATCTCGGCGACATTCTTCGTCAGCGACAGTCCGATCCCGCTGCCGCGAATCTTGCGGGCCGTGGCGTTGCTCCCGCGATAGAACTTGTCGAATATCTTCCCCTGCTCCGCGGCCTCTATCCCAAGGCCGGCGTCCTCCACCGACAGGTCGATGAAACCGTTTGTCTGCCTGACCTTCACCTCGATGAACTTCCTGTCTCCCGAATATTTGACGGAGTTGTCGAGCAGGTTAAAGATAGCCATGGTCACGGCATTGGGATCGGCATAGGTCTCCGGCACAGGCTCCACATCGACAATCATCTGGAAACCCTCTTTCTGGACCTGGTAACGGTAGGCCTCCAGTTCCTTCGCAAGCAGTCCGGCAATATCCACTTTCTCGAAGCTCCGCTTTCCAGCCCCGCGTTCCAGGTTCGCAAAATCGAGGAGGTTGTTCACCAGGCGGCTCATCCGGTCGCTCTCGTTGAATATCACCTGGTGGTACTCGTTCCGCGCGCCTTCGGACTTGACGCGCCCGGTGACGAGCATCTCGCTGAACATCCGGATCAGGGAGATCGGTGTTTTCAGCTCGTGGCTGACGTTGCCGATAAAATCCTCCTTCAGCTTCCTGAGCTGCTGTTCCCGGTATGCGGCCAGCGAGATCACCGCCAGGCTCAGGAGGGTCAGAAACATGCTGAGGATGATGAAAAACAGGTTCGTCCGGCGCTGTTTTGTCACATCCTGCTCGATCTCCGTGTAGTTGCGCGGGACGACCTGGAGGATCCACTTGTAGAGGGTGCTGGGAAAGCGCGTTTCGTAGTAGTACTTGCCCGCCTTGGAAAGCGGCTGGCTATAGACGCCGTTGTTGTCGAAATCGACCACACTCACGTAGAAATCCGCCTGGAGGGGGCGCAGGTACTTGTCGAGCTGGTTGATAAGTTTGTCGACATTCATCTGGAAGCAGATCAGGTACTTCTCGCCCTTGCGGTCCTGCTTGAGAACATAGGAGGCAAAGAAGTAGTTGTGCACCCGCTCCTTGTGGAGATGATGCGTCTGGTCGATGGCCAGCTGGTCGAGGTTGAGATCGGAAAATCGGAAGCTGGAGCGAAAAGCGGCCAGGGAGGCCCTGATCTTTTCCGAGTACGGAGGGTAGATCGGAGTGTTGCTGTCGAGCCGCAGGAAATAGACCTGCTCGACATTCAAGTCTGCCTGCTTGATCGCTTCCACCTGCTCGGGCCATCTTGATGGTTCAGCGACGTCCACCATCTCCGAGAGCACTCGATCGTTATCGATGATCTTCTGCTCGATGCGGTCAATCGTCTGGGTCGCCAGTTTCATGTTGCTCTGGACCAGCGAAGTCTCGACCAGGTTTTCACGACCCACGGTGTACCTGTAGCTGAGATAGCTCAGGGTTGCCGTCGAGATCACGATGACCGCAATCGCGACTGCCACGGTAGTCGTGTTGTAGTAAAGGCGCGTCCTCATTGGAGTAGATACTTGTGCGACGGATCTGCGATTCGCCTTCTCAAACACCCTTTGAACAGCAAGGCTGACACCTTGGATTCTGAATTCTGAATTCTGAATTCTCAAATCCCCGCGCGCTGGATAATACCTTAATCTGACTGGCCTTTCCGGCGCGCGGGGATTTCAAGGGGCGCAGCCCCTTGGATAGTATTCTAGCACCGAACCGCAGCGCTGCGCCTTCGAGACTGGTGCCGCGCGAAATCGTGTGCGCAAAGTGCCTGGTCGTAGCCGAACGGGAGTATAATCACCCGGCTTGGCAGCGGTGCCAGGCAACTTCTCTTTGCGGACGCAAAAATGGAAAACAAGATGCCGCCTCGGGAGGGCAACGGCAGCCCCGCGTCGTCCCTGCAGGTCCCGATAGTTGTCGGTACCTCGGTGATGCTTACGTTCATTTCCCTCTGGCGGGCTGCCGCGATCGTGCTCTGCGACCTGGGCTCCTCGGCCTTCTATGTCGGTGGAATCACCGAGAGGGCGATCGGGCGTGCCGCGCCCTGGTTCGTGCTGGCCACGCTCTGCTTCTCCTATGCGGTCCGCGCTGTCTACATCGAAGCCAGTGTGATGTTCGTGCGTGGTGGGGTCTACCAGCTGGTGCGCACGGCTCTTGGGAACACGCTCGCCAAGAGCAGTGTCTCGGTGCTCATCTTCAACTACGCCCTGGCAGGCCCGATCAGCGGCGTCGCGGGCGCGCACTACCTGATCGGATTCCTGAACGAAATACTCAGTGCGGCCGGAAACCCCTGGCAGATCCCGCGCGGCGGGGCTGTGGTCGCGCTCGCCACGCTGTGGACGCTGCTGCTGTGGTGGAGAAATACCCGGGGGATCCAGGACAGCAGCGACCGGGCGATGAGGGTCATGCAGATCACTGCAGCAACAGGGATCGTCCTTTTTCTCGCCTGCGGCTGGACGTTGCTGCACCGGGCTGCGGCCTTGCCCCCGGGCCCGGAACCCTCAAACCTGGTTTTCTCCGCCCCCGCGCTTGGCTGGCTGGAAGGCACCAAATGGGTCAGGACGATCGGGCTGCTTGGCCTGCTCCTTGCCTTTGGACATTCCATTCTGGCAATCGGCGGGCTGGAAACCATCGCCCAGGTGAACCGCGAGATTGCGCACCCGAAGGTCGCAAACCTCCGACGAGCCGGGCTGGTGGTATTCCTATTCAGCCTGGTCTTCACATCACTGCTCTGCTTCCTTCCGGTGATGATCATACCCGACGCCGAACGACCCAGGTTCTTCGACAACCTGGTCAGCGGGCTGGCAATGAGCGTGGACGGCCCCTATGCCTTCCGGCTCCTGCTCCATGCGCTGGTAGCTGGTGCGGGGCTCCTGATCCTGAATGCAGCCATGAACGCTTCGATCGTCGGCGCAACGGGTGTTCTGAATCGCGTTTCGGAGGACGGCCTGCTTTTCGGCTGGTTTCGCGAGCCGCACCACAGGTACGGCACGTCCTACCGGATCATAAACATGGTTGCAGTCCTGCAGATCGCCGCCATCGTGTTGAGCCGAGGCGATATCTACCTTCTCGGCAACGCTTACGCATTCGGAGTCGCCTGGACGTTCCTGCTGAACACAACGTCCATCTACAAGCTTCGCAGGAAGAAGCGGGAGCACAGGGAATGGCGGGTTCCGCTCAACATCGGAGAGGGGCGCCGGGAAGTGCCGCTAGGGATCCTGCTCGTTCTCGGAGTGCTGCTCTCCGTCGCTCTGGCTAACCTGCTCACGATGAAGGCAGGCACGATAAGCGGTACCGTTTTCACGGTCGCAATGGTCATGCTGTTCTCCGCCTCGGAGAGCAGGATTCAGAGGCGGCGGGCCGCCGCGCCAGCCGACCAGTTCAACCTCATCCGGCAGGCGGCCATCGACCTCGATACGGTCGGCGTGCGTGCCGCGCCAATCCTTGTCGCCGTACGGGATGCGAAGGTGTTGAAACATCTCGATCTCGCGCTCTCCGAAACCGACACGGCCAAGTCCGATGTGGTCGTCATGACCGCCAGGATCATGCAGGGAACTGCGGCAGGATACGAACAGATATTCGAGGAACACCTGTTCACCGAGTACGAACAGCTGCTGTTCACGCAGGTGGTCGCACTTTCCGAGCGGTGCGGGAAGCCCCTCAAACTCCTGGTCGTTCCGTCGAACAACCCGGTATCCGCGATCGTAAACGTGGCGATCCGACTCGGCTGCAGCCGGGTCTATCTGGGGGCGTCCGAAAAGCTCTCGACAAGCACCCAGGCGAGGCTGGTCGGAGAAGGTTGGGAGGAGATTGACGATCCCGACAAGACCCAGTTCGAACTGGTCATCGTCCCGGAAAAAGGGAGAGTCCAGCACGTGCAGATCGGAGCGCACGTGCCCGAACTCGCTCCCGAGGATATCGAGCTGACGCACGCTATCTGGCTCGAGATAACTGAAAAGATGCCGGAATCGGATCTGCATCACCGCGACGTTGTCTCGTTCGCCCTGCGCCACTTCAGAGAGGAAATGCGCGCGCCCGAGGGAGCCAAGCTGCGCGAGGAGTTCCTTAAAGCAGTCGCGAAGGAGCGCACGCGGAAGGCGTCGAGACGCGCGGGGATGTAGCATCCGCACGGGCGAAGGGGCTCGCGCGAATGACATCCAGCCGGCCCGGGGGCCTGCGAGCGAATCGGATACTTGACATCTGAAGGCCGACAATCGGATCCGCGCCCTCGGCACATCGCAACTGTGGCTTGTTGCAACGTTCGCGCTGGGAACGGTTCCGGAGACTGTGCGTGACTGTTGTCTGACAGAACCGGATTCCCGCTGGCTTAACGGCATGCACAAAATCCTTTGGACTGTGCTCTTTGTCACTCTTGCAGCCCCCTCGGCATGGGCCGCCGGCTCAGGGCATAAAGACCCCATCGCCCCGACACTCATCGCGCTGGTTCTCATACTGGCGGCCGCCAAGATCGGCAGCGAGCTCTTTGAAAGGCTGAATCAGCCGGCAGTGCTGGGGGAACTGCTGGCCGGGGTTGTGCTGGGAAACCTCGTCCTCATCCATCCTTCCTGGAACTTCTTTGAACCGCTGCGGATGACTTCTGGCGCTCCCGAATGGGCGGTTGTCGTCGACCAGCTTGCCCGCATCGGAGTTGTCATCCTGCTTTTCGAGGTCGGCCTGGAGTCCACCATACAGGGCATGCTCAAGGTCGGAGGCTCGTCCTTCCTTGTGGCAGCGGTGGGAGTAATCGCCCCCTTCGGGCTCGGCTACGGTATCAGCTGGCTCATGATCCGCGAGCTTCCGGCCGGCCTTGTCCCGATCGTGCCTCCCGGCTTCAGCCTGCACTACGTTCATCTCTTCATCGGCGCGGTTCTCTGCGCAACCAGCGTTGGAATCACTGCACGCGTCCTCAAGGACCTCGGGAAGATGCAGCGCAAGGAATCGCAGATCATCCTCGGGGCTGCCGTCATCGATGATGTGCTCGGCCTGCTCATCCTGGCGGTCATCGCAGGCGTAATCGCCGCTGCCGAATCAGGACAGCCCCTCGAGGTCGTTGCGGTCGTGAAGTTGGCTGTGGCAGCCGTGGTTTTCCTTGGAGGATCACTGGCGTTGGGTGTCGCAGTAGTCCCGCGCATCATGAGCCGCCTGGCCAAGCTCCGCACATCAGGGGTCATGCTCATCTCCGCGCTTCTACTCGCTTTCGGCCTCTCTTATGTCGCAGCCATCGTTGGCCTGGCGCCCATTGTCGGGGCATTTGCCGCAGGATTGATTCTGGAAGAGAGCCATTTCCGAGGCTTCCGCGATGCGATCACGATAGAAAAGCTGCTCCACCCGATTGCTACAATGCTCGTCCCCATCTTTTTTGTCCTTATGGGAATAGGGGTGCGCCTGGAGACATTTTCCAACATGGGCGTCATCGGCCTTGCGGCCGGCCTCACAGTAGCGGCCATCCTGGGAAAACAGGTCTGCGGTCTCGGTGTGATCGACAAAGGGCTCGATCGCCTGAGCATAGGGGTGGGCATGATCCCGCGCGGCGAGGTCGGCCTGATTTTCGCCGGCATCGGCAGAGAGCTGAAGGTCATCGACGACGGAACCTTCTCGGCCGTCGTCATGATGGTCATGCTGACGACGCTCTGCACGCCTCCGGTTTTGAAATACACGCTGGCGCGCTGGGACAGGAGGCACGGATAGCTGAATTCCACCGCCTGCCATAGTACAGACGGGCCCAGCTATCGGTGTGGGAGCGCGTTCGACGGCCGCAAATACTTTTTCCATCGGAGTTCGATATGACCACTCAGGCGTTTGAGAAACTCGGGTTGTTTTATCTCGGCAAGACCGTCGACCCGCAGTCGGCGGCCCTGAGCACGGAGTACTTCCTGTACGACGCGCGCGACCTGGTCACTCATGCCGTGTGCGTCGGGATGACCGGCAGCGGGAAGACGGGCCTTTGCATCACACTGCTGGAAGAAGCTGCTATCGACGGTGTGCCGGCTATCATCATCGATCCAAAAGGAGATCTGGGAAACCTGTTGCTCGCCTTCCCTGGCTTGAGCCCGCAGGAATTTCGTCCCTGGATCAATGAGGAGGAGGCCCGCAAGCAAAATCTCTCTCCGGAAGAATTTGCGGCGGCGGAAGCCGAGCGCTGGCGCAAGGGGCTGGCGGACTGGGACCAGGACGCCGAGCGGATCGGCCGGCTTCGATCGGCAGCGGATTTTTCAATTTATACACCCGGCAGCACCTCGGGCATCCCTGTATCGATCACAGCCTCCTTTGCCGCTCCGCCGAAGGAGTACCTCGCCGACCCGGAATTGCTGAAAGACCGGATCGCCTCGACCGCCTCGGGGCTTCTCGGCCTGCTCGGCATCCAAGCCGATCCACTGAAGAGCCGGGAACACATACTTCTCTCGAATCTTCTCGAGCAGGCGTGGGCGGGCGGCAGGGACACGACACTCGGATCGCTGATCCAGATGATTCAATCCCCTCCCCTCGCGCGCATCGGGGTCTTCGACCTCGAGACCTTTTTCCCGGCGCAGGAACGGCTCCAGCTCGCCATGTCCTTGAACAATCTGCTCGCGGCTCCTGGCTTCGCCACCTGGCTCGAAGGAGAGCCGCTCGACATCAGCCGTATGCTGTACTCCGCGGAAGGCAGGCCGCGCATGAGCATCTTCTCGATCGCACACCTGGCTGACGCCGAAAGGATGTTCTTCGTCACGATGCTGCTGAACCAGATGCTGGCGTGGATGCGCTCCCAGCCGGGGACGAGCAGCCTGCGCGCGATTCTGTACATGGACGAAATCTTCGGGTTCTTCCCGCCGATCTCCGAACCTCCTTGCAAGAGGCCGTTGCTTACCCTGCTGAAGCAGGCGCGCGCCTACGGCCTCGGCGTGGTCCTGGCAACACAGAATCCCGTGGACCTGGACTACAAGGGTCTGGCCAATACCGGCACCTGGTTCATCGG
>Ga0315287_10004568_pt1 | contig 13522 bp, 10 predicted proteins | sample YL17G11_0_MG_FD_205037 | JGI IMG/M metagenome (GOLD analysis project Ga0315287, IMG submission 205037) | Sediment microbial communities from Yellowstone Lake, YNP, Wyoming, USA - YL17G11_0 | ecosystem: Environmental > Aquatic > Freshwater > Lake > Sediment | place: USA: Wyoming | collected... | reverse complement strand
GGCCGAGACCTACCGCCAGCTCCATGCCCATCCGTGGCCGGGTGTCAACAGGATGATCAAGAAGTGCCACATCCAGAACTTCTCTATCCACGAGCGTCAGATCGACGGCAAGCTCTACCTGTTCGCCTACCTCGAATACACCGGAAACGACTTTGCCGCGGACATGAAAAAGATGGCCGCAGATCCCGAGACGCAGCGATGGTGGAAGGAGACCGATCCCTGCCAGTCGCCGCTGCCGGATGCTGCAGCAGCAGGCAAGATCTGGGCGGAAACCAAAGAGGTCTATTTCCTGAGATGAATATGAATCTGCATCCTTGCTTCCTGCGAGTAGGTATCCTGGCAGCATGCATCGCAGCGACTCCCGTCTGCGGTCAGACCGCGCCAGCCGTCGTGCAGCGGACGGACGGGGTGTTGCAGTTGGATGCCCGTCTGGCGACGATTCACGGTCAGACCGCGAAGTTCATGCAGTATCCGCCCGGCGCCATAGGCTATTGGACCGATCCGGCCGACTCTCTCTCGTGGTCCGTATCCCCGGCCCAGCCGGGCGACTTCGTCGTTGAGCTCAACTACGCCTGCACCGCGGGCTCGCAGGGCAGCACGTTCGAGATCTCGATCGGCGGCCAGACCCTGGCCGGCGCTATCGCTGAGGACACGGGCACCTGGTATGACTATGAGATCGTCAGTTTAGGCCACTTGAAGATCGCTGATCCCGGCGAGGAGACCCTCACGCTCAAGCCGGTGAAGAAGCCGGGCGAGGCGGTGATGAATCTGGCCTGGCTTCGGCTCATTCCTGCGGGCGATTACGCGAACTATCTCGGCCGTACCGCCGCAGAGCACGCGCCCAAGGCGATCGTCCTGCCGGGCCAGGTGTTCGTTGTCCCGAACTTCCATCCCGCCAGTTGCGGGTGGCTGGCCAACTGGTCGGTCGAGCGGAACTACTGCGCCAACTCCTATTTCGACCATCTGGACCGCGTCCGGGATGATGTGAGGTACTGCTTTGCACTGTCCGAGTGCAACAACATGATCGCGATCCGCAACTTCCAGCCCGAACGTTTCCTGGAGCTCAAGGAGCGGATCAGGCAGGGCCGCGTGGAACTGGTGAACGCCTTCTTCCTGGAATCCACGATCAACCTGTCCGGCGGCGAGGCCCTGGCGAAGATGGGGATCGAAGGCCTGCGATGGCAGCAGCAGGTGATGGGCGTGCGACCGCTGTACGCCTGGACGATCGATGTCTGCGGCACGCACGTGCAGATGCCGCAGATCTGCGAGCAGCTCGGGCTGGATGCGATGATCTACACCCGCTGCAACCGTTCCGGCAGGACCCTATTCTGGTCGCAGTCGCCGGACGGCTCCCGCATCCTCACGCTCGTGCCGGGGCACTACTCCGACGACATGGGCGGGGTCTATGCCGCGCGCGAGCCGCTCAACGAAGGGCAGTTGCGCCGGGCAGCCAGGGCCATTTCCGGGAAACTCGCGTCAACGCCCGCCGGCGCGCCGGTCCTGGTCCTCGGCGGCCAAGGAGACTACTCGCTGGCGCCAGCGCGGCGAGAGAACCCCAGCGAGTTCCTCCAGACCTGGCAGCGGTTCCGGCCGGACTGCGAGATCCGGTACACGGGCCTGTCTGCGTACGTGGATGCCGTGCTCCCCGGCGTGAGATCCGGCAAGATCGAGCTGCCCACGGTCAGGACGGGTACAAGCTACACGTTCGATTCCTTCTGGATCGAGTGCCCGCGCGTCAAGGCGTGGTACCGCCGTGACGAGCACGCCCTCCAGTCGGCTGAGATGCTCGCCACCGTCGCCAGTCTCAAGGCAGGCTCGCCCTATCCCGCGCAGCCACTGTATCACGCCTGGCTCCAGATGCTGCTGAACATGGATCGCAATACCCTCTGGGGCAGCGCAGGCGGCATGGTGTTCGAGCACGAGACCTCGTGGGATGCCAAGGACCGCTTCGAGTGGGTGGAAAAGCAGAGTGCGGCCACGCTTGAGTCTGCTGCCCGGCAGGTCGCCGGGCCTGGTGCCGCAGCATCGCTGTTCAATGCCGCCAACTGGAATCGCAGCGATCCGCTGCGCCTGAGCCTGCCTGCCAACACGAGCCTGGCTGGCGTCCCGTGTGAGGCTGCCGGCGACGGCACCACGTTCTGTCAGATCGAAGTGCCCGCCTGCGGCACAATAGGTGTTGGGCTTAGATCCGAGCCCGCCGCCTCGCCGAAGGCCACCTCGCTGCCGGAGACCATTGAGACGCGGTTCTACAGTGCAAAGGTGGACCCGGCCACAGGGGCCCTGGTGAGCCTGAAGACCAAGCCGTCAGGCCGCGAGATGCTCGGCGGGCCTGCGAACGTGATCGTGGCCGAGAGGCACTCCGGACAGGGTGACCCGGGCGATTTCGTGAATCCCCGCCCCAAGCGCCAGCGTCTGGCCACCTCTGGCGACTTCAAGTCGGAGATCAGTGTGACCGAAGGACCGCTGGCGGTCACGGTCGAGGCCCGCGGCGAGTTTTTCGGCGGCGCAGCGTCTCGGCGCGCCATGCGGTTCTTCAAGACCTCCCGCCGGATCGAGTTTGAGACCGAGCTGAACGACATCCCCAACCTGACCGTGGTGGTGGCGGAGTTCCCGCTGGCCCAGACCCCTGTGGAGATCCGGCGGGGCATCCCGCTGGGCTTCTCACGGGACGATGGTGAGATCACCGGCATTGTCCCTGTGGTGCGGTGGAGCGACTACTCAACGCCGGGCAGGGGCGGGGTGGCGCTGCTGGACCGCGGCTTGACCGGCCGCGAGGTCAACGCCAGCACACCGGTGATCTACCTGCTGAATGCCACAGACAAGTACTACGGCTATGCCAACGCGTGGCTGAGCGGTCGGGGCCGGCACCGTCTGGAATATGCCCTGGTCGCGCATGAGGGCGACTGGTCACAGGCCGGCGCGCCTCGCCTGGCCTGGGAATACAACTGCCCTGTGACCCTGGCTGCGAACTGCCTGGCAGGCGAGGCCCAGTCATTTGTTCAGACCTCCGACAACGTGATCATCGAGGCACTTCGCCGCGACGGTGCGGACATGGAGATGCGGCTGGTCGAGACGGTTGGCCAACCGGGCACGGCCGAGGTGACGCTCGGTCTGCCCCATGTCAGCGCTGCGTTGACCGATCTGACCGGTGGCCGTGCGCAGAAGCTGGCCAGCGGGCCTGTCTACCGATTCCCTGTCCGGGCCCAGCAGATCGTGACACTGCGGTTCCGTACGCCAGAGCCCGTTGCCGAGGTCAGGCCCTTGACGGAATGGGACGAGTTGGTTCCACCGCACAAACGTCCTGCCTTGCACGAGTATCTGAAGGACAAGAAGGGTCATCCACCTCGCGGGTCGTAAAGGAAACCTACTTATGGGCATGTTCGACACATTCGGGAGGACCGGCGACGCCTCGGGCCGAGCGGACAACACCCTGAGGAAGCTGGGTCGTTTGGATGCGGCACTGCGGCACCAGGTGCCTGACCGCGTGCCGATCAGCGACTTCTTCTGGGGCAGCTTCGTCGAGCGATGGCGGAAGGATCTCGGCCTGGCTCCGGATGCCAATCCCTATTATTACTACGATCTCGACTGGATCGTGACCACGCCGAACATGGATCCGTGGATCAGGCCCTTCGAGACCATCAAGGAGACGGCCGACGAGGTGGTGGTCAAGACCGGCTTCGGCGCTGTCATGCGCAAGTGCTTCGATCTGCCCATGCCGGCCATGCATGCATGGGAGACGGATACCTTCGATGAGCTTGAGCAGACCCGGTTCGACGCGCCGAAAGACCCACGGCGGTTTTTCTCTGCTGGCGACAACCAGATCGCGGGGGTCGGGGATGGGTTCCAGCGCAACTCGCCCGCCTGGATCCAGACGGTCAAGTCGCTGCGCCCGGACTTCCCGGTCTACGGGAGCATCATCGAGGCCAGCGAATGTCTCACCCGGCTGGTCGGGCAGGAGAACGCCATGATGTGAATGGCTGAATTCCCGCAGCGCATGGGCGAGGTCATCCATCGCATCGGCGCCTATTACCTGGAGATGGCAAAGGCCGAGATTGCGGCTGCCGAGGGGCTGCTGGATGGATTCGTCATCTGGGGCGACGTGGCCTACCGGCAGTCCACCTTCATGTCGCCCACGTATTGGCGCCAGTACTTCAAACCCTGGGTCGCGCAGATCACGGCCCACGCCCATGCCAGCGGACTGCCGGTCATCTATCACGGCTGTGGCAACGTGAAGGCGATCTTCCCCGACTACATCGAGATGGGCGTGGATGCCTACAACCCGCTGGAGGCCAAGGCCGGGATGGACGTGGTGGAGCTCCGCAGACAATACGGCCACCAGATCGGCTTCTGCGGCAACAGCGATATCCAGGTCTGGGAGAGCGGTGACCGCGACGCGATCCGGCGAGAGGTGCTGCGCAAGCTCAGTGCAGCCCAGGGCGGTGGATTCATCTTCCAGTCAGACCACTCGGTGAGCAGTGCCGTGTCGGGTCACACCTATGACTACATCGTGGGGATCGTGCGTGAATACGGGGTCTATCCCTTGCAGCTTGGCGAATTCGGAGTGCCTCTATGAGAGCTTGCCTATTCCTCTTGCCCTTGATTCTTGTCCGTCTGCCCCAAGGTCGCGGCAGCCGCCGAATCCTTGGATGCGTTCAACGTCATCTGGGATTCGCCGAGCGCCAATCACCATGGCGGCGTGCTGATGTGGAGATGCCGAGATGATGGGCATTCCCGCTAATCCCCTCCTTGGCGTGCTGCTGCACGGTGTCGGCGCCTTCTTTGCCGCTACCTGCTACACGCCGCAGAAGCAAGTCCATCGCTGGTCCTGGCAGACCTACTGGCTGACCCAGGCGGCGTTCTGCTGGTTCCTGCTGCCCATCCTTGGCGCCCTGCTGACGATTCCAGACCTCGCGGCCGTGTTGCGCGAGGCGCCCCGCGCCGCCATGCTCCACTCGTTCCTGCTCGGCGCGGCCTATGGCATCGGCGGGACGGCCTTCGGCATCTCGATCCGATACATCGGTTTCTCGCTCACGTATGCCATCGCGGTGGGGCTTTCGAGTGTGCTGGGTACGCTCGTTCCCCTGCTGGTCAAGGGCACGCTCGTCGCTGCGTTGAGCAAGCCCGGGGCAGGCTGGATCGTCGCGGGCATCGCGGTCGGCACCCTTGGCATTGCCGGGGCGGGTCTGGCGGGACGCCTCAAGGAGCTCGATCTGACCGCCAGCCAGACCCGGGGCGAGTTCTCGCTGGGCAAGGGGCTCGCCCTTTCGCTGCTTGCGGGCGTGCTCTCGGCGGTGTACGGCTTCGCGATCGAAGCGGGCGAGCCGATTGCGGACGTCGCCACGGCCCACGGCGCGGGGGTGTGGCGCGGCAATGTCGTCTACGTCTTCTCCAACACCGGCGCCTTCCTCACTACAGCCATTTATTGCCTGGGGCTCCACCTACGCCACCACACCTTGGGCGAGTGGCTCAGGTTGCCTGCCGAGCCAGAGCCCGCGGGTTCCCTCAAGAGCCGGCGGCTTGCCGGCGCTGTTTCGGACTGTCGACGCCTGTCTGTGAACTGGGCCATGGCTGTGGTCACGGGCCTGTTCTGGTACGGCCAGTTCTTCTTCTACAATCTCGGCCACGTGCGCATGGGTACCTACAAGTTCACGAGTTGGGCCATCCACATGATAATGCTCGTGGTCTTCAGCAATGGGGTCGGCCTCGTGCTGCAGGAATGGCGGATGTGCCGGCGCCTGACCCGCTCGACGATCGCACTGGCTCTGTTGGTGATGGTGAGCGCGGTGTTGCTGCTCACCTACGGCAACTATGTCGGCAATCTAGCAACCCGATAGAGGGCAACGCATGCAACGCTACGGAATGGTCATTGGTCTCCAGCCGGAAAAGATCACGGAATACAAGAGGCTCCACGCCGCCGTGTGGCCCGACGTGCTGAAGAAGATCCGGGAGTGCCACATCCGGAACTACTCGATCTACCTGCGACGGCTGGATGACGGGCAGCACTACCTTTTCAGCTACTTCGAGTACACGGGCAGCGATTTTGCGGCCGACATGGCCAGGATGGCCGCGGATCCTGCCACCCAGAGGTGGTGGGCCGTATGCAAACCCTGCCAGAGGCCGCTGGCGGACCGCGCGGCGGACGAGTGGTGGACCGCGATGGAGGAGGTATTCCACCAGGACTGATTGTTTCCTTGGAGGCAACCCCACTCATGACTTCACGCGAACGCATTCTCGCTGCCATCGAACACAGGGAGCCGGACCGGGTGCCGGTGGATCTGGGCGCCACACCCAGTTCCGGCATCTCGGCTATCGCCTACGGCAACCTCAGGCGCCACCTCCGCATTCCCGGTGGCCACAACCGGGTCTATGACGTGGTCCAGCAGCTCGCCCAGCCCGAGGACGTTGTCCTTGATCGGTTCGGCGTGGACGTGGTGGACATCGGCCGGACCTTCAACACGCAGGACTCCGCCTGGCGCAGGGTGACCCTGGCTGATGGCCGGAGGGCTGAGTTTCCTGCCTGGTTCCGGCCGCAGCAACAGGACAACGGCTCATTCATCGTGCGCACCCGGGACGGCCTCGACATCGCGCACATGCCCAGCGAGGGGATGTTCTACGACCAGACCTGCTTTCCCTATCTGGACGGCTATCCTGCGGACTTCAGCAGGCTGCCTGAGGCAATGGCCAAGGTCCTCTGGGCCGCTCTCGCATCCAGTCCCTGGGACCACGTGAGCGATCCCGGATTCTGGGACACCCTGCGGGCCAAGGCGATCGAGCTTCGCCAAACCAGCGATCGGGCGGTGATCCTCGGTGCCGGCTGCAATCTATTTGAGTGGGGCACCTTCCTTCGGCGCATGGACAACTTCCTGGTGGACCTGGTGGGAGAGCCGCACCAGGTGGAGCGCATGCTGGATGCCTTGATGGAGCGGCACCTGGCCGTCCTGGAGAAGGTCTGCCTTGCCGTAGGCGACGTGGTGGACATCGTCAAGTTCGGCGATGACCTGGGCACGAACGACGGTCCCTTCATGTCGCCGGCCACCTATCGGCGTCTCTTCAAGCCCCGCCACACGATGCTGTGTGACTACGTACGCAGGCACTCGGGGATGAAGACCTATCTGCACTCGTGCGGCTCCATTCGCATGCTGCTGCCAGATCTCATCGAGGCGGGTTTCAGCGTGATCAATCCGGTGCAGACCGCCTGCCGGGGCATGGAGCCAGAAGGCCTGAAGGCGGACTTTGGAAAGGACATCTGCTTCTGGGGAGGTGGCTGCGACACCCGGTCCGTGCTGCCCCAGGCCACACCCGCTCAGGTGAAGGACCACGTGAAGCGAAGGCTGGAGATCTTCGCGCCGGGCGGCGGCTTCGTGTTCAACACCGTACACAACATCCTGCCTGAAGTGCCGCCGCAGAACGTGGTTGCCCTGTTCGAGGCAGTGTCTGAGTTCAACGGATGAACCCATGTGTAATTCAATTTCCCTTGTTGGAGGAAATACCATGAACAGAAAGCTTACCTGGTTTGTAGCCGGCCTGATGATGGGCGCCCAGGCCGCGGTGATCGCCGCTGCGCAGACAGAGACGGCCAAGCCCTCTGCCGGGCCCCAACCCGCGGCCCTGCGCCGCTGGCAGGACATGCGTTTCGGCATGTTCATCCACTGGGGGCCGGTGAGCCTCAAAGGCACGGAGATTGGCTGGTCACGCGGCGCCCAAGTGCCCGTGGAGGAATACGACAGCCTGTATCTGCGATTTAATCCCACGGAGTTCGACGCCCAGGCATGGATGAAGGTGGCACGCGAGGCCGGGATGAAATACGTCGTGTTCACCACCAAACATCACGACGGCTTCTGCATGTGGGACACAAGACAGACCGAGTACAACATCATGCACTCGGCCTTTGGCCGCGACGTCTTGAAGGAACTGGCCGGGGCGGCGAAGGCCGAGGGCCTCGCGTTCGGGACGTACCATTCGGTCTGCGACTGGCATCACCCGGACTTCCCGCTCACCAGCCCCGGCGGAAAGACCCGCCGTGAAACGTCGAACCTGGACCGCTATGAACAATACCTGCGGGCTCAGGTCTCCGAGATTATCACGGGCTACGGCCCTTTGATTATGATGTGGTATGACGTACCGCAGGAGTTTAACCGAGAACGTGGACAGGGGCTGATCGACCTGGCGCGTGGCCTCCAACCCGACATCCTCGTCAACAACCGCAGCGGTGCGCCGGGTGACTACGACACGCCGGAGCAGCGCGTCGGCAAGTTCCAGAACGATCGCCCCTGGGAGACCTGCATGACCATCTGCCGGCAGTGGGCCTGGAAGCCCAACGACACCATGAAGTCACTCAAGGAGTGCCTGCATACCCTGATCACCTGCGCGGGCGGAGACGGCAACCTCCTCTTCAACGTCGGCCCCATGCCGGACGGTCGGATCGAGCCTCGCCAGGTGGATCGCCTGAGAGAGATGGGCCAATGGCTCGGCCGCTACGGTCAGACGATCTACGGCACACGCGGTGGGCCGATCAAGCCGGGTCTCTGGGGCGCGAGCACGTTCAAGGGAAGTACGATCTATCTCCACCTATTCGATTCCAACCAGCCGCGTCAGACGCTTCCTCCTATCGCCAGGACGATCGTCGGCAGCACGGTCTTGACAGGTGGTACGGTGGAGGTGAAGCAAACACCCGAGGAGATCACTATAACCCTGCCCAAGTCGAGCCTCCAGGACATCTCCACGATCGTTGAGTTGAGGCTTGATGGTCTGGCTGCCGACATCCCACCCATAGGAGTGCCCTCGGAATCCTTGTGCGCCGGCTGTCCTGCGCGGGCCTCGAATGTCTACCAGAACATGCCCGGGCATAACGCGAGCAAGGCGGTGGATGACGACGACGCCACACGGTGGGCCACGGATTCGGGCGTCCGGCAGGCCTGGCTGGAGGTGGACCTGGGTACGCCGGTGGCCTTCGATCGCATGGCCATCAAGGAGGACTACGACCGGATCCGCAAGTTTGAGGTGCAGTACCTGGCAGGGGAGAGCTGGAAGACCTGCCTGAGCGGGATCCGGGTGGGTGACCACTTCGAGGCGAGGTTTGATTCAGTGGTCGCTCGCTACGTACGCCTGAACATCCTGGACGCCATGGATGGGCCGACGATTTGGGAGTTCCAGCTCTTCAGGCCGGACGCCACCGCCTCCCAGGCCGGTACGACGCCCACCGGCACTACTGCCGCGAGACGATAGGAAGTCCATTTCACGGTCGACACCGGCCATGCCGACTTTGACTGGTTTCACTATGAATACAGCGGGCCAACCAACCAGGGCCAGGATGGGCTCATGGCTGTGTTTACTGCGGAGGGGAGAGGAAACGGCGGAATAATCCTCAGGCTGCGGAGCGGTTCTTGACCGTGGTCAACGCCGCGATCCACAGGCACGACCCGAATCATCTCAATCTCGGCCTACGGTTCGGCTCCCGTACGCCGGAGGCCATGCTCCGGGCCTCGCGCGGCTTTGACGTGTTCAGTATGAATAGCTACGGGTATGAGGTGGACCGGGAGGGCCTGGAGGCCGCATACCGCATTACAGAGAGGCCGATCCTCATCGGAGAGTTCCACTTCGGCACGCCCGGCCGCGGGCTGGCCGCAGGCCTGCGCCAGACCAAGAACCAGCAGGAGCGAGGTACGGCCTATCGCTACTACGTGGAGAACGCGGCAGCGCATCCGGCCCTGATCGGTGCGCACTGGTTCCAGTGGATCGACCAGCCTCCCACCGGCCGGATGGACGGTGAGAACTACAACATCGGTATCGTAGACGTCACGGACCGGCCCTACGTGGAGCTGGTGGAGGCCATGAAGGCCACACACAAGCGGCTGCTCCACGTGCACTCCGGCAAGAAGCCGCCGGTGACTCTTCGTGCCCTGGTGCAATAGGTTCATGGGACTTCGAGGGTCATCCCTTGACATATCGCCAGGTTGTGGAGGTAATGCACCTTAACCCATGCCCGCACCTGCAGAGCCCGGGGAACCAATTGGGATCCTGGCCGATGTCAGTTTGTAACGGCCTCGCCTGCCTTCTTGGCCCTCTTGCCCTTCCCAGCCTTCTTCTTGGCGGTCACGGCGTTAGGATCCTGTCTCGATTTCTTCGCGGACTTAGCTGCCTCCAGGCCCGGCTGCGCCTTTTCCGCAGGCGCGATCTTGCGGAGTGCAGGCTCATCCAGGGGCGTACCATCCAGCGGCGGATTGAGCTTAGACAGGTCGATCCCGAGCCGTTTCATGACCGTGGGCGCGATGTCCTCGCGGTCGCCATCACGGGTGACGGCCTTGTCATTGGTGGCCAGGAACACGTATGGGGCATAGCGGTGCCCACTGGTCCCCTCATTGAACCCGTGGTCCACCACGACGTAGACCAATGTCTTCTCATACAGGCCCAAGGCCTTTAGCTTGGCGATTATCTTGCCAGTCCATTCGTCGTCGCCCTTGAGTGCATCGGTGTACTCCTGGGAGTTCTCACCACTCTGGTGGCCTGCATGATCCGGCTCCGCAAAGTGGATGAAGAAGAGTAATCGATGGTCCTTGCGCTTATCGAGCTCTTCCATGGCCCGGGTGGCTACCACGTCTGTCTTGAGCAGCCCATTCACGAAAAGGTCCATCTTCTGACTGGCGTTATACCAGGGCTTGCCCGGGACCTGCACGAACTTCTGGCCGCCCTCGTCGATGACCTTACCGCCGGCCAGGTCTCCTAGGCCAGGCTTGACCTGATCGACTTTCTTCTGCTTGGCCTGCTTCTTCTGCCATTGGTCATAGGGGACCTTCTGGGGTGGATCGTTGTCCACATGGCCCTTCTTTGCGATCACGGCCACTGTATCGATCTTGTCTGGCCCGAAATAGGCCTCCACCCGTTCGAAGACCGAATATCCAACCGGGATCGGCTGGTACCTGCTGTTGCTGTAGACCCCGGTCTTGTCCGGGGCATAGCCGGTCCAGATCTGGGTCCAGCCCGCCTTGGTGTCAGTTGCACCGGCTGTAACGTCGATATCGATCATCTTTCCCTCCTTGGAGAGACTGACCAGGTTCGGCAGCTCGTTGCGGGCAATCATCTCCTTGACATGGTCCCTCTGTGCCCCATCCCACCCGATCAATATGATGTTCTTGATGTCCTTGGACTGGGCACCAAAGGCCACCATCGGCCAAAGGGCCGCCACAAGCATAATTACAACCCAGACTCTTGCCCTTGCCATACGCACCTCCAAGATCTAATCGTAATCGCCATAGGCGCCCGCCGGCACGCGCCAGCGTCATCCTACGGCTCTCAAATGCAAGTGTCCGCACGGGGCTGGGAGGTTACAGGGGCTGTGATAGGATTATGGCGATCCACCTGCGGTGTGTTGAGATCCAACACCAGTTGGCCTCGCTGTTGAGACCCGGCGCGATACCATCGGAGATCTATTCCAGCGCCATGGACGGCCTCGACCAGGAATTCCTGCGGAACTTCATGGGTTTCGGCGACCGGCGGGCGAGTTTCCTCGGGCATGGGGTTGGCCTGCAGATCGATGAAATGCCGGTGCTTGCGGAGGGATTCGATGAGCCGCTGGTTGCGAATATGGTACTGGCCCTCGAACCGAAGAAGGGCGTGCCTGGTGTGGGGATGGTCGGCATCGAGGATACCTTTGTGGTCACGCCCGAAGGCGGCAGGAGCATCACGGGAACCAACCCCGGATTGATCTTGGTTCAAGGCTGATCCCTAATCACCTGACCTCCTCGATTCCGCAACCGAAAGCCCATGAGAGTCGCGAGCTTAGACCGATGAGTTCGCACTATTGACAGATGCAGGCACCGTCCCTACCATGGGCTTCAGGAGTTGAATCATGAACGACCGCCTTTCGATCTACAGAATGAACAAGCATATTTGGTGGGTCCTGATAATCGGCCTGGGATTGGCGTGTCCCGGTTGGGCCGCTGAAGAGAAAGTGGTTTTCGAGGCCACGTCGCCCTATCACTACATCCAGGTGGTGGACAGGGGCCGGATGCGGGTCTTGCATTTCGACAACGCCACAGAGAGCCGGATGTCACTCGATGATCCCATGCAGGGCCACTTCGAGTACACCGAGTACTTCCACATGCCCTGGCTGTGGAACGACCGGATCAAGTCCGTGCTCATGATCGGCCTGGGAGGCGGGAGCATCCAGCGGGCCTACCAGCACTACTACCCCCAGGTGCAGTGCCAGACCGTGGAGCTGGACCCCAAGGTCGAAGAGGTCGCCCGGGACTACTTCCAGGTCAAGGAATCCGAGACCTTGAAGATCGTCATTGAGGACGGCCGCGTACACCTACGCCGGACCCAGGCAAAATACGACGTGATCATCCTGGATGCCTACACGGCCAATCGGTACGGGTCGTACATCCCGTACTCCTTGGCCACCAAGGAGTTCTTTGCCCTGGCCAAGGAGCACCTCACGGAGAACGGTGTCCTGGCCTATAACGTGATCGGTGACGTTGACGGGAGACGGGAGGACATCGTGGGGGCGATGTATCAGACGCTCAAGGCCTGCTTTCCGCAGGTGTACATGTTTCCAGCGGCCAGCTCGCGAAACGTCGTGTTGGTGGCCACCAAGTCCCGTGACGCAATGACCATGGCCCAGTTGGATCGAAGGGCGGATGACCTGATCGAGTCCAAGCGTACGACGTTTCCGAATCTCAAGACGCGACTGGAGAGTCTGAGGGCCAGCCCGCCGCTCAATGCGGCCAACTCGCGGGTCATGACAGACGACTTTTCCCCGGTGGATGGGTTGTTGAAGGCCGAATAGAGGCGGGCAGGGGCCTTTCTGAAGCATACTAAAGTGCTCGATGACGAAGGAGATCTGACAATGAGACCATTCTATCCAACCTCTCGAAGAGACTTTTTGAAGACCTCGTTGTTCGGTAGTGCAACGGCCCTGGTTGCCGGACGCTTGACCTCCACGTGGGCGGAGGAGTCTGCGGCCTCCATTGCGGCTGTGACCCCTGCCGCCGAAAAGGCGACCAGCCGCGTGGCGCTCACAGCCGGCAACGACCGCGCCAACCTGGCCTTCAGGTCCCTGGAGCCGTTCAAGAAGGAGATCGCTGCTGCCATCGGTGACAAACGCGTCATCCTTAAGCCCAACAACGTCGTGATTGACCGGCCTTTGGCAGCCACCCACGCCGACAACCTAGAAGGCATCCTGGAGTTCCTAAAATCCATAGGCAAGACCAACGTTGTCATTGCCGAGTCCGCGGCCAGCGGTCCCACACTCGAGGGCTTCGCCAACTATGGTTACGACAAGGTGGCCGGTAAATATGGTGTGAAGCTGGTCGACCTCGACACGGAAGGCTTCGAGACGTTGTATTGCTTCGACGAACGGGACTTCCGGCCGCATCCTTGCCGCATGTCCAAGGTACTGCTGGACCCGAACAACTTCATCGTCTCTGCGGCCAAATTCAAGACCCACGATCGGGTGGTGGCCACCCTCTCACTGAAGAACATCGTGGTCGGCGCCCCCATCAAGGACCCGGGCTCAGGATTCGGT
>Ga0315287_10004566_pt1 | contig 13525 bp, 13 predicted proteins | sample YL17G11_0_MG_FD_205037 | JGI IMG/M metagenome (GOLD analysis project Ga0315287, IMG submission 205037) | Sediment microbial communities from Yellowstone Lake, YNP, Wyoming, USA - YL17G11_0 | ecosystem: Environmental > Aquatic > Freshwater > Lake > Sediment | place: USA: Wyoming | collected... | reverse complement strand
CGCCAAGGAGCTCGCCGACGACATCTTCGTCCTGGGGCTGCGAGCGTGAAACAGATGGCCATCCGCGAGTTCCTGCGGGGTGGCTACCAGACGATCACCGAACCGACGGTCATCAGCAGTCGGGGAACGATCGCGTTCACCGTGTTCCCGGGACCAAAAGCCTCGCTAATCCGGCGTCAGAGTGCTACAGTCCCGCCAGGTCCAACCGGGCCCAGCCCGAATGGCGGGTGACTGACCCCATGCTTCACCATCCCCGCCACTGATGCGATATAGCGCCAGCGCCTCGGTTTCGTTCTCGGCCGGCCATCAGCTCGATGCCGAGAGCCCGTGCGGTCCCCATGCCCATGGACATCAGTACCACGTGACCGTAACGTGGGAACGTGAAGGCTTCCCGGCGACTGACCTTGCGGAATGGGCTGCGCACCGAGAGCGGGTCCTTGACCTGGCGCTCGAGCTCAAGCACCGTGATCTGGCGAAGATGCTCGGAGCGCAGGTACCGAATGTCTTCGGCGTTGCCTCCTTCTTCATGGAACGACTCTCCCTCAACGTCAACGTCATCCGGGTGGAAGCAAGACAGGACGACGACCCCGTTGCCATCATCGACCGCGACGCCGACTACTAGGTTCGACTTCGTCGCGACCGAGCTGATCGACGCGAACCCGTGGAACCCGAACCGGATGACGGCGGCGATGTACGCCAAGGCGATCGAGTCGATCACCCTGTACGGCTTCGTCGATCCGCTGACCGTGCGCGATGTCGGTCACTTCCGCTACCAGATCATCGACGGTGAGCACCGTTTCAACGGTGGTCGGGATCTGGGTATGGCCGAGTTCCCGTGCGTCATCATCAACGGGCTCGATGATGCCGGCGCGAAGAAGCTGACCATCGTGCTGAACGAACTCCACGGCCAGGCGGATCCAGGCCGGATGGGCGACCTGCTCAACGACATCATGCAGTTGACCTCGCTCGAGGAACTGCTCGTCGCCCTGCCCTATGACGAGTCGGTCCTGGCGGGCTTTCTGGGAGCGGCGTTGCCACTCCCAGTCTTGGAGCCGCTCAAGGACGTGCCGCCGACATCTGAGTCAAAGGAGCCTTGGGCCGAGCGACTGTTCAAGATGCCCAAGAGCGTGGCCCTCATCGTAGACGAGGCGATCGAGAAGGCCAAGGATGGCGACCAGCTCGAAGCCTGGCAGGGACTCGAGCGGATCGCGGCGGACTACCTCGCCTCGTAAGACGATTCACCGGTGGTGCTCAGATGAGCCGATGGAGCCGTATCGAGCTGCCTACCAAGACAGTTCCCAAGTACGCCACCCCGTTGACACGGCACTATTCCGTGGCTTTGCGGCATGTGCATGAGCGATGACGCTGGGCATCACCGATGAGTCGTCTTGCGAGGTTCGATGAAGAGTTTTCGAGAACGGCAGGCGCAACAGCGCGTGCTGTTGGTCAAGTACGGGATCGAGCCGGGCGAATCGGCATCGATGAAAGAACAACGCCTGGAGCTGACCGAACGGGAGCGCCTGACCCTGGCGCTGTATGCCGTGTCCGGCAGTCAGAAGCAAGTCGCTCATGAGATGGGCATCAGCCTCCAGACGATCAAGAACAACGTCGGCGCGGCGTACCTCAAGTTAGGGGCATCGAACGCGATCGAGGCGTTCACCATCCTCGGCTGGCTGCAAGTCCGCGACCACGACTGGCATGATGACGTGCCCATCACAAGCACCGGGACGTACTGGACGATCCGCTTGCCCTAGGTAAACGGCGGAAAACGCCAGGATTTACCCGAAAACGTCAGAATATGCCGGGAAACGCCCAAGGAGCACGAGATATGGCCAGAGGACGCGCGATCGCCGATTACAAGGAGTCCGAGCGGCTCTATGTCATCGAGGGCAAGAGCCTGCGTGAGATCGCCCTGGCCATGGGCCTCAAGTCGAACTCCAGCGTCTCGGCCGTCGCTCGACGGGAGGACTGGAAGGGCAAGCGCCAGGCCTACCTGTCGTCCATCGCCCGGCGGAGCTACGAAACGTCGGCAGCGGCGGTCGCCTCGGAACAGAACGCCATCAAGGATGAGGCCGTCCTCGCTGGACGCGCCACGATCCGTTCCTACCTGACGAAACTCGCCGCCGGCGAGGTCGCGGTGTCGGCCAAGGACGCGTTGGTCTGGGCCCAGTTCCTGGTTGCCGAGATGACCGCCGGTCCTGGCATGAGTACGGAGGCACCGGATGTTAGAAACGTCACTCCCCCAGACGCCGAGCTCCTCCGACGAGTTGTCGAAGCTGCTCGAGAACGGGTCGCTCCCACCGGAAGTGTGGGGCCAACTGCTCTGGTCCTCTCTACGGACGCTCGCGCCAACTGACGTCACCGCCTACGGGGAGTACGTCTTTCGGTTGCGGCCGGAGCCACACCACATCGAGATGATGCAGTTCATCCTCGACCGGCTGGAGCACCGCGAGAACGGGGTCGTGCTCGAACCACGCGGTCATGCCAAGACGACCTGGGCCAACTCGATCCTGTTGTCCTGGCTCCAGTCGCGGCACCCGAACCTACGGGTCGGGCTCATCAGTAACACGGCCAAGCAGGCCAACGCGTTCTCCCGTGCGGTGCGCTTCACGCTTGAAGCGAACGAGTACCAGCACGACATCTTCGGCAACCTGGCCGGCAAGCACAAGTGGAACGACGTCGAGTGGATCCAGCTCAACTCGGCCCTGATCGGGACGAAGGACGTCAACATGTACTCCACCGGCGCGGGTGGGGCCATCATCAGTAAGCGCTTCGATCTCATCCTGTGTGACGACATCCTCGACGAGGACAACTCGGCCAACCCCGAACAGCGCGAAAAGGTCGAGAACTGGTTCTGGAAGACGCTCAAGCCGTGTCTCGTGCCGGGTGGCTCGATGATCGTCATCGGGACCCGCTGGGCGGAGGGCGACCTCTACCAGCAGCTCATCGAAGACAAGAAGTGGCCGTCCCTGATCAAGGGCGCGATCTACTTCGAGAAGGAGGATAAGGAGCACACCAAGCCCAAGGCGCTGTGGCCAGCGATGTGGCCGCTCGACAAGCTCGAGCAGGAGCGTCGAGACATGGGCAGCGCGATGTTCGCGTGCTCGTACCTCAACGACATCAGCGGCCTGATGGCCGGCAACATCTTCCGGCGAGAGTGGTTCAGCGGGCGCTACTTCAACGAGCTCCCCAGTAACCCCGGTGGCTACACCTGGAAGATGGGCGTCGACCTGGCCAGCTCCGAGAAGCAGCGAGCGGACTGGACGGCCCGGGTCGTGGTCGCCCAGGACGACCAGGGCAACTCGTTCGTGTTCGATGTGGCCCGGGCCAAGATCGAAACCGGCCACCGTGAGTTCGTCATGGATGGCGCGAAGGCCAATCCGCTCATCAGCAAGATCATCGTCGAGAACAACCAGTTCCAGGGCGCATTCGTCAAGGACATGATCAACTCGACCATGCTCCCGATCGTCGGCAAGAAGGCCGAAGTCGACAAGGTCACCCGGGCTCGGTCCGTCGCGGCACGGTACGAGGCCGGCAAGGTCTATCACCACCAGAGCCTGGCCGGCTCGGACTTCGAGATCGAACTGCTTCAGTTCCCCAAGGGTCACGACGACATGATCGATGCGCTTGGCTATGCCATGGAGACTGGTGTCGGCGGGGCGTACTTCGGGGCGCTGGGTCGAAAGAGGAGCTTTTAGATGGCGCTCACCACGTTCGAGCGGGCGATGGCCCGACAGCACACCCATGCCAGTGACCAGATCGTGTCGTTGGCCGGGGCGACCAAGCTGCGCCATGCGATGCACAAGGTCCAGCACATGCACACGTCTGACCAGGTGGTCACGGTGACGACGCTCAACGCCAAGCAGCGAGCGAACTTCAACCCCCACATCCATACGACAGACCAGGTCGTTTCCTGATGGCTGTCGAGGTGGAGTTCCGTGATGGTCTCGCGGCTGTCCCCGACCATGTCTACATGCTCATGCGTGGCATCGACACGCACACCATGACCAAGGAAGAAGCGATCCGTGCCTCTGAGACCCAGATGGTGAAGAACCACCTCAACAACCTCCAGCGCAAGATGGTCGCCAAGCACTTCCGGGACTACGGGCGATGAGCGGCCTGGTCACCAAGCTGGTCCGTCGGGAGTTAGTCGTGCGCGACACGGCGTTGACCGTCCAGAAGGATCGAGCGGCCTCACCGGCCAAGCTCGACCAGGGCGGCTCGGTCGCGGCCGGCTACACCTGGGATGGCAAGGTCCCGGTCCAGAACGCGCGGGTCTATCGCCAGTGGGCCAAGACCAGCGAGTGGGTTCGCGGTGCGGTCCAGATCCGGCGGAGCCAGGTCAGCTCAGCCGAGTGGGACATCGTCCCGTATGACCAGCGGCGTCCGTATAGCAAGCGCCAGCAGGACGCCATCCGCCAGCTCTTCCGCCAGCCGAACCCAGCCAACGATTCCTATCGAGGGTTCATCGAGCCGGTCACCGATGACCTGCTTGTGCTCGATGCGGGCTGTATCGAGAAGGTCCGCGACCTGTCCGGCAACCTCCGGGAGCTGTGGCCGACCAACGCCGCCCAGATCAAGGTCAATGCGCTGTGGGATGGCGACCCCAAGACGGCCCGCTACTTCTGGTATCCGGATGGGTTCAACGAGAAGGCTCGCTGGGTCAACGAAGACTTCGTCTACATGATGATGAATCCGCGTACCGATAGTCCTGTTGGTCTGCCGGCGCTCGAGACCCTGCGCTCCTCGGTCGAGGCCGAGATGGCCGCCTCTGAGTTCAACCGACGCCAGGTCGAGAACGCCGCTCCCGACGGCATCATCAACCTGGGTGAAGGATTCACCGAACAGCAGGTCGAGAAGTTCCGCGACTTCTTCGAGTCCGAGGTCGCTGGTCGAGGGCCCTTGGGTTTCATCGGTGGCAGTAAGGCCCCGTCGTTCATCAAGTTCCGCGACAGCAACCGCGATCAGCAGTTCCTCGAGTGGCAGATCTACCTCGTTCGCAAGATCGCCGTCGTGTTCGGCCTGACGCCCCAGGACCTGGGCGTCACCTTCGACGTCAACCGCAGCACCAGCGAGATCCAACTCCAGGTCTCCGAGGACCGTGGCCTGCGTCCGCTCATGTCGAACATCCAGGAATACCTCACCGAAGAGATCGTCTGGGACAAGAGCTTCGGCGGGATGGCCAACAACCTGGCCTTCCGCTTCACCGCCCTCAACCTCAAGGAAAGCACGGCCAAGGCCGCGATCTACGAGAAGGCCCTGGCCGGCGTGCCGTGGCGCTTCATCAACGAAGCCCGCATCGATGAAGGCCGAGAGCCGATCCCCGAGATGGAGGGGAAGCTGATCATGGCCACACCCCAGGGTGCGGTCGATATCAGCGATGTTCCGACTGTCCGCGAGATGCTCGAGATGCAGCAGGCCAGCAAGGCCGCCGCTTCGGCGTCCAGCAAGTCGGTCGAGGACATGGCTGCTGCGTTGGCTCCACTCGTCGTCCAGCAGGTGCTCGACGCCCAGCCCAAGAAGAACAACGACCTGATCGACCTGGCTGGCATCGCCACTGGGATCTCTGCGCTCGTCAAGGACCATTTCGACCGAGACCGTCAGGACACCGCCGCGCACACCGAGCTGCTGCTCAAGGCCGTCAACGACGTTCAGACGACCCGAGCGCACAAGACCCCAGACATCAGTCGGGATGGGAACAACAAGACCGTTGAGATCTCCTTCACCGATGAGCCGAAGCGAACGATCATCGAGCGTGATGCGAGCGGGAAGATCTCAGGGGTCCGCCAGGAGCCCGCTCCATGAGCATGGAAGAGGAGATCATCGCGGCGCTGATCGCTCGTGAAGAACTCCCGCCCGAGATCGGCCCGACCGGACCGCGAGGCGTCACTGGCCCGATGGGGGTTACGGGTGACGTTGGCCCGATCGGTCTCAAGGGTGACCTTGGCCCGATGGGGGTTACGGGTGCGGCTGGGCCGACTGGATCCGATGGGATCGTCGGACCGGCTGGTGAGCGGGGTCCGCGTGGCATCGAGGGACCGCCTGGTGCGACCGGCCCACAGGGTGAGCCTGGCGAGAAGGGGCCGCGTGGAGACGTCACCATCCTCGCCGGCGGTGGTCGTCGTTCTGGTAGTGGTGTCACGGGTCCGACCGGACCGACCGGGCCGATGGGGCCTCCTGGTCCAGGTTCGACCGGTTCCGGTTCCGGTTCGATCGGAGCCACGGGTGAGACCGGCCCGACTGGGGCCGATGGCGCGACCGGGGCGACTGGGGTAGCCGGAGCCGATGGCGCGACTGGCGCGACCGGCGAAACGGGACCGACTGGTGCGACCGGTGCTGCCGGAGGCGAAGGGGCGACAGGTGTCGCTGGGGCTGATGGTGCTACCGGTGCCACTGGCCCGACTGGCACGACTGGTGCCCAGGGCATCACAGGTCCGACAGGTACGACGGGCTCACAGGGTACCGCCGGGGTCACAGGTCCGACAGGAACAACGGGTAGCGTTGGTGCGACGGGCCCAACTGGGACTACGGGTGCCCAGGGCACGGCAGGCGCAGCAGGTAGCACAGGCCCGACTGGGCCGACTGGTGCCACTGGATCGCAGGGCCCAGCGGGTACTGCTGGTGTCACTGGAGCTACGGGGACGACTGGCGCGACCGGTACGACTGGATCTGCGGGAGCAACAGGCCCGACGGGTACCACTGGTTCCCAGGGTGCCACCGGTCCTACCGGTACGACGGGTGCGCAAGGAACGGTTGGTTCGACTGGGCCCACTGGCACGACTGGGTCTATAGGAGCTACTGGTCCCACTGGGACAACCGGTGCCCAGGGTACCCAAGGGATCACTGGTCCGACCGGCACGACCGGAGCGCAAGGAACTGTCGGTGCCACTGGACCGACAGGCACTACCGGTGCCCAGGGTACGGCTGGGGCGACGGGTAGTACCGGAACCACTGGTCCCACGGGGACGACCGGAGCACAAGGGATCACCGGCCCTACGGGAACCACTGGTTCAGTTGGCCCAACAGGGCCGACCGGGACCACCGGAACTGTTGGCTCTACTGGTCCTACGGGACCAACTGGCACCACTGGCTCGCAAGGCCCAGCGGGTACTGCTGGCACGACCGGCCCGACAGGCACCACTGGTGCTGTTGGTGCCACGGGCCCGACAGGGCCAACGGGAACGACTGGATCGCAAGGCGCAGCAGGTACGGCAGGGGCCACCGGTTCTACCGGAACGACTGGCCCTACGGGTACGACTGGTGCTGCTGGAGCAACCGGCCCGACCGGGACGACCGGTCCGACTGGCACCACGGGTGCTCAGGGCTCAGTCGGTGCGACGGGTCCCACTGGCACCACCGGTGCCCAGGGTAACGTCGGCCCCACGGGTACGACTGGCGCTCAGGGTATTACCGGTCCGACTGGCACGACCGGTTCCCAGGGTAACGTTGGTGCGACCGGTCCCACGGGAACCACCGGACCGACCGGACCGACCGGAACGACAGGATCCACGGGTACGACTGGTCCAACCGGTACGACAGGAGCTGTTGGTGCCACTGGGCCCACGGGCCCCACGGGCACGACAGGTGCAGCGGGAGCAGCGGGCACGGCTGGGGCTACCGGGAATACTGGAACCACGGGTCCAACAGGGACCACGGGAGCAGTTGGTTCGACTGGCCCGACCGGAACGACTGGGCCAACCGGCACTACCGGTCCGACCGGAACGACTGGCGCACAAGGCGTAACTGGCCCGACGGGCACGACCGGGGCTGTCGGATCTACAGGCCCCACGGGTACGACTGGTCCAACCGGTACGACTGGTGCTCAAGGAGTCACTGGCCCAACCGGGACGACTGGGGCGGCCTCCACAGTTCCGGGTCCGACTGGTCCGACAGGGACTACCGGTGCGGCTTCGACAGTAACGGGTCCGACTGGGACGACCGGTGCCGCAGGAGCTACGGGCGCGACAGGAACGACGGGTGCTGCTGGCCCGACTGGTACAGCAGTCGGAACCAAGATCAGCGGCCTCACGGCTGCCGCTAGCGCGACCGGGGCGATGGAGATCGGCGTCAACGATGCCGGCACCTCGAAGAAGGTCACGCTTACACAGCTTGTGGCCCTGATAGGAACCGGTCCAACCGGTACGACCGGTTCCGCTGGTCCCACCGGTCCTACCGGAACCACTGGTCCGACTGGCACGACCGGTCCTACTGGGACGACTGGTTCAGTCGGGGCGACCGGAGCGACCGGACCGACTGGGACAACGGGCGCAGCCTCGACCGTTGCCGGACCGACTGGTCCGACTGGGCCCACGGGTACGACCGGTGCGCAAGGCGCAACGGTCACTGGTCCGACTGGAACGACTGGTGCGGTTGGCGCGACTGGCCCGACGGGAACAACTGGCCCGACGGGTACGACCGGACCCACGGGAACAACAGGCTCCCAGGGAACGCCAGGGATCACTGGTCCGACTGGCACGACCGGTCCTACTGGGACGACTGGTCCAACGGGGACGACTGGTGCCGTTGGATCGACCGGCCCGACCGGAACGACGGGACCGACCGGGACCACCGGTGCCCAGGGCATTACTGGATCCACGGGTCCGACCGGGCCAACAGGCACAACCGGCCCCACGGGCACGACCGGGCCAACAGGCACAACGGGTGGGGTTGGCCCGACCGGTCCGACCGGTACGACCGGTGCTGCTTCAACCGTTGCTGGACCCACGGGTCCGACCGGTACGACCGGTCCGACAGGCACGACCGGGCCCACGGGAACGACTGGTGCCGTTGGTACGACCGGTCCGACCGGGACGACCGGCCCGACCGGCACGACCGGCCCGACGGGCACGACCGGTGCCCAGGGCACGCCAGGGGTTACTGGCTCGACGGGGACGACCGGGCCGACGGGTACGACCGGTGCCCAGGGCTCAACTGGGCCAACGGGCACCACTGGCCCGACGGGGACGACCGGGCCGACGGGAACGACTGGATCTGTCGGTGCTACGGGTCCGACCGGGACCACGGGCCCGACCGGGACGACCGGTCCGACTGGCACCACGGGTGCCCAAGGAGCCACTGGCCCAACCGGGACGACTGGCGCTGCTTCGACAGTGGCCGGCCCGACAGGTCCGACTGGAACCACTGGACCAACCGGGACGACGGGTCCCACTGGGACAACCGGGGCCGTTGGTTCGACTGGTCCGACCGGAACCACGGGCCCCACGGGGACGACCGGGCCGACGGGGACCACGGGTCCGACTGGGACGACCGGGCCCACCGGAACGACCGGCCCGACGGGTGCCTCTGGCGTTATCGCCGATACGATCTACGCCCACGGGGCGATGGGTGCGACCGAGACGATCCTCGTCTCCGATGGCACCTGGCATACCGGTACGCTCGACGCCAACTGTACGTTCACGTTCACGGCGAACGCGGCGGTGTGCGGCTTCCAGCTCGAGCTCCTTGAGGGCAACGGTGGTGGCTGGTCTCCGACGTGGCCTGGATCCGTCACCTGGCCTGGCGGCACGCCGTCCCATGTCACGACCAACGCAACGACGACGGTCTACGTCTTCGAGACCCGGGATACCGGCACGACCTGGTACGGCTTTCCGACGGTCTACACCGGTGCCACGGGTCCGACTGGTCCGACTGGGACCACAGGATCCCAGGGATCGACCGGGACGACTGGGCCGACTGGGCCGACTGGCACGACGGGCGCGGCTTCAACCGTAACTGGCCCCACCGGCCCGACGGGCACCACAGGCCCGACGGGGACAACGGGCGCGGCTTCAACGGTTACGGGCCCAACAGGAACCACTGGTGCCCAAGGACCGGCTGGCCCAACGGGAACGACGGGCGCAGCTTCGAGCGTCGCGGGTCCGACTGGGCCGACTGGTACGACGGGAGCCCAGGGCTCGACTGGCCCGACTGGTTCCGCTTCGACGGTCGCTGGACCGACCGGCCCGACCGGTCCATACGTCACGGTTGCCAACCTGGCATCTAACGATGTCGGCGCGGGCACGACCACGACCATGCGTAAGGTCACGGGCCTGGACAAGACGACAGGTACCGGCACCTTCCAGTTCAAGTACATGATCCGGTACCAGTCCACGGCATCGACGACCGGCGTCAAGTTCGCGGTCAACCATTCAGGTACGGTCACGGCATTCGTTGCGAACCATCACTGGGCACAGTCGCTCTCGACAGCCGCGAGCTTCGCCGCTGACCAGCTCGTCGATACAACGGTCGGCCTGTACTCGGTTCACGCCGTTCGTTCCAAGAACGTCACGGTTGGTCCAAGTCAATCGACCGACACGGCTGGGGCCGACATGCTCTGGGTGATCGAGGGTATGTTCGTCTGTACCGTCGATGGCAACCTGGAGCTGTACACGGGCGCAGAAGTCGCGGCGGTTGCCACGGTCATGTCCGATAGCAGCCTCGTCCTTGTCAAGGTCGCATAGTGGAGTTCCTGATGCTGGCGACGGACAAGTGGCATCCGGATGACGTGCAGCCGAACATCGTGGTCCCGTTCTCGAACGACGTCAGCGATCCGTACGTCCACAAGGCGATGCGGCTCAACCTCCAGATGCAGGGGCTCGAGCCACGCTACGAGCGGATGAACGGCACGCTCGATAGTGACTACGCCTACGACCACCTGTTCCGCCGGCTGTGGGCCGAGGGCGAGCCGTTCATCCTGGTGGAGCACGACATCCTGCCCTGGCCAGGTGCCGTCCAGCAGATCTGGGCCTGTGAGCGGCCGTGGTGCGGCTTCGAGTATTTCATCTTCGGGGAACTCCGCGTCCAGCTTGGCTGCGTCAAGTTCGATCCGGCTCGGCTTGGGCCCTGCCCGCTGCCTGATGGACTCACGGCATGGCATCATCTCGACTGGGAAGTCATCACGCGACTCTCACAGCGGAGCGAGTCCGGCCATCTCCATGAACCTGCCGTCACGCACCTCAACTACGGCCATCAGCGGATGACGGCGTCGATCGTCGTTCGACACGAGACGGTCTGATGACGTTCCCGACCATGGCCGAGACGAGCGGTAGTCTCGGCAGTTCAGCCAGTCAATCGGTCCCACTCCCGGCCTGTTCTGTCGGTGATCTGCTCATCGTCTACGCGAACGTAGCGGGCGACGCCCCAGATCAGACATGGACCTTCGACTCCTCAACGTCGAAGTTCACCATCGTCACGACCGGCAAGCAAGTCTTCGACAGCTTCTGGTCGGGCTACCGGATCGTCCAGACCGGGGATAGCGTCGTCGGAGCGACTGGCACGTTGACGGTCGGTTTCGGTGGTGGTTCGTATCCTCTCCAGTACATCGTCCATCGCTTTACGTCTTGGCATGGGACGACGCCGCCAGAAGGTGCAGCAGTATCGGCGGCTGGGAACAACTACTGCAACCCTCCGGCTATCACGCCGTCGTGGGGGGCCGCAGATACATCGTGGTTCGCCGTATACGGGCGCTGGAACCGCTTCATCACCGGCAACCCATCTGGCTATACCACTACCTCCGAGCCCGCTAATCAGGGTCTCATCTCCACGCGCAAGGACCTGAACGCCGCGTCCGAGGACCCGGGTAACTTCACGACCGACGCTGGCACCTACGGCTTCGCAGTCACCATGGCCGTTCGACCATTCGCTGCGGCATCGACGATCAAGGGGATGCCGATCTATCGCCGGCTTTTGATCGCCAGACGGAGGGTGCTATGAGCCATCCGATCAGCGACGCCATGGTCGGCATGACCGCCGAGGAGCGGGCGGCATATAAGGCCAGCGCCTACCGCGACTTCCCGAACGCGCTGGGACGGACGTTCACCAAGGGTCCGGCTGTCGTGACCATCCTCGAAGTCCCGACGGTCGTCAGCGGCACGCTCAGACTCGTACTCGGGCTGACGCTGAACGGCGTCGAGCAAGACCTGTCCGGGTTCAACCCGCTGTTTGTCCACAACCCGCCCATCCTCGTTGACGACCCCGCTGGCGACATCGTTCGGACGTGGGTTGACCAACAGGGCGTGACGCAGACCCGCGTCCTAGCCGAAGACCGACTTCGTGCGCTCCGGGCTATCGTTATCGACGCGCTGAAAGCGTACGTCGGATGAGTACACTCGTCGCCTACGCAGACATTAACGATGAAGAAGTTGACTCTTGGGATGGCGTTGCCGACGACGGAGAAGGTGGCGGCTCGAACGGCACATATTCCGTCGCACGCAATGGAACTGGGAGCCTTTGGCTCAGCGCAAATACCTCTTACAGTTCGGCAGGGCAGAACAAGGTTGTCGGGAATGCAACTGAATACGACATCCTGCAATCGTTCCTCTCGTTTGATACATCATCCATTGGAACCGGCAATACCGTATCTGATGTGAGTTTTGACGTTCGAGCTAAGTACGACAACTCGACCGTTGATTTTGAGCTACAGGCTCGTCTACATGCTTGGGCAACTCCACTCTCAACGACCAGTTACGTTCCCGGAGCAGACCTCTCTGCCAAAACGCTCCTTGCGCACTACAACACATCAAGTGGGTGGGGTTCTACTAACCTTCTAAGGACATTTGTCGATGATGCGTTTCCGGCGAACGTAAACAGAACCGGGAATACGCGGATTCTCGTGGTGTCTAAGGACACCGCAGACAATAGTGCCCCAACTGACGCTTCTAACGTTGCGTGGCACTCAGCGGACTACACGGGAACATCCTTCGACCCGAAGCTGACGGTTACGTACACGGCAGGGTCTCCCCCCGGGTTCCTGATGCTCGAGAACAATTCAGGCTCATACGAATTGGAGGATGGCTCGGGTGGGACCAAGTTGGAGAACTGATGCCTAGCTACGCGCTCGTGATGATCGTCAAGGACGCGATGGGGGATCTGCCGCGCACGTTAGCAGCGGCGAAGCCGTACATCAGCTCGTGGACGATCTGCGATACGGGTAGTACGGACGGCACCCAGAAGTACATCCGCAAGGTCCTCAAGGACATCCCTGGCCAGTTGTACGAGGACGAGTGGAAGAACTTCGGCCATAACCGGAGCCTGGCCTTCGCTCGAGCTCAAGGGACAGCCGACTGGCTGTTGCTCATGGATGCGGACATGGCGGTCACGATCGCCGATGGCTTCGAGCCCGGCGGCGTGGATGCCTACACCATCGAGATGGGCGGCCACACGGCGTTCTCGTACCGGCTCCCGCTCCTGGTCCGAGGCGACAAGAAGTGGGTATCGATCGGGCGCGTTCACGAGTACACCGCCTGCGAGGACGGTCTGTACACCTCGTCTCCGACGGACGACGTGACCATCGACATGCTGCCGATCAACCGGAGCAGCCCAGAGAAGTTCCAGATGCACGCCAAGTTCCTTGAAGAGAGCCTGGCCGAGAACCCGAACAACGAGCGCGATGCGTACTACCTGGCCCAGACGTACAGCAGTCTTGGTGATCCACGGGCCCGTGATGCGTTCTTGGCACGGGCGAAGCTGGGTGGCTTCATCGAAGAAGTCTTCTATGCCAAGTTCCGTGCGGCGATGCTGTGCGAGG
>Ga0315287_10004565_pt1 | contig 13526 bp, 11 predicted proteins | sample YL17G11_0_MG_FD_205037 | JGI IMG/M metagenome (GOLD analysis project Ga0315287, IMG submission 205037) | Sediment microbial communities from Yellowstone Lake, YNP, Wyoming, USA - YL17G11_0 | ecosystem: Environmental > Aquatic > Freshwater > Lake > Sediment | place: USA: Wyoming | collected... | reverse complement strand
TTTGTGTCGGTAACTGAGAGAACCCGTGAAATTGGTTTGAGGAAGGCTCTGGGGGCAACCAGAAGAGATATTTTAATGCAGTTTTTAATTGAGTCGCTGACTTTGTCGGTGCTGGGTGGGGGATTGGGGATAATTATCGGGGGCGGACTGTCGGTTTTATTAAACCAATTTATTAAGACGTCGGTGACACTTAATTCAGTGCTGTTGTCGTTTGGGATTTCAGCAGCTGTAGGAGTGATATCGGGCATAGCCCCGGCCATTAGGGCAGGCAACTTGAATCCCATCGATGCGCTGAGGTATGAGTGAAATAAACCTATAGTTATGATATACTGTTGATATGAAGCTAGAACTTACTTGCCAATCTCCTTGGTGCGGGGAAAAATTTACGGTTGATTGGCCAGAGAGAGAGCGGTAAGCCTTATAATACAGTTACCCATAATGAAAGTTATAATGGGAGTTTGAGTGCTGGTGATAGGATAATGATTGGGGGAGAATACCAAGACCATCCATTGTATAGGTTAATGTTGCACCATGGATTATCTCGACCGGGTATAGCCAGAAATAACCCTGAGTACAAGGGAACCATTAGTGGTCACGGGGAATTCAGAACGAAATCCGGAGAAGAAGTTGAAGTTAGTGGTCGTGTGTGTATCCTAAAGTTGATGAAAGCGGAGAGGCCTGAGTCTTGACAGGTTTGAGAGCTGTAGGTTAATATGAGCATACCTTTCGAGGGCTTATTTCTTTTCATGGAAAAGCAGCTGTCACTTTTATCAAAATTACCGGGGGCGTAGTGCACCTGGGTTGATAGCTGATCAGAAGCCTTCGAAAGAGGGCTTTTTTAAAATTAAAAAGACCGCGGGCGATTCCTGGGCCGCTAGCTCATTTGGTAGAGCGCGTCATTTGCAATGACGAGGTGAGGAGTTCGATCCTCCTGCGGTCCACTTTGCTCTTTGAAAAGTGAAGAGAATTAAGTAGTAGAGCCGTAAATTTACTTCCAATAAGGCAGACAATGGATGCCTATGGATGTACAAGCCGAAGAAGGACGGACTAGGTTCCGATAAGCGCCGGGGAGCTGCCAAGAAGCTTTGATCCGGCGATGTCCGAATGGGGTAACCCCTCCGTGGTCATACACGGGGACCACGTTCAGTTACATGAACGTGGGGGGCACGTTCCGAACTGAAACATCTAAATAGGAACAGGAAAAGAAATCAAAGAGATTCCGTAAGTAAGCGGCGAGCGAAAGCGGAAGAGCCTAAACCCTACTTCGCTCCGTAAGGAGCTTCGTAGGGGGTTGCGGGACTGGGAGAGGGATTGGAAAAGGATAGCTGAACTGTCTGGAAAGGCAGGCCATAGAAAGTGATAGCCACGTAAGCGAAATTTGATTCCACTTGATCCTAATAGTTCCCAAGTACCATGAGAAACACTATCTTGTGGGAATCCGGGGCGACCACGCTCCAAGGCTAAATACTTGTACATACCGATAGTGAACTAGTACCGTGAGGGAAAGGTGAAAAGAACGGGTAAAACCCGAGTGAAATAGAACCTGAAATTGTCTGCTATCAAGCAGACGGAGCCCTTCTTGGCCGCAAGGCTTTGAATGGTGACGTCGTGACTATTGAAGAATTATCCGGCGAGTTTTTGTCACGTTCATGTTTAACCACGTTAAACGTGGGTAGGCAGAGGGAAACCGAGTCTGAATAGGGCGACGGTAAGTCATTCATGGCTTACTTTGGACGTGATGAAAGACCCGAAACCTGGTGAGCTAACCATGAGCAGGGTGAACCCCGATGAAAATCGGGGGGAGGCCCGCACTCGTCAGAGCTACAAATCTGTGAGATGACTTGTGGTTAGGGGTAATATGCCAATCGAACCAGGAGATAGCTGGCTCTCCCCGAAATATATATAGGTATAGCCTCTTGCAAAAACTTACTGCAGGTAGAGCACTGGATGGACTAGCGAGGGTAACTGAGTTAGCCCAATCAAACTCCGAATGGCAGTATTTGTGGCAAGGGAGTCAGAACGACCCGGCTAAGCGGGCCGCTCTAAAGGGAAACAACCCAGACTGTCATCTAAGGCCTCTAAATGGAAACTAAGTGTTGAACGCAGTTGAATTTCTGATACAGCTAGGAGGTTGGCTCAGAAGCAGCCATCCTTTAAAGAAAGCGTAACAGCTCACTAGTCTATTTTGGAATTTGGCGCGGAAAATGAACCGAGGCTAAAGTTTCCTGCCGAAGATACAGACTTGGCGTACCATTTGGTACACCATTTGGTAGGGGAGCGTTGAAGGAGCAGTGAATCCCAGCCGTAAGGCGAGGTGGAGCGACTTCAAGTGAGAATGCCGGAATGAGTAGCGCAAGTCCGATGAGAATTCGGACCGCCGAATGCCCGAGGTTTTCCCGGCGATGTTTTTCAGCCGGGAGTTAGTCGGCACCTAAGGTGAGGCCCGCTAAGCGGGCGTAGCTGATGGACAAGCCGTTGATATTCGGCTACAGGGGAAGTGTCGTTATTATCCAAGGATGGACAAAATGAGAGGAATCGAGCGTATATATTGAATGTACGTTTAAACGGTGAAATTGTCAGGGAGGGAAAATCCGCTCTGGCTCAAGATTGAACCGCGACATCGAGTTTGTTAAGAGATTAATGAGCGAGTTGATGACCTTTTATTTTCGAGAAAAGATTCGTGGAGAGACATTTTCTTTGCCGTACCGCAAACCGACACTGGTGGGCGAGTCGAGAAGACTAAGGCGATCGGGAGAAGGCAGTTCAAGGAACTCGGCAAAAAAGCTGGACGTAATTTTGTGAGATGTCCTGCCCGGTGTTACAACCGGGCCGCAGCAAAAGATTACTTTGCGACTGTTTAACTAAAACACAGGTCCGTGCTAAAGCGTAAGCTTAGGTATACGGGCTGAGACCTGCCCAATGCTCGTAAGTTAAGTGGATGGGTTCACGCCCTGAAATGAAGCCCGAGTGAATGGCAGCAGTAACTATAACTGTTCTATGGTAGCGAAGTTCCTTGTCGGGTAAGTTCCGACCCGCATGAAAGGTTTAACGACAGAGTAACTGTCTTGAACTGTCACCCGGCGAAATTGAAATGGCTGTGAAGATGCGGCCTAACTCTACTAGGACAAAAAGACCCTATGGAGCTTTACTGTACCCAGGCCCTGTTTTGGATTTGGAGATAGTTTAGAGTAGGAGGGACCCTTCGGCCGAAAGGCTCAGGGAAAAGTGAAACACCTCTCGTTTTTAAATCTCAAGACTAACCCACCCCGCCTAGAAACGGCGGGGGGAACAAGGTCTGGATGGCAGTTTTACTGGGGAGGTATCCTGCTAAAGAGTAACGCAGGAGTACTAAGGTGCACTAAGCTCGGATGGAAATCGAGCAGGTCGTGTAACGGCATAAGTGCGCTTGACTGTGAGAGTGACTACTCGAGCAGATGCGAAAGCAGGTCGTAGTGATCCCCCGATCGTACGTGGGTGCGACGGGGCTTAACGGATAAAAGCTACCCTAGGGATAACAGGCTGATCGCCGCCAAGAGTCCATATCGACGCGGCGGTTTGGCACCTCGATGTCGGCTCATCCTATCCTGGAGGGGCAGTACCTTCCAAGGGTCCGGCTGTTCGCCGGTTAAAAGGGTACGCGAGCTGGGTTCAGAACGTCGTAAGACAGTTCGGTCTCTATCCAGTAGAGTCGTTGAGGTTCTTGAGGGGGTCCGACCTCAGTACGAGAGGACCAGGTTGGAGGCACCTCTGGTGTGCCGGTTGTTTCCGTCAGGAGCATCGCCGGGTAGCTAAGTGTCTTTGGGATAACCGCTGAAAGCATCTAAGTGGGAAGCCCTACCCAAGATAAGGAACCTATGTCTTGCCGCAGGGCGGGACTGAAGATCTGTGGAAGACTACCACGTTGATAGGCTGGCAGTGTAAGCGCAGTAATGCGTTTAGCTTACCAGTACTAATAGATCTAATTGAAGTAGTTTACATAAGTTCTATTACAGATATTCTCTTCACTTTTCAGAGAGCGCATTGTTCTCGGTCATCGGAGCGGCGTGGAACTACTTCTTCCCATTCCGAACAGAGCCGTAAAACGCGCCAGCGCTGACAATAGCTGATTCGCAAGGATCCGTGAAGATAGGTCATGGCCGAGAATAATGCGCTTTTTGGTGATTGGCTATGATATAGTGGATTTGTGGGGATCAGGAATGAAATAAAAAGATTTTTGGTTAGATATCCGGTTTATTATGGGGCAGTATTTTATTTAGGTTTGTTGGTTTCTTTGACATTTCTAAACCGGTTGGCAATTTGGCTTTATGAATTGGGTATTATAAAAGAGGCGATTGGATGGTTTGGTTTATTCCGGTTGATATATGTACTTTATCCAGCGGCTGATTTGATTTCTTTGGGTTTGAATTTTGGAGTATATATTTTTATGAATTTATGGATTTGGATGTTAGGGTATTTGATTTATTACGTCGGGTACGAGTTGCTGAATGTGTTTTGGAAATTCGTAACAAAAAATAATTTGAATAAATAAAATTGGTGTTGACGCGGAAGTTGGTTCCTGGTAAAACCTATTGGTGCCCGGGGTGAAGTACATATTTGTTTGCGGAGGGGTGGTTTCCGGCTTAGGCAAGGGAATAGTTTGTTCGTCGATCGGGATGCTGCTAAAGTCCTGCGGATTTAGAGTGAACCACATAAAAATTGACCCGTATTTGAATGTGGATGCGGGAACAATGCGGCCGGCGGAACACGGAGAGGTGTTTGTAACTGACGACGGAGGGGAAATTGACCAGGATTTGGGGAATTATGAAAGATTCGTCAATGAAAGTTATTCCAAGGAAAATAACATTACTTCCGGGAAAGTTTTTCAAACAATAATTGCTAAGGAACGGGCTTTTGAATATGAGGGCCGGGATGTGGAGATGATTCCGGATGTTCCGAACGAGATTAAAAGAAGATTTTATGCGTTGGAAGGGGGTTATGATTTTGTAGTAGTGGAAGTGGGGGGAACGACGGGGGATATTGAGAATTTGCCGTTTTTGTATGCCGCCCGCGAGGTGGGGAGGGAGAGGCAGGCGATATATGTGTTAGTATCGTTTGTCCCGTATCTTAGAAATGTCGGGGAGTTGAAAACCAAGCCTACCCAGCACGCCGTATCCCAGTTAAGATCTACCGGTATCAATGCTGATATTTTGATAACCCGGGGAGAGAGACCGATGGACAAGCCGCGGCTGGAAACTTTGGCAAAAAGATGTTTTTTGGATGAAGACGCTATATTTGATGATCCGGATACAGAGTCGATTTATGATGTGCCCTTGGTTTTGGAAAAGCAGGGGTTGGTCGTAAAGATTTTCAAGGAATTTGGGCTAGAAAACCGAAGTCCAGATTTGGCCGGCTGGAAAAAATTCGTAGCGGGGGTAAAGAAGCCCAAAAAAGAGATAACAATTGCTTTAGTGGGCAAATATGTAAAGCATGGGGGAAGCCTGCACAGGGATGTGTATATTTCGGTATTGGAGGCGATCAGACATGCGGCTGCTTATTGGCAGATAAAAGCCGATGTAGCGGCTGTGGATGCAGAGGATTTTGAAGCTTCGGAGTTGGAAAAACTGAAGCCTGCGGCGGTAGTGGTACCGCAGGGATGGGGAAGCCGGGGAGTAGAAGGCAAAATAGCTGCGGCTGAATGGGCCAGAAAAAATAAAGTTCCGTATTTGGGCTTATGTTTCGGGATGCAGATGGCGGTGATTGAGTTCGCCAGAAATGCGGGGAAATTAAAGGGAGCTAATTCAGAGGAAGCGGATGCGAAAACGAAATATCCGGTAATTCATATTATGCCGGATCAGAAAAAGTATTTAGCAGCACATCAATACGGAGGAACTATTAGGCTTGGTTCCTGGGATTGTTTGGTTTTAGAAGGGTCGATATTGGAATCCGCATATGAAAAATTTGGTAAAGAGCCTAATACAATTTTTAAAAATATAATTCATGAGAGGCATAGGCATAGATATGAAGTTAATAATGAATATAAAGAGAAGTTGGAAAAAGCAGGGTTGGTGATTTCGGGGACCAGCCCGGACGGGAAGTTAGTGGAGGCAATCGAGTTACCAAAGAAGGTACATCCGTTTTTTGTGGGTACCCAGTTCCATCCGGAATACAAAAGCCGGCCGTTATCCCCACACCCTTTATTTGTGGCGTTTATTGAAGAGGGTTTAAGAGAGAAGAGCAGAAGAAAAGATTAGTTGATAACAAAGTAAACATGGGATATAATATGGTTCATCTTTGAGGAAAGAGAGGTATAAGAAGATTGGCTGACAAGAAAAAAACGATAGTAACAATGGAAGGGTTATTGCAGAAGTCTGGGTTTCAGGTGAGGGGGTTTAAGAGAGGGCAGACGGTTACCGGGAAAGTAGTAGAAGTGACTGGGAGGACGGTATATATCAATGTCGGCGGTAAGGCAGAAGCAATTGTAGCGGAGAAGGAATATGACATGGCCAAGGATTATTTCAGATCATTGAAGCCCGGAGATGAGGTGACGGGGGTGGTGTTAATGTCCGAGAATGAGGCAGGACAGGCGGTTTTGTCATTAAAACGAGCGGCAGCCGATTCCAAGTGGAAAATGTTTGAGCAGGCGATGGCAGAAGAGCAAACGTTGGTAGTTAAAGTAAAAAGCTCGACTCGGGGAGGGTTGTTAGTAGAGATAGATGGGGTGTTTGGTTTTATTCCGTCTTCGCAGATCGGCCATGAGTATGAGGATAATCAGGCGGCGCTGGTGGGGAAAGACCTCAGGGTTAAAGTTGTTGAAGTAAGTCGGGATAATAACAGACTGGTGTTTTCAGAAAAGGCAGTATCGGAAGCTGAAGAGATTGAAAAGAAACGGGAGGCGCTGTCGGCAGTAGTGGTAGGGGGAGAATACGAAGGAATAGTGGTGGGGGTGGTACCGTTTGGAGTATTTGTAGAGGTGATTGTACCAATGCAAAAATTAACCGGAGAATTGAGGCTGGAAGGATTGGTGCATATTTCCGAGTTGTCTTGGGAGAAAATTGAGGAAGTGAATAAGTTTTTAAAGGAGGGAGATAAAGTGACGGTGCAGGTGATTGGTACGGATGAAGAATCGGGGAAGCTGGCTTTGTCAGTGAAGAGGTTAACATCTGATCCGTGGCTGGTAGTTAAGACAAAGTATCCGACTGATAGTAAACACAAGGGCAAAGTGACCAAACTGATGCCATATGGGGTGCTGGTTCGGGTGGAAAAGGGAATTGAGGGATTGATACATGCTTCAAAGCTGCCGGCAGAAAAAACGTTTAAAGAGGGAGATGAGGTGGAGGTGTTTGTGGAGTCGGTGGATGTGGATAAGAGGCGGTTGTCGCTCGGAGTGGTTGTTCAGGATACCAAAGGAATGATATATAAATAAGCATGGCTAAATCCAGGAGTTGGTATGTGTGCCAGCAGTGCGGGTACAGTCAGAGTCAGTGGAGTGGCAAGTGTCCGGAGTGCGATACCTGGAATAGTATGGTGGAAACGATACAGAATCAAATCACAAATCACCCTTCGACTTCGCTCAGGGCAGGCAAATCTCAAATTTATAAGCTCCAAGATATAAAAGTTGAGGAGAAAGGGAGAGTGAAAACTGGGGAGGGGGAGTTGGATAGTGTATTGGGGGGAGGGTTAGTGTCGGGAATGGTAGTGCTGGTAGCCGGGGAACCGGGGATCGGGAAGTCGACTTTGCTGACTCAAGTGGCCTTACGGATGACCGGGAAAATCTTATATATATGTGGGGAGGAGAGTGCCTCTCAAATCGCTTTGAGAGTGCGAAGACTATTAAATACCTCTCCTTCTGATCCCCCTCCTAAGTTAGGAGGGGGACGTAAGGGGGTGGTACTTCCCGAAGGGGTAATGTTATTTGAGTCCACGGATGTGGATGAGATAGTAACTAAGATTGAAGAGGAGAAACCGGGATTGGTGATAATTGATTCGATACAAACATTAACGACGGCAGATTTGACCGGTACAGCCGGGTCGGTGGGACAGGTTAGGGAGAGTGCCCAAAGATTAACAAATTTGGCCAAAGGCTTGGGAATACCCATGTTTTTAGTGGGACATGTGACCAAAGAAGGAAATGTTGCCGGACCGGCGGTTCTGATGCATATAGTAGATACGGTGTTGTGGTTTGAAGGTGAAAGAAGCCAAATATTGAGAATTGTTCGATCGGTCAAAAATCGGTTTGGGCCGACGGATGAAGTGGGTGTGTTTGAAATGACAGATCGGGGATTGGTAGGAGTGGATGATCCCTCGCAAATGCTGTTAGCGGAGCGAGTAAAAAATGTGCCGGGAAGTGTGGTGTCGGTGGTTCTGGAGGGTAAACGGCCGATATTGGCGGAGATCCAAGCTTTAACCACTCCTTCGCAACTGGCGGTTCCCCGACGGGTGGTCTCGGGGGTGGATTTTGCCCGGGTACAGATGCTGGTAGCGGTATTAATTCGGCGGGCTAATCTGCATCTGGAAAATATGGATATTTTTGTGAATGTGACGGGGGGAATCAAGCTGGCTGACCGGGGGGTGGATTTGGCAGTTTGTTTGGCAATTGCTTCTGCTTTTACCAACCGAATATTTCCGGCGGAAGTGGTGGCAGTCGGGGAAGTAGGTTTATTGGGAGAGGTGAGAAGTGTTACGGGATTGGATCGAAGGGTGAGAGAAGCCAAAAAAATGGGATATAGGGTGGCATCGGCAGAGTCGGGGAAAAGTGTGACGGCGGCGATTAAAAAGCTTCTGGAGTAATAAACAGGTTATCCACAACGTTAATTCCTAATTCCTAATTCCTAATTCCTATTTATTACTTATTAACATTTGGCGGTTTTACGGGATATTTATAAGATTATTAATTATTATAAGATTTATAATTTTTATACCTTGGAAACTATGGGATTGCATTAATTGACAAGGTTTGGTAAACTTTCGGACAGATATGAAAAAACTGCTCAGGTTGATCATTGGGAAAAAAAGCAAGAAAAGAAATTTGGGGTGGGAAGAGGGGTTAATGAAGGGTCAGTTAACTCAAATGGCGAAAATGAATCAAAGGGTTATTTCTATGAGCGGAGGGAGGTAAAAGAAAGAAGCATCGCCATCGCTGGACCCGCTGAGCGGGTTTATAGAAAACCACGAGTAGCAATGCTTCTTTGAGAAAAAACCCCCAGGACAGAAGGAGGTTTTCACTTGATAAAGGTGATAACATTGCGAGAACTCTTTTGTCAAGAAAAAAAACTGTCCTGAGATAGCTCTTTTTGCACTTATTTAGCCAGAAGGGGGCATATGCAGAGCGGAGGGTCCGGAAAAAAAGGAATTTTCAAATAAGTTGGGCAGGCTTTTTTGGGTTTCCTCCGGATCTTCCGCTCTGAATATGAAAGCAATAATTTGGGCAGGGTTAGCGGCGATTTTGATATTGGGGGCAGGAGTCAGCCCGGTTTTAGCAGCGGTGGGTTTTGGGGATGGGTATTATACAAATTTGTGCGGAACGGGAACCAGGGCAACCAAATATACGTGTGATCCCGGATGTGGGATAACGGGGGGAGTGTGTGAAAGTCAGAACAATGGGGCGGTTAAGTACATATGCTCCGGGAATTGGGAACAGTGTTTGGAGAATGAAAGCGGATGGAGTAATTTGGAAACGCTGGGTGATCCGGGGTGCGGGAAAACTGTCCAGCTGTCGTTGTTTGATAAAAAATGCCGGCGGGAAGACGGGAGTTGGGATGGTTCCTGTCGTCTATGGGGGTATATGGTGTGGTATTCAGGGGTATGCCGGGATTTGGTGACTCCGGCGCCGACGGCCATACCGGCAGTAATACCTACAGCGACAGGAAAAATAATTCCGACCCCGACTTCGATATCGAAATTCCGGTTTCCGACTCCGACAGTGAGAGTTACAAGTCAGCCAACGGCAGGGCCAACAGCCAGGCCGACGGTCGTGCCAACCAAAGCAGTAACGGTATGTAACAAGCGGTGTGCGGCAGATACCGATTGCGCTGCGGGATTTGCCTGTGAGGATAAAGTGTGTAGAAATCCCAGCTGTCCGACGGATAAATCATGTTTTTGCGGACAGGTGGCAGGTACGGATTCCGGCAAATTAGTGACTCCGGAGACGGGGTGGCCGGTGTGGTTGTGGGCAATTTTGGCGGCCGGGGCGGGGTACGGAGGATGGAGGATATCCAGGTGGGGCCGGGCGCTGTGGGAGATATGAGATGGGGGATGGTGTTTAAGAGCGGAGAGGAAACGGAAAATGAGATACAGATAGCCAGAAAAGTCGGATTAATCAGGCCGGTGGCAGCGATGGCGCAAGAAGGGGGTAAGTGGCTGGTGATTTTAGCGGTTTTGGCAGGTATTTATTTGTATTGGCCGATGCTGGCGGCTGAAAGCAAATATGCTTTTTGGCAAACTCCCTGGTCCAGAAAAATTGATCTGGCTCCAAAAATAGTGTCCAAAGGGGAGATTGAGGAGCAGGCGAAAAAACCCGGCTGGCTGGTGCCGGACCAAAGATTTTCCGTGTATATTCCCAAAATTAATGCGATTTCCCGGGTAATACCCAATGTCAATCCGTTTGACCGGACAGAGTATTTGCCGGGTTTGAAGAAGGGGGTGGCTCATGCCCGGGGATTGGGGGTCCCGGGGCAGATGGGGACGACTTATTTGTTTGCCCATTCGGTGGGTAGCCGGGCTGATTATGCCCGTTATAATGCGGTATTTTACTTACTGCATAAATTGGAAGCCGAAGACGGGGTGGAATTAGTTTATGAAGGAAATTGGTATAAATATCGGGTAACGGAAACGAAAATTTTGGGAGCCAAGGATGTGAGTTTCCTAAAACCCCAAACAGACCGGGAAATTCTGGTCCTGCAAACCTGCTACCCGCCGGGAACGACATGGAAAAGACTTATAGTGGTTGCAAAACCTGTAAATTAGGATTATAATGGCATTTTGTATATGGAACAAAAACAAGAACAAGAACAATCGGCCAAATTAAGCAGAAATGAGAAGATTGGGTATGGATTAGCTACTTTGGGTGTGATTATGGCTGTTGAATCTGGATTGATAGCTGGAGCAGTTAGAAGTATGTTTCCAGAATCGCCCTTACCTATTTGTTGCTTGAGTTCAACAATACCATTTTCGCTTTTAATGGTATACGCTGGGATTAATAGGGTTACTGAAGCGGTAAGAAATAGGGCGACTCATAAAGACTTATAGTGGTTGCAAAACCTGTAATATAGTGTTAAAATGACTTTATGGAAAATTCACCTATTAAAGAGAAAAAAGGGAGTTGTCTGTGGGCGATTCCTTTAGGAATTGGAGCAATAGGTTTAGTTTTTGTAGGAGATGTTGCAGTCACGAATGTTTTACAGCAATTATCATTAATAGGATTCGGTGATAATAAGTTTTGGGATGTATTTCATACTATTAGTTCTTCAACTAAGATGTGCGTGGGTTCATTAGTGTGTGATTTACCCGTAATTATTATGTTTGGAGCATTAGCTAAACATAGTTATAAAAAATTAACCAGCGGGAATTAAAGATAGTTGACAGCGGTGGGGGGGATGATATACTTGCGGTCAGTTCCCTCCGGAATTTAAAGTTTTCCTTCAGATATGTTTATGAACGATGAGCCAAACAGTGGGTCGGGTTTACCTTTGACGTCTTCAGGTGCCAGGTCAGTAATGAGACCGGGAGTAGTCAGGGTGATTGGCCGGGTGGACCGTTCGCAGGGAGCGGGTGGAGTCAGGACATTCATCAGACCCTCCTACGCCCCTTCGGCTGGGCCAAGGGCTATGGCGGGTAGTAGACCACCGGTGTCTTTTGATGGGGTGGTGGATGACCGGGTATTGCCGGATGCCGGACTACCGACAGAGTTTGTGGAAGGATTTTTGGATATTACTCCCGATGGTCATGGTTATTTACGGCCGAAAATGATTCCGTCTTCAAAAGACGTGTATATTTCCGTGTCTCAGGTGCGGCGGTTTGCCTTAAGACCCGGGGATTTGGTGGGGGGACAGGCCCGGGAGCCAAAAGACAATGAACGGTTTTGGGGTTTATTGAAAGTTGAAAAAATCAATGGGGTGACGCCGGAAGAAGCGGCCGGCAGGCCGGAATTTGACAAGATGACGGCAGTTTTTCCCGATGAGCAGTTGAGACTGGAGACCAAACCGGAGATTTTGTCGACGAGGATTATTGATTTGATTGCACCAATTGGTAAAGGCCAGAGGGGTTTAATTGTGGCTCAGCCCAAGGCGGGAAAGACCTGGCTTTTACGGGAGATTGCTGAGGCGTTAACGATTAATTATCCGGATATGCATCTCATGGCAGTTTTGATCGGAGAACGGCCGGAAGAAGTGACGGAAGTGACCAGAAACCTCAAGGGTGAGGTAGCGGCTTCCCATTTTGATGAACCGCCGCTGGAACAGGTACGGATTGCTGAATTGGCGCTGGAACGGGCCAAGAGGCTCGTTGAGATGAAAAAAGACGTGTTTATCCTTTTAGACTCAATCACCAGACTGGCCCGGGCATATAACATGATTTCCCCGGATTCGGGCAAGACCCTGTCGGGAGGTTTTTCGGCGGCGGCTATATATCCGGCTAAAAAAGCCTTCGGAGCAGCCCGGAAATTTGAAGAGGGTGGTAGTTTAACTATCTTGGGGACGTGCATTGTGGAGACGGGATCCCGGCAGGATGATCTGGTGTACGAAGAATTCAAGGGAACCGGCAATATGGAGCTGCATCTGGACCGGAGGCTGGCTGACCGGCGGATTTTCCCGGCGTTTGAGCTGATCCGGTCGGGGACGCGGGGGGAAGAGAAGTTGTTGGGAAAGCGGCTGGAGAAGATTATTCAACTGCGCAGGATGCTGGATATGCTGGATGGGGATGAACGGACGGAGCTGCTGATTTCCAAAATGAAAAAGACCAAGAATAATGATGAGTTTTTGGAGAATTTGACTAAGGGAGGGTAAGTTATAATTTGTTTTTGGTTTTTTTAGGATAAAAGTAATAATTATTGATATTGATTGGGGGTTCTTTGTTAATACTGGTTTTAGTATCAGTAACCGATTTCTGAGTGGATATAATGTTTAAAGCTTTTAACCAACTTTCGTGTTCATGTATCGAAATAATTATGGCTTTAGCCTTGCCTCGTAGAGTGATTGTGAAATGGCGATGTTTATTTTGAACCTCGTCGAGAATTTGGTAAAAATTGTCCCGGGCTTCGTGAGCCTGAAGAGTAGATGCAAGTTGAGCCATGAATGAATGGTACTATTAATGGTACTAGATGTCAATAAGATTGTGGTAGAATCGGCTGGTGGAAATAACTTTGGTTAAGCTGGGTGGGGGACTAATTGCCCCGAAAGATTGGGAACCGGAGACGGCAGATAGAAAGACGATAGTTAGATTAGTGAGGGAAATAAAAGAGAGTGATAAAAAAGTTTTAATAGTTTCAGGATCGGGAAATTTTGGTCATATGGCGGTGAAAAAATATGGGGTTACAACGGTTGAAGGGGTAATGA
>Ga0315287_10004562_pt1 | contig 13532 bp, 8 predicted proteins | sample YL17G11_0_MG_FD_205037 | JGI IMG/M metagenome (GOLD analysis project Ga0315287, IMG submission 205037) | Sediment microbial communities from Yellowstone Lake, YNP, Wyoming, USA - YL17G11_0 | ecosystem: Environmental > Aquatic > Freshwater > Lake > Sediment | place: USA: Wyoming | collected... | reverse complement strand
GACATGCTACCTGCTGCTGTACGGCGACCTGCCGACGCCGGACCAGAAGGCGACGTTCACCGGCCTCGTGACGCGGCACACGATGGTCAACGAGCAGATGCAGTTCTTCCTGCGCGGATTCCGGCGCGACGCGCACCCGATGGCCGTGATGACGGGCCTCGTCGGCGCGATGAGCGCGTTCTACCCCGACTCGATCAACCTGAACGACGCGAGCCAGCGCGACATCTCGGCGGTGCGCCTGATCGCCAAGATGCCGACTCTCGTCGCGATGGCCTACAAGTACACGGTCGGCCAGCCCTACATGTACCCGCGCAACGACCTCTCGTACGCCGGCAACTTCATGCGGATGATGTTCGCGACGCCTTGCGAGGACTACAAGCCCAACGATGTGCTCGTGCGCGCGATGGACCGCATCTTCATCCTGCACGCCGACCACGAGCAGAACGCGTCGACGTCGACGGTCCGCCTGTGCGCGTCCTCCGGCACCAACCCGTTCGCCGCCATCGCGGCGGGCGTCGCCTGCCTGTGGGGGCCCGCGCACGGCGGCGCCAACGAGGCGTGTCTCAACATGCTCTACGACATCCAGGCGCAGGGTGGCGCGGCCAAGATCGGCGAGTTCATCACCAAGGTGAAGGACAAGAACTCGCAGGTGAAGCTGATGGGCTTCGGGCACCGCGTGTACAAGAACTACGATCCGCGCGCGAAGCTGATGCGCGAGACGTGCCACGAGGTCCTCTCCGAGCTCGGCCTGCACGACGACCCGCTGTTCAAGCTCGCGATGTCCCTCGAGAAGATCGCGCTCGAGGACGACTACTTCGTTTCGCGCAAGCTGTACCCGAACGTCGACTACTACTCCGGCATCGTGCAGAAGGCCATCGGCATCCCCGTTCCGCTGTTCACGGCGATCTTCGCGCTCGCGCGGACGGTCGGCTGGATCGCGCAGCTGAACGAAATGGTGTCGGACCCCGAGTACAAGATCGGCCGGCCGCGCCAGCTCTACACAGGCGCCGCGCGCCGCACGGTGGTTCCGCTCGCGCAGCGGGTCTGATTCAGCGACGATCCAACGGGCGGCCGCGGGCCGCCCGGTTGTTTTCAGGGCAGCCGCCCCGCTGATCGAAATTGCTGTCCGGCGAACAGGTGATTCCATGGGTGTCATGAAGGAATTCGAGTCCTCGAGCACGCTCTTCGGCGCGAACGCGCCGTTCATCGAGGAGCTGTACGAGAAGTACCTCGCCGACCCGGCAAGCGTCGACGCTGAATGGCGCGTGTACTTCGACGAGCTGCGCGGCGGCGCCGCGGACGTCCCGCACGCGCCGGTCGTCGCATCGTTCGTCGAGCTCGCGAAGAGTCGCCGCGTCGCGGGCGCGATGGTCGACGCGGCGACGATGCACAAGCAGGTGCTCGTGCTGCGCCTCATCAGCAAGTACCGCACGCTCGGCATGTTCGCCGCCGACCTCGATCCGCTGAAGCAGCACGCGCCCGACTACGTCGAAGACCTCGACCTCCGGACCTACGGCTTCACCGACGCGGACCTCGACACCGAGTTCGACGTCGGCTCGTACAAGGGCGGCCCGGCGCGGATGCGCCTGCGCGACCTCGTCGTGTCGCTGCAGGAGACCTACACGCGCACGCTGGGCGCGGAGTACATGTACATCACGGACACCGCGACCAAGCGGTTCTTCCAGGATCGGCTGGAGCCCATCCGCTCGCGTCCCGCGTACACGCCGGAGCAGCGGCGCCACATCCTCGAGCGCCTCACGGCGGCGGAGACGCTCGAACGCTACCTGCACACGAAGTACGTCGGCCAGAAGCGCTTCTCCGGCGAAGGCGGCGACACGATGATCCCGATGCTCGACCTGCTCGTCGCCAAGGCCGGCGCCGCGGGCGTGGGCGAGATCGTGCTCGGCATGGCGCATCGCGGCCGCCTCAACGTGCTCGTGAACATCCTGGGCAAGATGCCCGCGAACCTGTTCTCGGAGTTCGAGGGCAAGGCTGCGCAGGAACTGCCGGCGGGCGACGTCAAGTACCACCAGGGCTTCTCGTCCGACGTATCCACGCCGGGCGGCCCGGTGCACCTCACGCTTGCGTTCAATCCGTCGCATCTCGAGATCGTCAACCCGGTCGTCGAGGGCTCGGTGCGGGCGCGGCAGCACCGGCGCGGCGACACGCGGGGCGACCAGGTGCTGCCGATCCTGATTCACGGCGACGCCGCGATCGCCGGGCAGGGGGTCAACCAGGAATGCCTGAACATGGCGCAGACCCGCGGCTACTACACGGGCGGCACCATCCACATCGTCGTCAACAATCAGATCGGCTTCACGACGTCCGATCCGCGCGACGCGCGCGGCACGACGTTCTGCACCGACATCGCGAAGATGGTCGACGCGCCGGTGCTGCACGTGAACGGCGACGACCCCGAGGTCGCGCTGCTCGCCGTCGAGATCGCGCTCGAGTACCGGCAGCGGTTCCACCGCGACGTGTTCATCGACCTGGTCTGCTTCCGCCGCCTGGGCCACAACGAGGCGGACGAGCCGATGGTCACCCAGCCCCTCATGTACAAGCGCGTCGCGCAGCACGGCGGCACGCGCAGGCTCTACGCGGACCGCCTGGTGGCGGCGGGCGTCGTGGCGCAGGCGGACGCCGACGCGATGGTCGGCACGTATCGCGCGGCGATGGACCGCGGCCAGCACACGAACAAGACGATCCTTTCGAACTACAAGCCGCCGTTCACGATCGACTGGTCGCCGTACATCGGCGGCCACTGGACCGACCGCGCCGACACGACGGTGCCGATGGCCACGCTGAAGGAACTGTGCGTCCGGCTCACGACGTATCCCGCCGGTTTCAAGGTGCACCCGCGCGTCGAGAAGGTGATCGCCGACCGGCGCGCGATGGGCGAGGGCGCGCAGCCGCTGGACTGGGGGATGGGCGAGCTGCTCGCGTACGCATCGCTGCTCTACGACGGCTACGGCGTGCGCCTGTCCGGCGAGGACATCGGCCGCGGCACGTTCTCGCACCGCCACGCGGTGCTGCACGACCAGAGCCGTGAGCGCTGGGACGAGGGCACGTACGTCCCGCTCCAGCACCTCAGGTCCGGGCAGCCGACGTGCGAGATCATCGACTCCGTGCTGACCGAGCAGGCGGTCGTCGGGTTCGAATACGGCTATTCGACGTCCGATCCCGCGCGGCTCGTCGTGTGGGAGGCGCAGTTCGGCGACTTCGTCAACGGCGCGCAGGTCGTGATCGACCAGTTCATCAGCGCGGGCGAAGTGAAGTGGGGCCGCATCTGCGGCCTCGTGATGCTGCTGCCCCACGGCTACGAGGGCCAGGGCCCGGAGCATTCGTCCGCGCGCCCGGAGCGCTTCCTGCAGCTCTGCGCGCAGCACAACATGCAGGTGTGCGTGCCGTCGACGCCCGCGCAGGTGTTCCACATGCTGCGCCGGCAGATGATGCGCAACTACCGGAAGCCGCTGATCGTGATGACCCCGAAGAGCCTGCTGAGGCACAAGGAGGCCGTGTCGCCGCTCGAGGACCTCGCGAAGGGCGGCTTCTTCCCGGTGATCGGCGAGACGGAGAAGCTCGCGGCCAAGGGCGTGACGCGCGTGCTCGCGTGCTCGGGCAAGGTCTACTACGAGCTGCTCGCGTACCGGCGCGAGCACAAGATCGCCAACATCGCGATCGTGCGGCTCGAACAGCAGTATCCGTTCCCGCACGAGGAATTCGCGCAGGAAGTGGCGAAGTTTCCGAACGCGAAGGAGGTCGTCTGGGTGCAGGAGGAACCGCAGAACCAGGGCGCGTGGTACCGGCTGCGCGCGTACCTGCGCGGCGACATCGTGCCGCACCAGGTGCTGGCGTACGCGGGACGCGCAATCTCGGCGTCGCCCGCCGTCGGCTACGCGGCGAAGCACAACGCCGAGCAGAAACAGCTCGTCGAGGACGCGTTCGCGGAGCGGCTCCAGTCCGGCGAGATGGTCGTCGCCCATTGATTCGAAGGTGTAGAACATGCGTATCGAAGTGAAAGTCCCGCAACTGCCGGAATCCGTCGCCGAGGCGACGCTCGTCAGCTGGCACAAGAAGCCCGGCGACGCCGTTGCGCGGGACGAGAACCTGATCGACGTCGAGACCGACAAGGTCGTGCTCGAGCTGCCCGCCCCCAACGCCGGCGTGCTCGTCGAGCTCGTGAAGCCCGACGGCGCGACCGTCACGTCGAACGAGGTGATCGCGATCATCGACACGGAAGGCGCGGAGGCCGCGGCTGCGCCCGCGGCATCTGCCGGAGCCGAGCCCAGGGCGCCTGCGGCGTCCGCGGCGGCCGCGCCGGCCTCCGCCGGCGTCACGGCGCTTCCCGCCGCGCGCAAGATGATGGCGGACACCGGCGTCGATCCCGCGGGCGTCGCGGGCACGGGCCGGGGCGGGCGCGTGACCAAGGGCGACGTGATCGCCGCCGTCGACGCGAAGGCCGCGCCGGCCGCGGCACCGGCGGCCAAGGCGCCTCCGGCACCGGCAGTTCCGCTGCCGGCGGCGCTCGGCGCACGGCCGGAGCAGCGCGTGCCGATGTCGCGGCTGCGGCAGCGCGTCGCCGAGCGCCTCGTGCAGTCGCAGGCGACGGCCGCGATCCTGACGACCTTCAACGAAGTGAACATGCAGCCGGTCATCGACCTGCGCAACAGGTACAAGGACCGATTCGAGAAGGAGCACGGCGTGAAGCTCGGGTTCATGAGCTTCTTCGTCAAGGCGGCCGTGCACGCGTTGAGGAAATACCCTCTCGTCAACGCGTCGATCGACGGCAACGACATCGTCTACCACGGCTACTACGACATCGGCATCGCCGTGGGCAGCCCGCGCGGCCTCGTCGTGCCGATCTTGCGCGACGCCGACCAGATGTCGATCGCCGACATCGAGCGCCAGATCGCCGAGTACGGCAAGCGGGCGCAGGACGGCAAGCTGACGGTCGAGGAGCTGACCGGCGGCACGTACACGATCAGCAACGGCGGCGTCTTCGGCTCCATGCTGTCGACGCCGATCATCAACCCGCCGCAGTCGGCGATCCTGGGCGTGCACGCGACGAAGGACCGCGCCGTCGTCGAGAACGGGCAGGTCGTCGTGCGGCCGATGAACTACCTCGCGCAGTCGTACGACCATCGGATCATCGACGGGCGCGAAGCGGTGCTGTCGCTGGTCGCGATCAAGGAAGCGCTGGAGGATCCGGCGCGGCTGCTGCTGGACCTGTAGCGAGTCGCGATGATGCGCATTGATCGCCCGCGCCGGCAACGGCGTGCGCAACGACGCGTGGGCACGTTGACCGGCGCCCAGTGGCGCCGCGTCCAACGTGGTCGCGCGTCGGACCTCTGCCGCGCGCAGGGCGCGGTTGGCACGAAAGAAGGGTAATCTCGCATGGCTGAACAGTTCGACGTAGTGGTAATCGGCGGCGGTCCCGGCGGCTACATCGCCGCCATCCGCGCGGCGCAACTGGGTTTCACGACCGCCTGCATCGACGACTGGTCGCGCAAGGACGGCAAGCCCGCGCCCGGCGGCACCTGCACGAACGTCGGCTGCATCCCGTCGAAGGCGCTCCTGCAGTCCTCCGAGAACTTCGAGCACGCGGGCCACGGCTTCGCCGAGCACGGCATCGGCGTCGCGGGACTGACGATCGACGTCGCGAAGATGCTCGCCCGCAAGGACCGTGTCGTCGCGCAGAACAACGACGGCATCCTGTACCTGTTCAAGAAGAACAAGGTCGCGTTCTTCCACGGGGTCGGGTCGTTCGGCGGCAAGGACGGCGACCGCTGGCGCATCGACGTCGCGGGCGCCAAGCCCGCGGCGCTCGCGGCGACGCACGTGATCGTCGCGACCGGATCGAAGCCGCGCGCGCTTCCGGGGGTGGCGATCGACAACGTGCGCGTACTCGACAACGAGGGCGCGCTCGCCATTTCCGCGGTGCCGAAGCGCCTCGGCGTCGTCGGCGCCGGCGTCATCGGCCTCGAAATGGGCAGCGTGTGGCGCCGGCTCGGCGCGGACGTGACCGTGCTGGAAGCGCTTCCCGCGTTCCTGGGCGTCGTCGACACGACGGTCGCCAAGGAAGCGCTCAAGCTGTTCACAAAGCAGGGCCTTGCCATCCATACCGGCGTGCAGATCACGGCGGTCGACGTCGGCAAGGACGACGTGAAGGTCGCGTACACCGACGCGGCGGGCAAGGCGGTCGAGGCGACGTTCGACCGCCTGATCGTGTCGATCGGCCGCCTGCCGTTCACGGGCAGCCTGAAGCCGGAGGCGGTCGGGCTTGCGCTGGACGAGCGCGGTTTCGTCGTCGTCGACGCCGACTGCCGGACCAACCTGGCGAAGGTCTGGGCCATCGGCGACGTCGTCCGCGGCCCGATGCTCGCGCACAAGGCCGAGGAAGAAGGCGTGGCGGTGGCCGAGCGCATCGCGGGCCAGCACGGCCACGTCGACTTCAACACGGTGCCGTGGGTCATCTACACGGCGCCGGAGATCGCGTGGGTGGGCAAGACCGAACAGCAGCTGAAGGCGGAGGGTGCCGACTACCGCGCCGGCAGCTTCCCGTTCACCGCGAACGGCCGGGCACGGGCGATGGGCGACACCCGCGGCTTCGTGAAGATCCTGGCCGACCGCAAGACCGACCGCATCCTGGGGATGCACGTGATCGGGCCGATGGCCTCGGAATTGATTTCCGAAGGCGTGGTTGCGATGGAGTTCGGCGCGTCGAGCGAGGACCTGGCGCGGATCTGCCACGCGCACCCGTCGCTGTCCGAGGCGACGAAGGAAGCCGCGCTTGCGGTGGACGGCAGGACGCTGAACCTCTAGCATTGGCGAACAGCGGCCGCGCGGGACGACGGCGAGGCGGCCGCACAACGACATCCGAGGAGGAAGCGGGGAGTGGCAGGGGCTAACGTCGCGATTGCGGCCATCGGGCGGACGGCGGGCTGCGCCGCCGCGCGTAAGGTATGACCGACGCAGGGCCGCCCCAAGGCGGTCATTGCGCCCCCTCGGGGGGCAGCGCAGCCGCAACGGCGGCAAGCGTGGGGGTCCAAGAATGACCGGGGCAATGACCCCGGGCCAGACCCCGGGCCAGACCGCGCGCCGGGATGGCGCGCTTCTCGCTTACCTCGAACCCGAACTTGCGCGCCGCGGCGCCGTGCTCGACGGCGCGCAGGCGGCAGCGCTCGGGCACCTGCAGCGCCTGTCCGACGAGCTGGCCGCCTTCCGTTCCGCCCGCCGCTCCACGCTGAAGCGCCTGCTGGCGCCGCCCGCCGTCCCGCGCGGGCTGTACCTGTGGGGCGGGGTCGGCCGCGGCAAGAGCTTCCTGATGGACAGCTTCTTCGCGGTCGTCCCGATCAAGCGGAAGACGCGCGTGCATTTCCACGCCTTCATGCGGGACGTGCACGAGGAACTGAAGACGCTGAAGCACGAGGTCGACCCGCTCGCGACGGTGGCCGCGCGCATCGCCGGCCGGTACCGTCTCGTCTGCTTCGACGAATTCCACGTGTCGGACATCGCGGACGCGATGATCCTGGGCCGGCTGCTGACCGCGCTGTTCGCCGCCGGCGTCGTGTTCGTGCTGACGTCGAACTATCCGCCCGAGGGGCTCTATCCGAACGGGCTGCAGCGGCAGAACTTCGTGCCGACGATCCGGCTGCTGCGCGACTGGCTCGACGTGCTCGAGGTGGACGGGGGCACCGACTACCGCCTGCGCGCGCTCGAGCACATGCGGACGTTCCATGTGCCCGCAGGCCCGCAGGCCGATGCCGCGATGGAGCGCGCGTTCGAGGCGATGCGCACCGGCCCGGACGAGCCCGCGCGCCTGGCCATCGAGGGCCGCACGATCATGGCGCGGCGCCGCGCGGGCTGCGCCGTCTGGTTCGACTTCGCGGCATTGTGCGACGGGCCGCGCTCGCAACGCGACTACCTCGAGCTCGCGCAGCGCTTCGCCGTCGTGTTCCTGTCCGGCATCCCGGCGATGAGCTCCGCGCAGGGCGATCTCGCGCGCCGCTTCACGTGGCTGATCGACATCCTGTACGACCACCGCGTGAAGCTCGTCGCGTCCGCCGCCGCGCCGGCCGCGGACCTCTACGTCGCCGGCCCGAACGCGCAGGAATACCCGCGCACGGTCAGCCGGCTGACCGAGATGCGCACCCACGACTACATGGCGCTGCCGCACGCATTCGGCGGCGCGGAGCGTCCGGTTGCACTGCCCGCCTGAACACCCATCGCGCCAATCCACATCACGCCAACCGCAAGGAGGATCGCATGCCGAAATTCAAGGCCTATCGCACGTTCGAGGAGAACGGCGTCGTGTCGAGCCGGTTCGTCCACATGACGGTCGACGAGCTCGATCACGGCGACGTGATCATCAAGACCAAGTACTCGACGATCAACTACAAGGACGCGCTGTCGTACAACGGCACCGGCAAGATCATGCGCAAGTATCCGACCAACGCCGGCATCGACATGGCCGGCACGGTCGAGGCCTCCGGCGATCCGCGCTTCAAGGCGGGCGACAAGGTGATCGTCACCGGGTACGACATGGGGGTCGCGCACGACGGCGGCTACGCGGAGCGCGTGCGGGTGCCGGCCGACTGGGTCGTGCGGCGGCCGGAGAGCATGACGGCGTTCGACGCGATGACGCTCGGCACCGCAGGCTTCACGGCGGCGCTGGCGATCATGCACATGCAGCACATGGGTCTCGTACCGGAGGCCGGGCCGGTCGCGGTGACGGGGGCAACCGGCGGGGTCGGTTCGGTCGCGGTCGAGATCCTGTCCAAGCTCGGCCACCACGTCGTCGCGATCACCGGCAAGGGCGAGGAGGCCGACTACCTCAAGGGCATCGGCGCGAAGGAAGTCGTGCTGCGGCAGTCGCTCGACCTGACGAAGATCCGCCCGCTGGACCGCGCGACGTTCGCCGGCGCGATCGACAACCTCGGCGGCGACATCCTCGCCTGGCTGCTGTCGACACAGAAGGTGGGGGGCACGGTCGCGGCCGTCGGGCTCGCCGCCGGCTACAAACTCGACACGACGGTGATGCCGTTCATCCTCCGCGGCGTGCACCTGCTCGGCGCCGACAGCGTCAACTGCCCGATGTCGACGCGCCAGAAGATCTGGAACAAGCTTGCCTTCGACTGGCGTCCCGACCGCGTGCACGACTCGGTCCGCACGATCGACTTCGCCGAGCTGCCGACGCACTTCGACGCGTACATCAAGGGGCTGGTGCGCGGACGCACCGTGGTGCGCATCGCGCCCGACACGCACGGCGGCTAGCGCCGCTGCGGAATGCACGACGGCACAAAGAGACGCCGAGGCGCCGAGGGGTCGCTCGTCGTGCTCGGCGCCTCGGCGCCTCTTGTGAGGCCTTGGCGGGCGGGCGTGCAGGCGGCTTGACCACGCGCAAGGTTCGCGTAAGCGGTCGGCCCTAGCATGGCGGCCATACCAGAGCCGCCGTGCGGCCGCGCATGGACGGCTCGATCGCGCCCTGCGAATTCCAGAGGAGGAACCTGCCATGCCCAGCTATCGTGATTACCATCGCCGTTCGCTGGCGGACCGCGACGCGTTCTGGCGCGAGAAGGCGGCGCTGATCGACTGGCAGACGCCGTTCACGTCGGTGCTCGACTATTCGCGGCCGCCGTTCGCGAAGTGGTTCGTCGGCGGACGCACGAACCTGTGCCACAACGCGGTCGACCGGCACCTGGCGGCGCGCGCCGACCAGGCCGCGCTGGTCTACCTGTCGACCGAGACCGGGCAGGAGTCGCGGTACACGTACCGCGAGCTGCACGCCGAGGTGAACCGCTTCGCCGCCGTGCTGAAGAGCCTCTCCGTCGGGCACGGCGACCGCGTGCTCGTCTACATGCCGATGATCCCGGAGGCCGTGTTCGCGATGCTCGCGTGCGCGCGCATCGGCGCGATCCACTCGGTCGTGTTCGGCGGCTTCGCCGCGGCGAGCCTCGCTACGCGCATCGACGACGCGAAGCCCAAGGTGATGGTGACGTCGGACGCCGGCATGCGCGGCGGCAAGGCGGTGCCCTACAAGCACCTGGTGGACGAGGCGTGCCGCCTCGCACAGCACCCGCCGCACAAGGTCGTGATCTGCAATCGCGGGCTCGATCCCGCGATGACGAAGGTCGCCGGGCGCGACCTCGACTACGCCGAGCTCCGCGCCCAGCACATGAACGCGCAAGTGCCCGTCGAGTGGCTCGAGTCGAGCGAGCCGTCGTACATCCTCTACACGTCGGGCACGACCGGCAAGCCGAAGGGCGTGCAGCGCGACACCGGCGGCTACGCGGTCGCGCTCGCAACGTCGATGCGCGACATCTTCTGCGTCGCGCCGGGCGAGACGATGTTCACGACGAGCGACATCGGCTGGGTCGTCGGCCACTCGTACATCATCTACGGGCCGCTCATCAACGGCTCGACGACGATCATGTACGAGGGCCTGCCGATTCGCCCCGACCCGGCGATCTGGTGGAAGATCGTCGCCGACCACAACGTCAAGACGATGTTCAGTTCGCCCACCGCGATCCGCGTGCTGAAGAAGCAGGATCCGGCGTTCATGAGGAAGTACGATCACTCCACGCTCAAGTACCTGTTCCTTGCCGGCGAGCCGCTGGACGAGCCGACGGCGCGCTGGGTGTCCGATTCGCTCGGCGGAGTCGCGATCATCGACAACTACTGGCAGACCGAGTCGGGCTGGCCGATCCTGTCCGCCCACCTTGGCGTCGAGGAAACGCCGCGCAAGTTCGGCAGCCCTTCGTTCGCCGCGGCCGGCTACGACGTGCGTCTGCTCCACGAGACGACGGGCGAAGAGGTCGCCGCCGGCGAGAAGGGCGTGCTGACGATCGTGCCGCCGCTGCCGCCCGGATGCATGACGACGGTCTGGGGCGACGACGAGCGGTTCGTCAAGACGTATTTCGGCACGTTCCGCGACCGGCCCGTCTACTCTACGTTCGACTGGGCGACGTGCGACGCCGACGGCTATTACTTCGTGCTCGGCCGCACCGACGACGTCATCAACGTCGCCGGCCATCGGCTCGGGACGCGCGAGATCGAGGAGGCCGTGCAGGCGCATGCCGGGATCGCCGAGGTCGCCGTCGTCGGCGTGGCCGATTCCCTCAAGGGGCAGATCCCCGTCGCGTTTGCCGTCGTGAAGGATCCGGCGCGGGTCGCCACACCCGAGGGCATCGCGGCGATGCGCAAGGAGGTGATGGACACCGTGGACCGCGAACTGGGCGCCATCGGCCGGCCGGGCGCCGTCCACTTCGTCGCGATGCTGCCGAAGACGCGTTCGGGCAAGCTGCTGCGCCGGTCCATCCAGGCGCTGGCCGAAGGCCGCGACCCCGGCGACCTGACCACGATCGAGGATCCGGGCGCGCTGGAGCAGATTCGCGCCGCATTGGCCATTCGCCCCTGAGCCGCGCGAAACGGGGGTCGTGCTCGCATTCGTCGTAGCGGAAAGAATGCGAGTCTGACCCTCGTTCAAGGGGGCGGGGAAGTCCGGGCCGTTCCTGCTTTCGCGGATGGGCGATAATGCGGGGTTGCCCGCTTACCCGCCCTTGATGCCCACCGCCACCGCTGTTTCCGCCCCGCCTGCCGTCGGCCACGTCCCGCTGACGTTGGTCACGCGCGGCGCCACGGTCGAATGCGTGCACATGGGCTCCGTCGCCGTCGTCGACGTCGACGGTCGCATCCTGTACGCGGCCGGCGATCCCGAGTCCCTCACGTTCACGCGCAGCGCGCTCAAACCGCTGCAGGCGCTGCCGTTCGCCGCAGCCGGCGGCATCGGGCGCTTCGGGTACGCGCCGCCCCAGGTCGCGCTGCTGTGCGCGAGCCACGCGGGCGAGGCGCGGCACGTCGACGCGGTCGCGGACATGCTCGCCAGGGCCGGCAACACGGCGGCCGACCTCCAGTGCGGCACGCATGCCCCGGCCTGCTTCCAGGCGCGAGGGGACGTCCCGCCGCCGCCTCCCTATTCGCCGCTGGCGCACAACTGCTCGGGCAAGCACAGCGGCATGCTCGCGCATTGCACGGCGTGCGGGTACACCAAGCACGACTACCTTGCGTTCGATCATCCGCTGCAGCAGGCGATTCGCGCGGCCGTCGCGCATGCGACGGGTGTGCGGGCGGAGTCCCTCGTCGCAGGCGTCGATGGCTGCTCGGCGCCGAACTACGCGGTTCCGCTGGGCAACCTCGCGTATGCATTCGCGCGGCTGGCCGAGGGGGCCGACGATCCGACCTATGGGAAGGCGCCCCGCACGCTGGCTTCCGCGATGACCGCCCATCCGGAGATGGTCTCGGGCGAGAACGGCAGCGACCTGGCGCTCATGCGTGCCGGTCGCGGCGACTGGGTGACCAAGATCGGCGCGGAGGGCGTGCAGGCGATCGGCGTCCGCAGCCGCGGCTGGGGCATTGCGGTGAAGGTGGCCGACGGCAACGCCCGCGGCCTGCACCCGGCGACGGTCGCAGTGCTCGACCAGCTGGGCCTCCTCGACCCGGACGCGCGGGCCGCGCTTGCCCCGTGGGGTCGACCGCAGCTGCGGAACTACCGCGGCACCGTCACCGGCGAGGCGGGGCCCACCGTTGTCTTGGACAAAATAAGCCGAATGCTGAACAGCCGCCGGGCGGCGTCGGCGGAATGAACTAAAGCCCCGTGAAACAGTCTTTTACGTCAAGCGTGCGCTGCGGCGTCGACCCTTGGTTCCGGCCGGGTTCGGGCGCGGTACTGCCGGCTGCCGCACCTGCCGTTCGGCGGGATAACAACGAATGAACCAGGGAAGTCCCGCGGATGGGTGATCGCGAAGTCGATCAGCAGCTCGTGGAGCGGGCACAGCGCGGCGACAAACGCGCCTTCGAGCTGCTGGTCATGAAGTACCAGCGCAAGCTGGCTCGGCTGTTGTCGCGGTTCGTGCGCGACCCGGCGGAAGTCGAGGACGTGTCGCAGGAGGCATTCATCAAGGCCTACCGCGCGCTTCCGAGCTTCCGCGGCGACAGTGCGTTCTACACGTGGTTGTATCGCATCGCGATCAACACGGCGAAGAACTACCTGGTCGCGATGGGCCGGCGCGCGCCGACGACGACGTCCTTCGACAACGAGGAGGCCGAGGGTTTCGAGGAAGCGGAGCAGTTGCGGGACAGCGCGACACCGGAGGACGAGCTCATCGGCAAGCAGATTGCCGCCACGGTGAACCGCGCGATGGATGCGTTGCCCGAGGACTTGCGCACGGCGATCACGCTGCGCGAGATCGAGGGTCTGAGTTACGAGGAAATTGCCGCAGTGATGAATTGCCCGATCGGTACCGTGCGCTCGCGAATCTTCCGCGCCCGGGAAGCGATCGCCGCCGAGCTGCGGCCGCAGCTCGGCACCGACGAGAACCGGAGATGGTGATGAACGAGAACATTTCGCGCCTGATGGACGGCGAGCTCGAGGACGACGAATTCGAGCGCTGCATCGGGTCCCTCAAGTCCGACGACGCGATGCAGACGTGGGTGTGCTACCACGTGATCGGCGACCACCTGCGGGGCGCCCGGCG
>Ga0315287_10004561_pt1 | contig 13532 bp, 9 predicted proteins | sample YL17G11_0_MG_FD_205037 | JGI IMG/M metagenome (GOLD analysis project Ga0315287, IMG submission 205037) | Sediment microbial communities from Yellowstone Lake, YNP, Wyoming, USA - YL17G11_0 | ecosystem: Environmental > Aquatic > Freshwater > Lake > Sediment | place: USA: Wyoming | collected... | reverse complement strand
TTCTTGAGGGTCTTCTGAGCTTCCGCGGCATCGTCCCAGAAATCGGACCCGCCCGAAAGCTCTTCGAGTTTGGCTATATTCTGCCTGACTCTGGGGACGTCAAAGATGACCTCCCAGCTCTTCGAGGTTTGCCTTCAATGTTTCCAGTCTGTCTGTAACGTCTTTTTGCATATTGACTCCGTGTTTGTAAGTCATGGTCGGGCACATGGATGTGCCCGACCATCAGGGAGGGAGTGGATTGCCGGTGTATCGGGACTTCAGTCCCGATACATGTGCCTGGTTTCGGGACTGAAGTCCCGAAACACCTCTCGACTACCGCCTTGTCCCCTCCAGGTAAGGATACCTGGAGGGATAGTGCGGGTTGCAGCCTTCTGCCCTCCGCCTTCCGCCTTCCGCCTTCTGCTTTCAGCCCTCTCCCTACGCCACCTTCCCCAAACAGCACTTCTTGAACTTCTTGCCGCTGCCGCAGGGGCAGGGGTCGTTGCGGCCGACCTTGTGGGACGACCTGGCCGGCGGGAGGCCGCGAGGGGCGAGGGCGGGATTGCCGTCACTCATTGGCTGCGGACCCTCGGCGGACATCTCCACCAGGTTATCATAGGTCATGGCGCGCCTGGGCGGCGGGGGCGTCGTCTGCACCCGATACATGATTCGCACCATATCGTCCTGGATGCCCGTGAGCATCTGCTGGAACAGTTCGTATGCTTCCCTTTTGTATTCGACGATGGGATCGCGCTGGGCATAACCGCGCAGTCCGATGCCTTCGCGCAGGTAGTCCATTGCGTCCAGGTGATCGATCCATTTGCGGTTGATCAGATCGAGGGCCACGTGCCGCTCGATGTCGCGCATGAGTTCGACGCCTATCTCCTGCTCTTTCATCTCGTAGCTCTTGTCCACGATCTCTTCGAGCATGGTCTGCAGTTCATCGCGCCCCTTGCCCCGCAGATCGGCGGGTTTGGTGAAGAACTCCAGCGGCATGATCTCGTTCATATAATGGAACAGCCCGTCGTAGTCCCAGTCGGAGGGCTGCATACCCTCGTGGCAGTGCATATCTATCGCCGACTCCACGCAGTCGTAAAGGTTCCCGACGACGGTGTTTCTGAGGTCCACGCCCTGCAGTATCTGCCTGCGCTGGCCGTAGATGGTCTCGCGCTGGACGTTCATGACGTCGTCGTATTCGAGGACGTGTTTGCGCGCTTCGAAGTGGTGCATTTCGACCTTTTTCTGCGCGCGCTCGATGGCCTTGGAGACCAGCTTGGCGTCGATCGCCTGGTCATCGCGCCAGCCCTGGAACATCCACGAGCCGGATTTATCGCCGAATAGCCTCATGAGTTCGTCCTCGAACGACACGAAGAACCGCGATAATCCGGGGTCGCCCTGGCGGCCGGAACGTCCTCTGAGCTGGTTATCGATGCGCCGGCTTTCGTGGCGCTCGGTGCCCAGTATGTGCAGACCGCCGCGCTTGACTATGTCCAACTGCCGTGGGGCCGCAGCCTGCTCCTTGTCCGGGTGCTGCTTCCTCCAGGACTCATAGTCCCAGGTCAGGTCCACGGGGTCGAGAGGCGGCAGGTCCTCGATATTGACCTCTTCTTCGTCTTTCTCGTCATCGAGGTTGGCGCCGCCCAGGATGATGTCCACACCACGACCGGCCATGTTCGTCGCGATTGTCACCGCGCCTCTTCGACCGGCCTGGGAGATGATCTGGGCTTCCATCTCGTGATATTTGGCGTTCAAGACGTTGTGGACGATGCCTTCTTTCAAAGCCTCCGCGAGCTTGGGCGTCTGCCTGGGGTTCAGGCCGAGATGCGCCGCGAACGCGTCCACATTGGCCTCGCTGAGCATGTTCGGGTCGAACCCAAGGCGCTTCGCCAGCCTGCTCAGTTTGCTCATGTCGAGTTGATCGAACGGCGCGCTCAACAGCGCGTGGTATTCGTTGGCTTCATCCTTTGGGATATCCTTGGCTTCATCCAGAGCGTTGCGCAAGAGGACTGTCGCCGCCAGAAGCTGCAGACGCTCGCTGATGAGCCTCTCGCTGACTCTTTCGGAAACCTCGATCGATCTGGTGCCGACGAGGGTGGGAGCTTCCCGCGCGCAGCACCGCAGGATCTCCATCGTCAGGCCCCTGAACTTGGATTCCACGTTCTTGAACACGATGTCCGGGTTGTCCTTGCGGACCACGGGCCTGTTCGGGGGTATTTCCACGACATCCAGAGCGTAAATCTTGCGAAACTCGTCTTCCTCGGTCTTGGCCGTACCGGTCATGCCCGCCAGCTTCTTGTAGAGCCTGAAGTAGTTCTGATACGTGATGGTCGCCAGGGTCTGGTTCTCTTCCTGGATTTCGACGCCCTCTTTGGATTCGACTGCCTGATGGAGGCCGTCCGACCATCTTCGGCCGAACATCAGCCGCCCGGTGAACTCATCGACTATAATCACCTGGCCGTCCTTGACGACGTAATCGACGTCCTTCTTGAACACGGCGTGGGCCTTGAGGGCGGCGTTCACATACTGGTTCATCTCCAGGTTCGCCGTGTCGCTGAGGTTCCCGCAGCCGGTGATTTCCTCGACCTTGCGCGTGCCCTCTTCGGTGAGCATGGCGGTCTTGGCCTTCTCATCGATCGTGAAGTCGCGCTCTTTCACGAGCCTGCGCACCACGCGGTCCATTTTGTAATACATGTCGCTGGAGCGGTTGCCGGGGCCGGAGATGATGAGCGGGGTCCTGGCCTCGTCGACAAGGATGCTGTCCACCTCGTCGACTATCGCGTAATTGATCTCCCGCTGGACCATGTCCTCGAACCGATAGGCCATGTTGTCGCGCAGGTAGTCGAAGCCGAACTCATGGTTGGTGCCGTAGGTGATATCGCAGGCGTAGGCTTCCTGTCGGGTGACGAGGCGCAGCTTGTCCCATTCGTGCGGTTCGCGCGCCACGAAGTCCGGGTCATAGACATAAGAGTTGCCGTGGTCCCCGCTCTCGGCGCTCTGGCCGTGGATCGACCCGACCGTGAGGCCCAGCAGGTGGTAGATCGGCCCGTTCCATACGGCGTCGCGTTTGGAAAGGAAGTCGTTGACGGTAACCAGGTGCGCGCCCTTGCCGGAAAGCGCGTTCAAATACAACGGCAGGGTGGCGACGAGCGTTTTGCCTTCACCGGTCTTCATCTCGGCGATGCGGCCCTGGTGGAGTACCATTCCGCCGATCATCTGCACGTCGAAGTGACGCATGCCCAGCGTGCGGATGCCGGCCTCGCGAACGACCGCGAAAGCCTCGACCAGCAGATCGTCGAGTTGGGCGCCGTCGGCGATACGCTGCTTGAACTCATCCGTTTTGGCCCTGAGCTGCTCATCGGTCAGCGCGTGCATCCCAGGCTCGAGCGCGTTGATCTTTTCCACAATCCTGCGGAATGCCTTGATCTCGCGTTCATTGGAGCTGAGTAGTTTGAGAATGTTCATAGTCGGTTCTCACTGCAAGCGAAGAAAAAGGGAAACGACGGGACCCTCCCGCAGCTTCCCCGTCATCTCGAAAAATGCTTCCAATTATGTTTGTACGATATCACAAAGGGACTTCGGTGTCAAACAAGCGAGCGGGGTAAGGAAGGCGGAAGGCAGAGAGCAGAAGGCGGAGAGCCAGGAAGGGACAGGCCGATGGCGTGATGGTTTTCGCATCTGTCATTCCGAGCGGAGCTAAACGAAGCCTCCAACTATGTCATTCCGAGCGAAGTCGAGGAATCTGCCTTTTCCCTTCCCTTTTCGTGCTTTCGTGATGATTGATCTGCTGCGGGAACTCTTGATTGTGCAAATTCGGCGGGCAAGTTGTCATAGCCGTTCCCGCAGCATAAGCTTGCGACCTCTGACCTCTGACTTCCCCCTACAGTATCGCGTAAGTCACGTTGATCGTGGCGCTGACTTCGACGTCCCCGGGGAGGATCGGCGTGGGGGCGGCCTGGGCGGCGCGGGCGAACATCGGCCCTTCCATTGGCCTGGGAACGAAGTTCACGGATTCCGACGCGTAAGTCACCTTGCCGAGCTTGACACCGAGGTTATCGGCTATGATCTGGGCCTTGGCTTTGGCCTTGCCGATCGCTTCGACGAGCGCGCGGGACCTGATCGGGGACGGCTCCTCTATGGTGAAAGCCACGTCCTGCACGTTGTTCGCTCCCGCTTTAACCCCGACATCTATGAGCTGCCCGACCTTGGTCAGGTCGCGCTCCTTCACGTTGACCACGTTGGAGACCTGATAACCCGTGATCACGGGCCCGCCGGGCTTCGAGTAGTCCATCATCGGAGTGACCTGGTAGCGGATGGTTTCGATGTCTTTCTTGGGAATCCCGAACTCGGTTATGGCCTTGATGAGCGAGGTGGTCGTATTGGCGTTGGCCCGCGCGGCGGCGTTCGGGTCTCTGTCCTGGGTGGTTACCCCAAAGGCGACCACGGCCAGATCGGGTTTGGCGTTTATGGTGGCCGTTTCGCTGACGGCGATACCGGTGGGTTGAGTCTGAGCGCATGCGAAAGGAGCGGACACGGCGGCGACAAGTAGGACAGCGAATAGGCCTCTGGTTATGGCGTGCATAGTAATACCTCCTTAATACCTCCTGAAAAACGGTTGAGTGCGTCACGAGGTACGTTCCCAATAACTGGGCTTTCTACACTACAGCTTCCTTCCCCTCCAGGTAAGGATACCTGGAGGGATAACATGGAACGTCGCGCACATGGATGTGCACGACGATCAAGATCAAGTAATGTCGGAGAGTGACTTCCGGACTTCTGGACCGCCGGACATTCGCGCGGGCTAGTCCGATGCAGCGGCTCGGCCTTCGAATGTGATCGTATAAGTCGCCCTTTTGTCGCTCCAGTTCGTCCTGGCCACCTTGCGGGTCAGACCGGACTGTTCACTCCTGAGGTAGACGTTGACCACAGCTCGCTCGCCCACCCTGTACTCTATCAGCTTGGCCGCCATCTTGGAAATGTATTCGATATCATCCGAACAGGTGTTGCCGGGCATCACCATCCGAAAATTGCCCGGCCCGACGTATCTTGCCTCCAGAACGGATGAGGAATAGCGCTTGTTTGCAAGGAAGTAATTGGTGAACGACTGGTGCTTGTCGTCCGTATAGCTTCCTACCGACGGCGGCAGGTGCTTGGCCTTGTGGCTGTCGTTATTGCCGCCCGACTTGCCGTTCGTGACCATCCAGAATGTGAATACAACTATCACGCCCATGACCACGAGCCACAGCCTGTTGTCTTCACTAAGCCTCTGTCTCAGACTCAAAGGAGCGCCATTGGCCTCGGCAATGTCCAATGCCCAGCCTTCCACTCTCCTGCGTCTTCGGAATCGTATCATAGCGAGCCAGACTCCTTGTCGGTGGTTCAAGCACATACATTATACCAAAACTAATACGGGGGCTAAACGGTTGAAGTTTCCCTGTTGAGTATATTCGGCGATTTGTCGGAGTTTTCTGAGGGCTGAGTAGAGCAGATATCTTGCCACGCGACGGGAATGGGGTATCCTTACGTAGAAGGGATACCGACGAGCTTTGTGCAAAGAGAACGTATGCAGATGATATTATTGCTGTGTTTGCTCGGATTTATCTTGTGCCTGTCGCTGAGCACGACTTATGCGCTATCGACCACTCAGGACGGCAAGTTCCAGGCCATAGCCCAGAGCCCTGACACCATCCAGCTCTACTGGAAGCAAGAGGGCAGCTCGCCGGTGCTGATCTGCGATGGAATGGCGTGCTCGGAAATCCTGCGGCAGCCAGACCCGGTCACGGGCTTCGCGAGCCTGACTATCGGCGATCTGCAGCCCAACACCGCGCATACATTTTCCCTGGGCGCCGAAGGGCCGAGCGTCTCCGAAAAAACCTGGAGCCGCGTGCCCGAAAGCGCGGATTTCGACGTGCTGGTCATCGGCGCGACTGCGTCCGGGGTGGCCGCGGCGGTCACAGCCGCTCGCCTGGGACAGAACGTGGCCCTCGTGGAGGAGACGAACCGCGTGGGAGGCATGTCCTCGAATGGGCTGGCCAGCACCGACATCCGCGACATATCGCGCTCCAACGGTTTCTTCGAGGACTTCCGCAGGCGCATCGTCGATTTCCACGGGCAGGGCAACGGGCTGCGATACGAGCCTCGCGTCGCGAATGCCGTCATCAAGCAGATGCTCCACGAGCACGACAACATCTGCCTGTTCTTGAGGAGCCGGGCGGTCGAGCCGATCATGGAGGGAAACCGGGTGACTGGGGCGCTGGTGCGCGACCTGGCCTCGGGCCGATCCGGCAGGTTCGCCGCCAAGGTCACCATCGATGCAACCGACACGGGAGACTTCGCCGCAGCCGCCGGGGCAAGGTTTGTGGTGGGCAGGGAAGCGCGCTCGAATGATGAACCCCACGCGGGAGTGATCTATTTCGACGACGCCCGGCAGGAGATCCTGCCCGGCAGCACCGGGCTGGCGGACTGCAAGCAGCAGTCTTACGCGTATCTGATGATTTGGAAAGACTACGGCGACGCGAACGCCCCCGCCATCGAGATGCCCGCTCATTATGACCCCGAAAACTACCGATACTCTCCGCCGTGGGACCTGACCTGGAACGCGACCTTCGGCAAGCTGCCCAACGGCAAGTTCGAGATAAACCAGCACCCGTTCGGCATAGACTGGCCCGGGATCAACCACGACTACCCGACTGCCGGTGAGGAACGCAGGCGCGAGATCGAGTGCCTCTACCGAAATCGCGCCCTGGGGTATCTCTACTATATGCAAAATGAGCAAGGCCACAGGAACCTGGGGCTCGCCGATGATGAGTTTCTCGACAACGGCGGCTTCCCGGTCTCCCTTTACGTGCGCGAGGCCCGGCGGTTCGTGGGCTGCCGCGTTTTTGCGGAAAGCGACGTCACGAACGCGAGGCAGTTCAACCGGGCCGACGCGATAGCCATCGGCGACTACCCGATGGACAGTCATGCGGTCGAGGAACTCAAGGACCCCGACGCTTTGCATAAGGGCGAAGGGGAGGAGTGGCTCGCCAGCTTCACTCCGTGGTATCAGGCGCCATACTGGGTGCTGATCCCGGAGGGGATCGATGGCCTGCTGGTTTCCACCGCCGTGTCGGCCACGCATGTGGGTTACGGCACGCTGCGGATGGAGCCGGTGAGAATGTCGCTGGGGCAAGCGGCCGGCGCGGCTGCGTATTGGAGCGTGGTATATGGCAAGCAGCCGCGCGAGATCAACCCCGCATGGGTGCAGGACAAGCTGCTTTCCCAATATGCCTACATCCACTGGAACTCGGACGTGGACCGCGATACCCGGCATTTCAAGGCGATCAACTTCCTTACGGCTCGCGGTTTCTTTTCTGGAGAGGCGTTCAGGCCCGATGAGCCGCTCACTGCCCACGACGCCTTCAATGCCTTGAGTCTCATGCTGCGCCTGGAAGGCTGTCCCCAGGGCATGGAGATGACCCCGGCTGCCTCGCTCGATGAGCCGATCACCTGCGGGGCGTTCGCGGTGTGGCTGGTGCGCGCCAAGCAGAAAACTTCGCGCTGGTGGGACTGGACAGCGCCGGAATGTCCCGCGTACACCGATGTCCCGAGGGAGTCGCCCTATTATATGGCGGTCGAGACCCTGCGCGCCCACAGAATTACGTCGTCGCTCTTCGAGGGCTACGAACAGGGCCTCTTCAAACCCGATTCCCCCATCACCCGCGCGGACGCAGCCGAGGCCATATTCCTCGCGCATCGAGTGATGGCTATGAATGGCTGGAAGAGGTGAAGGGAGGAGCTGAGAGTGGAGAGCGGAGAGCAGGGGAAGGGAAGTTAGAAGTTTCAAGTTACAAGTTGAAAGTTGCTGTGTGATGGGGGATCGGATCGCGATCACAGCTTTTGGTATGCTGCGGGAACTCTTGATTGTACGAATTCGGAGGGCAAGTTGTCATAGCCGTTCCCGCAGCATAGTCAGACTACGTCATTCCGAACGAAGCCTCCAAGTATGTCATTCCGAGCGAAGTCGAGGAATCTGCTTTTTCCCTTCCTAAGACCTATTTCGTGCTTTCCCCTATTTCTGCCTTTCGTGATTACTCCCTTCTGTTCCGGGGCAGCGAGGAAGGTAGGGCAGGGTTGCCGCCGCCATTCAAGCCTTGCCTTATCATCCTCTGGTCTGGTATATTTTCACTTGGTTGGAGGTGGCAATGTTGGAAAGGACTTTCATAATGATCAAGCCCGACGGCGTCAGGCGCAAGCTCGTTGGGGAGATCGTGTCGAGAATAGAGCGCCGGAACCTGGACATCGTGGCGATGAAGATGCTCACGCCTTCGCGCAAACTCGCCGAAGAGCACTACGCAGTCCACAAGGGCAAGGATTTCCACGATTCCCTGGTGGAGTTTATCACCTCGGGCCCAGTCGTGGCCATGGTCGTCGAGGGTGAAAGCGCGGTCAAGATCATGCGCAATATGATGGGCGCTTTGAACCCGGAACAGGCTGTATCGGGCACGATTCGAGGCGATTTCACGGTATCCACGTGCGAGAACCTCATACACGGTTCGGACTCCACCGAGACCGCCGCGACCGAGATCGAGCTCTGGTTTGCAGACTTGGCCGGCTAGTCTTCCTCGCGGATCAGCCTTTCCATCGCCGTGTCCAGATCGTCCAGGCAGAGCAGTTCCATTTCGGCCTGTGTGATCCGCAGAACCCTACTGAGCAGACCGTGGCAGCCTACCAGGTACATTTTCCGGCCTTCCGAGACAAGCGCATTTCGAGTGGAAAGCATTGCCGCGACCCCGGTGCTGTCAACGTAGTCCAGCAGGTGGACGTCCATTATCACGTTCCTGCGCCGCTCGATGACGTCGCGCGCATCGGCAAGGAACCCGGGAACCGTGGACGCGTCCAGTTCCCCGCAGAGACACAGCACCGAGACGCCGGTGGACTCCACGTCCTTGACCAGGCTGCTGAAAACCTCATCCTTGTCCGTTTCAGACATAGCACCCCCCCAGGCTCCCTCGTGAGTGATACCTGACGTGGGTCCCGGCTAAACGTGGAGCGGCCCTTGGGGCGAAAAGCCGACAGGACCCGCCCATCGTGGGCGGGTCCTGCAAAGTGACTCCCTGAATCATGAGTCGCGCTGCCTAACGCGGACCCAGCGGAGGGGTCTTCGCTTCGATTACTACCGCGCGGATCGTGCTGCCGGGCCCAAGCGGCGTATCAGGCACAAAACCGACACCCGCCCAGTCCCCTACTTTGAGATCGCCGAATCCGATGGGCTGGCCGTTCTTGCGGATCTTGGTGTTAGTGTTGGTGAGGACGATCAAGCTGCCGGGCTGGAGGTTGTTTTCCCCCTTGATGAACAACGTGAACGTGAGCGCGGAATAGTCGATGGCCGATATGACGCCCGCGACCGTCTTAAGCCCGGGTGGAGGAGTCGCTGCGCTCTTCGTCTGCACGTTCAGCGCCACAAGAGTGCCGTCCGGAGTGGGCTTGACTTCCGCCCTGCATGCATCCCCGACTTTCAGGTCCTTGAGCAGCGCAGGCTGCCCGTTTCTCATAATCTTCGTGGAATCGACAACAAAGAACGTCACCGGCGGCTTGTCTTGCTTGGGCGAGGCAAGCGTGATCGAACCCCTATCCAGGTTGATCGCCGAGATCAGACCTTCGAGTATGATGTTGCCCGGCGGAGGAGTCTCAGGGTTCTTGACTTCGATGACCGCCGCGCGGATCGTGCTGCCCGGTTGCAATGTCGGGCCAGGCACAAAACCGACGCCCGCCATGTCGCCCACTTTGAGATCGCCGAATCCGGCCGGATTGCCGTTCTTGCGGATCTTGGTCTCCTTGTCGGCGAAGAACTTCAGGACGTTAACCGCAGCGGCCATCGGGTTGGGCTTGGCGGTCAGCTCGAACGTAAGCTTGCTGTAGTCGATGGCGGAGATTGTCCCGGCCACCGTCTTGAGCCCGGGCGGAGGAGTCGCTGCGCTCTTCACCTGCACGTTGAGCGCCACAAGCGTGCCATCCGGAGTGGGCTTGACTTCCGCCCTGCACGCGTCGCCGACCTTCAGGTCCTTAAGCAGCGCGGGCTGCCCGTTCCTCATAATCTTCGTGGAATCGACAACAAAGAACGTCACCGGTGGCTTTGCCCGCGTGGGCGACTCTAGCCTGATCGAGCCCTTGTCGAGGTTGATCCCCGTGATCAAACCCTCGAGTATGATGTTGGCCGGCGGCGGAGTCACAGGGCTCTTGGCTTCGATAACTGCCGCGCGGATTACGCTGCCCGGCGACGACGTCGAACTAGGCACAAAACCAACGCGGGCCGCGTCGCCCACTTTGAGATCGCCGAATCCGACCGGTTGCCCGTTCTTGATGATCTTAGTCTCCTTGTCGGCAAAGAACTTCAGGACGGGGGCTGTGCCGTCCGGCCCGCTCTTGCCCGTCAGCTCAAACTTAAGCGCGACGGGATCGATGGCGGAAATGACTCCCGAAACCGACTTGAGCGCGGGCGGAGGAGCCTCCGGGCTGCTCGCCTGCACGGTGAGCGCAAACGGCACTCTGTCAAAGCTGTACTTGATCTCAGCCTTGCACATGTCCCCAATTGCCAGATCCTTCAGAGCGGCGATCTGGCCGTTCTTGATTATCTTGGTCTGGGCGTTGATGAAGAACGAGAACGCCGGTGTCGGCATAGTCCCAGCAGGTGCGGGAGCCGGCGGGACGACGGTGACCGATCCCTTCTCAAGGTCGATCGCCGAGATAATCCCCCACACCGCAGAGGGGTCTGTCGATCGAGGTACAGGCTGCGTCCCGACATCCACACCCAATACCACGCCGGACAGAAGAGCGACGGCTGCGCATAGCGCCAGCACAAACTTCAGATGATGCATGACCTTACCACTCCTTTTTGAATTTACTTCGCGGCGTGCTCGCACGCCTGCATGGTTAGACTTCGACACAGCCCAAGACGTTACCTTCGTGCAGTCAGCTTTATTGATCTTTGGATATTGACTTAGCTGCCAATCATGTCATTCCCGGCTTGACCGGGAATCCAGGAACCTAGCCTCGGAAGGTGGATTCCCGCGTTCGCGGGAATGACAGGTTGCGGCAAGTCTGTTTGTTAAACTCAAATGCTAAAGATCAATAGCGAATTTTTTACGTGGATGACACATCAAAAGAAAACCAGACAGCTCAGCAAGCTGCCTGGCGTATCTCTACAATGATTCTCTAGGCCGCGATCTTTCCGCCATGCGGCCTTCTTATTCTCTTACCCCGTCTGATGGGGCCCAATGTCAGTTCCCTTATCCTGCGAGCGCGATAGTTTCGCTCATACCGGGCGAACTCCTGCTGTCTCTCTTCCCGCAGGTACAGGTAATGGGAGTCTCGCCCCTCCTGCTCTTCTTCGGGTTCGATTTCGCTGTTGTCCTCTATCCGGTTATCGTATTCAGTTGTTTCCTCGCAGGAAAAGGGAGCCTCGATCATCGGGTCCAGGAAGTCATCTTCCACGATAACCGCCTCCCTTCCACGATCTCAATTATCGGACGCCTTTGCGCGTTCGTTAGTTCCAAGTAAGCTCTATATTATACACAATCTCAGAAAAGATGAAACCCCGTAACAGTTCAGTCTTGGTGAGTACCACGTCATGCTGAACTCGATTCAGCATCCAGGCTACGAAGGGATGGACCCTGAAACAAGTTCAGGGTGACGGGTAGACGAGCGCTGTACTCATCGTTTCTGAGAAAAGATGAAACCCCCTCTATTTCTCCTATTTCTCGACTGCCTCTTGTTTTCAAACGTGTCCGCGCCCATATTCAGAAGGATCTCCCGATGCTCTGGGAGGTCCTTTTGGCTTACAATCCACAACTTGCGACTTCCGGCCTACTTCGCCTCGCCCATTTCGTTCTTGACGGCGTCGCAGATGTCGCCGACGAGTGTCTCGAGCTGGTCCTGATCCGGCCCTTCGGCCATTACTCTGATGAGCTTCTCGGTCCCGGAGGGGCGGACAACCACGCGGCCTCCGCTCCCGAGGGTCTGCACGGCGTGCTTGATCGCAGCTGCAATCCTCGGCTTGTTTTCCCAGCCATCGCGCTCCAGGACTTTGACGTTGACGAGCAACTGCGGGAACTCCCGCATCTCGCTGGCCAGTTCGGAGAGCTTCTTGCCGGTTTGAGCCATGATCGACAGCACCTGCAGCGCGGTCACCATGCCATCCCCGGTCGTCGTGTGGTCCGAAAGGATGATATGGCCGGATTTCTCGCCGCCGATCACCGCTCCGGACTTTCGCATCTCGTCCGAAACGTACCGGTCGCCGACGGGCGCGCGGAAAAGCTTCACTTTCTCTTTCTTGAGCGCCAGTTCCAGGCCGATATTGCTCATGACCGTGCCGACGACGGTATTGACCGGCAGCCCGCCGTTTCGGGCTCTGAAGAGGCCGTAAATGGCCATAATATGATCGCCGTCGACTATCCCGCCCTTCTCATCGGCCATTATCACGCGATCGGCGTCGCCGTCTAACGAAAGCCCGGCATCCGCGCCGGTCTGCTTCACGAGCAGCGCCATCTGCTCGGGGTGCAGCGAGCCGGCGCCTTCGTTGATGTTGATGCCATTGGGAGTGCAGTTGACACACGTGGTGCGGGCGCCGAGTTCGTGGAATACGCGCGGCGCAAGCTCGCTGGCTGCCCCGTTCGCGCAGTCTATGACCAGGCTCAGCCCCTCCAGCGGAACCCAAGCCGTCTCTTTCACATGCTCGGCGTAGTCCCAAACCAGCTCGTGCTTGCGGAACACGTTCCCCACGTCCTTGCCCCGCGGCTTGGGGAAGCTGTCGAAATCATCGAGCATGCTTTCGATCTCGGCCTCGACTTCATCATCCAGCTTGTAGCCATCCGGCCCGAAGAACTTTATGCCATTGTCTTTGACGGGATTGTGAGATGCCGATATCACCACTCCGGCGGCGGTGCTCTTGGAGCAAGCAGTCAGATAGGCAACGCCCGGAGTGGGGATCACACCCACGACCATCGCATCCACGCCCTGGGAGCAGATGCCGGCAATGAGCGCGCTTTCGAGGATGTCACCCGATATCCTGGGATCCCGCCCCACCAGCACAGTCCTGTCCTGTTTATGCTCGATTATCACGTGCGCCGCAGTCGTGCCCAGCTTCAGGGCCAGCAGCGGCGACAGTTCAACATTCGCGAGCCCACGGACGCCATCCGTGCCAAACAGCTTCTTCAATCCTTTTCCTCCAAAGGTCATAAGTGGTAGGTCGTAGGTCATAAGTTCAGATCTCTCCAGGTATCCCTACCTGGAGGGGACAAGGCTGCAATACATTGATCGGGCGTTATATCCGATGACGCCCGGAACAGAAGGGAATCATCACGAAAGCACGAAAAGGGAAGGAAAAAGCAGATTCCTCACATTCGTTCGGAATGACATACTTGGAGGCTTCTGCTCTGCTGCGGGAACGACTACACCCGCTAGCTTCCATATTCGCACAATCAAGAGTTCCCGCAGCTATCGCGTGCACGCTATCAAGGAGGGGCCGGATTGCAAATCCGCCCCAACAGACAGAGCGCGATCAGATATCGCGCGATCGA
>Ga0315287_10004560_pt1 | contig 13532 bp, 13 predicted proteins | sample YL17G11_0_MG_FD_205037 | JGI IMG/M metagenome (GOLD analysis project Ga0315287, IMG submission 205037) | Sediment microbial communities from Yellowstone Lake, YNP, Wyoming, USA - YL17G11_0 | ecosystem: Environmental > Aquatic > Freshwater > Lake > Sediment | place: USA: Wyoming | collected... | reverse complement strand
TGACCGGAGATGGGGGCGGAATCCGGATCGTCCCCTTCCGTGGCGACTACGCCGTGCTGCGGCCGTCGGCGCGGCGCTTCTGCCGTTCGCTCATCTACCCCGTGCCCGACCCCCGCTTCCCGTTCCTGGGCGTCCATCTCACGCGGCGGATCGACGGCGCGGTCTGGGCCGGCCCGAACGCCGTGCTCGCCTGCGCCCGGGAGGGCTACCGCCGCCGCGACGTCGACGCCCGCGAGCTGGCCGGCATCCTGGGCGACCGCGGCTTCCTCCGTCTTGCCGGCCGGTACTGGCGCGCCGGCGCCGCCGAGATGGTCCGCGACCTCTCCCTGCGACTCTTCCTGCGGGCGCTCCAGCGGTTCACGCCGAGCATCGCTCTCGCCGACCTGGCCTGGGGGCCGTCCGGGATCCGGGCCCAGGCCCTGCGCCGCAACGGGAGTCTCGTCGAGGACTTCGCGATCGCCCGCAGCCCCCACGTCCTGCACGTGCAGAACGCGCCGTCACCGGCCGCGACCGCGAGCCTGGCCATCGGGCGCGAGCTGGCCACCAGGGCCGTGGGACAATTCGAGATCTAGGAGGAGCCATGGCACAACGGGGGGCCCAGGAGCTGGCGGCAGGGCTCGAGGAGATCCGGCGAGCCCCGGCGGCGAGCGGCACGGTCGAGATGATCGTGCGCCGCCCGGCGCAGGACGAGCGCGAGGTCCTCGAGGAGGGCCGGCTCACGGTCGATGACGGCCTCGCCGGGGACGACTGGCGGGCGCGGGGCAGCCGCTCGACGCCCAACGGCGCGGCGGACCCGGAGCGCCAGCTGACGGTGATGGGATCGAGGGTCATCGACCTCCTCGCGGGGGGCGACCGTGGCGCCTGGCCACTCGCCGGCGACCAGCTCTACGTCGACCTGGACCTGGGGGTCGCGAACCTCCCGGCGGGCACCCGCCTCGCGATCGGCTCGGCCGTGATCGAGGTGACCGAGCCGGCCCACACGGGCTGCGCCAAGTTCGGCGCACGCTTCGGCGGCGAGGCCCTGCGCCTCGTGAACTCCCCGGACGGGCGGGCCCTCCGCCTGCGCGGCCTCAATGCCCGGGTGGTCCTGCCCGGGACGGTCCGTCGAGGGGATCCGCTCCGTCGGCTGCCATCGATCGCGGGGGACGAGCCATGAACGGTCACGACGCCGGCGCGACCGGCACCTTCCCGCTGGGTCCCGGGCTCCCCGAGGCCGTGCGCGACGCCCTCGTCGGCGCGGACGCGGCGGGGGCTCGCGGGCAGCTCGCGAGCGACGTGGTCGGCTGGCTGACGACGATCGCCGCCGACGGGCGCCCCCAGACCTCGGTCATCTCGTTCCTCTGGGACGGCGACGGGATCCTCTTCTACGGCCGCCCCGACACGCCCACGGTCCGCAACATCGCCGCCAGCGGGGCCGTGTCCTTCCACCTCAACTGCGACCCCTACGGCGATCACGTCGTCGTCATCGAGGGCCGTGCCCAGGTCGTCCCGATCGAGAAGCGCTCGGACGTTCATCCGGGGTACGCGGCCAAGTACCGGGAGCCGCATGCCCACTGGGGCATGGACGAGCGAGAGACGGCGGACAACCTCTCGCTCCCGATCCGGATCCATCCCGAACGCGTGCGGCTCTGGTGAGGCGGGAGGCCCCGTGACGTCCGCCGGCGCGTCCCTTGCCTTCGAGCGGCCTGCCGACCGCGCCGGTCGAGCCGGCCTGACGCGATCATCCGACGAGGACCCGGGGGTGGCTCGTTCGTGCGCCGCTGAAGTCCGTTAGCCGCCGCTGACGCAGAACTCGTTGCCCTCCGGATCGGCCAGCACCGTCCAGCACAGGTCGCCAAGGCTGCGCTCGGCGATCACGCGGGCGCCCAGACCGACCAGGCGGGCCACCTCGTCGGCCATCACATCCGCGCGGAAGTCGAGGTGGACCCGGTTCTTGGCCGTCTTCGGCTCGGGCACCTTCTGGAAGAGCAACGGTGGTCGGCCCGGCTCGCGCTCCGGCGGCAGCAGCGCCACGTACTGCTCGTTCACCTCGCGCCGCTCATAGCCGAGGGCCGCGGCCCAGAAGTCGACCACCCGCCCGTGGTCGGCGCAGTCGATGACGACCTCCGTCATGCGGAGCCCACCGCCCGATCCGCCGGTCGATCCGCCGGTCGATTCTTCGCCCAATCCCGTCCTCCCGCTCAGATGCCCAGGAACCGCTCGACCAGGCGGTGGCGCCAGGTGAAGCCCAGGAGCACGGTCCAGGCGACGACCGCGACGGCCACGATCGCGAGCTCCGGCAGGCCCAGCTCGCGGAGCGCGAAGATCGCCCGGCCGGCGGGAATCACGAGCAGCACGACATAGGCGATGGCCAGGAGGAGCGCCATGATCGCCGGGCGGCGGTCCGTCGTCCGGGGCTCGATGACGGCGAACAGCCGGAACGGCGGCTCCACGAACACCACGAGCACGAGGCCGGCGAACACCAGGAACGAGGTCAGGTTCGACTGGCCGACCTTGACGGCAGCGTCCAGCGCAGCCGCGCCGACATTGCCGCCGGCCAGCTCGTCGAGCCCGGCCTCCAGGAAGAGCGTCCCGTAGAGGACGGCAAGGCCGACCAGGCTCGACAGCACTGCGGCCGGAACCACGAAGCGGGCGAGCGTGCGGCCCAGGGATTCGTGGGTCCGCGGGCCCGGCTGCGCCCAGATCGCGAGCATCGCCGTCGGGATGCCGACCGTGAAGAGGGTCAGGACCGACCCGTTCCGGAGGTCGATCGGGAAGAGCCCGATGACGAGCGAGGTCACGACCAGGAGCCCCAGGGTCATGATCCGGCTCAGGAAGAGCCGCAGGATGTCCTGCATCCCGTTGAGGATGCGCTGGCCCTCCTCGACGGCCGGAGCGAGCGCCGAGAAGGAATCCTCGGTGAGCACGATGTCGGCCACGCCCCGCGCCGCCTGGCTTCCGCTCTGCATGGCGATCCCCAGGTTCGCCTTCTTGAGCGACAGCACGTCGTTCACGCCGTCGCCGATCATCGCGACATAGTGGCCACGGCCGCGGAGCGCATCGACGAGACGCTCCTTCTGGGCGGGCGTGATCCGCCCGAACACCGTGGTCTCCTCGGCCACCGCGGCCAACGTTGCGTCGTCGAGCGCCTCGAGCTCGGGGCCGGAGACGATCCGGATCTCGGGGCCCAGGCCCGCCTGCCGGGCGAGCGCGGCGACGGTCTCAGGGTCGTCGCCCGAGATGATCTTGGGCGTCACCCCGGCCGCGATGAAGCGGGCCAGCGTGGGCGCGGCGTCCTGGCGCAGCTCGTCGTGCAGGACGACGAGGCCCAGCACCTGCATCCCGTCCGGCAGCCGGGCGGCATCGCCCTCGCCGGTGAGCGCGGCGGCATCCGGGTGCCCGGCCGCCACCAGCACCCGGAGGCCGCGGGAGGCGTACGTGTCGATCCGCTCCCGCAACTCTCCCCAGCCTGCGCCGTCCATCCCCGCCAGCGACGGCCGGAGATACTCCGCGGCCCCCATCGCGACCACGCCCCGCGGACCGCTCCCGCCGGCCGCGAACGCGACGGCGCTCCACTTGCGGGCGGAGGAGAACGGGACGTCGGCGGCCAGCGGCAGCGCCTCGCCGCGGCACGCGGCGGCGATCGCCTCGGCGGTCTTGTTGCGCACGGCGGCGCTGGCCACCACGGCGCCGAGGGTCGCGCGGAGCTCCTCCTCGCTGCCGGCAGCGGGCACGATCTCCTCGACCACCAGGCGGTTCGCCGTGAGCGTCCCCGTCTTGTCCAGGCACAGGACGTCGACGTTGCTGAGGGACTCGATCGCGTTGGCCTGCTGGACGAGCGCGCCGTACCGGACGATCCGCACGGCGCCCAGGGCGTAGGCGATGGCAATCGAGACGAAGAGCCCGTTCGGGACCAGCCCCACCAGGAGCGCCGCCTCGCCGACGGCCTGCCCGGCTCCAACGAGCTTGAGGACGTTGTTGAGGAGCAGCACGATCTCGAGGTAGACGACGACCGCGAGGGCGACCCGGATGACCAGGTTGATCTCACGCTGGAGAGGCGTGAGGACGCGCCGGAACGTGCGGGCACCGGCCGTGATCCGGTTCGCCAGGCTGGCGCTGCCCACGGCGTCGACGACGAAGCTGCCGCCGCCGTTCACCACGAAGCTGCCGGAGTAGACCGGGTCGCCGGGTCGCTTGGGGACGAGGTCCGACTCGCCGGTGAGCTGCGACTCGTCGGCCTCCAGCGACCCGTCGACCAGGCGCCCGTCGAGGACCACCTGGTCGCCGGCGCCGACACGGAGCAGGTCGCCGACCACCAGGTCCTCGGGTGGGGCCGCCCGCTCCGTGCCGTCGCGCACGAGTGCCGCGGTGGGTCTCGTGAGGAGCGCGATCCGGTCCAGCATCCGCTTGGCCCTCACCTCCTGGGCGACGCTCACGACGATGTTCGTCCCGATGACGCCGATCGAGACGAGGGCGTCCATCGGGCGTCCGACGGCAATCAGCAGGACGCCCAGCACGAAGATCACGTTGTTGATGAACGTGAAGACGTTCTCGCGCAGGATCTGGAGGTAGGTGCGGCTGGTGGCAGGCGGCGCCGAGTTGCCCAGCCCAGCTGCACGCCGACGGGTGGCCTCGGCGACTGTCAGGCCGGTCGCGGGCGTGGGCGCCAGGTCCGCGGCGAGAGGCGCGGCGACGCTCACGGCTCGCCTATCGCCAGGCGCGCGCTTCGTCCGGGTAGAGGCGGACGCGGCGGTACGGCTCCCGGCCCCGGGAGCGCGAGACCACGTTGGCGCGCTCGGCGATCTGGTGCTGCAGCCGCCGGATGTAGGCGTTCTGGGGTGCGAGCTCCACCGGTTGCGCCTCGCGCGACACCAGGCCGATCGCCTCCTCGGTCTCCCGCAGCGCGGCCTCGCGCGGATCCACCTCCAGGGCGAAGATCGAGGTGAGGCTCGCCTGCATCTGGATGATCGTATTGGCCTTGAGCACGTAGACCGGGAGCGCCCGCCCTTCGGCCTCGCGGATCGCGGGGCCCTTCTCGCGGTACTCGCTGCGCAGCGTCATCACCACGTCCGCCTCGTCGACGAGGCGAGCGACGATGACCGGCAGCTGGAGCTCCTTCACTGCCTGCTCCAGGCGCTTCCGGCTGATCCCGTGGGGGAAGACCCGCAGGGTCGGCAGGATCCCGCTCTCCACGCGGAGCGCCGGCCCGTCCTCGTCCACCGCGGCGGCGACCGCCCGATCGGCGAGACGCTCGTCGTCGGCGAGCAGGTCGGCGACGTTCGCCGGACCGGTCCCCTCTTCGGCCCTGAAGGCCTCCAGGGCGCGCGAGGCCTGGTCGCGCCACTGGGCCTGGCGCTCCCACTCGCGGGCGTCGCGGGCGCGCACCTCGAGCGCGGCCTCGGCCGCCGCGCGCTCCACCGGTCCGCGGTCGGCAATCTCCCCGGCCACGAAGGGCGCCTCGACGGCGCCCGCGCGTGACCCGGCCGCAGCGCCCGGCCCGCCGGCGGGGCGCGAGCCACCCGGCCCGCCAGCGGGGCGAGAGCCGGGGCGAGAGCCGCCCGCTCCAGGCCCTCCCGGGCCCCCGCGTTCATCGTGGTGGGCGATCCGCTCGCCGGGGAGCGTCCGGCCGCTCCCCTCGCCGGCCCGCCCGCGGGACTCGCGCCAGCCGCCCGACGCGCCGGGCCGGTAGCCCGGCCGGGCGGCACCCGCCGGGTCCCAGGGCGCGGTGCGGGAGTCGCCGGTGTCGCGCCAGCCGGGCTCCGGCCGCCAGCCGCTGGCGCCGACGAGCCCCGCGAAGCGCTCGCGGCCGAGCTGGTCGCGTCCCAGCTGCTCGCGCGGCGAGGGGCGGGGCCGCGACTGCGACTTGTGGACCCCGGCCTCGTCCTTCCAGCGCTGCTCGGGCGCGACCGGGTCGCCGCGGAGCATCGCGTCCACCGTCTCGGAGACGTCGGCGTGGACCACGACCCGCTCGCGATCCTGGATCTCCACGATGACGTCGAAGGTCGGCGGCGCCTTGCGCTCCAGGACGCTCTTCTGGGTCCGCCGACGGCGCGCCTCCTCGTCGCCAAGGGTCACGCTCTGGATCCCGCCGATGAGGTCGGACAGGGTCGGGTTGATCATCAGGTTGTCGAGGTTGTTGCCGTGGGCCGTCCCGATGAGCTGCACGCCGCGCTCGGCGATCGTGCGAGCGGCCTGGGCCTCCAGCTCCGTCCCGATCTCGTCGATGACGATGACCTGGGGCATGTGGTTCTCGACCGCCTCGATCATCACCTCGTGCTGGAGGGCGGGCGTCCGGACCTGCATGCGGCGCGCCTTGCCGATGGCCGGGTGGGGGATGTCGCCGTCGCCCGCGATCTCGTTGGAGGTGTCGACCACGACGACGCGCTTGCCGAGGTCGTCGGCGAGGACGCGGGCTGCCTCGCGGAGCATCGTCGTCTTGCCGATGCCGGGGCGGCCCATGATGAGGATCGACTTCCCGGTCGAGACGTAGTCCTCGATGATGTCGATCGTGCCGTAGACCGCCCGTCCGATCCGGCAGGTGAGGCCCACGATCTTCCCGGTCCGGTTCCGGATCGCGCTGATCCGGTGGAGCGTCCGCTCGATCCCGGCCCGGTTGTCGTCCCCGAACAAGCCGATCTTGTCGACCACCTGGGCGATGTCCGCCTCGGTGATCTCGCGGTCGAGGAGGGTCTCCTCGCTGTCCGGGAAGCGGGCCTCGGGCCGGCGGCCCAGGTCCATGACGACCTCGATGAGGGCGGTCCGCTCGGGCAGGGCGTGGATCGCCGCGACGATCTCCGGTGGCAGCGCGGCCAGGAGGGCGTCGAGGTCGTCGATCGATTCGCGGAAGCGGCGGTCGGCCACGGGCGGTCCCCTCAGCGCACGGCCGGCAGCAGGGCCGGCTCGGCTACGCGAACGAGCGTCTCCTTCATGAGGAGCGTGACGGTGGCGATCGTGCTGAACCCCTCCTCCTCGAGCCGGTGCTCCAGCGGCGATTCGTAGGTGCGCACCGGCGCGATGACGCCGTGGTCGTGGCGATGGTCGCGACGCTCGGTGCGGGCGGCGATCACGCCGAGCCCGAACCGCACGAGCGGCGCCGCGTCGGCGCCGGGCCGGACGAGGACCCGCAGGTAGTGCGGCTGGTCCTCCTTCGCCACGCCGACCTGGACGAACCCGATCGCGGCCGTCGGGTCGGCGGCGCCCTCGGGGGCATCCTGGAGGAACGATTCGACGTCGGCGAAGCGGAGGATCGGGGTCAGGCTGGAGCGCGGCATGAGCGAGCCGCTGCCATGGAGCTCCCAGTCGGCGATCCGGTTCAGCTCCAGGCGCTGCACCGGTGCGGGCGTGACCGCGCCGTAGAGGCGGAAGAGGGCCACCGCGTCCGTCGGGCCGACGGGGCGGATCCCGAATCGGCGCGCCTCCCCCTCCGTGAGCGGCGCCGGGAGCGGGCCCTCGGCGTCGCGGAAGCAGATGATCTCCTCAACGTAGCGGGCGAAGCCGGCCTGCATGAACAGCTCCACGTTGCCGTAGTCGTCGGCGCAGGCGACGTGGAACCGGGTTGCGCCGCGTTTCGCCACGTCGCGAAGGCAGGCCTGGACCAGGCGGTAGCGGATGTCGCCGGCGTCACCGAGCCCGATGGCGTCGAGCTCCACGATCGTCCACTCGTCGCGGTGGCCGTCGCGTTCCACGCGGACGAGCCCGCCCAGGTGGCCGTCCTCCTCGTGGACGTACAGGAGGTCGTGGGGCCGGAACGCGCCGAGCGGCAGGCGGAAGAGGGTGAAGACCCCGATGGGGGGGCCGGCGAGGGGAAGCCCGAGCGAACGGGCGCCCGAGTCGTCGGCCTGGGCGATGCGCGACAGCTCGCCGAGCGCGGAGAGGTCGGTCAGCCGCGCGGGCCGAACCTTGCCCGCGCGGCCTGGCTGGCCCGACCGGCCGGTCACTGGACTACTCTCGCGCGGCGGAGCGGGTGGGGGCGCCGGCCGGCGCCCTCGCCGGGGTCGGCGTGCTCGGAGGCCATCGTGGCCACGAGGCGGTGGAAGCGGGTCTCCCCGGCCAGCTCCGGGTGGAACGCGGTGGCGATCACGTTCTCCTCGCGCACGGCGACGATCCGGCCGTCCTCGAGGCGGGCCAGGACGTCCACCCCGGGGCCCACCTCCTCGACGATCGGGGCCCGGATGAAGATGGCATGCACCGGGCGCTCGCCCAGGATGGGGACCTCGAGGTCGGTCTCGAACGAGTCGAGCTGGCGGCCGAAGGCGTTCCGCCCCACGACCACGTCGAGGAGCGGCAGGACCGGTTCCTCGCCGCCGGCGATCTCCTTCGAGAGGACGATCATCCCGGCGCACGTCCCGAAGATCGGCGCGCCCGAGCGAGCCAGGTCCAGGATCGGCTCGGCCAGCCCCCAGCGCCGGATGAGACGGCGCAGCGTCGTGCTCTCGCCGCCGGGCAGGATCAGGCCGTGGACGTTGGCGAGGTCTTCCGGCAGGCGCACCTCCACGCCCTCGACACCGATGGCGCCGAGCGTGGCCATGTGCTCGCGGAAGGCGCCCTGCAGCGCCAGCACGCCGATCCTCATCGGGCAGCTCCCGCGCGCCCCGCGCGCCGGGTCGTCGCTACCAGCCCCGCACCGCGAGGCGTTCGCCCTCGGGGATCGCCCCGAGCGCGATGCCGCGCATCGGGGCGCCCAGGCCCTTGGACACCTCGGCGAGGATCTTCGGGTTGTCGTAGTGGGTCGTCGCCTGGACGATCGCGTTCGCCGTCCGCGCCGGGTCCTCGCTCTTGAAGATGCCGGAGCCGACGAAGACGCCGTCGGCACCCAGCTGCATCGCGAGGGCCGCGTCGGCGGGGGTGGCGATCCCGCCCGCCACGAAGTTCACGACCGGCAGCTTGCCGGTGGCGGCGACCTCGCGGACCAGCTCGAGCGGGGCCCCCAGCTCCTTCGCCGCGACGAACAGCTCGTCCTCGCGCATCGAGGAAAGGCGGCGCAGCTCGCCGTTGACGGTCCGGATGTGGCGGACGGCCTCGACGATGTCGCCGGTGCCGGCCTCACCCTTCGTGCGGATCATCGCGGCGCCCTCGGCGATCCGCCGCAGCGCCTCGCCCAGGTCGCGACAGCCGCACACGAACGGCACCTTGAAGGCGTGCTTGTCGATGTGATTCTCTTCGTCGGCCGGCGTGAGGACCTCGGACTCGTCGATGTAGTCGACGCCGAGCGCCTCGAGGATCTGGGCCTCGACAAAATGGCCGATCCGGGCCTTGGCCATCACCGGGATGCTGACGGCCGCCATGATCCCCTCGATCATCGAGGGGTCGCTCATCCGGGCCACGCCGCCGGTCGCGCGGATGTCGGCCGGGACGCGCTCGAGCGCCATGACGGCCACGGCGCCGGCGTCCTCGGCGATCTTCGCATGCTCGGGGCTGACGACGTCCATGATGACGCCGCCCTTGAGCATCTGGGCGAGCCCCTTCTTGGTCGCCCATGTGGAGGTCTCGACGGTCATGTCTTCTGCGGTCCCTGGTTTCGTCCGGCGGGGTTGCATGGCGTGGCCGGCCGCGGGGTCATGCCCGCACGGGTCGCGCCGTCGCCCGTGCACGTGAGCCGAGTATAGCGGAGGGGTCTCCGGGGGCCGGCGGTGAGTGCGCCGGGGCAGGCGGTCCGGGAACCGCGGCGGGGGCGGCGGCGGGCTGCAAGGGCGGCGGTGGGCTGCGAGGGCTGGCGTCCCAGCAGGCTCCCGTATCACCCCCAGCAGTAGCGGACGGGGTTCGGAGGCTCGGGCTGTTCCCAGGCGCCTCATCCGTCGGCGTTTCCGGCCCGTCCGGGACCGAATCCGGGGCCGCCGTGAGTCGGCGCGAGCCACGGGAGTCGATGCAGGGCTCGGATGGCCCACCCGAGAACCCGCCTGCGCTCATCGGCGTGCCGAAGCCCTGTCGGGTAATGGCAGGAGTGATACCGCGACCGTTAGGCTGGCGCCATGCTCCGACCTTCACGAGCCGACGCCACCGCAACCCTCGGCTCCCGGACCACGGCGGCGGCGGCCACCGACAGCCTCGCCGCGCTCACCGACGAGATCGTCGCGTGCCGCTCGTGCCCGCGCCTGGTCGCCTGGCGCGAGGCGTCGGCGGCGAACCCGCCGGCCCGCTTCCGCGGGGAGACGTATCACGCTCGCCCCGTTCCCGGCTTCGGCGATCCGGACGCGCGCATTCTCCTGCTCGGCCTCGCTCCGGCGAAGGACGGCGGCAACCGGACCGGACGGGTCTTCACCGGCGACCGGAGCGGCGACTTCCTCTTCGCGGCCCTTCATCGTGTCGGGCTGGCCAACCAGCCCACCTCCAAACGCGCCGACGACGGGCTCCAGCTCCACGGCGCCTTCGTCGCCGCCGCCGTCCGCTGCGCGCCGCCCGACAACAAGCCGCTCCCCGACGAGCGACACCGCTGCGCTCCGTTCCTGCACCGCGAGCTGGCCCTCCTGGTGGAGCTGCGCGTCGTCGTGGCCCTCGGCGCGTTCGCCTGGGAGGCGGCCCTGCGCGCCGTCGAGGCCACCCGCGGCGCCCTCCCGCGCCCCCTGCCCCGCTTCGGCCACGGCGCCGAGGCGGCGGTCGGCCCGTACGCGCTCGTCGGCACGTACCACCCGAGCCAGCAGAACACGTTCACCGGCCGGCTGACCCCGGAGATGCTGGACGCGGTGCTGCGGCGGGCCCGCGCGCTGTCCTAGCTCCGGGGCGCGGCGGCGCGCATCGCTTCGGCCGGCCGGCGCCCCGGCCGCGCCCCGCTCCGCTCCCCACGCGGCCGCACGGCCCCGCGACCCGCGCTCGCGCGAATCCGCGGTCCCTCGTGCCGCACAGGCCAACCAGCCCTGCTCCCCGTGACTCTTGGCCCATGCGTGCATAAGTGCTCCAAACATATATACTGTCGTTGAATATATGATCTCGACGCACTTAAGCGAGCGAGACGCCGTTCGAGCAACGGGGAGGAGGCTGATGCACATGCTGGGCTCGGCCGACGAGATCGACGAGATCCAGGCCTCGCTGCTGCGCGCGCTCGCGAGCGCTCACCGCCTGCGGATCATCCACAGGTTGGGAATCGGGCCCTGCGAGGTCAACGAGCTTGCCCGCGACCTCGGCCTCAGCCAGTCGTCTGCATCGCAGCACCTGGCCGCGATGCGCGCAGTCGGGCTCGTCGACGCGGTCCGCGACGGACGCACCGCGCGCTACGCCCTGTCCGACCCCGAGATCCTGGCCGCCTGCGGCCTGATGCGCGGCGCGCTCGTCCGGCGGCTCTCCCGGCTGGGCGACCTGGCCGCCGCTGCGCGCTTGCCGGGCGACGAGGCCATCCCCGTGAGCAAGGTGGGCCACCCGTGAGCGACACCCTGTCGATCGTCCTCTTCTCGGGCACCGAGGACAAGCTCCACGCCGCCGGCACCCTGGCCGTCGGGGCCGCCGCGATGGATCGCCCGGTCAACATCCTGCTCATGTACTGGGCCCTGGACGCCTTCCGCGCGGACCGCATCACGAAGGACCACGGACTGTCCTACGACGCGGCCCGACCGCGGTTCAACGAACCGGTCGAGCGCGTCGGCAACATCCCCTGGCTGGAGACGTTCCGCCAGGCCAAGGAGATCGGGGAGGTGACCATCCTCGCCTGCTCCGGCTCGCTGCAGGTCCTCGGCATCGACGTCTCGTCGATGGATCCGCTCGTGGATTCGTCGGGCGGCATCGCCACGTTCCTCATGGCCGCCGAGGGCGGCCAGATCCTCTTCATCTGAGGGCGCCCCGGCGCCACATCCCGAAAGGAGCGCACACCCGTGACCGCAACCATGACCGAGCTCGAGAGCATCACCGCCGCGAAGGTCGTCGACGCCCGGGGGGCCGCCTGCCCCGGCCCGCTGCTCGAGGCCAAGAAGGGCATGCCCGGCGTGCCGGTCGGATCCGTCATGGAGATCTGGTCGAGCGACCCGGTCACGAAGAGCGACATCGCCGCCTGGTCCGGCAAGGTCGGGCACGAGTTCCTCGGCGTCCTCGTCGCGGACGGCTACGACCGGGTCCTCGTCCGCCGCCAGAAGTAGTCCCCCCGGATGGCCCCGGCGGGGTGCCGCTCGCGCGGCCCTCGCCGGCCTCCCCGGATCAACGGAGCACGCGTCCGATGCCCGCTCCCACCGTCACCGAGCCCCAGGCACCGCCCCGGGCCTTCGAGCCCCGGATCCTCGTCTTCTCGACGAACAACATCTCGGATCCGGGCATCGACCTTGCCGGCAGCTCGCACATGCATTACTCGCCCGGCGTGATGGTCATGGGGATGCCGTGCACGAGCGGGATCAAGCCGGCCTGGATCGCCTATGCGATCGAGCAGGGGTTCGACGGCGTCTTCATCGCCTCGGACGGCGACGAGTGCGCCCTCCTGCCCGACTGCGCGGAGCGCTCGTCGCACATCGTGGCCCGGGCGCAGGAGATGCTCAAGGCAGCCGGCCACGTTCCGGGGCGGCTGAAGCTGGCGGCCATCTGCTCCGTCTGCGCGGAGCCCTTCACCAAGCACGTCGAGCAGTTCGCGAAGGCGCTGGTCCACCTCGGACCATCGGGGGTTCGGTAAGCCATGGATTACGACGTGCTCGTCGTCGGCAGCGGAATCGGGGGGATGGAGTCCGCCCTGAAGCTCGGCGACATGGGTTTCACGGTCCTCGTCGTGGAGAAGGAGGCGAGCGTGGGCGGGAAGATGATCCTGCTCAGCAAGGTCTTCCCCACCCTCGACTGCGCCAGCTGCATCTCCACCCCCAAGATGGCCGCCACCATCCACCACCCGAACATCACGGCACTCACCTACAGCGAGGTCGAGGGGATCGAGGGCAACGGCGACGGCGGCTTCCGCGCCCGGATCCGGCGCAAGGCCCGCTACGTCGACGAGGTGAGCTGCACCGGCTGCCAGAAGTGCGAGACGGCCTGCACGGTGGCGGTGCCCGACCAGTTCAACGCGGACCTGGTGGCGCGCCGCGCAGCCTACATCGCGTTTCCCCAGGCCGTGCCCAAGAAGGCCGTCATCGATCGCGGCGGAAGCTCGCCCTGCTCCTTCGCCTGTCCCGCCGGCATCCAGGCGCACGGCTACGTGTCGCTCATCCGGAGCGGCGAGTACGAGAAGGCCTTCCAGCTGGTCCTGGAGGCGACACCCCTCGCCGGCACCCTCGGGCGGGCCTGCTACGCCCCCTGCGAGGGCGAGTGCACGCGGGCCGAGCTGGAGGGGACGCTTCCCATCCGGCGCCTCAAGCGCTTCGCCGACGACTGGCACCACGAGCACTTCGACGGCCCGGGCGTGAGCGTGCCCCCGCCCAACGGCAGGCGCGTCGCGGTGATCGGCTCCGGACCGGCCGGCCTGACGGCCGCCTGGCAGCTCGCCCTGAAGGGCTACGGCGTCAAGATCTTCGAGGCGGCGCCCGAGCCGGGCGGCTTCCTGCGCCTGGCGATCCCGGCTTACCGCCTCCCGGCCGACGTCGTGGCCAGGGACATCAGGACCGTCACGGACGTCGGCGTGGAGATCGCCACGAGAAGCCCGGTCGGGGACCTCGCGGCGC
>Ga0315287_10004557_pt1 | contig 13534 bp, 9 predicted proteins | sample YL17G11_0_MG_FD_205037 | JGI IMG/M metagenome (GOLD analysis project Ga0315287, IMG submission 205037) | Sediment microbial communities from Yellowstone Lake, YNP, Wyoming, USA - YL17G11_0 | ecosystem: Environmental > Aquatic > Freshwater > Lake > Sediment | place: USA: Wyoming | collected... | reverse complement strand
CCTGGAGTTGAGGGCCTTTGGTGCAGTCCAAACTTTGGTTCCGAAAAGAAAGATACTCGCTCTCACTCGCGGCCAGTAAAAAATTCCTGCGCTCCGAATCCGGAAGCCTTTGCCAATAGGGGAGTTTCGGGTCCGGCACCATCCTGCATCCGAGCACCGGGTCCGCGTCGAGCATGAGTTCAAGCGCTTTCGAAAGCTTTTCCGCATCGATCGCCGCGGGAAAGTCCAGTTCCATCATGATCACGAACTTGCCCGCGCCGGTCGCCTCCATCCCGAGCAAAAGCCGGTCAAGATAGACGGAAGGGATTTTTTCCGGGATAATCACGCTCTCTCATCTTCGCGAATCAAAGAGAAAAATCAAGCTGCAGGGTCCCTTTTCATCAAGAGGGCAAGCGCAGCTTGCCCGTACGGGCGAATCGCATTCGCCCACATCATTCCGGCGAAAGCACCAGCAAGGACTTGGCGTTTTTCTTCACCTTCTCCTCATTCATCACCGCGGTCTGGTATTTGCTCTCATGCCACATCTTGGTCATGTCGGTATAGTGCGGGTCCAGGTATTTTCCGGACTCGGACCCGTCGATAACCATGAGCGCCTCGTCGGGTTTTCCCATGTTCATGATATGGCGCATGACCGGGCCCTCGGAGGCCGAGAACGGGGTCTTTTTCTTGTGGGAGAAAGAAGCGTTGCGCACGGTCTGGTCCGCGCCCATGTGCGGGAGCGGCCCGAAGTTCAAGGCTGAGAGAGGTCCCATGCCAATTGGATTTGAGAAGGTGATGGTGTGAATTTTTCCCCATCGCCAGCCCTTCATGTCCCTTCCCTGGGTCTCGGACAGCCAGTCAGTCGCGTCTTTCAAGGACTTGACCAGCATGTCATCCAAATCTTCAATCTTGTCTTTGGTGCGCTTGTCGTCAAAGAACTCAGACTCGCCCGCCATCACCCACTGGTGGAGCACCACCCAGAACAGCCGGTTACCGAAATATATGTCATAGAACTTGCGCGGGAACTCGTCAGACAAAACATTATCAAACAGCTTCCACATGGCGGCGTAATAAATGCTTGCGCCGATGCTGTCAACCCCGGTCTGATAGTCCCAGTTTTTCAAAATTGCCGCGGCCTCCTTGAGCCGGGGGTCAGTCACGCCCTTGTTCTCAACCGCTTTCACGATCTTGGGCGCGAATGCTTCGCCCTCCTTGGAGTAGACGTCGTTCTGTATCTGCTTCATCTTTTCAATGTCCAGGGGCTGCATTTTCTTGACCAGCTCCTCGATGCGCGCGGCGCGCCAGCCGAACGAATAGTTGGAGCCGAAGGTGTATGGATACCATTCCATGTCCACCACCTCGTTGTTGGCCGTGACCATCCATCCGCGCGGTGGGTCTATGGCATACGGCAGCTCCATGAGCGGGATGAACCCGGTCCAGTCGTATTCGCCGGTCCAGCCCGGCACCGGCACCAGCCCCCTGCCCTTTGCGCGCACCGGGACCAGACCGCCCGGTATGTATGCAATATGCCCGGCCGAGTCCGCGGCCATCCAGTTCTGGTTGGGCACCACGATGGAGTCCACTCCCTTTTTGAAGTCCTCGATGGATTTGCCCTTCATCAGCGTGTTATACATGGCCGCGATATTCATAAGCTCAACGGGTTTTTCCTTGTTAAGCTGTTCGAACTTCTCCAGGAACTCTTCCTGGCTCGCGCTGGTCGCCAGAGCGTTGAACACGCGCAGGTCTTTTCCGAAATCCCACCCGGTCCAGCGCAAGGCCAATGGAGGCGTGCCTTTGGGCATTTTCAGGATGGAATTCAGCACCGGGCCGTGCACGGTCTGTTTGATCTTGATGGTCTTGGTCTTGAACTTATTGGTCAGTCCGACCCGGACCCGGATCTCTTCCTCACGGACCGTGAAGTCTTTCCACTCCCCCTTGTGGAGATACTGGTTCTTGTTCTCCGGGTTCACCTTCTCGATGAAAACGTCCTGGACATCCGCGCGGGTGGTGGTCGCGGCCCAGGAAAGCTTGGGGGTGTGGCCGAGCACGATATAGGGCGTGCCCGGGAAGGACACGCCGTAAGCGTCAAAGCCCGCGCCTTTCACGCGCATCATGTAGAATAGCGACGGCTCCATGTGGGTGAGGTGGGGGTCGTTGCACAGGATGGCATTGCCGTCGGTGGTGAGCTTGCCCATCACCGACCAGTTGTTGGAGGCAAAGGGATAGGTCCAGTTCGCGGTCTCTTTGACGGCCAGCTCATTTTTCATCAAAGCCGCCACGGCCTTGGTGGAAAGTCCCAGGTCTTCTGGCCGGGGCGTGTCTTTGAGGATGTCTTTTTCCGGAGCGGGCAGCCGGTTCTTTAACATTTCCGGAGGGATGATGGTCGGGCCTGCCTGCATGGTGTAGGGCGCCATCCTCCAGGTGAAGTCCCAGCCGTATTCCTTCATCAGGGTGTAGCGGAAAAGCTCCTCGTAATAGTTGGCGCCCAGCATGGTCCCGATGAAAAGCCCGAAGCTCAGCACATCCCCGACCTTGAACTCAGCGGGCTTGACTTTCATGACCTGCAGCTCCACCGGCAAATTGTCCTTGTTCATCTTGATGTAAGTGTTGATGCCGTCGCAGAACGCCTGCGCCTGCTGATAAAGGTCGGGACGGTATTTCTTGGAAAGCGCCTCGCCGATTTCTCCCAGGTATTTAATTCCCCACACCCGCTGGTGGATGTCGTATTCCAGGGGCTTGAAGCTCATGCCCCCGAAGCTGATGGAAAGGGGAAGGTCGCCGAGCAGCTCGGAAAGACGGCCCTCGGCAATGGCCCGGAGCAGCACCATTTCAAACAACCGGTCCTGGGCCTGGACATAGCCGATGGAGAAGAAAAGGTCGTGCTCGTTTTCCGTGAAAAACTGGGGTATGCCCAGGTCGTCGTAATAGACCTCAACCTGGCCCTGGAGCTGCGGCAGTTTCAGGGCGCCTTCACGAACCGCCTTGGGAGGATTCTTTTTGTAATGATAGAACTTGCCCAAACAGCCGGTGAATAGGATTGATATGCAGACCGCCAGAAATACCACCGCTTTGTTTTTGTTCATTTTCCCCTCCCCTTTTTGTCTTGGTAATTACTTAAATTTTTGCTTTAAGTTTCAAAGCTAAATCAATGATGTTGAAAAGTATCTTTCCGCTCGGTCTGCAATGATTGTGACCACCATTTTCTTCCTGCCCAACTCCTCGGCCAGCTTGAGCGCGCTCCAGACATTTGCCCCGGAACTGGTGCCGCAAAGCACTCCCTCGGTCCTAGCCAGTTTTCTCGCGGTCTCGATCGCGTCATGGTCGGAGACCGTGATCACCCTATCGATCAAGGATACATCCAAAACTTTGGGGATAAATCCGTCCCCGATGCCCTGGATCTGGTGCAGTCCCGGTTCTTTCCCGAGCAGGGCCGCGGAATTTTCCGGCTCCACCGCCGCGAGCATGACTTTGGGATTTTTTTCCTTGAGAAATTTGCCCACCCCGGCCAGGGTGCCGCCCGAACCCACGCCCGCCACGAACGCGTCGATCTTGCCCCGGGTCTGCTCCCAGATTTCCGGGCCGGTGGTGATGTAATGGCATTCGGGGTTGAGCGGGTTTTCGAACTGCTGGGGGATGAAAGTGTCGGGGTCTTCCTCGCGCATGGTGTACGCGATCTCGAGCGCGCCGTCCAGGGATTTCTCTGCCGGGCTGGGGATCATTTCCCCGCCCAGGGCGCTGATGATCTTTCTGCGCTCCTCGCTCATGTTGTCGGGCATGACGATGATCACCCGGTATCCCTTCTGCACCCCGACCAGGACCAGGCCGATTCCGGTGTTGCCGGAACTGGCTTCCACAATGGTCATGCCCGGCTTGAGCTTGCCCTGCGCCTCCGCTTTCTCGATCATATACTTGGCGATCCGGTCCTTGATCGACCCGCCCGGGTTCAACAGCTCGAGCTTTACCAGGACATTGTAGTCCGTGAGCCGCTTGAGCTTTAAAAGCGGGGTGTTGCCGATCGCGTCCAAAACATTATCTATATGCCCTTTCTTCATCTGCTCCTCTCTTATAGGGCAGCAGACACTCCTGTCTGCTGACAATCCTTACTGACTCATTATTCTATATGGAAAAATGCTTTTTATGGTCTGCCGCGCCTGCTTGAGTTCGTTGACCATTTTTTCCAGTTCCGCCTCGCTTTTGCCCTCGCTCAGCTCGCGCCAGTAAAAATTTATTCTTTCCAGCTCCGCGATCAATTTTTCTTTTTTGCCCCCAGCCATTTCAGTAAACCCCGTATTTTTCGCTCGCGCGGATCATGGCCTGCACATTCTCGACCTTAGCATCATAAGGCAGGGCGCAGGCATTGGCAAGGATGAACCCGCCGCCCTCCCCCACTGCCTGGATCAACTTCCGGCAGTAGTCGTCCACCTCCGAGGCGGCGCCGTGCGCCAGGACCGACGCCGGCACATTGCCCATGAGCGCGGAATGGTCGCCCAGTATTTTTTTCCATTCAAAGATGTCGTTCTGGTCGTCCACGTGGAAAAGGCACCTGGCTCTTGGAAACGCCCGGAAATAGCGGGCCATGGGCGTCCAGTTGCCGTCCAGATGGATCACCGGCGTGTAGCCCGCGTTGATGACGGCCATCACCTGCTTGAAAAAATAGGGCCAGGCGAATTCCTCGAACATCCTGGGTGAGATATAGGACGCGCTCGCCCGGTTGGCGCCGATCAGTATGGTGCGGGAGGCGTCGGGCTTGCCCGCGACCACCTGGTCCGCGAGTTTCAGGCCCATGACGATCAAATCGTCCACCAGCCAGTCGCAGGCCTCTTTAATTTTTTCCGGCCGGTCGTAAAAGTCCGTTAGATACCCGTTTAGCCCTCGCAGGTTGGCGATGATGTCGGTCGGGATGTTGACCAGGCTGAGCATGTAATTGAACAGGCCCAGCTCCTTTGCCTTTTGCTCCGCGGGCTTCATGGCCTCGGCCATTTTGACCAGCATTGAGATGAATTGGCTGAGCTCCGGATGGCCGGGGCGGATGAAATGGAGCAGGCCTTTTTCCATCAGCAAATCATATTGATCGCCCGAGATGATCTGCTCTTCAAGCATCTGCGGGACCTTGTCCTCGCCCGGCGCCGGAAGTTTCCACTTGTAAAACCATGACGAATGCGCGTCAGCGAACGGAGAATAATAGACAAAGCCGAACCCGCCCCCGAACGCCATGTCCACGCCCTGATAGACCTCGTAGCATTTGAGCAGGGCTTTCGCGGCAAGCTCCGCGCTGTTGAAGACATCCCCGTAGGGCACGCCCAGCACCCGCGCGGCATGCTCGTTGACCTGGGGCGCGACCGGCACCTTGTCCGGCTTCGAGAGCGCGATGACCTTTCGGACCCTTTCCTTGGGCAGCATTTCAAAGGCTAGAACGAGACCAGCTTGTGGAATTCCTTGTATCTTTTGGCGATGTCCCTTTGCTTGATCGACAAGAGCCTCTTCAGGCTGAACTCCTGGACCGCGAAACTCGCGAGCACGCTCCCGTAAATGGCCGCGCGCTTGATGGTGTTGAAATCCTTCTTGCCGCTTTTGGCCAGGAACCCGACAAAGCCTCCGGCAAAAGTGTCGCCCGCGCCGGTCGGGTCTTTGACGTCCTCAAGCGGATACGCGGGCGCAAAAAAAACTCCCTGCCGGTGGAAAACGGTTGCTCCGTGCTCGCCGCGCTTGATCACCGCCGCGATCAAGCCCCGGTCAAGCAGGCGCCTGCCCGCTCTGGCCAGCTGGTGCTCGCCCGTGATCATCCGGGCCTCCTCGTCGTTGAGCATCAGGATGTCCACCTTGGGGATCAACTTTTCCAGGTCTTTGCGCGCGGTGTTGATCCAAAGGTTCATGGTGTCAGCCACGATCAGTCCCGGCTTTTCCACCTGGCGCAGCACCCTAAGCTGGAGCGCGGGATGGATGTTGGCCAGGAATATGTATCTGGTCTTGCGGTAGCTTTCCGGGAGCACGGGCGCGAATTTTTCGAAAACATTGAGTTCCGTGCGCAGGGTGTCGCGCTTGTTGAGGTCAATGTGATATTTCCCGGCCCAGCGGAAGGTCTTGCCCGGGAGCTTGACCAGGCCCTCGGTGTCGATGTTTTTGTGCTTGAAAATGTCCTCGTATTTCTTGGGGAAGTCCTCGCCCACCACGCCCACGATCCGGACCTTTGAGAAAAAACTGGTGGCAACCGATGAGTAAGTGGCGGCCCCGCCCAGGACCTCGTTTACTTTTCCGGCTGGAGTCTCTATGGAATCCAGCGCGATCGACCCGACTATCAGTACCGTCATAAGCCATAATTATAGGAAAAGAAACTTTGCGGTCAAACCCGTTGTTTGCTTTAATCGCGGCGCGGGAAGTTTTGCAGGGCTGAAAGGGGCCAGGGTCCAAAAACCAATTGCCGTCACAATAGCGTCATGGTGCCGGAATGCGCCTTTTCCATTTCTTTGATTCTGGATAGCTTTTCGCGTCGAGTCCTGGGGGCAATAATGTTTTTCAATGGCAATGCGCTGACGAGTCGCAATGCAATCCGGAGCAGCAGTCGAAGTCATCCTGGCAGACCTCGGATTCGCCGTTGCAGTTTTCCTCAACCTCCACAAGAATGCACCCGCCGGCCAGCAAGCCCAGAGACAAGATCAAGAGGCTGATGACCTTTAAAAGATATTTTCTCATTCCTCCCCTCCTTAAAGACTTAAACTCTTGAATCCGCCTTTATAAGCCGCTGTCTTCGCTGATTACCGGACCTGTTTATTATTCAGGGCTCTCTAACTTTTTCAGTCTTCGAATAAATAGTACACCGGTTGGGAAGTTCATGTCAACTTCGATTCGTTCTGAACCTGAGGCCTTAGACTTGGGGCGGGATCCGGCTGTTTCCCGGGGCGCTGCTATGAGGGAATGGACTCGATCTTCGCCCGCATGGCTTCCAGGTAAGGCGTGTACACGCCCAGCTTTTTGCCGGTGTTTACCACATCCAGATAGAAGCGCTTCATCTCCTCGGGGTTGGAGTTCCCGTGGCTGGCTTTCATCACCCGCTCCCCGTATTCGGTATACAATGGCATGAGCAAAGTTGCATCCGGGGCAAGGCGATAAGACTGAACTCTGCTTCAAACCAAGCCCCCCTTTATATGCCAATATTGTAACAATTAACAAAATTGTCCAGCCGCTTGTGTCATTTTCGACAAAAATCCGGTATTTTCAGGTGGAAAAATGAGTGGATTTCAGGTTGAAAACATGGCGGGACTGAAATTTATTTTTCTTATATTTCAAAAGGTTATGTCATCCTGCAACTATTTGGCGCAGCGATTTCTTTTGGGTTGGAATTTTGGGCGTAGTATTTGCATCTTATGTTATCGGCTCTTTGGAGAGATAAGTAAGATTGTGCGTGAATGGAGTTTAGAAAAGGACTGAACCTATTTTTCAAGGAGGAAAAAGAAAATGGCGGAAAAATTGAATCCCTTCCAAATCGCGCAGAAACAACTGGACCGGTGCGCAAAGATACTCAACCTGGACCCGGGCATACATGCCATCTTGAGGCTGCCGGTGCGCGAGATCCATGTCTCGCTCCCGGTGCGCATGGACGACGGAGCCATCAAGGTCTTCGAAGGCTTCCGCGTCCAGTACAACGACGCCCGCGGCCCGACCAAAGGCGGCATCCGCTTCCATCCCGACGAGACCATTGACACCGTGCGCGCGCTCGCAGCCTGGATGACCTGGAAATGCGCGATGGTGGACATCCCGCTCGGCGGCGGCAAGGGCGGCATCATCTGCAACCCCAAAAAAATGAGCAAGGGCGAGCTCGAGCGTTTGAGCCGCGCCTACATCGACCAGGTCTGGCAGTTCATCGGCCCGGAAAAAGACATACCCGCGCCCGATGTTTACACCGACTCCCAGACCATGGCCTGGATGATGGACGAGTTCTCAAAGCTTAACGGCAAGAACCAGTTCGGCGTGATCACGGGCAAGCCCATCTGCCTGGGCGGCTCGCTGGGACGCGGGGACGCCACTGCGCGCGGCGCCATGTATTGCGTGCGCGAGGCGGCCAAGGCCCTGAAGGTCGACCTGGGCAAAGCCACCGTGGCCATCCAAGGGTACGGCAACGCCGGATACTATGCCGCGGCCCTGGCCAAGAGCCTGTTCGGGAGCAAGGTGGTCGCGGTCAGCGACACCAAGGGCGGAATTTACAGCAAGGACGGACTGGACGCCGAAGCGGTCGCGGCCCACAAGGCCAAGACCGGCTCGGTCGCCAAGTTCCCGGGCACCAAAGCCATCAGCAACGAGGACCTCCTGGAACTGGATGTTGACGTGCTCTGCCCCTCCGCGATCGAGAACGTCATCACCGAAAAGAACGCCTCCAAAATTAAGGGCAAGATCGTGGCCGAACTCGCCAACGGGCCCACCACGCCCGAAGCCGACGACATCCTCTACAAGAACGGCATACATGTCATCCCCGACTTCCTGTGCAACGCCGGCGGAGTCACCGTCTCTTACTTCGAAATGGTCCAGAACTTCTATATGTATTGCTGGGACGAAAAAGAAGTCCACGAACGGCTCAACCAGAAAATGACCATTGCCTATCAGTCCGTGCTCGCGACCTCCAAAAAATTCAAGATCAACATGAGAGAAGCCGCTTATGTGGTGGCCGTGAACCGGGTTGTGGAAGCCATGAAGCTCCGCGGCTGGGTGTGATGCGAAAAATCTAATCGCTGAAAACTTTCCAGGGGGCTGCGTTGCGGAGCGCGGCCCTCTTTGTTTCACCGCAATCCTGTCGATGATCGACAGGACGCAAAGAACGCTGAGAATAAAATCCGAGGGGGCGCCGACACTCCTGTCGGCGCACAAACTCTTCTCATTTGCCATTCCCGCCATTTTTATCTTATAATTGTTTTAACATGTCCAAGAGGGTATTATTCGTGGATGACAGCCCGACCATCACCTCCGCGGCTTACGATGTGCTGGACGACCTGGGTTACGAGGTCGACCTGGCCTATAACGGCAAGGAGGCCCTGGACCGGGTCCAGCAAAACAAGCCCGACATCATCATCCTCGATATCGAAATGCCCAAGCTGAAAGGATACGAGGTCGCGGAAGTGATCCGGAACGTCCCCGAGTTCAGCAAAATCCCGCTCATCGCCCTGACCTCGGTCTCGCCCGACGAGCTCAAGGAAAAAGCCAGATTCTTTGACGCCTATTTGCGAAAACCCTTCGGGTTTGACCAGATGCTCAAAATCATCAAGTCCAAAATCGGAAATCCCTGAAAACAAGGGACGCGGACATTTGAGGGGGCTGACATGTACGGGCGAGGCGGCCAGCCCCCCGAAGCTTGACCATTCAATGTTCGTGCATCGTAGATAAAAGCGAAGGAGGGTGCCTCGCCCCCCTCGATTTGACAGCCCTTTAAAAAACATATAATATTTTAATGGAATCAGCAGGCGGCATAAAGCATAAAGCATAAAGCACCGCCAAAGGAGAGGGCTGAGGATGAAAATCCCGAGCTTGGCATATTTCGTGGGGCGCAGACATGGTACGGGCGAGCCGGTGGGTCGCCCGAATAAGCGCACAACTTACATCCTCTCGCTCCTCATCCTCCTTATCCTTCCTATCATTTCCCACGCCCAGAAGCCAGGCGCATTTTATTTTGGTGACTCCGATTCCAACGGCGTAATCGAGGTCCCCGACCTCATCACCCTCAACACGGTCCTGGGCAATTTCAGCGCGGACGACACCCTTCTCTACTCCGGCTACCCGCAATCCCGGTATCGTCAGGACTTGGACGGCAACGGCGTCATCGAAGTCCCGGACCTGATCATTCTCAACTCCTGGGTGCCCGGCGACTTTTCCAACCGACCCGGCAACCCGGACCGGGTCATGCTGGATTCCGACTCAATCACCATCCTGCCCGGCGCTTCCATCGAAGTCAGCGCTTATGCGCTCTCGCCCATCGCCGCGGGCAGCCAGCCGCGCACGGGCTTTGGTATCATCTTTAAAATCGATCCCTCATCCACCTGCACCACCGCGCAGATTTATGGATACAATGTCGCTGGAGGGGCGACCATAAATCAATGGCGCGCAAACGCAGCCTATCATTACACACTCAAGCCCGACAGTCCCGACCTCGGCCGCGCCAAAGTAAAAGTCAACACCAACGGCTGCGCTAACGGCACCCGGGTCAAGTTGGAAGTCTATATCCCGGACGATTCGGAAGCCGGAGTCGTGCCCGGCCGGTTCCCGACCAAGCTCTCCGCAAGCCAGCTCTTAAAGGTCACAATTTCCGCCCCGGCTGGTCTGGACACCTTTATCACTTCATACCCGCCTGACCCTGTTAATTCCCAGGATGCGGCTTTTGAGTTCGATTGCAGCATTCCTCCCTGCACCTATGAATGCAAACTCGACCTGGGATCATGGACCACATGCGCGTCTCCAAAGACCTATATCGGCACCGAATCATGGACCGCGACTACAACCACCAACGCCCCCTCGGCCAGATGGGGGCACCATCTGGTTTGGACCGGCTCGGAGATGATAGCCTGGGGCGGGGAACTGAATACCGGCGGAAGATATAATCCTGTCACCGATTCCTGGACTTCAATGTCAACCACTGATGCGCCGACTGGGAGGACGAGTTTTGCCGCGGTATGGAACGGCACGGACATGATGGTCTGGGGCGGGACGAATGGTGTGCTTCAGATTTACGGCGGCAGGTACTTCCCATCAGTCGATTGCTGGATCGGAATGTCAGCCACCAACCAGCCCACGCCGAGAAACGACTTCCCCTCGGTCTGGACCGGGACCAGGATGATCGTGTGGGGAGGCAATACCGGCTCTGCCACCAACACGGGCGGGTTGTACGACCCGCTCAACAACAGTTGGTCCGCCACCTCCACCGGCGCCAATGTGCCGCAGGCAAGATACCAACATACCGCGGTCTGGACCGGGACCGAGATGATCGTTTGGGGCGGACATGACGGTAGCTCAAGGTTTAACACAGGCGGCCGATATGACCCGGTCTCAGACAATTGGCTCGCAACTTCCACCGGTGCCAATCTGCCTTCGGCAAGGTATTGGCATTCAGCGGTCTGGACCGGGACCGAGATGATCGTCTGGGGCGGATACTCGGGCACCATAAATTTCAACACCGGGGGCAGATACAACCCGGTCTCGGATTCCTGGCTGGCGACTTCAACCGTAAATGCGCCGTCCGCGCGCAAGTGGATATGGGAGTCACTCGGTGCGGTCTGGTCCGGAGACGAGATGATCGTCTGGGGCGGCGACAACGGATACCCCTATTCCAACGACGGCGGGCGCTACAATCCCCTGAGCAACACCTGGACCCCGACCATCACGCTCAACGCCCCGAGCGGCAGGCGCGGGACCGACATAATCTGGACCGGGACCAGGGTGATCACTTGGGGAGGATACGACCAGCTACAATATTTGAACACCGGTGGCATTTATTTTACCGGGGGAGGAATTCTTAACGAAGGCGACCATAACTTTCAGGTCCGGGCTTATGACCAGGAAATGAATGTTGACCCCACCCCGGCCGGATACGACTGGACCATTGACCTCACTCCGCCGGTCACCACCATCAGTTCGCACCCGGAAAATCCCAGCGGTTCATATGACGCCGATTTCGAGTTCAGCTGCAATGAGACCGGATGCACCATGGAATGCCGGCTGGACTCCGGCGCCTGGAACGCATGCGCGTCTCCCCAAAATTTCACCGGCCTCTCAAACGGCAGCCATAACTTCCAGGTCCGGGCAACCGACCCGGCTGGAAATATCGAGAACCCTCCCGCGGGCTTTGCCTGGACCATTGATGTGTTCCCGCCCGAGACTTACATAGACGCTCATCCGCCCGATCCCACCAATCAGACCAGCGCCGTTTTCACATTCCACAGCAGCGAGACCGGGGCCACTATTGAATGCAACCTGGATTCAATGGGTTGGGAGCCTTGTGATTCGCCGGTGAGCTACAGCTCGCTCCTGGTCATGGCTCACACATTCCAGGTCCGCGCTACGGACCTTGCGGGCAACACCGACCCCACCCCGGCGAGCTTCGATTGGACCATTGACCAGACCCCGCCCGACACCGCGATCACCGCGAACCCTCCCGACCCGGACAGCAACAACTACGCGGACTTTTCCTTCACCTGCAACCAACTGCCATGCACCTACCAGTGCAACCTGGATTTAGCCGGCTGGGCTTCGTGCCCATCGCCGAATCATTATTCCGCTCTGACCAACGGCAGCCATGACTTCCAGGTCCGTGCCATTGACCAGGCGGGCAATGTGGACCCGGTCCCGGCGGCTTACAACTGGACCGTGAACGCGGTCCCTCCCGACACCTCCATCACCTCGCAGCCGGCAAACCCGTCCGGCTACAACTATGCGGCCTTTGAATTCAGTTGCAGCCCCGGGCCCTGCACATTTGAGTGCAGGCTTGACGGCTCCGGCTGGTCAAGCTGCATTTCTCCGAAAAATTATTCGTGTCTGTCCAACAGCTCGCACACTTTCCAGGTCCGGGCAACGGATCTTCAGAACAACACCGACCCCACGCCTGCAACCTACACCTGGTCGGTAAATGCGGTCACGCCGGAAACCTCGATAACGCGCAAACCTTTCAACCCGAGCAACACCACTGACCCGATTTTTGAGTTCTCCTGCACCGGCGGCCCGTGCACTTATGAATGCAGTCTGGATTCCCAGGCCTGGCAGACCTGCGCCACACCCTTGAGCTACACCGGCCTTTCAGAAGGCCCGCATAATTTCCGGGTCCGGGCATATGACGCTGTGGGCAATGTTGACACTTCGCCGGCAAGTTATGACTGGGTCATTGCATTCCACGATTTTTGGGTGAAGAACACCATTTTAAGAAACGTGCCTGAACCCAGGTTTAACCACACCGCCATCTGGACCGGGTCCGAAATGATCGTCTGGGGCGGATACATGGGCTCGGGTACCCTTAATTCCGGCAGCCGGTATAACCCGGTCTCGGATTCCTGGGTCACAATCTCGTCCTATAATGCGCCCTCGCCGCGGTACATGCACACCGCAATCTGGACCGGCAGTGAGATGATCGTCTGGGGTGGGTGCTGCTATCTGAACACCGGCGGAAAATACAATCCCGTTACAGATTCTTGGACCACCACCGGCATATCTCCCACCCTGGAACCGCGTTATGACCACACCGCTGCCTGGACCGGCGCGGAGATGATCGTGTGGGGGGGCTACTGGTATGACGGAGATATCGATCATTACCTGGACAACGGCGCAAAATATGACCCGGTCTCGGATAGCTGGAACGCAACCTCAACGACCAATCAGCCAACTGGAAGGCGGCAACATACTGCGGTCTGGACCGGGAATGAAATGGTGGTTTGGGGAGGAAACGGAGGGGCCTATCTGAACACCGGCGCAAGGTATGATCCGCTCTCCGATGTCTGGACCGCGACCTCAACCAACAACGCGCCCGCCGCAAGATACCGACACGGCGCGGTCTGGACCGGGAATGAAATGATCGTCTGGGGCGGCTGCGGTT
>Ga0315287_10004556_pt1 | contig 13534 bp, 7 predicted proteins | sample YL17G11_0_MG_FD_205037 | JGI IMG/M metagenome (GOLD analysis project Ga0315287, IMG submission 205037) | Sediment microbial communities from Yellowstone Lake, YNP, Wyoming, USA - YL17G11_0 | ecosystem: Environmental > Aquatic > Freshwater > Lake > Sediment | place: USA: Wyoming | collected... | reverse complement strand
TATCCGAACGTGTCGCAGCGAACGCGCTTGATCTTCAGCTTGGACCTGACAAGATCGGAAAGTGCATCACCCAGGGCGCCGGTACCCGAGAGCTGGACATTGCCGTGCGCGTCCTTCTCTTCGGTCTTGGTAAGCGCTGCCACCATGGGCTGTCCGTTCTTGTCTTCGATGCCTTCGGAGACCGCAATGATGCACCGGCCATACTGCTTGTACACGCGATCGACATCGGCCAGGAACTTCTCCTGCTCGAATGCCTTCTCCGGCACATACACCAGGTGTGGTCCGTCGTCGGGGTACTTCTTGGCAAAGATGCTACTTGCGGTGAGGAAGCCGGCGTTGCGGCCCATAATCACGCCGATGTACACGCCCGGCAGACTGAGATTGTCGAGGTTGATGCCCGCAAAGGCCTGTGCCACGAACTTGCCGGCAGAGCCGAAGCCCGGGCAGTGGTCGGTGACGCGCAGGTCGTTGTCAACGGTTTTCGGGATGTGAATGACCCGAAGCTCGTAGCCGGCAGCCTTCGCATTTTCGTCTACGATGCGGCAGGTGTCGGCAGAGTCGTTGCCGCCACAGTAGTAGAAGTAGCGCACATCGTGTGCCTTGAGTACCTCGAAAACTTTGTGGCAATATGCTGCATCCGGCTTGTCGCGGGTTGAGCGCATGGCCGACGATGGGGTTCGCGCCACAACTTCGAGATTATGCGTGGTTGCCTGAGTAAGGTCGAGGAAATCCTCGTTGACAATGCCGCTCACACCGTGCCGGGCGCCGTAGATGTTCTCGATGCAGCTATACTTGCGGGCCTGAAGAACCGCTCCCACAAGGCTCTGGTTGATGACTGCGGTGGGACCACCACCCTGTGCAATGACCGCTTTTCCGGTAAGCTTGGCCACGATCTGGACTCCTTTTTGATGTGAAATGCGATGTTGCGTGCAGAACTGTTCGAGCCATGAAAAATACCACATGACACGCGATGGTCGTGGGATGTCCAGACCTGGCCCGAACTGGGGACGAGTCACCTCCAGATCCGTCCGCACGTCCATCGAGCCGTCCGCCGGGGTGTCACCCGATCACCTATTTTACACCGCCCGTGACTACCCAGGACCCTCTGGCGACCACTTCCCTGACGCTCGTCGAGTGCTCCCGCCGCGCCCCTCGAAGCAGCCTGCGGCCACACACTTCGAGCAGGCTCAGTGCAACGCTTTGACGCCGCTCAGTGCATCGCTCGGGGGGTGCGGCGGGAGTGTATCGAGACGAGCATCGAGGACCTGAGTAGTCAAGACCGCCCACAGAAAGGCCCGAATGTCATCCCACGCAATCGACCTGGTCGCAGTTGACAAGCACCCCTTCCGCGAAATCCTGCGACTCGCCGTACCGCTCATACTCTCGATGACCGGTCTGGTGTTCATGCAATTTATCGACGGCATTTTCCTTGCCTGGTACTCCCCGGTGTCGCTTGCTGCCATGGGATTTGCCGGCATGTCAAACTACCTGATCGTGAGCCTGTTTCTGGGTACGGCTGCCTATGCGTCAACTCTCGGGGCACAGTACATCGGCGCCGGGCGAAGCCTGCGAGCCGCAGCGTCGACCTGGCAGGCAGTGTACTTCTCGCTGGGCGCAGGTGTGGTCATCACCGTTTGCGGCGTGTATGCCCGCCCACTCATGGGACTCACGCACCACGCACCCGACGTGCTGGCGGAGGAGATCGTCTACTTCCGCATCATGTGCATGGGCGGATGGGCAGCGCTGCTCAACAACGCACTTTCCACATTCTTCAGCGCGCGGGGCGATACACGAACGCTCATGACAGTGCAACTCGGCGGATTCGCGGTGAACGCGCTGCTTGCATACGTCCTGATATTCGGCAAGTTCGGAGTGCCGCAGATGGGGATCGCCGGAGCTGCACTTGCCGCGGTCATCGCCCAAGGCCTCTGCGCCGGAGCCCTTGCCACGTTATTTCTGGGACGGGCACAATTCCGCACCGAGTTCGGTGTGTGGGGTATGCGACCGTTCGACGCATCGCTCATGGCCCGACTGGTTCAGTTCGGACTGCCCAGCGGGTTCCGACAATTTGTCGAAATGATCGGGTGGAGCGCCTTCATGTTCTACCTGGGTCGCATCGACACCGTATCGCTGGCAGCCACCACCGTGGCATTCCGCATCAACGGACTGGCATTCTTCCCTGTCATTGGACTGGCCTCGGCTGCTGCGGTTCTCATCGGTCATGCGCAGGGCCGACACATGCCCGCACTCTCGGCGCGCATCACCAAACGCTGCATGGTACTGGCCGAGGCCTGGATGCTGCTGTGGGCAGTGGCGTTCATCGCTCTGCCGCACCAGCTCTTTGCCATCTTCGGCGCAACCGATGCCGGCAATGAGGCAATGACCGCGCAGATCGCCGCCGCCGGAGTCGTGATGCTGCGGTTCGTGGCCATCTACTGCATTCTTGACTCATGCAACATCGTGTACGTCTTTGCCCTGCAAGCTGCCGGAGACACCCGGTGGACATTCGTGGCGACCATCATCCTCTATGGCGGGTTCGTTGCGGCGCTCAGCATTGCCGATGCCCTGCACGCCACCATGGCCGCCGAATGGACCATGGTAACGATCTTCGCCATGACCACCGCCGCGGTGTGGGTGGCGCGCTTCCTTCAGGGAAAGTGGCGCACCATACAGGTGATCGAGTCGGACATCGAGGTCGCGTGAGTTCCGTCCATGCCGGCGGTTAGTGCATCGAGACGGTCACTGCCGACACCTGACCATCGCGCGCGGCGGCGAGCACGAGCACAGAGTTGACGCGCGCGAAATCGACGGTAGCGGCCACACTGGCACGCAGATCGTCCGACGCGGGATGGAGAGGGTACGCGGTGCCATTGGTGACGATGTCCCACGCCACCGCAACGGACAGCAGTGATCCCACCGCGAATGTTTCTCCGAAAAACGGCTTGGTGAACAGGAGTGCAGGCGGTCGCTTCGCCCGACCCAGCACAGAGCGGAGCGCCTCTGCCTCACACACGTCCTGGGGGCCGCCACCAGCGCCGCTGATCACCAGGTCCACGTCCAGGTCGAGCCGGCCGAGATTGTCAACCGGCGTCACGCGACAACGCGCTGCATCGCCGAGCCCTGGCGCCGACAACGCGAGGAACACGCTGCCCTCCGACACGCCGACGCCCTGCACTGCTGCACCGCTGGACAGAGGGTGCGGCAGATGCGCGGGGACCGCTCCCGGGTACCAGCCGAGTTCCCGATAGTGCGACTCGACAAGCGGGGAGTACTCCTCCGCTGCACCCACGCAGCACAGTGCGCTCTCACCCCGCGCAATGGTGTCAATACCGTATGTCAACGCCTCCAGTCCGCAATTCTCCAGCCCCGCCAGCGTGCAGCCGCCTGCAGTGAGGCCCAGATGCTTCGACACCGTGCCAAGAGGAGCATTGGTGACGCCGTTGGAAAACGCATTGGGGCCGGCCATCTCCGGCCCATAGTCGAACAGGTAGTCGTGGAACTCCTGGAAGTACGACGTGCTGCCGTGAGTGAGCCCCACAAAGACCGACCCGTCGCGCCCGGAGAAGCCGGCCCGCATCCACGCGCTGTCGGCCGCGTAGAGCGCCATGCGCGTGAGGCGTGCCATGCGGCGGGCATCCTGCGACTTGACTCCCGACGGCAGGGGGATGGTCTCGATCTCCGTGCGCGCGCCACCTGCAGCCCGTTGACAATGGAGCAAGAGCCCCTCGAGGGCATCCGCCCCGGGTACCACCAGCCCAATGCCGGCAATGATGGCAGACCGGCTCATGCGCCTGCCTCCGCGCAAGTGAAGACCAACGCAAAGGCCTCTCCGCCGAATCCGAGCGAGGTGCTCATCACCGTTGGCAGGTGAGGGATCTCGACCGGGCGCGAGGACACCCGCAAGTCCACGAACGCGGGATCGCGCTCGTGGCAGTTGAGCGTTGCCGGGGCCGTGCGTTCCTGCAGCGCTATCACCGAGAACACCGCACCCAGGGCCGCAGAGGCGCCGAATGTGTGACCCGTCATGGACTTGGTGGAGGTGGCAGGAATGCCGGCAAGTGCGTCGGCAAACACCGATCGCAGCGCGCAGTACTCCGACGGATCGTTAGCCTCGGTGGCAGTGCCGTGGAGTTCCAGGTGATGCACCTGTTCGGGTGTGAGACACGCAGACGCGAGTGCCTTGAGCATGGCCTGCGCAAGTCCCCTGCCCTCGGGATGCGCGCGCGTGTAGTGGTATGCGTCAAGAGCTGCGCCGAAGCCGACGACTCGCGCAAGCGGTCGAACGCCGCGCTGCTGCGCCGACGCCCGCGACTCCAGAACCAGCGCGGCGGCGCCCTCACCCGGACTGAGTCCGGCGCGCGCCTTGTCAAAGGGACAGCATGGCTGCTTTGACACCAGCCGCAACGAGTTGAACCCGGCAACCACGTATGGCGACAGCGCCTCGAAACCCGCCACCATCACGCGCTGAGCCATCCCCGTGCCAATGCGATGGAACGTCTGACCCATGGCAGCGGCGGCCGATCCGCACGCCGAGCAGATCGTCTGCGACCGGCCGGTGAGCCCGCGGGATTGCTTGACGTCGTGCAAAGGCTGCCCGAGAAGGAATCCGCCGAAGTGGGCCGGGTCGGGACTTTGATTGCCGCGCGTCTGGCGGTAGTAGGACGATGCAGCGGCGATGTTGCCGAGAGTGGTTCCCGCGATGATGTCCATGTCGGAAGAGGCAGAGAGCCCGGACGAATCCAGCGCCTGCCCCACCGCATGATCGAGCAGACGGGTGGCCCGGTCAGACTCGCAGGTCTCGCTCAACTCGGGGAGTACCTGCTGCGAAACGCGTCCGCACACGCACGGGTCCGGCGCCTGACCGCCGAAGAAGCTGTGGGTGGAGAGACCAGTGCGTTGTTGACGAACAGCGTCGCGGTGTGCGTCCAACCCCGAACCCAGGGCAGAGACAACACCGATGCCGGTGATCCAGACTTCGTGTGAGTCGGTCATGTGGTGTCATCCAACCGAGGACGGCCCGGCTGCGGATAACCGACCGTAGTGGCAGAGCAACCACGGTGGTCGATCACGCCCGTGCAGGCACATGACTCCGCACACCCTTGCCCTGCCTGGCCAGAATCTGCTTGTACAGCTTGAACATTTTGTACGACTGTGTCTCCTTGGAGTAGAAGGTCTCCCAGGCCCAGTGGTACAGCTCCTGAAGCTTCGCCGGTGTCATGTGTTTTGGAGTGAACACCACATCTCCGGCATTGTATCGGGCGTAGTCGCTGCTCAGAATCCGGCCTTCCTTCTCAAGCTGCTCGCGCACCCGGGTGTGCCAGAACGGCGTGAGCACCGTGAACTCCGCAAGGTCAAGATCGACCTCCATGAGGAACTCGACAAGTCGCTTGATGTCGTCTTCGGTCTGTTCGTCGAGTCCGAGAATGATCGTGCCCTCAACGCCGATACCATGGTCTTTGTAGCGTTTGATGCGCTCGCGGATGAAGTCCGATGTGTCAAACACCGCCTGGTACACGTACCACGCACCAGCCTGTGCTGCCAGGTCAAGCACCTCGTCGTCGTCCTCGATCGGGTGACAGCACCAGAACTTTTTGAACGGAATCATGGTGCGAAAGAGTTCCTTCTCCCACTCCTTGTTCTGCGCAAGGGAGTTGTCGACCACGAAGAGACGATCGTTGTCGATGGATGCCAGCTCCTCGGCAACTCGCTCCATGGGACGCGGCCGAAACGAGCAGCCACCCAGGTACGGCGTGCAGCAGGGGAAGCAGTTGAACCGGCAGCCGCGCGACGCATGGAAGAGATCGGCCATGCGGACGCCCTTATACTCGTAGAGGCTGCGATTGAGAATTGATCGCCGTGCAGGACCCACCGACTCGATTGGCGGGAAATTGCCGTGGTAGTCGTAGAGCTTCTTGAGTTTGCCGTTCTTCTTGTCCTCGAAGACTGCGGCAAGACGTCCCTCGACTTCGCCGAAGAAGAGACTGTCGGCGTTCTTCTGTACGTCTTCGGCGTGCAGCATTGACGAGATGCCGCCGAAGATCGTCTGAACGCCCATGTCGCGGAACCTGCGCGAGATCTCGAAGGCGCGGGGCATCTGCGCGGTCAGCATGACGGAGATACCGACAAAATCCCATCCGCCGTCAAAGGGAATATCCTGCACATTCTCGTCGGCAAACGTGACGTCGACCCACGAGGGAATCTCTGCCGCCATCACAACCGGGCCGTGGGGCGGAAGATTGAAGCCGGACTGGTGCTCAAGCTTCGACCATGTTGGATAGACAAGCAGGAATTTCACGACCGGCGGTTCTCCTTGCTGTTGCGTGATGCTTTCTGGGAGCCTACCCTCTGAGCCCCGAGACCGGATGACGGTCTACCAAAATAACTTCGGGAGCATGCGCGGATCGACGGGGCGCTGAAGCCGGTTCGCGGCGATAGCGCCCCGGGGACTGCGGGGATGGCCGGGATGAGGGTGTCGAGCGTCCGAAGTGCGTCCGGGAGAAAACCGTCGATACTGCCCGCAGGCATCGGGGGGATCGTGCCTGGTCGGCGGGCTGTGCTGCACGAGCAGGAACATGGGGGCTGCGCGCCCGTGCGCCCGCGCCAGAGGCGGAACTACGCGACGACCGACAGCACCAGCATGGTGATGTCGTCGTACTGATCGGCGCCTGCCATGAAGCTCTGCAGCTCGCGGATCACGTTCTCGCGGATCTTGTCTGGGTTGACCAGATACGCATTGCTCTCCAGCGCTGCCTGCAGCCTTCGCAACGTGAACATCTCTTTGGTGGGAGATCGGGCCTCGGTCACGCCGTCGGTGTACAGAAGCACCACATCGCCGCGCTCAAGCTGCAGCGACTGCTCCGTCACATATTCGGCCATGTCCTTGGCAAGCCCGATGGCCAGACCACCTGCCCGAATCTTGTCGCTGCGACCAGTCTTGTTGTGGAACCACAGCACATACTCGTGTCCGGCGCCGGCGAACGTCAGCTTGCGCTGAGCATCGTCCCAACGCACGTAGTTGAACGTCATGAACTGACCGCTGCGCATGTTGCCGTACATCTCAAGCCCGAACTTGGTGACAATCTCTCCGGGGCTCGAGGTGAGCTTCGCAATCATCTGCACCAGAGCCTTGGCCACCGCCATTACCATGCCCGCAGGCACACCTTTGCCCGACACATCGCCGATGACAATGCCCAGGGAGCCGTCCTGGTGCGGAATAAAGTCGTAGTAGTCGCCGCCCACCTCTTTTGCGGGCACGAAGAAGACGGCCAGATTGAGGTTGGCCAGCACTGGCACTTTGCCGGGCAACAACTGCTCCTGGATGCGTGTGGCGATGTTGGCTTCTTCACGGAAGCGAACCGTATTGGTGAGTTCCACGTACATGTGCGTGCTGTTCACCGAGATGCCCGCCTGATCGGCCAGCGACTGCAACAGGTGCGCATCGTTCTGATCAAAGCACGCCCGTTCCTTGGCATTCTGCGCCACAATGACTCCATACAAACTGCCCTTGAGCCGCATGGGCACCGCAATGATGCTGCGGATATGGTGATGATCGAGCCCGAGCACCATCATGTCGGTCTTGTGCTCGGTGCGCTCCAGAATCATGGGTTTCTGCTTCTCGGCAACAGCGCCAACAAGCCCCTCACCCAGATGGAACTGCGCCTCCACCATGCGGTCGAGAATGAGCTGCTGGTACTTCAGCGAGTTCTCGTCCACATGGTGCAGCGGAAAGAACTTGCCCGATGCCTGCGAGAACTTCAGGTAGGGCTCCTTATCGGCCGGACTTTCCAGCACGTACAGCACTGCGCCGGACGCCGAAAGCGTCTCCATGACCGTCTCGAGGATCCTGCCAAGAGTCTTGTCAACCGATGAAATGTATTCCGCTGACGAGGATATGTCGTTGAGCATTGACAGAACCACGTGCTGCGACCGGAAGAGGAAGGTGTTCTCGAAGAACATGTCTTTGCCGGCCAGAAAACACTGCCACGTCACACCAAAGCCGAGAACTCCGAAGAAGAGAACCGAGATGTATCGGTTGAGCCACGGCGGCTGCTGGTACATGATCAGATGCGCGAACAACCACAAGACAGCAGCCAGCACAGCATAGCGCTGTCCCTTGATCTTGCTCTGCGCCACAACAACCACCAGAAACAGGAAGACCGCAGCAAGCAACACACCTGTGAGAAGCGACATGTTGGCAGCCGAGGCCAGAGGCAGTAGCGGCGCCATGCCGAACATCACCAGGTACAAGAAGACGAAGTGGAACACGAACTCAGGGGGGATGCGCAGACGGTTGCTCTCACGGTTGATGATCGCAAGCATGGCGACCGACAGCAGCAGCCCGTCAAGGTACAGGTGATACACATGGAAGGACTTGCCGAGCAGGGTCAAGCCGATTTCGTTGAGCAGAAACAGCACGTAGCTGCCGGCAAGGACTGCCGCGCGGAGGTTGTGCCGAACTGATGAGAACTGCGAGGCGATGCCACCAATAGGCACGAAGAGAACTGCGGCGGCAAGTACCAAATACCACTGATGGGACATAGGGGCTCTCTATCCTTTGCAGAGGGACGCGCCCGTACATAGGGAATTTACATACATATCATACACTTCCGCAATGGATTCGGCAACCCGGCGCCTCGGCGAGCGCCGGATTTCCAGGATCGGGACGTGCGGGGATGGGCGGTCCCGGCGGACATCGACAGTGGGGACGTCCGCCGGGCGGCACTCCTCCATGCTCGTCTGCCGGCCCGGTGCTCCCCGCCCCATGCACTGGGCTTCGACTTTGCTCAGCCAGCAGCGCGGGTCGGTCCGCACCGCGCTCTCGCGCGCATTCCGTCGCTCCTACCGCACAAGCGAGGCAGTTCCCATCACGAACTGCGGATGGTCCGTATCGAAGTCATCCGAGCCTCCGCACTCATCACTCCGCATTTCCTCCCGCGTCTCGTGTCCGAACCAGAACAGACGTAGCGCGCTACGTCTCTACATGTTCGTCGAAGAAATCCACAACTCGTAACTCGTCATTCGCTTGCTCGTAACTCGTCACTCCTCGTCTTACTGCCAACAAGGTATTTTGGTCCAGCACAAACAATCTCCATGACCACACCCACCTCCCCCACCTCCCCCACTCTCATTCTTGCGCCCCTTCGAGGGGTCACCGGGTATGTCTTTCGCACGGCTCACGCACGCCACTTCGGAGGCTTTGACTGGGCGGTTTCACCCTTTGTGCCCACCGTCAAAGGCGTGGTTGTCAAGAAGTCGCACATGCGCGACCTCATGCCGCAAAACAACCGCGAAATGCTGGTTGTGCCGCAGCTCATCGGCAACGACGCCGACGATTTCGTCACCCTGGCCAACCAGGTAGCCGAACTCGGATACACCGAGGTCAACTGGAACCTGGGGTGCCCGCATCCCAATGTGACCGGCAAACGCCGCGGAGCCGGGCTCATCCCCCACCCCGGCATCGTGGCCGGGCTTCTCGACCGCATTGTCCCCCGCATCAAGCCGCGCCTCTCCATCAAGGTGCGCCTCGGCATGCACAGCCCCGACGAGCTGGGTGCGCTGCTGCCTGTTCTTGATCGGTACCCCCTTGTGTCAATCACCATTCACCCCCGCACCGCCGACCAACAGTACGAAGGAGTAGTTGACCTGCCGCGATTCGGGCGGTACATGCTCGCCTCGAAGCACCCGGTCACCTACAACGGCGATATCCGCACGTGCAGCGATCTTGCGCATGTACGGGAATTGTTCCCCAATGTCACAACGGTGATGATCGGCCGAGGCGCGATTGCCAACCCGTTTCTGCCCGGCCTCATCAAGGGCGCACGAGCTGAGAGCGACCCGGTCTCCCGCGTGCGGCTCTTTCACGACCAGATCTACCAGACACTCGGCATGGCCGGAGACGGCCCCTCGCCGCTGCTGGGTGCGCTCAAGGAGCTGTGGGGTTTTCTGGCGTTGTCATTTGACAATGGGCCGAAGGCGCTCAAGAAGATCCAGAAAACACGCAGCGTGCCGGAGTATGAGGATGTGACCGGACGGGTGCTGAGCGGCGCGGTGCGGTGGATTGCAGAGGCGTGAGTGCGAACATCTGCGGTCCGATCCCACGGGAAGCTGACGCGTACCTCGATGCCCCCCCGCCACCCACGAGTCGGTCACTTGAGACTTGGCGCGGCAGAGCCGACAACCTAACCAGCAATAGCGTACACGTGGCAGCATTGCTCGAAGCGGCAAGCAGTCAGCAGTCAGAACTCAGCGGTCAGCAAGAGCATCGACAAGTCCTTGATACGACATGCGCTCTGCTCAGAATTTGCGCAAGAAAACAACAAATTGCCCGGTAGTAGTACCGAGGAGACTCCTGCGCAAGGCCCTTGGAGACGGCTCTGCGTGGCGCAGGAGCCTGCGTTTCACAGTCCCGCAGGCCGCATGCAGACAGGACGCAACTACCAGGCATCAGAGCTTGTGCAGTCCGCCTTCGGTCCGGCCCATGCGCATGGACTGGATCGGCTTGAAGTCGAGGTTGTAGATCTCGGCGGTGACTTCCTTGTCGTGGATGTCAAGAAGTCCGAACGATGGCGGCATGTTCTTGTCAAGCGGGCCCTTCAGGTGCCCGGGGTTCATGAAGAACAACCCGTCGGCCAGGTGCATCTCGGCCTTGTGCGTGTGACCGTTCAGGATGATGTCGGCATGCATGCGGTCGTCGGAGCCAACGTCCTGCTCCATGGCGTGCACCAGCAGAATGCGCAAGCCCAGCACCGTCTCGATTTTCTTCTTCTCAAGGCTCCCGTCGCGGTAGCCGGCGTGATAGGTGCCGGGAACGTGCACGATATCAACGTACCGGTCGGCAAAACTCGCGGTGTCTTCGTGATCGTCACCCAGGTGATACAACGCCGTGATGTGGTGACGCCTGGCCAGCCAGTTGATGACCGATTCCAGGTTCTCGATGTTGCGGTGCGTATCGCTGACCACTCCGATCTTCATGCCCGCCTCCTTGTGTCAACCGTCGGCTCGTCACCACCCCCGAAGCGCGCACTGCCCTGACAGAGCCCGTTGCCGGACCACCAGGGCGCCGGACTTCGCCGCTCCAACTCACGCCTTGAGCGCGGCACAGGCCTTCACCAACACAGCGTACTCCTTGAGATACGCCTCAACCTGTGCAACCACATTCTCGGGCGTGAACCCGAACTTCTGGTCGAGCACATTGGCGGGCGCCGATGCACCGAACCGCTCCATGCCGAATACCTTGCCCAGCGGACCAACCAATCCCGCAAGCGCAACCGGCAGGCCCGCCGTAAGCCCGAACGTGGGCACGCCAAAGGGCAACACGCTCTTCTGGTACTCCGCCGGCTGCTCGCGAAAGAGCCCCTCGGAAATTGCCGAGACCACGCGCACCTTGAGGGTCTTCGTGGACGAGAGGACCGCAGCCGCAGCAACCAGCGTTGACACCTCGGAGCCATTGCCGACAAGCACCAGATCCGGAGCGTTGCCGCAATCAACGGCCACATACGCGCCCTTGACCGCCCCACAGGCGTCTTTGTACCGCGTAGATCCCGCCTTTGCCGGAACGTCAACAATGTTCTGACGTGACAAGAGCAGCGCAGTGGGTCCGTGCTTGTTCTCAAGCGCCATCTTCCACGCAACCGAAGTCTCGGCTGCATCGGCAGGTCGCAACACCAGCATACTGCGGTGTCCTTCGAGGTTCTTCTGCTTCTCCAGCAGCCGGATCTGCGCCTCATGCTCAATGGGCTGATGCGTGGGTCCGTCCTCGCCCACGCGGAATGCATCGTGCGTCCACACGTACTTGACCGGCAGAGCCATGAGCGCGGCAAGCCGAGCTGCGGGCTTCATGTAGTCGGAGAATACGAAGAACGTGCCGCACACGGGAATCACCCCGCCATGCAGCGCCATGCCGTTCATGATGCAGGCCATGGTGAGCTCGGCCACGCCCGACTGCAGAAACGCGCCGGAGAAGTCGCCCTTCTTGAAGGCCGTGGTCTTCTTGAGAAAGTGCTGCGTCTCGTCGCTGTTGCACAAGTCGGCCGATGACACGATCATGTTCTCGACCTTTTGCGCAAACTGTGCAAGCACTGCACCAGAGGCCGCGCGGGTGGCAATGCCCGGCTTCTGCTCGATGGCGGCGAAGTCGATCTCGGGGATCGTGCCTGCGAGGAATGATGCCAGTTTGGCCGCTTTGTCGGGGTTGGCCGCGGCCCACGTCCTCTCTTCGGCCTTGCGGGCTTTGGCATCGGCCGTTTTTCGCGCCAAAACTGCTTCGAGATGCGCCTTGACTTCCGGGAATATGACGAACGGGTTCGCCGGATCTCCGCCAAGGCATGCGACAGTCTCGTCAAACGATGCTCCGGCCTTGGAGAGCGGCTGGCCGTGTGTGGAGACCTGTCTCTCGAACAGCGCGCCATTCTCGGTGCGAGCGCCCTTGCCCATGGTGGTCTTGCCGATGATGAGCGTGGGCTTCTGCGTCTCGGTAGCGGCCTTTGAGAGTGCATCGCGGAGCTGATCGATGTTGCTGCCCGCAACCGTCATCACGCGCCAGCCCCATGCCTCGTACTTCTTCGCGGTGTCTTCGTCGGTGACTTCGGCGCATACCGTGGAGAGCTGGATGCTGTTCGAATCGTAGAACATCACCACATTGTTCAAGCCCAGGTGCCCCGCCAAACGCCCCACACCCTGCGAAATCTCCTCCTGCACGCCACCGTCTGATATGTACAGGTAGGTCTTGTGCGCCATCCACTCGCCGAATCGCGCCACGAGAAACCGCTCGGCAATGGCCGCGCCCACTCCCATGGCATGTCCCTGACCCAGGGGACCGGATGTGTTCTCCACCCCGCGCTTCACGTCAACTTCGGGATGTCCGGGTGTGGGGCTCTCCCACTGCCGGAAGTTGGCAAGCTCTGCCATGGTGTACTTGCCGGTGAGGGAGAGGATCGAGTAGAGCATGGCTGACATGTGGCCGGGGTCGAGAAAGAACCTGTCGCGACAGTGCCACGAGGGGTCGGTGGGGTCGAAGTTCAGAAACTCGCTGTACAGAACAGAGACAAAATCCGCGCCGCCCATGGCCCCTCCCGGGTGGCCGGACTTGGCCTTCTCGACCATGGCTGCGGAGAGGATGCGGATGTTGTCGGCGGCTTTAGTGAGAACGTAGTTGGGCGTTGAGTCGGCCATGCGCGAGGGTCCTTTCGTGTATGGATGCTGTGAGCGGTGAGTTTCGGTGGTGAACGTAGCAAAATATATCCTCTCAGCCCCGTGGAGAAGTGGGGAGTGGGGAATGCGGAGTGCGGAGTTGCGGAAGCAGCCCGACTGAAGAGCAGTGCGGAATGCGGAGTGGGGTGTGCGGAGTTGCGAAAGCGATCCGACCAACCGGTCAAGTGCGTTCCTGCAGAACGCCTCCACCAGATAGTCGAAAACAGTCCTCAACTTTGCACTCCGCATTCCCCACTCCGCACTGAATTCCGTCCCCAGGCACTTGGGAACCCCACGGTCCTCGACTATATTGAATACACAGGAGGCGCCCCATGCCAACACTTCT
>Ga0315287_10004555_pt1 | contig 13536 bp, 13 predicted proteins | sample YL17G11_0_MG_FD_205037 | JGI IMG/M metagenome (GOLD analysis project Ga0315287, IMG submission 205037) | Sediment microbial communities from Yellowstone Lake, YNP, Wyoming, USA - YL17G11_0 | ecosystem: Environmental > Aquatic > Freshwater > Lake > Sediment | place: USA: Wyoming | collected... | reverse complement strand
GGCAGGTTGCGCCCCCAACCGACGCCCCGCACGAGGAGTTAATCCGATGATGGTCGGCTGGACGATGGGACTTGACGGGTGGCTCTGGATGGGCGCCTGGATCGCCGCCCTCGCCGGGATGGTCTGGCTCCTCGTCCGCACGCCCGCCCGGCGCTCGGAACGCGACGAGGCCCTCGAGGTCCTGCGCGCCCGGCTCGCCCGCGGCGAGATAACAGCCGACGAGTTCGAGCGGGCCCGAAGCCTGCTCGACACCGAGATCCCCAGGAGGAAGTCCCCGTGATTCGACGTCCCACCCGCTTCGCCAGCGCCCTCGCGGTAGCAGCAATGCTCACGCTTCCCGGAGCGACCCTGGCCGGAGAGGCCGCCGCGAGCGCCCCGCCCGCTGCCGTCCTCGCCTGGCAGGAGCATCTCGACGACATGAGGGCCCTGGGCCCGAACCTGGGCGCCCACGTCACCGACTGCGTCTCAATGCACGGCTCGATGGCCGACTTGCTTGGGCCCAACGGGCGGATGGTCCAGGGGATGGCCGCCATGATGGGTGAGGGCAAGTAGCGATGGCCACTCGGACTCCGCGTCGGGCGACTCGCGGCGCGTCTCGGCCCACGCCGGCCGAGCGGTTCAGGCCGCTCCTCTTCGCGGCCGTCGTCGTCGGCGTCCTGGCCGTCGGCGCCTACCTCGCCTTCGGAGACTTCCTCAACCGCGGTGCAGGTGCCACGGCCGGCGCAATCGACGTCCAGAGCTCCATGGCCGGCTTCACCCCGTCCGAGATCAAGGTCAAGGCTGGGACCACCGTCACCCTGGACTGGTGGACCCAGGACGCCGCCGTCCACCTCGAGCGCGGCGTCCACACCATGGTCTCCACCGAGCTCGGCCTGCGCGAAGAGCTGCCGGCCGAAAGCCGCAGGGCCGTGGTCTGGCAGGTGCCGGACAAGCCGGGGACCTACGACGTCTGGTGCGAGTCGTGCTGCGGCGGAAAGGACGCCCCCCAGATGCACGGCACGATCGTGATCGAGGCCTGACCGTGGCGACCTCTACCGTCGCAGGGCCCGATCCCGCGCCCGCGCCCCCCCGTGCGGCGCCCGTCCCGGCGACGCGCCTGTTCCTCGGCCTGCCGCGACCGACCGCGATCCTCGGCGCGATGCTCCTGACGGTCGGCATCCTGGCCACCGGCTACGTGATGGCTGTCCCGTTCGACACCGCGGCCTTCGGCGGGCTCACCGTGCCCACGGTGCTCGCCGCAGGCGTGGCCGACGGCTTCAACCCGTGCGCCTTCGCCCTGCTCGTGCTGTTCGCGACCTACACGCTCACGCTCGTGAACTCCGTGACCTCGGACGGCTCACCCACGCTGGAGGCGCGGCGCCGCCTGCTCGGCGCCGGCTCGCTCTACGTCGGCGCGGTCTGGATCACCTACTTCATCATCGGGATCGGCCTGCTCAGCTTCCTGGGCTGGCTCGGGCGCGACCACCTGGTGACGCGGGTGGCGGTGATCGTCGCCCTGATCATGGCCCTCTGGATGCTCAAGGACGTGCTGCTCCCCGGCGTCGGGCCCTCGATGATGGCCCCGTCCGGCACACACGGCCGGATGCAGCGGGCGATGGAGCGCGGCGGCCTGGCCGGAATGCTCATCGCGGGCGTCCTGGTGGGAATCTGCACGGTGCCCTGCTCGGGCGCGATCTACCTCGACATCGTGGCCGTCCTCCACGCGTCGGGCGGCGGGCTCACCGGCCTCGCCCTCCTGGCCCTCTACAACATCGCCTTCATCGTCCCGCTCCTCGCGCTCCTGCTCGCGGTCAGCGACCGGCGCGTCCTGGGCAAGCTGGGGCGCTGGAATCGCTCGAACTCGCCGTGGATCAAGACCGGCCTCGCGCTCGCCGTGATCGCCATGAGCTTCGGCCTGATGGTGTCGCTATGAGCAGCGCGAGCGCGGACACGGACCTCGAGACGATCCGCTTCCCCGTCGCCGGGATGACCTGCGTCTCATGCGTCGGCCACATCGAACACGCCGTGCGGACCATCGAGGGAGTCCGTCGAGTCCGCGTCGATCTGCGGCGCGAGACGGCGACCGTCAGCCGCGAGCCTGCGTTGGTGTCGAACGCGGTGCTCGCGGCGGCGGTCGAGGCTGCCGGCTACCGGGCCGACCTCTCGGCGGCCGTCGCCGTCCCTGCGGACGAAGCTCGCAACTGGCTCGCCCGCCTCCTCGGGCGCTGAACCACCGAGGGGCAGACGTCGCATCCATCCGCAGCAGGGGCGGGGTCCCCCGCCCCGCCCCTGCGTGCACCCCATCCTCGGCCTCGCCCGGCGACAGCCGGCTTGACCAAGTCTTGAGGAAGCCTTGCGCTCGGCTGCATTGGCTTGGCAGCCCATCTCCGCCACGCTCTCATCACCGCCGTTCGCGCCCAGCGATCGACCAGAGGAGCATGCGTCCCGATGTCCCGCCGTCATCCCAGAACTGAGACGAGCATGCCGCGCTCCCGCGCGGCATCGGCCCGGCCTCCCGCTCGGACTTCCGCGCCGAATGAGACTGCCGCCGTGGCGTCCGACCTGCCCTTCCGGCTCGCGGTCGACGATGTGCTGGCGCAGATGGCGGCCGAACGCCAGGGGGCGGCCGGCGCGGCAGCAGCAGGCGCTTCGGAGGCCGGGACCGCGGCCGGGCTGATCTCCACGACCGTGCCCGTCGCGGGAATGACGTGCCGGACGTGCGAGGTCCGCATCCAGCGCTTCGTCGGCCGCCTTCCGAACGTCCAGGGCGTCAGGGCCTCGGCAGTTCATGGCCGGGTGGAGATCGAGAGCTCGGCACCCGTCCCCGCGGCCGCCATCGCGAAGGCGATCAACGCCGCCGGCTACGAGGTCGGCCGGACGCCGTGGCTGGCCGCCGACGCCAACGTCTGGTTGACGGCCGTGGCGGGCGTGGCCCTCGTGGCCGCCCTCGCGGTGGTCGCGCAGGTTACCGGCCTCACGGAGCTTGCTTCGGGCGCCGGCGACCTCGGCAGCGGCGGGCTCCTGGTGGCATTGCTCCTCGGGCTCGCGGCGGGCGTGTCGACCTGCATGGCGCTCGTCGGCGGGCTCGTGCTCGCGCTGTCGGCGTCGTTCCAGGCACGCCGGGCGGCACGGGGGATCCCGGACGGCAGCGCGATCGCGCAAATGCGGCCCGCGCTCGTGTTCATGGCCGGCCGCATCATCGGCTACGGCGTGCTCGGGGCCGCGCTCGGCGCCCTCGGCGCCAGCGTGGTGATGCCGCCGCAGGTCACTGCCGTGCTGATGATCGCGGTGGCGGTCGTGATGACGATCCTCGGGACGCGGCTTACCGGCCTCTCGCCACGGATCGCCACCTGGTCGCCCACGCTCCCCATGGGACTCGGCCGGCAGCTCGGGCTGGCTGACGGGGGAGCTGGCACGTACTCCGACACGCGCGCCGCGGGCCTGGGCGCGGCCTCGTTCTTCCTGCCATGCGGCTTCACGCAGGCCGTCCAGATCTACGCGCTCTCGACCGGGTCGCCGCTCTTCGCCGGAGCCATCATGGCGGTCTTCGCGATCGGGACCGCCCCCGGGCTGCTCGCCCTGGCCGGACTCCCGGTCGTGGTGCCGAGCACGATGCGCCCCACCCTCCTCCGACTCGTCGGGGTCGTGGTCATCGGCTTCGCGTTCATCAACGCGAGTGCCGGGATCCGCCTCTCGGGCATCACGCTCCCGTCGTTCGGCGTCGAGGCGGCGGTCGCGGCAGCGCCGCCGGCGGGCAGCGTGGCAGCCGACGGGACGCAGGCCCTCACAACGTTCCAGGACGGAGGAGGGTACAGCCCGGCCAACGTGTCGATCTACGCGGGCATCCCGACGCGCTGGACCATCGAGTCCTCCACCACGGCCACGTGCGCCGCCTCCCTCGTCGTCCCGAGCCTTGGCATTCGAGTCCGGCTCAACGAGGGCTCGAACACGATCGACCTGCCCGCGATGCCGCCGGGCACGCTGGCCTACTCCTGCTCGATGGGAATGTACGGCGGGCAGATCACGGTCGTGGAGCGCCCGACCTCATGACCGCAGCCACCGCCGAGCCCATCGTCCCCGCCATGCCCATCGCAACCGTCTCCTTCCCCGTCGAAGGAATGACCTGCGCGTCGTGCGTGAACCGGATCACGCGGTTCCTGCGCAAGGCCGACGGCGTCGAAGAGGCCAACGTCAACCTTGCCACCGAGACCGCGACGGTGCAGTTCGATCCTGCCCGGATCGACCTGGCTGGCCTCTCCGCGGCCGTGGAGGCCGCCGGCTACGTGGCCCGCGTCGACCGCCTGGCGGGCAGCGAGGCGGAGGCGGAGGCGACCGACGAGCCGAGCTACGCTGACCGGCACCTGGCCGACCTGCGCCGCCGGCTCATCGTGGCGACCGCCCTCACGATCCCGCTCCTCATCGGACTGGCGCGGATGACGATCGCGCCCGGCCTGCCCGAGCTGTTCACCAACCCGTGGTTCCAGCTCGCGCTGGCAACGCCGGTCCAGTTCTACTGCGGCTGGCCGTTCTACCGCGGCGCGTTCAACGCCCTCCGCCACCGGGCGGCCGACATGAACACCCTCGTGGCCGTGGGCACGAGCGCCGCCTACGGCTACAGCGTGGCTGCGATCGCGTTCCCCGCCTTCTTCCTGGCGGCCGGCCTCGGCATGGACGGCGAGCCGCTGCCCCTCTACTTCGACACGGCGGCGGCGATTATCACGCTCATCCTGCTCGGGCGCTTCCTCGAAGCCCGCGCCCGCAGCCACACGTCGGACGCGATCCGCAAGCTCATCGGCCTCGCCCCCCGCACGGCCCGCGTCATCCGCGACGGCGTCGAGCTCGACATCCCGATCGAGCAGGTCATCCGCGGGGACCTCCTCCGCGTGCGATCCGGCGAGAAGATCCCGGTCGACGGGGTGCTCCGCGAGGGCCGCTCGGCGATCGACGAGAGCATGGTCACCGGCGAGAGCATGCCGGTCGGCAAGAAGGTCGGTGACGAGGTCATCGGGGGCACGCTCAACGGCTCGGGATCCTTCACGTACGAGGCGACGCGCGTCGGGGCGGAGACGGTGCTCGCCCAGATCGTGCGCCTCGTCCAGGAGGCGCAGGGGTCGCGGGCCCCCATCCAGCGCCTCGCGGACACCGTGACGGGCGTCTTCGTCCCGGTCGTCCTTGGGCTCGCCGCCCTGACGTTCGTGGTCTGGTTCGCCTTCGGGCCTGAGCCCGCCTTCAACATGGCCCTCGTCAACACGATCGCGGTCCTGATCATCGCCTGCCCGTGCGCCCTGGGGCTGGCGACGCCCACCTCGATCATGGTCGGGACGGGCAAGGGGGCGGAGAACGGGGTCCTGTTCCGGAACGCCGAGGCCCTCGAGCGACTGCACAAGGTCCGGGCGGTCGTCCTCGACAAGACGGGCACGCTGACCGAGGGTAAGCCGCGGGTCACGGATGTCGTCCTGGCCGTCGGCGCCCCGGGCGAGGATGAGCTGTTGGCCCTCGTCGCGGCCGCCGAGCGCGGGTCGGAGCACCCGCTGGGTGAGGCGATCGTCCGCCACGCTCGCGGGCTGGGGCTCGAGACCTCCGTCGCAAGCGCCTTCGACGCCGTCGCCGGCGAGGGCATCCGGGCGACGGTCGATGGGCACGAAGTGCTCGTCGGACGCCCCGCGTTCATCGGCGCTGACGTTTCCGCGCTCGCCGACGCCGCCCAACGGCTCGCGTCCGCGGGGAAGACCCCGGTCTTCGTCGCCATCGACGGGCAGGCGGCCGCGGTCATTGCGATCGCCGACACGCTGAAGGCGGGCTCCGCCGCCGCCGTCGCCGAGCTGCACCGCCTCGGGCTGACCGTGGTGATGCTCACCGGCGACAACGAGACGACCGCCCGGGCCATTGCCGCGGAGGCGGGCGTGGACCGCGTCGTGGCCGACGTCCGGCCGGACGAGAAGGCGGCCGAGGTCCGCGCCCTCCAGGCCGAAGGCAAGGCCGTCGCGATGGTCGGTGACGGCGTGAACGACGCCCCCGCGCTCGCCTCGGCCGACGTCGGGGTCGCCATCGGCACGGGGACCGACGTCGCGATCGAATCGGCCGCGGTGACGCTCATGAGCGGCGACCTCCGCGGCCTCGTGACGGCGATCGCGCTCTCGCGCGCGACGATGCGCAACATCAGGCAGAACCTGTTCTGGGCCTTCGCCTACAACGTCATCCTCATCCCGGTCGCGATGGGCGTCCTGTACCCGTTCACCGGGATCCTCCTCGACCCGATCCTCGCCGCGGCGGCCATGGCCCTCTCGTCGGTGACGGTGGTCTCGAACGCCCTGCGCCTGCGCAGGTTCACGCCCCCGAAGCTGACCGCCGAGGCGCCGGCTCGGCGCGTCGCCCAGCCGGCCGCGGGATAGACAGGAGAAGTCGCGCGGCTGCTCGCCGGGCGCCATCCCGTCGCGGTCGGCCGTACCCTGTGACCACCGTCAGAGGACGAATCGAGGTACGCCCATGGAAGCCGTCCGTCCCGCAACGCTGATCGACCCCGTCTGCGGCATGACCGTGGACGTCGCCGCCGCCGAGGTCGCCGGCCTGCTGCTCGAATACGAGGGCCGCACGTTCGCCTTCTGCCGGAGCGGCTGCCGTCGCGCGTTCGTGGAGGAGCCCGCTATGTACACCGCGAAGGCCGAGGCGGCCGACGCGAGCGCGGCAACCGCGGGCGCCGGCGCGCAGGACGGCGCTGACCACAGCGCGGACGACCATCACGCCCTCCCCGTCATCGACGAGGGGATGCGTCGCTGGTACGAGAGCTGCGCGTGCTGCCTGAGCGACGCCTTCCCGGAGATCAAGGCCCAGCTCGACGCGGAGCGCGCGGCAGCCGCGCTCGGTCCTGTCGACCCGGGCATCTGCGAGGTGGCCGAGGCGGTCGAGCAGCCCTCGATCTGACTCGCGGCCGCGGCGAGGGTGCCGAACGTCGACGCGGGCCTACGTCGCTCGCGGCAAGACGGGACTCGGGGCCGAAGGTCCCTCGACAGCGGCTGTTCTCGGCGCCGATACTCGACGCGTCCACGTTCGCCCGGGGTCCGCCGTGGAGACGGTTCGCGAGATCCTCGCCGCCCATGGCTCGGGCATCTCGAAGCCCGGCCTTCTCGCGTGGGCGCGCCTGCGCATCGACACCGCGATGACCGACGCGCAGCTCGACGAAGAGCTCGCGCGGCTCGGCGACGAGGTCGTCGACGTCGACGGGTTCCTCTACCTGCGAAGCGTGAGGGAACGGGCGCTCGACGAGACGGCCGGCGACGGCGCAAGCCAGTGGGTCGAGCCCGCGTCGGCGGATGCCGCCGAGGACGGTCGGAGCGACGACGCGCGGGCCGGGGCCTGGGACCCGGGCGCCTGGTCCCCGCCCCCGGCTGCCGAGCGCCGCGGGGTCCGCGGGATCGGCAAGGTGATCGGCCTCGTCTTCGTCGGCTTCTGGGTCCTCGGGCTGTTCGGGAACCTCGCGGACGGCCTCTTCGCGGGGTGGACCGATTCGGCGACGCCCACATCGACCCGCTCGCCCGCACCGACCCGCTCGCCCGACCCGACCCCGACCACCGGCTCGGTCATCCCCTTCGACGAGATCGCTGTCGGCGACTGCCTGGTCCTTCCCACCGAGGGTGAGTTCTCCGAGCTCCGCCGTGTTCCCTGCGACACGCCGCACGGGGGCGAGGTCTTCCTGGTCGCCGCTCATCCGGACGGCGCCTATCCCACCGACGAGGCGTTCGGGGAGTTCATCGCCGCGGTCTGCCCGCCCGCGTTCCAGTCGTGGACCGGGAGCGCGTACGAGGACCAGGACGTCCTCGACTACTCGTGGTTCACGCCGACGGAGGAGAGCTGGACGGACGGGTACCGGACCTTCGACTGCTACCTTGCTCTCGCCGACGGCTCCCTCGCGGACCGCTCGTACCGCGACGCGAATCCGTGATCAGGCGCGCGCGGCGGCCACCCCCGGCAGCTCCCCGGCCAGCCCGAACGGCGCGCCGGCGCCCCTGACGAGCGCCTCCATCGCCGCCTCCACTGACGGATCGAGCGCCGGCCGCACGTAGGCCGCCAGCAGCCCCTCGACCCGGACGCGCGCCCGAGCCGCGGCGTCCGGTCGCCCGTCGACCTCCCAGGCCCGCAGCGAGGCCCGGTCGATGACCGCCGACGGGAGCGCCTGCTCGCTCCGGAAGAGCCGCCGTGTCTCGGTCAGCTCCAGGAAGCGCGCTTCGGGGCCCGCCGCCCGGATCATGGCGGTCGCCAGCGTCTCGGTGGGCGTGGCGATGCCGCGGACGAGCCGCTGGGCCATCGCGATCCCCTCCGCGTCGAGGACGAGCTTCTCGGCGCTATGGCAGCGCAGCGAATCGAGCATTCCGGAGCCCGAGATCATGTCGATCCCGGCGAGCGCGCCGACGAGGGCGCCCATGCCGCTCTCGAGGCCGGACTGATGGTCGATCACCTTGCCGTCGGTCGCCCCGAGGTAGCCGTGGGTCGGGAGGTTGAGGTCCTTCCCCACCTGGGTGTAGGCGGCGTCGAGCATCGCGGTCTCGATGGCGCCCATCGGGGTGACGCCGGTCCGCATGTCCACGATCGCCGGGGCCCCGCCCCACACGATCGGCGCCCCGGGACTCGCCAGCTGGTGGATGACGATTCCCGACAGGCACTCCGCGGCGTGCTGGACGACAGAGCCGACGAGGGTCACGGGCGCGGCACCGCCGGCGAGCGGCATGGAGACCATCTCGGCCGGGACGCGCGCACGCGCCAGGTCGATGAGGTTGCGCGCCCCGAAGGAGGTCCAGGTGAGGGGCGGGGACGGGCAGACGTCGAAGACGGCCCGCGGCCGCGCCGCGAGCGCCTCGCGCCCTCCTGCGTCGAGCGCCAGGAGGTCGATCATCGCGGCCGTCCCCTCGGGGCTGAAGGCGCCGGTGACGATCGGCTTGGCCGAGCCGAGCAGGACCAGGTAGAGCCGGTAGAGGTCGCCGATCTCGGCGGGGACGTCGCCGCACACGATCGCCGTGGACTGGGCGGCGTACGCGGGCAGCATCTCGGCGACCCGGACGAGACGGACGAGGTCGGCGGCCTGCGACGGCCGGTGGTCGCCGGTGACAGGGTCCAGCACGTTGACGCCGGACGAGCCGGGGTCGAACTGGACGACGCCGGCGCCGTAGCGGACGGCTGGTGTGCCGGCCCGGTCGAACAGGTCGAAGGAGGCGGGCACGGTGGCCAGCGCCCTCTCGACCAATGCCGTCGGAATCCGCACGGTCTCGCCCGCGACCGCGGCGCCGGCGCCGGCGAGGAGGCCGATCGCCTCCGCGTCCTGGACCCGGACGCCATCGTCACGGAGCAGCTCGTACGCCTCGTCGAGGATCCGCCCGACCAGGTCGGGCCCCAGGAGCCGGAGGGTCGGACGGAGGGGCGCAGCCCCGACGGTCGGGCTCACCGCCCGGCCCCGGCGAGCAGCATTGCGTCGACGACCGTGGGTGCCGGCTCGACGCCGGCCTCCCGCTCCACGGCTCCCACGATGCCGGCCATCGCGCGGGCAAGGCCCGGCTCGAGCGGCTCGGGGACGTGGGTCGCCAGAAGCTCGCGCGCCTTCGCGTTCGCCCAGGCCCGTGGCCCGCCGCCCTCGGACTCGACGACGCCCATCGGGCGCCGGTCCATGAAACGCGTCTTCCACATCGCGCGCATGTGGCGCCGGGTGTGCGGCGAGGTCAGGTAGTCGCCGGCCGGCCCGACCGCGGCGATGGCCTCGAGCGCGAGGTCCTCGTCATCGACCGGGATGCCCTTGAGGGTGGCCCGCACGATCGAGTAGATCTCGGCATCGAGGAGAAGCTGCTCGTGCGAGAAGATCCGGCTGCCGTTGAGGAGCCCGAGGCCCAGCAGCATGTCCGACCCCGAGGCCGCGGCGAGGAAGCACGAGAGCGAGTTCTCGACGCCGGCCTGCCAGTCGGGCGCCTTGGCACCGGTGGCGAAGGCCCCCATCGAGAGCGGCACGTGGTAGAAGTCGGCGAGCTGGTTGGTGGCCGCCCCGAAGAGGAAGTCCTCCGGGCCGCCGCCCGTGTACGCGCCGGAGCGCAGGTCGATCGCCGTCTGCGCGGCCGCGTAGTAGACCGGGCAGCCTGGATACGCGACCTGCATGAGGGCGAGCGCCGCGATCACCTCGGCGTTGCCGACGACGAGCGACCCGGCCACGGTGGCCGGCCCGGTGAACGCTGCCGACGCCATGGTCATGTAGCCGACCGGGATCCCGGCCTCGGCGGCGACCAGGCCGGCGTCGATGCTCCCGCCGTCGTGGCCGAGCGGGCTGGTGGTGCACTGCATCATGGAGAGGACGGGGCGCACCCGGAGGGCGTCGCGGCCGCCGACGATCGCGGCGGCCATCTCCACCGCGGCCCGGGCCTCCCGCTCGGTGACGATCGACTCGGTCTGGACGTGCTTCGTGCTGTTCGCCCAGCAGGCCAGCAGCTCGTGGAGCGAGCGCGAGGGGGCCGGGCGGTCCTGGGCGGAGACGGGAATCCAGTGGAACGCGACCTCGTCGAGGGCGTCCGCGAGGCGGGCGATCTCGGCGACGTCGGCCAGGCGCGACGGGCGGCGCTCGCCGGTCTCGAGGTCGGAGACCTCCACGCCACAGCCGTCGGTGGCGGCGTAGACGTGCTCGCCGTCGAGGGGAAGGTCGAGCGCCGCGTCGCGAGCGGCTAGCGGGTAGACGGGCGGGGCCGTCACGAGGGCAGCCTCGATCATCGCCCTGGGCGCCTTGACGACGTAGGTCGCGCGGTCCACCTCGCCGCCGGCCGCCGCCCAGATGTCCAGGGCGCGGTCCGACGGGAAGCGAACGCCGACGTGCTCGATCACGTGGAGGGTGGCCTCGTGGATCCGGGCGATGGCGTCCGCGTCGAGCGCCTCGATCCGCAGGCCGCGCGGCCCGATCGGGTTGAGGGGAGCGCTCACAGGGCCGCTCCTTCCGGCGCGCCGTCGCCCGCCCCGGCGGCGCCGGCATCCGCGCCGGCCGCGCCCATGAGCCGCTTGGCGAGCTCGACCGCGCCCATCGCATCCTCGGAGTACCCGTCAGCGCCAATGTCCTTGGCCCATGAACCGGTAACCGGGGCGCCGCCGACCATCACCTTGAGCGGCGGCCGGAGCCCCGCCTCCTCGAGCGCCGCGATCACCGTGCGCTGGCCGGTCATCGTGGTCGTCAGGAGCGCGGAGAGGCCGACGATGTCGGCGCGCTGCTCGCGGGCGGCCGCGACGAAGCGCTCCGCGGAGACATTGACTCCGAGGTCGTGGACCTCGAAGCCGGACGTCGAGAGGAGCATGCCCACGAGGTTCTTGCCGATCTCGTGGATGTCGCCGGCAACCGTGCCGATGACGACGCGACCGGCGACAGTCCGCTCCGTGGCGCTGGCCTTGAGCTCGGGCTCCAGCACGCCGAGGGCACGCTGCATGGCCCGGGCCGCCAGCATCATGTCGGGCAGGAAGAGGTCGCCCGCAGCGAATCCGGCCCCAACTTCCTTCATGCCGGCCATGAAGCCCTCGTCGATGGCGGTCAGGGGCGGGATGCCGGCCGCGATGGCCGCACGGGCGGCGGCCTCGGCGGCGTCGGCATCGCCGTCGATGACGGCCTGGCGCATTGCCTGGAACTCGGTGTCGGTCACGGGACTGCTCCTTGGTGAGTGGCGGGTGACGGTTGGGTGCGGGGTGGGTGGGGTGACGGGGAGGGGCCGGGAACGAGCCGGCGGATGGTCCGGTGGATGGCTCGGGCCAGCCGGGACGCGAGGGATCCGTCAGAGGCCGGCGGCGGCCTGGACGCGCTCCACGATAGCGCGCACCGCGCCCTCGACGTCGGGATCGAGCGGGGCAGGGGCGTGGCTCGCCAGCAGCTCCTCCACGCGACCCGCGGCCCGTTGGGCCAGGGTCGTCGCGCCGCCGGCGCGCCACGCCTCGTATCCCCGTCGGTCAATCAACGTCGGGTACCAGCGCTCGCGATAGTGGGTGAACGTGTGGTCGGTCTCTAGGTAGGAGCCGTCGACGCCGTGGGCCTCCACGAGGTCGAGGGCCAGCGCCTCGTCGGAGACGTCGACGGGGCGGACAAGGGCGTTGATCCAGCCGGCCAGCTCGTCGCAGATCGCGAGCTGGACGAGCGAGCCCGTCAGGCCCGACTCCAGGTAGCCGCAATCGTGGATGAGGTGGCCGCCGGCGAGGGCGTCGGCGAGCATGGTCATCCCTGCCTCGGCAGCCGACTGCTCGTCGACCGTCTTGGCGTCGCTGCCGGCGCCCAGGCTGAACATCGGCAGGCCCCAGCGGTGCGCCAGCGATGCCGCGACGCCCTTCGGTTCGGGCCCCGCGTACGGATCCACCATCGTGCGCAGGTCCAGCGAATCGCCACCGAACGCGGGCACGACCACGGGGGCGCCTTCGCGCGCGAGCTGGGCGAGCACGACGCCCGCCAGAATGCCGGCCGTGTTGATGGCGATCGTGCCGGCGAGCGTGATGGGGCCGGTCGTCCCGCCGGAGGTGACCGGGATCCAGAGGGCCGGGACGCCGCGCTCGGCGCAGGCGAGGAGCTTGCGGACCGAGTCCTCGTTGAACAGTAAGCCACGGGTGACGTTGATGTAGACGCCCAGCTGGGGCCGCGCCTCGAGCGCCGGCCGGCCGCCGGCCACGATCTCGGCCATCTCGATCCCGTCGAGCATGCCGGCCAGGTCGTACGTCACGAGCACGATCGGCTTGCGGGTGCGGCACAACAGCTCCGCGGCCTGGTACCGGTCGGCCAGGGTCTGGTCCACGTCGGCCGGGAGGAACATCGACATGACGAAGTCGATGTTCGGGAGAGCGTCGGCGATAGCCAGGCCTTCGCGGAGGTCCGCGTACGTTGACCGGCGGCGCTCGCCGGTCCGGTGGTCGAGGATGTTCAGGCAGTCCGAGCCGGTCCCGAAGAAGTGGTTGCGGCCGGCGAGTTGGAGGGCTGGGCGGCCTTCGCGGTCGTGGAGGGTGACCTCTTTCGGCGCCGTCCCGAGCGCCCACCGTACCAGGCGTTCGGGAATGCGGGCGCGCGATCCGTCGATGGCGGCACCGGCGTCGCGCAGGAGGGCAAGCGCCTCCGGGACGGGGACCTCCACCCCGGTCCGCTCGAGGAGTCCGAGGGCGGCGTCCTCCAGGCGCTCGGCCGTCGCCGGGTCGAGGCGATCCCAGCGCGGCGTCTCACGCGGCGGCGTCACGGCGTCTAGCGTCGGGTCTGGCGGCGGTGTCGCGCCCGGTGTCGCGGACGGCATCGTCACCGCGTCTCTGCGTCCGCGTATGCGCCCGAGGTCGCGGACGGTGTCGCGCCCGGTGTCGTCACGGCGTCTCCGCGTCCGCGTATGCGCCCGGTGTCGCGCCCGGTGTCGCGTCCCCGTGTGCGCCCGAATCCTTGCGCGACAACGTCAACTGACCTCCTCCGGCACGACCGTACGGCGAACAAGCCCTGCGGCGGACATACCGCGAGACGGACACGCCGCCCTACCCTGCGAGGGTGGACGGCGCAGTCCCGGACGGGACAGTGACCTTTGGCCCGATTCCGGCCCTGCC
>Ga0315287_10004554_pt1 | contig 13538 bp, 12 predicted proteins | sample YL17G11_0_MG_FD_205037 | JGI IMG/M metagenome (GOLD analysis project Ga0315287, IMG submission 205037) | Sediment microbial communities from Yellowstone Lake, YNP, Wyoming, USA - YL17G11_0 | ecosystem: Environmental > Aquatic > Freshwater > Lake > Sediment | place: USA: Wyoming | collected... | reverse complement strand
GCGTTAAAATAAGATTTTTTTATGACCTTTCTGGCGTCAACCTCCCCGCCCTCCAATATCTTCTTTAATCTTTCCGTTTCAAGATTTTCCGATCCCTCCAGCGCATCCGTAATTGCTTCATAGGGCGTTTCGGAAAAACCGGCAGCGATGAACCCTTTCAGAAAAACCTGAACGTCTTCGGGCTTGAGAGTATTTCTGAAAATAATCGTTCCAAGTTCCCTTTTCTTGAATTCTCTGACAAGAAAATCAAAATTCAGAAGATACTCGAGCGAATAACGGATCCGGACGTCATTCATATAAAAAAATTCTCCTACGAGCCCAAGAGAGATGCTCTGCTCTATTTCGATCAAATGGTTGAGCAGATAGAGAAACTTATCGATTGCCGAAGTTACCGCTATGTTGTTGTGCTCATGGATATGGGCCGTTCTCAGGACAACGGAAAACAGGTTCACCAGGTCCTGCGAACTCCGATGGGCTTCTCTTTCTTCCTTATTGGTCATATGTGAGCTTCCTTATAGCGCTATTGGCAAAATCCCGCAGGAGCTTATTATTTGAGTCCTTGAATTTTTCCAGAAGGGGAAGGGCGTCCTTATTTCCCAGCAGGCCCAGTCCATGGGCAGCGCAGGCCTTGTTTTCGAATATTTTCGACCTGTTAAAGAATGATTTTAGCTTCATGACCTTAACAATAAAATCAAATACCTCCGTGTCTTTCCACCGCGCGATGGTCTCAAAGAACTCCTTCTTTTCCTCTAACCCCCTGTCCTTGAAACTCTTGCCTGAAATCTTATCGAGCAGGATCTTCTTGGCAGGCTCCGACCCGATACTGCCGAAGGCCTTGACGGCAGCCGTTCGCACCTGCACATCCGGATCATCTAAGCACTCTCTGAGAGTCTGCACCACTTCGTGACCGCCTAATTCACCGAGGGCCTTGATAACTTCTTTCCTGACCCTGATATCTCCATGCCGAATGGTCTTGAGGAGATAGTCGATGGCCCTCCTGTCTCCGATCTTTCTGAGAATATAAATAATATTTCTGACAACGTACCACCTCTGGTCGTCAAGCTTTCTTGCCAGCGTCTGTATATCTTTTTTGCCAAGACTAATAAGCGCATCTATTACGTTTTTCCGCGCGCGGATGGTCTTCATTTCGCCGAGATATTTTACAAAAGGTTCAATGGCGTTCTTTTCAAAATAGACTACCAGATTTTCAAAAACACCCTCCTCGATCTCAATGCCGCTGTCAAGAAATTCGGCAAGCAGAGCGACGATTTCTTCGTTCCCAATATATAAAGAAAGCATCCTTATGTATTTCTTATCGTTCTCCGAAACATGAGGATCATCAATTACTTCCCTTGCTTCTTTCATTATATCGAGCGCCATACTGATATATCCGTGTTTCATGCAGTACTGGATTACATCCTTAAGGAAAGTGAAAACATTTTCAATATCGCTTTTGTCTTCAGTCTGATAAACGATCTCGAACAGGACGGCGACTAATTTATCAATTTTATCCGAGGTATCTTTTTCAAGTTCCTTGACGAGAGTCTGAAGGTCCTTGTCCGTGAGAGGCACAATAGCTATCCCCTTGAATTCCTCTTCCTGAAATCCGTCGGCATAAGCCCTCATCAGATCGTTTACGTCGGTCACCTGTTCTCTGATCATTTTTTCGGCAACAGCTTCATACTCTTCTTCCTCGGAATCGATAAGGAACGCCTCATCAACGATATAATGGATATTCTGGAAATCCTTTTCCCACAGGAGAGTAACTATATCTTCATCCATGACTTCTCTGTCGAAATCAAGCGCCGTAATCTTTAAAAACTCTTCAAGTTCCTCATGGGACAACCCTTTTTTAAAGGTCAATTCCCTCAGCCCGTCTTTAAAGAAAAAGAGAGCAAGATTGTCTTCTTTTTCGGCGCTGGAATATATCTGTTCGGCGTCATAGAGTATGCTGTTTTGTCTTATCTTCAACGTAAAAGCTTCCTTATAATCAAGGAAGTTCTTAAATTTCAGATAGGATTCATCCAGCGTTTTGACATAAACGGGATTATTGTCAGGATACATCCTGAGCGTTTTTTTTGCCTTGATGATACATTGAAGCAGGTCTTTTGCCTCTTTTATCTCTTCAATTACTTCCATGCATAAAGTTACCACAGAGATACAAAGGCAGTCAAATTTTAAAAACCCTTATACGAGGATTATTCTTCTCTCTCTTGCAAAATTTTTCAGTATCATGGCTGCGGAATTTAGCCTCTGAAGCCTCGTATTTCTCCATCTGATTGACCGGGTATCGCCTGCGGGAAATTTCTCCCCCCTTATAGTTATCTGCGCCCTTAATAATTCCTGCTGTAGGCCCTTCAGTGATTCGCTGTCGATAGATTTCAGAAAGAGAGGATTAACAATAACATACCCCTCGGCAACATCATAGGCAATCGCCTTAATGCTTTTGCCCCTTATCGATATCATTGAGCAACCTCTTTCTTGGTAAATATCTTTGATGCAAGTATGCCGACTTCATAAAGGACGATCATAGGCAGCGCCATCAGGGTCTGATTGAAGGCATCCGGGGTCGGAGTAAGGATAGCAGCTATGACGAAAGCTATCACTACGGCATATCTCCTGTTTTTTGCAAGCGTCTGTGGAGTTACAAACCCCATACGTGTGGCGAAAACTATCAGGACAGGTAGTTCAAAAACCGCACCGAAGGCAAGGACAAATTTCAGACAGAAATCAACATATTGACCTACCGACAGCATAGGCATCATATAATCACCGACTTTGTAATTAAGTAAAAAGTCCAGAGCAAAGGGAAGGACGATAAAAAAGCAGAAGGCGGCTCCGGTAAGAAAAAGCACCGTCGCTATAAAAACGAACGGCATAACATACTTTTTTTCTTTTGAGTGGAGACCGGGAGATATAAAACTCCACAGTTGCTGGAAAATCACCGGTAAGGCGATGATAAAAGCGGCGACAAGGGATATTTTCATGTTCATCCAGAACCCTTCGGCAGGCGCCAGAAAAACGAGTTTTGTGCCCTTAAGCTTGTCCGTATATACAAAAAACATATACATTTTTCTCACTGAAAATTCGAGGGAATAACGGAGCGGGAACATGATAAACTCAAGGATATATTCTGAATAATTGAAGGTCCCCATAAAGATAACACACATGGAAATCAGAGATACCGTGATTTTTTTTCTGAATTCACCGAGATGTTCCAGAAAGGACATTATCCTGGTTTCAGACATAGCAAACCTCCGTAAACATAACTTATATTATACACACAAACCGAAGAAGACATGTTAATTATATATGGATTTTTTCAAGGAATGTCGGATATATTTCCGCCGTAACAGCGCTTTTTATATTTATTTTACGACCGGTCCGGTTCCGGCATCTTTTTCCGTTTCATCCTGACTCCCGTCTATTGCTTTGTTCAGGTCCCCGGTCTCCTGAGCAATTTGCTCTTTTACATCCTCCATTGTTGTTTGGATTACCTTCCCTGAATCCTCCGCTACGGCTTGAATCTGTTTCTTGACGTCCGTTACCGCATCACGTATTTCAGAAGTAGACTCCTTGAATTCCTCATGCACCGAATCTTTCACATCCTGGAAGGATTTTTTCAGTTCGCCTAATCCTTTACCAAGGGCCTTCGCTATTTCAGGAAGCTTTTTTGGCCCGACGACCAGCAGTGCGACAATAAAGATCATTATCATTTCAGGCATACCGATATCAAACATTTTTCATTTACTCCACTTCATATAATTTGTTAATCTTTTTCTTTTCCTGCGGGGATACAAACGTCACTGAAAACATCAGTCGCGTCGCCGGGGACCTTCTCTTGAAATCAAAACCTGCGCCAAACGATGTATATATGGAATCAGTAGTCTTTATCCTGTACCCTATCCTTCCCTCTATAAGATCAATGTCACTGGAACCATGGCCTTTCCGTACAACCAGTTCCGACAGGAGCTTGAAATTGTGCGCGGCGGAAAAATCCAAACCCGCCAGAAAAGTGACCTCGTCTTTCAGTTTTTTGGTCCCGGTCTTTTCATAGAATAAATTCATATGTCCATTGACCGGCCCCACCCTCTTGCTTACGATCAACCCCGCACCGTAACGCCCGTCTGTTGTCAACCGTTCGCTTCCGGTCGGCAGCGACACGTTGACAATATATGCCATAGAGGGTCCATATTTGCCTTCCTCAAAAAATCTGTGTTTAACTCCTATGGCGGCGTCTTCAAAACCATCGCGCACATCCGAGCCAAAAAGATACGGCAAGGTCATATCCAGTTCAACAATATCGCTTATGCCGTAAGCGGTTTTCATGATAAACCTGTACAGATCCGGATCCAGAGACACTTCCGCGCCGGTGGAAAAGGCGACTTTGCCTTTTGCAAGGCTTTCTGTGCCGAATGTCGAGAAAACGCCATAGGGGTCAACCGGTTGAAGTCCTTTCAGTTCGAGGGCATAAGCAGCTTCATGAAGCAAGAGCAGGATAAAACACACCAATAATACATATTTTCTCATTCTAATCTAAAACATAGCAGAAAAATCCGGATAGTGTCAATTAATTTAAAACTGGTAATAATTCAGTGAAGCGGGAAATCCTCCGTTTTGCAATGGGAGGTTAGCCTATGTTATTCATAAAATTGGCACGGCAACTGAGGATAAAGTATTTGAGCGGTTTTTTTTGCCGATAGTCAAATCCAGTGTGTAAAAATAAAGAGACAAAAGCCTCGGAGGGAGGAACGACCGAGAATGAGCGAAAATACTCTATCCTCGGTTCAATCTGGAAAATTTGTGAATAATCCGGGATAGGCGGAGTTTTATGGATGGTATTATTTTCACCCGGCACTGGATAGTCGCGTCTTCCTCACGTCTTTCTTCCATTTTATGCAAGGTTTGGGTATAATTAAACAATCAACTTCCCCTTGCCTATCAAAGGGGTTACAGGAGGAACCAAATGGCAGAAGGTATACTTGAGGCTACAACAGCTAATTGGGACGATGAGGTTCTTAAGGCACAGGGACTTGTTATGATTGATTTCTGGGCGGCATGGTGCGGTCCCTGCAGAATGATATCCCCGACGGTTGAAGAATTGGCAAAAGAGTACGGCGCTAAACTTAAGGTCCTGAAGCTCAATACCGATGACAATTCCGAGATCGCAAGCAGATACAAAATCATGGGAATCCCTACTATCATGTTTTTTAAAAGCGGCGCTAAAGTCGACCAGATTGTAGGTGTTGTCCCAAAACAGCAATTAAAAGAAAAAATAGACTCTTTCCTGGCTGCGTAGACCAAATTGTTTGAATCGTTAACGGAAAAATTAGAGTCGATTTTCAAAAAGCTGAAGGGCAAAGGGCTTCTGAAGGAAGAAGACGTCGAAGTCGCCCTGAAAGAAATACGGCTTGCCCTTCTTGAGGCCGACGTCAACTTCAAGGTTGTAAAGGACTTCGTTCAGAAAATCAGGGAGAAAGCGGTCGGCAAGGAAGTTCTTGAAAGTCTTACCCCGGGACAACAGGTAATAAAGATTGTAAACGATGAACTCTGTGAACTCCTCGGTAAAACAAACAGCAAAATCCCGTTAGCCCCCAATCCGCCGACAATTATTATGATGGTCGGCCTACACGGCTCCGGCAAAACAACGACTTCCGCAAAGCTTGCGCGGCTCTTCAAGAAAGAGGGCAGAAGGCCCATGCTTGTTGCAGCCGACCTCCAGAGACCCGCCGCCATAGACCAGCTTATTACTCTCGGTTCCCAGATCGATGTGCCGGTCTTTCATTCAAGGGAAGAAAAGAATCCCGTGACCCTGTGCATAGATTCCGTGAAAAGAGCAAAGCTCGACGGACGGGATATCCTGATCCTTGACACTGCGGGGAGGCTTCATATCGATGATTCTCTGATGACTGAACTGAAGAATATTAAAGAAAGCGTGTCTCCAAGGGAAATAATCTTTGTAGCGGACGCTATGACGGGACAGGACGCCGTAAACATCGCCGGGAATTTCGAGGCGCAGATAGGCATCGACGGTATCATACTCACCAAGATGGACGGCGACGCAAGGGGCGGAGCCGCCATATCGATCATCTCGGTGACAAAAAAACCGATAAAATTCATCGGGACCGGCGAGAAAATAGATATGCTCGAACCCTTCTATCCGGACCGTATCGCCTCAAGGATACTCGGCATGGGCGACGTGCTCAGCCTCATAGAGCAGGCGCAGCAAACCTTTGACCATAAAGAGGCTGAAAAACTCCAGAAGACCATTATGGAGGACACCTTTACATTCGAAGACCTCAGAGACCAGCTCAGAAAAATGCGCAGCATGGGGCCTCTGGAAAATATCCTAAACATGATACCCGGATTCAGCAAAATGAAAGATATCAATGTAGACGAACGGGAGCTGGTAAAAGTAGAGGCCGTCATTAACTCCATGACCAAAAGAGAGAAAAGGGACCACTCCGTTATCAACGGAAGCAGGCGCAAAAGGATCGCCATGGGAAGCGGCACAACCGTTGCGGACGTAAACAGGGTAATAAAACAGTACATTGAAATAAAAAAGATGCTCAAGATGTTCAAAGGCAAAAAAGGTTTCAAGATGCCGAAGTTCATGCCGTTTTAACCTCTGTGAATTTTTCCTTTCATGACATCAAATACGTCCTGCTCGATATGGACGGCACCCTTCTCGACAAATATTTCGACGATTATTTCTGGGAGCATCTTGTGCCCGAGAAGTATGCTGAAATTCACAACATCACCTTCGGCAGGGCCAAAGAAGAACTGATGAAAAAATACAAGGTACATGAAGGTACTCTGAACTGGACGGACCTCGACTTTTGGTCGAACCAGTTGCACCTCGATATCCCTGCGATGAAGGAACAGATAAAGCATCTTATCGAGGTCCACCCGCATGTGGAAAACTTTTTGAAAATGCTCCGAAAAGATAAAAAGAAGGTCTTCCTTGTCACTAATGCGCATTACAAATCCATTGACCTGAAATTTAAAAAAACCCTGATCGGGAAATATTTTGACGCCGTGCTTACGTCTTTTGACACAGGTTATCCCAAGGAAGATATAAAGTTCTGGGAGGTTGCGGAAAAACGTCTTGGTTTCGACAAGGGAAAGACCCTCTTTATCGATGATACCGAAGAGATACTGAAGACCGCAAAGAAGTTTGGGATTAAATATATCCTTTACAAAGCAAGGGCGAATTCAAAGGTCAAGCCCGGCAGATCGAATGACTTCATACATATAATTGATTTCGATGAACTATTATAAAATCAAACCCCTTCCCTTGCTAAAGCTTCACTGAAAGTTACTAAATGTCCTTTACATTGAACTGAGGATAGATTATTTTCGCTCATTCTCGGTCGTTCCTCCCTCCGAGGCTTTTGCCTCTTTATTTTTATATACCGTATTTGACTTTCGGCAAAAAAAACCTCTCAAATACTCTATCCTCAGTTCCTGTTGTTATTTTTGTGAACAATAATCCGGAATAGTATTGTTAATCATACGGGAAATATCTTAAAATAGTTGCCTATGATTTCCGTCTGTCCCATGGACCTTACCAAAGAGCCGAAGATTGCCTATTTCTCTATGGAGATAGGCATTCATAACGATATCCCTACATACAGCGGCGGGCTCGGCGTGCTTGCCGGAGACACCATCAGGGCAGGCGCTGACCTTAAATTACCCATGGTTGCCGTCACCCTCCTGGTAAAAAAGGGCTATTTTACTCAGGAACTGGACGAATCCGGAAGGCAAACCGAGCTTCCGGTCATATGGGACCCTTCAGAATATATGAAGCTCCTGCCGACAAAGATCACGGTACAGATTGAAGGCCGGGATGTCCTCGTCCAGGCATGGCAATATAACGTCCAGAGTCTGACACATGGATGCATACCGATTTTCTATCTGGATACCGATATCGAGGGTAATACTCCGGAAGACCGGGAAATAACCGCCTGTCTTTACGGCGGTGACCTTGCATACAGGCTCAAACAGGAGATCGTCCTCGGCATAGGGGGCGTCAGGATGCTGCACGAGCTCGACTTTGAGATAAAAAAATATCATATGAACGAAGGGCATTCAAGCCTTCTGACCCTTGAACTCCTTAACAGGTTTAAAAGGTCTATAGAAGACGTCTGGGATGAAAAGCTCGTCTGGGACACTGAAAAAGTAAAAGACCTCTGCGTCTTTACGACACACACGCCTATTGATGCCGGACATGACAGGTTCCCCCACGATCTTGTAGTTAAAACTCTCGGGGAGTTTATACCTCTGAAAGTTCTGAAAGAACTCGGAGGTCAGGAAAACCTTAACATGACCCGGCTGGGACTCAACCTCAGCGAATTCATAAACGGCGTTGCAAAGAAACACGGCGAGGTTTCAAGAAGCATGTTCCCCGGATATGAGATCAGCGCTATTACCAACGGCGTGCACACCTTTACCTGGACATGCGACAGTTTTAAGAGACTCTACGACAAGTATCTGCCCGGCTGGGCAAATGAGCCTGATTTGTTCGTAAGGGTCGGACGTATTCCTGACGATGACATATGGAACGCCCATATGGAAGCAAAAAGGTCTTTGCTGGATTATGTAAAGTCCACAACCGGCGTCGAAATGGGCATGGACGTCCTGACGATAGGCTTTGCGAGAAGGGCCACTGCATATAAGCGGGCCGACCTTATATTCAGCGACATGGAAAGGCTCGAACGCTTCGGAAACGGAAAACTCCAGATTATTTATGCCGGGAAAGCCCATCCAAAGGATGATGCAGGGAAAAAGCTCATTCAGAATATTTTTTCCATAAAAGACCGCCTGAAAGACAAAATAACAATGGCCTACCTCAAAAATTATAATATGGACATCGCGCTGAAAATGGTATCGGGGGTTGATATATGGCTGAATACACCGTTAAGGCCCAGAGAGGCATCAGGCACAAGCGGCATGAAGGCGGCCCACAACGGAGTGATGAACTTCAGCGTCCTCGACGGATGGTGGATAGAAGGGCATATCGAGGGCTTCACCGGCTGGTCAATAGGACCGAGTCCCACAGAGACAACACTGGCTGATAATATTGACACCAGAGACGCCGATGATCTTTACAGTAAACTCGAACACACCATCATACCCATGTACTACGGAAATAAGCATACATGGATACGGATGATGCAGAACGCTATAGGTAAAAACGCCTATTACTTCAACTGCCATCGCATGATGCGCCGCTACGTAACGGAAGCCTATATCAGATAAATTAACACATCAGTTGCATAAAATGAAAAATGTCTACCGGCGGGAGCAGGTCTGTGACCGGCTCCCTGAGTTTTGCGTCTACGGGAATGCATAGCACAGAAATAAAAGGTTCAGGTTGCAAACCTGGAGCCGCCAAGAAAGATTATCCTTTCAATTCCTGCATAGTCTTTTAAAACATGAATGTCCGCAAATCCTTCATCTTCCGCCATTTTCCTTATCGGATCTGACTGACCCATGCCGATTTCAATCAATAGGGTTCCGTTCTCCTTTAAATAATCCCCGGCGCCGGAGATAATCTTCCGATAGTAATCAAGCCCGTCTTCACCGCCGTCTAAAGCCGCAACCGGCTCCCAGTCTATGATTTCCGGCTGCAATAATTTCATATCATCTTTCCGAATATAGGGAGGGTTTGAGATAATCATATCAAACTGCATGTCTTTTACCGGTTTAAATAAATCGCCTTTCAGAAAGGTTATATTTATTATATTGTTCAACCCGGCATTCTCTTTTGCATATATGAGCGCATCCGCCGACATATCCGTCCCGTACACACACGCATCGGGAAACGCCTTTGCAAGCGCAAGTGCAATACATCCGCTGCCGGTGCAAAGGTCTAAAATAAAGAAGGATGAAGGATGAAGGATGAAGGATGAAACTTTATCTTTACCTGCAGATTGTAGATTATTTGCAATTTGTATTTTGCATTTTGAAATTGTCTTTATCGCTTCTTCTGCCAGTAATTCCGTCTCGGGCCTTGGTATCAGCACACCCGTTCCGACCTTTATTTTCAATCCATAGAATTCCGTATAACCGAGGATGTATTGAAGGGGTTCTCTCCCCGTCCTTCTTTTTAATAAAGCATCTGTTTGAGCGTTCATCTCATCTGAAATGTCCGGATCGTCTCTGTAAAGAATGACCCTCTCAATTCCGAGGCAATGTGACAGCAGCACCTCGGCGTCTCTTTCAGGATTTTCAATACCGGCATTAGAAAGAATCCCCTTTGCTTCTTTTAATTTGTCGAGGGCATTCATAACAATTAATAGTTTACAACCGGACCTTTGTGAATACGCCGTGGAGTTTTTTAGGAGGTAATTTATAGAACTGGATAAAGGTAGGCGTCGTTTTTTTAATTAAAGAAAACATTTTCCATAAAGGATTTTTGGCCGTAATATCTTCAAGGCCATAGAATACGACCCGCTCCTCAATCCCGGCTTCTCTTAGTATCTCTTCGATATCTATGACTTCCATATATCCGGTTTGCACTTCAAACACCCGGAGACCTTCCGTAAGTTCTTCTTTAAAAAACCCTATAATACCGAAAGGGTCATCCCGTTTCATAATAGAAATAAAGATATTGTCCTCATAGATAATGCCGTGGAAGAACATGGTCTGTGTAACGTAAAACGGTATATCTTTTACATCCTTGATAAGAAACAATGCCGTGCCCTTAATCCGTTCCGTTGTTCCATAAACCCTTATAAACTTGTGGAGAAAGTCTTCAAGGCCCATAAACTCCATTGCTCTGTAGAGTTTCTTTTGTCCTTCCGTGTATAGGATTATCATTACCAACGGGATCGTGGAAATTACAAGGGACCAGTAACCTCCGAGGGGTATTTTATAAAGATTGGCGGCAAGATAGGCCAAATCGACAAATGTCACAAAAATTGCGATTAATGCGAGCGCTTTCTTGTTCTTCAGGTAAAAGATCCAGGTCATAAGGATACCTGTGAGGAACATGGTTCCGGTAACGGCAAGTCCGTATGCCGCTGCAAGACGGCTCGATTCTTTGAACTGCAGCATAATAAATAACACGGCGATGAGAAGAAACCAGTTCACGGATGATATATAAATCTGTGATCTCCTTTCAACCGAAGTGTAATCGACCTTGAACAACGGCATAAGACGCGTGGTTATACCCTGGTATACCATTGAAAATGTACCGCTTATCATGGCCTGTGATGCAATGATAGTCGCCAGAATACTTAAAATAAGGAAAGGAATGTAAAAAGCTTCTCCATGATGAAAAATCATTTCAAAGAGTATATTCTTTGTCCCGGGGTGATTCAGCATATAAGCTCCCTGGCCCAGGTAGTTTAGAATCAGCGCGACGAATACGCCTGCCCATGCCTGTCTTATGGGTTTTGATCCGAGGTGCCCCATATCTGCATACAATGCTTCTCCGCCGGTTGCACAGAGTATAACCTCTCCAAGAACAATGAATCCGGCAAAACCGTTCTCAAGGAGAAATTTAACGGCATAGTAAGGGTTAAAGACTACAAGCACTTGCGGGGCGTCAACCATGGATAATATTCCCGATACCGCTAACGATGCAAACCATAGACACATTATCGGGCCGAATGCCCCTGCCACTTTTTCGGTGCCTTTGCTCTGAATAGAAAAAAGCCCTATGGCAATTATCATCGATATTAATACAAGAGTAGTCTTTGATAGTCCTGCAAGTCCCGGGATCAGAAGAGAACCTTCCACGGCGCTCATGATACTTATAGCAGGCGTTATGACGCCGTCACCTATGAGTAAAGAAACGCCTATAATAGCCAGAAAAGAGACGAATCTAATGCTCCACTTTGATTTCAGCAAAGGCTGAAGGATTTCCTTAAGCACGATCTTGCCGCCCTCGCCTCTTATACTCAAATTCATGGCAAGCCAGGCAAACTGGACTGTAACAAGGATTATTAAAGACCAGATGACCAATGACAGGACGCCGAATATATTATCAGCCGTATGTCTCAGGAACAGGAAAACAACCGTAAGAGTATAAATAGGGCTTGTTCCTATGTCCCCGAAAACAAGGCCGAGGGCCTTGATTATACCTTTCATCGCTCCTGTTTTTTCGGCAATTTCCATGAACTTATATTATAAAACTTATGGGGCTGTTACAATCAGTATAAAACCGGTGAACATCAATAAAGCTCCTGTGAGTCTCTCTTTCATATGTTTTTCGTTGAACAAAAAATATCCGTAAACAACAGCCAATAATACGCTTGTCCTTTTCAGGGAAATCATATAGGCAACCTGTATCAGACTTATGGCAACCATATGGGAAGCGACCATTACGGCATGGCATAGTCCCGGAAACATCAGTCCCCTGTACTGTTTGCTTGCTATGAACCATTTTAATTCATGCCTTCCCATCCATAGAGCTATGGGAGCAAATACGACTGTTACCACTATAAAATATACAATGCCAAAAAATAAAGGCGACGAATGTATAATAGCCATTTTGCCTAAAGATGATGTGATGCTGTATATAAATGCGGCAAATATCATAAGGACCGAGCCCTTTTCTTTTATTATCGCTCTGAAGGGTTCAAGTATGCCCTTTTGCATTTTATGAAAGTGCAGGACATAGCTGCCCGCAGCAAGACAGAGTATGCCGATACCCCCCTGAAGTGAAACCCTTTCCCCCAGGATTGCATAAGAGACGGCAATAAGAAATACCGGCGTAAGTGAAAGGAAGGGAAGCGTAAGGCTAAGGGGTGAAATCTTCAGTGCTTTGATATAAAAGACCCATGCCGCTATCTCAAGAGGCAATGCAAAAGCAAAAGCGATATAAAACTCCCTGTCAAGCCTGGGCGCGGGAACAAAAAAAAGAAGACAGAGCAGAAAAGGAAGTGAAAACAGAAGCCTGAAGAGTCCGACAAGATATTCATTACCTTTAGCAAGCGCTTTCTTGGTAAAGGCATCGCTTGTAGCAAGAGTGAATGCGGATATAAGTGAAAGTAAAATCCAGTTATGCGTCATTTAAACAAATAAACCCTTTTCGTTTTGCCTTGACACATGGGTAAGCATTCAGTTAAGGGTTAAGAAATCCTCCTCTTTGCAAGGGGAGGTTGGAGGGGTTTTGAAAAATAATTAAAACCACCCCTTCCCCTCCTTGCAAAGGAGGGGATTAAACCCGTAACTGAAGGATTACACACATGAATTAAATTTTCTTGACATACGACATTATATATGATATTTATTAAACTGTAGTTTAGTAATACTTTTCATCTTATATGTGAAAATTTTTCATATATCGATATGTTTAGTATAGTTAATTTTTTCTATAATCTAATAACCTTTAAGAAGGGAGGGTGTTTATGAAGGTTCTTACAAGGAGAGAGTTTTTGAAGTTCTCCGGAATTACGGTAGCCGGGCTCGCATTTAGTCAACTCGGTTTTGATCTGACTGCGGCCCGTACATATGCCGCCGAACTCAGGACCGAACTTCGCATCAAAGGCGCCAAGGAAACCCCGACTGTCTGCTGCTTCTGTTCG
>Ga0315287_10004553_pt1 | contig 13538 bp, 9 predicted proteins | sample YL17G11_0_MG_FD_205037 | JGI IMG/M metagenome (GOLD analysis project Ga0315287, IMG submission 205037) | Sediment microbial communities from Yellowstone Lake, YNP, Wyoming, USA - YL17G11_0 | ecosystem: Environmental > Aquatic > Freshwater > Lake > Sediment | place: USA: Wyoming | collected... | reverse complement strand
TTGATAGTAATTTAAGGTTATGACATAGGTTTTCCCGGCATCCATAATCGGATCATTATTTGGTTTCTTTTTCAGCGGTAAAATGAGGACATCATTATCAACTATTGATTTGTTCAACCATGGATATGAATGTATACTTGTGTCAAAAAACTGATCCGCGTTGATAGTTCCTGAATATCCGTCATCATTATAAACATCCACTTTTATAACATTGTTAATGGTATTAGCTTGGAGAGTCGCGGGGTTTATAGAATCCTCAAAATATATGATTATTTGGCTTAAATCGTTTTCAACTATTTCGACTTTAGGGCCGGTGGTGTTCGGAGTTACTTCCGCCATTTTAGGAGGAATTGACCCAACAACAAGATCATGATGTTCGCAGGCTGCGAAAATGGAAACTGCCAGAAGAGCAAGGATATATTTTTTCATTTTCCGCCCCCTTCCGGAAATATCGGGGGATTGGAGAAGATGACCTGTCTTTTCAGATATTCTAGAAGCAACTGTTCATCTTCGCTGGTTGGGGTCGATGTCAGCGATTGCAAAAGACCCGTGTTTGTTGAAATGCCGTGGCGGGAAAGCCGGTTTAAGGCGTCTTTTGCCGCATATCTTACCAGAGGGCTTGGGTCGTTGACCACGGCTTCTTGTAATGGCGCAACTGCTCGTTCGTTAAATGTTATCCCGAGGGCAGCGGCGGAAGAAGCCCTTACCGCATCGAACTCATCCATGGTCAATGATTCCTTCAAGGCATCAATGGCATGTTTGGCCTCCGCTCCCCCAAGATGAGCAGCGATCCTGCCTAAATCGTCCGCGCAGATTTCCTGAGTGAAGATGCCGGAGGGGATGCTCTTGTTTAGAAGGACATCGCTTAATGGCTTGACCGCCCGCTGTATGCCCGGCGTGTCAACAAGCAAGCCGATGTTTTCCGCGGCCCGCCGGCGCGCCAGTTTGCTGGGGTCGTTCAGATTCTTGATCGCCTCATTTAGCGCTTTTTCCTTGTTGGCCGACTGCTGAACTTGCTGTTGGCATGATTTCTCTTGTGCCCCAATTGCTAAAAGCCCGATAAAAATTCCCAAAGCGACAATAACCCTCTTTTTCATTTCTGCTCCCTTCATCGTTTGAGAACAAAAAAGCGCCCTGAGTCTTTGCGACCCAAAAGCGCTCCCTAAAAACATTTCGTTGCATCCTTCCTCTCTTTTCGAGAGTGAATCCTTAGCCTTAAACTGCGGCTTTGCTTAACTACCTTATGCCGAAGCTTATAGCAAATTTCATAAAGCTTGTCAAGTAAAAAATGGAATGAAGTTAAATAAAAATTATAAATCCGGGAAATGGGATCACCTGGTCTCGGGATAGACCTGCTTGCCGCCAACAAAGGTGTATCGGACCTGGATGTCCTTGATATTTTCGGGCTTGACTTCAAACGGGCTTTTGTTGAGGACCACGAAGTCCGCGAGCCTTCCCGCCTGCAAAGTGCCCTTGTCTTTTTCCATGAACTCCGCATATGCCGACCCCACGGTGTAAGCCAGGAGCGCCTCCTTGACCGTGAATACCTGGTCGGGGTTGAGCGGTCCCGCGGTCCCGGCCTTGTTCTTGCGGGTGACCGCGTAATAGATTCCGAGCAGGGGCTGGTAGTCGAGCTCCGCGGGGAAGTCGGACCCGAAAGAAATGGCAGCCCCGGCTTTCATCAGGCTCTTGTAGGGATAGGCTTCTTTGGCGCGGTCCCTGCCCAGGATGCGGATGTCCTTTTCCGGGTCGCAGAGCGCAAAGGGCTGGAGCCCTGCGACCACCCCCAGTTTCTGGAACCGGGGCAGGTCTTCGGGCCTGACCATCTGGACATGCTCGAGCCTAAAGCGCAGGGCTTTGGAATTGGGGAATTGTATTTCCGCCTTCTCGATCGAATCGAGCGCGGACTGGACAGCCCGGTCTCCGAGCGCGTGGATCACCATCTGGTGGCTGTTCTTGGCGGAATAAGCGATGGCGCGGTCAAGCTCCTGCTGGGTATGACGCGGGAACCCGTAATTATTGGGGTCGTCCGCGTAGGGCTTGGTCATCCATCCGGTCTTGGTGGAAAAGGCGCCGTCCACGAACATTTTTATGGGGCCTTGCGCGATCCAGTCCGGGGTGTAGCTTGCGGCGCGGATCACGGCGTTCCCGTACCATTTCTCCTGGATCGACCAGCATGAGAAGCGGCAGGTGAGCCTGCCCTGTTTTCTGAGGTCGTTGAGCACCCAGATGTTCCTCGGGTCCCAGGTGTTGTCCTGGACCGAGGTGATGCCGGCGCGGCGGTAGAGTTCGAGCGCCTTGCTCATTGCTTTCAGGCGCTGGTCCGAAGAGATGCTGAGCAGGCTCTTGTTCAGGGCCGGCTCGGCCGCGGTGTCTTTGAGGATCCCGGTCGGGTCCCCCTTGTCGTCGCGCTCGATCTTTCCGCCCGGCGGGTCCCGGGTGTCTTTGTTGATCTCCAACTGCTCCAGGAGCACGCTGTTCACCCAGACCCCGTGTCCGCTGTACTGGCTGAGGAGCACGGGGTTTTTTGGGCTGACCTTGTCCAGTACCGCCCGGCCGGGGTTCGGGCAGGTCCCGTAGTCCCAGGAGTGTCCCAGGACATATTCACCGGGAGCGAGTTTCTTGACCTCGTCCGCGACCGTCTTCACGATCTCCTCGCAGCTCTTTCCCGCGAGGTTGGGCTGGAGGTAGAGCATGCCGCCCTCGGTGGTGTGGACATGGTTGTCGTTGAACCCGGGCATGACCACCAGTCCGTTCAGGTTCAGGATCCAGCACTGGGGCCCGCAGATTTTTTGGGCCTGGTCGTTGCTCCCGACATAGACGATCCTTTCCTTTTCAACCACCATGGCCTCGGCCTGGGGCAGCTTTTCCGAGAGCGTGATGATCCGGGCGTTGATCACGGCCAGCCGCGGCTCGATCTGGCCGCGCGCGACCGGGGTCGATAGCAGCAGCAAAACCAGCAGAGCTATGTTCTTAAACTTCACAGCCTATTCCTCTTTACGGGGTCTAGCGGGGTCAGACCCAAACTTCGGAGTCCGAGCTTCGTCGTTTGGGTCTGACCCCATGATCTTGGTGACGATATGGCCAGACCCCTCGCATTTTTTTTCTTAAGCTTCACAAGCTATTCCTCTAAAATCGCGACCGCCCTCACCCAGCCCGCGCTCGCTCTCTTGACCTTGATTGGAAAGCACGCGACCAAAAAACCTTGCGCGGGAATCTTGTCCAGGTTGGCCAGTTTTTCCATGTGGCAGTAGCCCTTGACGATCCCCGCGAAATGCCCTTCCCAGATGATCTCCGGGTTTTGCGTGCGCGAGAATTCCTCCGCGATCGAAGGCAGCGGCCGGTCCCAGGACCAGGCGTCGGTGCCCACCACTCGGACGCCCTGGTCGAGCAGCCAGAGGGTGGCTTCCCTTCCGGAGCCGCAGCCCTTGACCATGTATTCTGGCCTGCCCCAATAAGGCGCGGCCCCGCTCCGGACCAGCACGATCTCGCCGGGCTTGAGCACGTGCCCGATCTCTTGCAGCTTCTCCTTGTAATCATCGGGCTTAAGAAGAAAGCCGTCGGGCTTGTCCGAGAAATCAAGCTTGACTCCGGGCGCAAAGCACCACTCGAGCGGGACCTGGTCGATGGTCAAAGCGGGTTTTCCGCTGTCCATCTCGGGGTGGTAGTGATAAGGCGCATCGAGATGGGTCCCGGAATGGGTGCTCAGCCTGACATCCTCCACCGCCCATCCCAGCCCTTTTGGGAGCTGCTCGGTTTTCAGTCCCGGAAAGAAGAGGGCCATTGCCTTGGCGCCCGTCATGTGGTCCTGGTATTCAACCTGCGGGACCATGGAGGGCGGGTCCGAAGGCAGGCCCGGCTCAATGGCGATACTCAGGTCTATGAATTTCCGGTTGTAAATTTGGCAGTTTTCCTTTTTCATCCGGCTTCGCTTCCTTGTCCGGCTCCCCGGGTTTTGGTTTCTTCTTATCCTTGAAACTGGACTTTCTCCAGATCGGCTTGATCAACTGGCTGGAATTGGACGAGTCCTGCACCTGGGCCATTTGCACCTGCTTTTTGAAAGCGTTGAGGTACTCTCCGACCTGCGATTCGTTGCCCAGGTAATTGGGCACCATCGGGAACCACCACCAGCCCACATATTTGTAAAGCCGGTATTCGGCCAGGACCTGGTCCTGGTCCAGGCTGGTCAGCTTCCAACTGGTGTAATATTTTTCAAAATCGCCATCCTCCATCTTGAGGCTGACAATCCCCGCGGAATGGTTCTCATCGATTACGGCCCGGACTTTGAAATCCGGGAACGGGAGCAGGTTCCTGAAGTTGATTTGGACCCGGAGCTTTGCGGCGTCCTTTTTCTCGACCTTCAGCGTCGTGATGTCCGGGAGGAATTCCGGGTATTCGGCATAATTGGTGAGCACCTTCCAGACCATTTCCTGCGGGGCCCGGAAGATAACGTACCCGGTTGACACGCGGTCGCCGCTGGTCTCGTCTTTTGCGGTCTGGGTGATGACATATCCTGATTGGAGCCGGGCCATTTGCTTTTGAGTGGGCTGGGCATGCGCAATCCCGGCCGCGAGGCAAAGGGCGCAGAAGGCAACGGTCGCGCGGATAAAAGTTTTAGAATTCATGGGGCTGGATAAATTATCCCTGTATTTTCGCATCTTTCAAGCATGTTCAGATTTTTTTGAGCGCCTGTTCAAAATCAGCGATGATGTCTTCGGGCGCCTCTATGCCCACGGAGACCCGGATCATCCCGGGTTTTATGAGCAGTTCTTTCTTCGCCTGCTCGCTGAAGCTGACGTACTGGCTGGAATAGGGATGGATCACCAGGGTCTTGGCGTCGCCGAGGTTCGCCAGGTGGTAGCAGAGCTTAAGGTTCCGGATCAGCTTGAAGCACTGGGCCTGGTCCTTGAGCCCGAAGGTGAGCAGCGAGCCGAAGCCTTTGCCCTTGAACTGCCGACCCGCGATCTTGTGATACGGGCTGGACTTAAGGCCCGGGAAGTTCACCCATTTCACCTTCCGGTGGTTCTCCAGATAGCGGGCCAGCTTTTGGGCGTTTGCCTGATGACGCTCCATCCTGATCCCCAGGGTCTCAAGACCGAGCAGGGTGAGATAGGAATGGAACGGAGATTGATAGGCGCCCAAGCTGATGAAGACCTCGCGCCAGAGCTTGTCGAAAAAGGCCAGGTTTCCCGCGCGCTTCACGGAATCCTCGAAGTCCGGGAAGCGGCCCCCGCGGAAATTGAATTTCCCGGAGTCGATCACCGCGCCGCCCGCCGCGGAGCCGTGTCCGTTGAGGAACTTGGTGGTGGAGTGGACCACGATGTCCGCCCCGGCCTCAAAGGGCCGGAAGAGATAGGGCGTGGCCAGGGTGTTGTCCACCACCACGGGGATTCCATATTTGTGAGCTATCTTGCAAATTTCTTTCATCGCCGGCACATCCATGCGCGGGTTGCCGATGGTCTCCAGGTAAAGGGCCCGGGTCTTCGAGTTGACCGCGGCCTCGAAATTGTCCGGGTCGGAAGTTTCCGCCAGACGAGCCCTGATCCCGAGCCGGGGCAGGAGCTTGGTGAAAAAATTGTAGGTGGTCAGGAACAGCGAGTTGCCGGCGATGATCTCGTCTCCGGAACGCGCCAGAGCGAGTATGGCGTTGGTGATGGCGGACATGCCGCTCGCGAAGACCAGGGCCTTGGCCCCGGCTTCCAGGGCCGCGATCCGCTCTTCCAGGACCCGGCTGGTGGGGTTGTGCATGCGCTGGTAGATATAGCCGGGCTTTTTGCCCGCGAACACCTCGCTCAGTTCCTCGCCGGTCTCGTAGCGGTGCGCGGCGCACTGGTAAATGGGGGCCTGGGAAGCGCCCTGCCAATTTTGCGGCTGGTTGCCCAGGTGCACCGCCACCGTGTCGAACCGCCATTTTATATCCTTCATAATATCCTCCCTTGGGACCTGCTTTATATTTTAACCTTTATGGCTCTCACTTAAAAGGCGGTTACGCAAAGAATCAACTTTATCAAACAATTGATCGGCGGCTGAAAAAATGGTTTGATTTTAACTCAAGTTTCAAATATGATTCTAGAATGCTGAATTATTCAGGACCCAGCCATTCGCCGGTTGGGTGCATCGATGAAAAGTAATAAAAAGGAGGTATAAGGCTGTTGGCCCTGTCGCTGGCAGAGAGATTCCATCAATTTCTGGCTGATCCCCAATTCAAGGTCGCGAGAAGAATTTTCGACATGCTCCCGCTCCGGCTCCAGAATCAATTGCTCACTTATTATGATGATGAAGGCTCGGGAAATAACGTCATTTTTTGCCTGCAAAGGCTCAAGGACAAAGGCTTCTCACCCGGGGTTGTGGTTGATTGCGGGGCCTACCAGGGAGATTGGACCAAAAAGTGCAAAAGGGTTTTTCCGGAAGCGCGCGTGCTCATGATCGAGCCGCAGAAAGGCAAGCAAAGTTCGCTGGCTGGAGTTCAAGCCCGGTTCGCTCCCACGGTTGATTATGTTTCCTGCCTGGTCGGGGAGGCGAACAAAGAACAGGTTGCTTACTTTGAAATGGAGACCGGGTCTTCAATTCTTGAAGAGTTGAGCGATGTCCCCCGCAAAATCGTCAACTACCCCATGCGAAGGCTGGATGACATTCTCAAGGACAAGGGCTTTGAGGGAGCCCAATTTATCAAGATGGACCTCCAGGGCTACGAGATCGAGGCGCTCAAGGGCGCTCCGGAGGCGCTCAAGCAAGCGGACCTGGTCATGCTCGAGGTGGCGTTCATCCCCTATAATCGCAATGCGCCCTTTTTCGACGAAATTGTTCAGTTCATGAAAAACCGCGGTTTCGTTTTATATGACATCATCGATCTCCAGAGGTGGAAAGCAAACACCCTGCACCATGTGGACGCGCTCTTTGTAAAGAGCGGGTCTGCGCTGAGAAAAATCCAATTCAGCTTTCTGGCCTGACAACCCGGGGCCCGGATGGAAACGGGCTTTGGAAAAAAATCTTTGAGAAAAAACCGATTGGCTGATAGAATGAACCCGGAGTAATTTCCGAAGGAAAACAGGATTGGGATTAATCGGCCGATTTTTCAAATCACTCACGGACCGGGGCGGCCTGGCCCGGGACAGCTTCAATATTTTCGCGGCGGACAGCGTAATCATGATGCTGGGAGTGATCACCAGCATTCTCCTGGCGCGCCTGTTCGGTCCGGAGGGCAAAGGCATCATCACCATGGTCCTGCTGATCCCTCTGACCCTGCACTTTATCGGGCTTTTCGGCATGGCGGAGACCACGACCTTTTTCATCTCGCGGTTTAAGGAGCAGGCCCGGGAAAATTTTTACGCCATTCATCTTCTCTCCTGGTTCTTCGGGATCGTGGTTGTCACGGGGGCGTACCTGAGTTTCAACTATTGGTACCAGGCTTATCAGAGCTATCCCAGGCTTCTGTTTTTGATCAGCATTCCCTCCGCCTTGTTTATAATCCTGATGACCACGCTCCGGTTCTCCATGCTCGGCCTGCAGAACATGCTGGAGTTCAATCTCTACAACATCGGGCAGGCTTTATTAAACCTGGTCATCGTTGTGATCGCGGGGGTTTTGCTCAACAGGAATCTGCAATGGTATTTTATTCTAAATGTTGCCGGCGTTTTTCTGCTTACCATGACCGGTCTGGCGCTGATTTGCAGGAAGCCTGAGATCAGGGGCTTTCCGGGCCGGATGAACTTCGATCCCATACTGACCTACGCGGTCCGGAACTATCCCTCCAACTTCATCATGTATATGCAATCAAGGGTCGACCATTTTATGATCGGCTACTTCCTGGCGCCAAGCCAGCTGGGGATTTATTCCATCGCCATCCTGCTCAGCGAGAACCTGCTCCGCGTCACCTCCGCGTTCCAGCTGGCGCTTTTCCCCAGGGTCAGCGCGGACTTGAGCGAAAAGAAATACCTGCTCATCGCGCGCGCTCTCCGGGTAACAACCGTGATCAATATAATTCTGAGCCTGGGAGTGGCGGCGATCGGATACCCCTTGATCAAGCTGCTCTTCGGAGAAGCGTTCCTGCCCGCCTACATCCCGCTCTTGATCCTGCTCGCCTCGCGCGTGCCCGAGGGCTTTTACAAAATCGCGGCCTCCACCATCGCCGGTATCGGCCGTCCCGGCCTGGTCTCGGTATTTTCAGCCCTGGGTGTTTTCTTCAACTGCCTGCTGGGCGTGATCTTGATCCCCAAGATCGGCCTGCTTGGGGCCAGCCTGGCGCAAACCATCGCCGCGGTCATGCAGATGGCCCCCACTTTTTATTTCCTGGTCCTGCAAAGCAAGCTGCGTCCGGCCCAGTTTTTGATCCCGGACCGCGAGGACTATCTTCTGACAAAAACCATCATCAACAAATGGCTGCCCAAATCATGGAGCTAAAAAATAAAATAGTTCTTAAAATTTATTCCCCATAGGAGGCACGATTAACATGACCAGGAAGATATGGATCGTAATTTTGCTTTTAAATTTGGCGTCCTGCGCGTCCCGGGTACAGCGCAAGGAATGGATCCAAGGCAGCGGCAGCGGTTATTCGGTCAAAGCCAGGGCCGTGATCATCCGCGACCAATACGGGGTCCCCCATATCCGCGCTGAAAACGACCAGGACCTGTTCTTCGCGCTCGGCTATGCCATGGCCCAGGACCGCTTTTTCCAGATGGACCTGATGCGGCGCGCGGGCCGGGGAGAGATCTGCGAGCTGATGGGCAGGATTCAATTCTGGAAAGCGGACTTTTTGAACATGGACAAGCTGTTCCGGGCGCTCAACTACAAGGGCCGCGCGGAACAGGGCTACCGCGAGATGCCCGCGGAAGCAAAGCGCCTGCTCGATTCCTACAGCGCGGGAGTCAACCGCTATCTGCAAGACGCGGGCGACACCATCCCGCAGTATCATTTTTTCAAGAGCAAGCCCGCGGCTTGGCGTCCGGAGGACAGCCTGGTATGCGCGGATGTTTTCGGACTGTCCATGACCTACGGCCAGTTCGGCACTGAATATTACACCACCCGCTTTTTGCGGGAAATGGGCGAAAAGGCGAGGGTGTTCATACCCATCTATCCCGATGACGCTCCGGTCATAGTCAAAGACCTCCCGGTGGCGAAATCAGACGAGCAAATGGACCGGCTGTTTTCCAGCCTGCGCATGCTCTTGAGCCTGGGCATGACACCCGGCAGCAACAATTGGGTGGTTGCCCCGGAGAAATCCGCATCGGGGAAACCGATTATCGCCAACGACCCGCATGTGCCGATCTATCCGCTTCCCACTTACTGGTATCACTGCCAGCTTGAGGGCGGGAGCTTCAACATCATCGGGATGATGTTCCCGGGAATTCCCGCTTTCGGCGCGGCCTACAACCGGGACATCGCCTGGGCGCTCACCAACGCGAGCCTGGACCAGATCGATATCTTTATCGAGAAACTTAACCCTCAAAACCCCAACCAGTATCAATACAAGGGGGAGTGGAAGGATTTTTCCATCCGTGAGGAAACCATCCCGTTGAAGAGGGGCAAAACTTTCAAGTATAAGGTCCGGGACGGCATCCACGGGCCGGTCATAGACCCGGCCATCACCGGGTATCCTTTCCCGACCGGCGCCGCTGACCATGCTTACGCGATCAAGCTGGTGGATGTTAATTTCGGCAAATTCCTCCAGGGCTATCTGGATATGGCGCGCTCCAGGAACTGGGACCAGTATGTCAAGGGCCTGGAAAACATGTCTCAGGGGCCGGTGGGCTGGAACCAGGTCTATGCGGACAAGGACAACAACATCGGCTACTGGCTGACAGGGCATGTGCCGGTCCGGCCCGACAAGCAGGGATACCTGGCCAGGGCCGGCTGGACCGGCGAGCAGGACTGGGCAGGATATGTCCCGTTCTCGGAATTGCCGCACATGTTCAATCCCGGGCAAAAATATATCGCGACCGCCAACAATAAAAATTTCCCGGACGGGTATCCCTATTATCTGGGCACCGAGTATTATGTGTCCCGCATCCAGCGCATAGACGAGGTGCTGAGGAGCAAGACCAAATTCTCGGCGTCTGACATGGAAAAGCTGCAGATGGATGTGGCGGTGGTGCCGGCGAGACACAATGTTCCATTGCTCATCTCAGACCTGTCCGGCTCAAAGAACAAAAAAGTTGAGAAGGCGATAAAGGTGCTCAAGCAATGGCGGGAGCAGGGATATAACGCCACCGTGGACTCCGCGGGCACGTGCGTTTACCGGCTGATCATGATGAACCTTGACGAGATGACTTTCTCGGATGAATTGGGCAAGCTATATCTATATGTCTCCAATTACGGGGTCACGGATTGGGCGCTGCCAAATATAATCGATGACCCCAATAACATCTGGTTTGACGACCAAAAGACCAAACAGCATGAAACCCGAAAAGACCTGGTCGAACTATCCGCAATCGAAGCTGTCAAATACCTGGAGAAGAAGCAGAGCCGAGACCCCGCGAAATGGGAGTGGGGAAAAATGAGCAAGACCTATTTTTATACCCCGTTCGGAATATTCCCGATTACCGGAGAACGCCACCGGATCGGCAAATACCCTCGGGAAGGGACCCCGGACACGGTTAACGCCAATGTCGGAGTTTTCCTCGGACCTATCGGGCACATTTTTGTGGGCGGGCCAACCACCCGGATGGTCGTGGATTTCGCGGAACCCGGTCATTTCCATTTCACCGCCACCACCGGCAACAGCGAGAACATCCAGAGCGGCCGCTGCAAGAACCTGACGGAAAATTGGGTGAAGGGACAATATCAGACATTGAGCATGGACCGCTCGGAATACGAGAAGGGCGCGATGGGCGTCCTGGAGCTTAATCCCTGAGCTAGACAATTGAGCAAACAACGCTACAATCGATTGGAGTTCAGGCGTAGAACATACATGGTTTAAAGAGGGGAGGATGATGATGAAAAAGGTTCTCTGGATATTTTTGGCTATCTCGGTTTTATTGACGGGCGTTGTTTTCGCCAGCACTTTTCGGGACCAGCGTAACAAATTCCGCGAGGAGATCGATCTAAAGGTAGCGGATCAAATGGACAAGGCCGGGCTTTACAGTTCCGTGACTTTCAAGAACGAGAAGGCCTGGGATTTCAAGGTCAGCCCGGATGAAAAAACCAAAATCAAAGCCAACCTCAAGAGCTATTTCAATACCAGCGACGACCAGCTTCTCGAAAAAATGGTGACCGAGGTCAACCGGGGCCGCTATGTTATTTTTGAGGAGTTCCCACCCAACGGCGACGGCGTCAACCTCAAATGCGCGTTCCTCAGCCCCAAGGTCCCTTACTGGAAACCGCTTACCGACATCCAAAACATAGAGGACCTGTTCTATGTTTACAACTTCAGCGTGCTCCTGGGGAACAAAGGCCCCAACGACAACTATGTGGTCCTGGCCACGGAGGGAAAGTTCATGGGCTTCGGAAAATCAGTGGTGCTGCCCCTCTACTTCCACGCCGATCAACCCAACCGCGTGCTCAGCTTCCGGGAGGCCACTCAGAAGGAAGCCACGGAAATGGCCAATGCCCTTCCCGTGCTCAAGCCGGGCCGGACCAGCGTTCAGGACCGCTTCATCGACCTGTGCCGGACCTACCCCTGGTTCCAGGACAAGGACGGCTCGGGCAATTATGTGGTGAGCGACAAGGACATCCTGGAGATCATGGACAAGACCATCATCAACAAGGACAAGGAGTGCGATGTCTATGAGAGCACCGGCGGCTGGAAAATCTACGAGGATGTTTCCGACAATTACTACCTGGTCAATTATTCGCTCAAGTCAGTGGTGAACATCCAGGCCTTTATTCCGCCCAATGTCCCGCTCCTGGGCTCAATGTTCAAGAAGGTCGCGCAATCGGTCTCCGACGAAGTCAGCGCAAAATACCTTCCCCTCTCCATGAAGAACTTCCGGGACAAGACCGTGGAATGGGCCAAGTCGCCGCCGCAATAAGGTGAAAAATGTCGGAAATTGACCTGGCGTTCCTCTGGCACATGCACCAGCCCTATTACGCGGACCCGGTGGGCAAGTGCTATCCCATGCCCTGGACCAGGCTCCACGGAGTAAAAGGCTATTACGATATGCCGCTCCTGCTCAGGGAGTTCCCGGAGATAGGCTTCACCATCAACTTCACTCCCAGCCTGATGCGCCAGCTCCGGGAATACACGGACCAGGAAATCTACGACGACTTTTACAATATCAGCGTGAAACCCGCGGCGGAACTGAACAACTCCGACAAGGTGTTTTTACTAAAGAATTTTTTCCTGTGCCGGAAAGAGACCATGATCTCGGTCTATCCCGCGTACCAGCGCCTGCTCGGAAAGCGCGGCACCCGGCCCGGAGCGGACCTGGAGCGCATCTCCGTTGATTTTTCCATCCAGGAATTCCTCGACCTCCAGACCTGGTTCAACCTGTCCTGGTTCGGCTTCCAGGCGCTTGGCGAATACCCGGAGATAGCGGCGCTCAAGAAAAAAGGCCAGCATTTCACCGAGCCGGAAAAATTGCATGTTCTGGAAGTTCAAAAAGAGATCCTCAAGAAGCTGGCGCCGCTTTACAAGCAACTGTGGGACCAGGGCAGTCTGGAAGTTTCCACAACCCCGTTCTATCACCCCATCCTGCCCCTGCTCTGCGACACCGACATCGCCCGGGAGGCCAGCCCTGCGATCAAATTGCCGGTGCGTTTTCACTGGCAGCAGGACGCCTTCGAGCAGGTCAAGACCGGACTCGATTATATGGAACAATCCCTGGGCAGAAGACCGGTCGGGATGTGGCCCTCGGAGAACGCGGTCTCGGACCAGGCCTTGAAGATCATAGCGGACAACGGCGTCAAATGGGCGAACACCGACGAGCGCATGCTCCGCAGGATCCAGCCGGGCAGGAACCGCGCGGACCTGGTCTATCATCCCTGGCGGTTCCAGGACACCGGTCTGAATGTCATTTTCCGCGACCAGGAGATCTCGGACATCATCAGCTTCAATTATTCTCAGTTGGAATCCGAGGTCGCGGTCTCCGATTTCCTGCGCCGGATGGACGGGATTCGGAAGCAACTCGACCGCCTGGGCAAAAGCCGGGGGCTGGTCTTGATCGCCCTGGACGGGGAAAATCCCTGGGAATCTTTCCATGAAAGCGGACAGCCTTTCCTGAGACTGCTTTTCGAAAAACTGTCCAAAGAACCGGGCATCCGGGTGCAGACCATTTCCAAGGCACTGGAGGCCTACGAGCCGGAGCAGCTCAATCATCTTGCGCCCGGCACCTGGATCGAGGGCAACTTCGAAATCTGGATCGGGGCTTCGGAAGAAAACCAGGCCTGGGATTACCTTGGGCAGGTCCGCAAGGACGCCGAAGGCTTGTTTAAAAATGCCTCGGCGCCTGAGCTGGAATTGGCCAAGAGCGAGCTGTTCGCCGCGGAAGGCTCGGACTGGTTCTGGTGGTATGGAGACGATTTTTTCTCCGAGATCGATACCGAGTTTGATAACATCTTCCGGACCCACCTGAAAAATGTTTATCTCGCGCTGGGCAAAAGGC
>Ga0315287_10004552_pt1 | contig 13539 bp, 11 predicted proteins | sample YL17G11_0_MG_FD_205037 | JGI IMG/M metagenome (GOLD analysis project Ga0315287, IMG submission 205037) | Sediment microbial communities from Yellowstone Lake, YNP, Wyoming, USA - YL17G11_0 | ecosystem: Environmental > Aquatic > Freshwater > Lake > Sediment | place: USA: Wyoming | collected... | reverse complement strand
CCGGCCTGGCCCTGGCGCCGGGTAAGCGCATGCGTTCCGCGAGCGCGGCGGGGACGGCGGCGGCGGCGGCGGCGGCCCGGGGCACGCTCGCCGGATTTTTGCGGCAGGGGTGATTCGAGTTTGAAAAAACCGAGATTTTAGTTTCCACTTACACGCCCGCCCGCTCTCTTTCTCCGCCCTTCCTCCGTCTTTCTCCTCACGGCGTCAACCGTTTCGGGTCCCGCGGGAACAGGGAGGCCTTGCGAATGTTGTCCAGGCCGCAGAAGAGCATGACCACCCGCTCCAAGCCGACGCCCGCGCCGCCGTGGGGAGGGGCGCCGTACCGGAAGGAACTGATGTAGTCCGCAATCGTGTCCAGGGGGATGCCCGCCGCGGTGGCGCTGGCCGCCAGCATGGCCGGGTCGTGAATGCGCTGGGCCCCCGAAATGATCTCCTCGCCGCGGATGAACACGTCGAAGGAATTGGACCAGGCCGGGTCGGCCGGGTCGGGCATGGTGTAGAAGGGGCGGATCGCGGCGGGGAAGCGGGTGAGGATGAAGAAGTCGGTGCCGTACTTGGCTGCCACCAGGGCGCCCAGGCGGCGCTCCGCCTCCGTGTTCAGGTCGGCCATCGGGTCAGGGACGGGGTACCCGTCGGCCACCAGCATGCCGATCCCCTCCGAGAAGGGCAGGCGCAGGGTTTGGCGCAGGTACCGCAGGGGCTTGAAAGGGTATTGGGAGGCGATGACGCCCAGCTCCCTGGCGGAGGAGGCGTTGAGGCCGTCGAAGAGGGAGACGAACAGGGTGTCGATGACGTCCAGGACCTAGAAGCAGCGGGCAGAAAGGAAAAGATGAGACAAGCGATGCAGAGAACGCACGCGCGCGTTCCGACCACTCTCCGCTTTCTCTCCCTCCACCCTCTCACCTCATCATAATGCTCGTTGATGCACATCTCAAAGTCCAGGCCCGTAAACTCGGTCAGGTGGCGGTGCGTGAACGATTTCTCGGCCCGGAACACGGGCGTGACCTCGTACACGCGTTCAAAGTCTGCGCAGAGCGCCATCTGCTTGTACAGTTGGGGCGACTGGGCCAGGCAGGCGGGGCGGCCGCAGTAGTCCAGGCGGAAGCAGGCGGCTCCACCCTCCGACGCGCCCGCGATGAGGCAGGGCGAGTGAATCTCCTGGAAGCCCAGGCCGTCCATCGTGGACCGGAACAGGCGGCCCACGCCTGCTTGGAGGCTGAAGATGGCCTGCATGGCGGGGACGCGCAGGTCCACCACCCGCGCGTCCAGGCGGGTGTCGATGGCTACCATGGGGCCACTGGCGGCCGCAGAAGCGTCCCCGCCCTCCTCGGTGGTGTCCGGGCGGGCCGCGTCGGCGAGGTCGAAGGGCAGCGGCTCGGCCCGGGAGATGGCGCGGACCGTCGCGCCCTTCAACTCAATCCCCGTCTGCGAGCACCCGCTGACGGGGGACGCCGGCACGGTCACAACCCCCTCCACATCCACCACCGTCTCGCGGGGCAGGTTGGACGCGTACTTGACCATGTTGCGGGAGATGGAGACGTCATCGGAGAAGAGGACGAGCTGTTGGTTGTAGAAAAGAGGAGGAGCGATGAAAAAATGGTGAGGTTGAGAAATGGATGGGACGGGATGGAAAGACGCCCCGCCGTCTCTCCCTCTACCCTCTTTTGCTCCTCTCACCTGAATCGTGTCCGTCCGCTGGCGCAGCACCAAGAAACAGGACTTGCCCTTCCCGCGCACGGTCGCCACGCGGGCCCGCACCAGGACGGTTTGCCCCGCCTCGCTCTCAGACAGGTCGGCGATGCGGCGCCACACACGCCCCGTTTTGGCTTGGGACGCCACCAGCGGGGCGTCACCGTACCGGTCGGCCAGGGGGTCGGCCGCGGAGGCTTCGGCCTCGGCGGCGGCCTTGCGTTCGGCGGCGGCGGCGGCTTCGGCGCGCTGTGAAAATAGTGGAGGGGTTGACAATGAGCGAGGGGGGGGGAGGTCGAGGTTGAGGAGGGGGGGGGGAGAATGCTTGCACCCCTTCTACTTACCCGCTTCGCTTCCTTGGCCTCCGCCCGGGCCTTGGCTTTGGCTGCGCTTTTGGAGGGGCCATCGCCGGCGCCTTCAGCGGTGGGGGTCGTGGTCTGGAAAAGAAGAGAAGAGAGTGAGACGAACGTTAGACGAACGAGAGGCAAGCCGATCGACAGAGAGAGACACGCGCTCTCCTCTCTCCCAACCCCTCTCACGCATCAAATACTCACCGACCCATCCAAGCTGGTGGCAGCCAGGGCGGCGGCGGCCGCGTCGGCGGGGTCGGTCATTTTTGTGCGATCTGTGATGAAAAAAAGAGACGGTGAAAAACTTTGCTCTGCACACTACTCACTCTTCGCTCTTGCTCGCTCGTTTTTGCACGATGCTCGCCTTCCAGCACGCGTCCGCCCGAGTGAGTGGGGGGCATTGCATGCGCGCGCGTCCAGAGCGTGCTCCCTTCTTTCCCCTTCCGACACAGCCACACTCACAGCAACGAGCAAGTGCGGCCGCACACAAACAAACACGCTCCACTCTCCCCGCATTGACTTCCTCTACACTTCTTCCCTTTCTCTAGGCCGCCTCCGCTGCCCCGCCCCTCACCCCACACACCATCGCCGTCTGCATTCTATTGCGCGCGTATCTGGCGAGGGATGGGCCGTGGGTAAGTTAGTGTCTGCACGCACTTTTTTTTCGTTTCCTAGCGCGTCGCGCGCGCTCAACCTCGCGCCTCTCAACCTCCTCTCCTTTTTTGTCATCAGTCCGACCTCTCCCGCGGCGCCTCCCGCGCCGTGACCGACCTGCTACTGGCCCTGGTGACGGAGGTGCCCCCGCCGCCGGGCAGCCCGGGGCCGTCGCTGGAGGCGCTGGCGGGGCGCATTGCGTCCGCGCTCGCACCGCGGGAGGGCACGCCTGTCTCGCCGCCCCAACCCGGCGCAGCCTCGCCCGCCCCTGCCGCCCCTGCCGCGGAGCAGCGCGGCGCGGCGGCCGTTTTCGCGGGCACGGCACGCACACCTATCGTGCCGCCTCAATCCGCCGCCACCGCCGCCACTGCCGCCGCCGCCCAGCCGCCTATCCTCCCCGGCGACGCCCGCGCTGTCCTGGAAACGCTCGCGTCCGGCCTCGCCCGCCTCCTCGTCAGCGCCGCCGCGCCCTCCTACGGGGCCACCACCCCGTCGGTCGGCAACCCGGACGGCCTGCATGAGTTGCTTGAGAGCCTGGGAGGCCTGGTGGAGGGCGGGGCGGCGGCAGGGGGCGACGACGCGGGCACGGCGCCTGGAGCTGCTGCCTCCCCTGCCGGCCGCGCCTCGCCTGCAGGCGCCTTCCTGCGCTCCGCCCGCCTCTCCGCGGCCGCCCTGCCTTTTGACGCCCTGGCCCGCCTGGCGGACGGTGTGGCGGCTTACTGGATCGCCGGGGTGGCCGGTCTGGAGCGGGCGGTGGAAAAGGGCGCACAAGCAACGCCACACCCTCACGCCGCCCAGTCCGCCTCCCCTCCTCAAAACCCGCACCCGCGAGACGTGGCCGCCCTCAAGGCCGCGGCCGCCACCGCCGCGGCCGCCCGTGACGCCGGCACAGCCCTTGACCTGGTCCACCGCTACTTTGACGTCGCACCCGCGAGCGGCGGCGGCGGCGGCGGCGGCGCCTCTCTCCCTGCCCACATCTCAGCCCCCCTCGACCCGCTCCACCCCTCCCTCGCCACCTCGGCCGATCCCTGGGCCCCGCCCGCCCCGGACGGCGGCCGGGCCCGCCTGGTGGCGGCGGCGGCGGGCGTGGCGGCTGCGCACGCATCCCTGGGGTCCGGCAGCGTGGGCCGGGTGGCGGTGAGCGGCGGTGGCGGCGGTGCCTCCTCGGCCCACCCCCCGCCCCACCCCCCGCCGCCACCGCCCCCTCTCGAAGCCCTCGCCGCCGTCGAGGAGGCCCTGGCCTGCGCCCTGCAGGCGGGCGACCATGTCGCCCTGGCGCACGCCCTGGCTGCCCTGGCTGTCGCGACCCAACGCCAACAGGAGCAGGGCGCAGGCGGGCGGGACGGCGGACATAGCGGCGGCCACACCGCCGCCCCCCCGCCCCGGTCCGTCCCCGCCATCCTGCACTCCGTCCTGTCGCGGGCGGGCGCCCTGCGCCTGCCCCACCTGGAAGCCTGGGCCCGCTTGGAGCTGGCTCGCCGGGCGGTGGTGCGCGGGACGGGCGGCGTGGGCGAAGGCAGTGGGGGGGCCTCTTCAGACGCACCTCCTCAACCCCCACCCCCACCCCCAGCGGGCGCGGGCGCGGCCGTGTCCGCGGCGTCCCGCCTGGCTGACCTGCACCGGGCGGCCCTGGCCGCCTCCGTCGTCCCGCCGTGCGCGTCGGGGGAGGCCTCGGCGCTGGCCGGCCCTGGCGGCGGCGCGCCTGGCGTCCCCCCGCGGTCCGCGGTGGGAGACCTTTTTGGCCCCGGCGCCCCGCCCCCACCCGGCGGCGCGGCCGACCCCCTCCCGCCCGGCGCGTCCGCCGCCGCCCGCGCCGCCTCCACGGCCTCCCTGGGCGCGGCCCTGGCGCCCGCGGCGGTGCTGAAGTCCACTGCCTGGGCACGGGCCGGGTGCGGGCCGGCCGCAGAGGCGGCGGCCCTGGCGGCCCTGGAGTGTTGTGGGGGTGAGGGCGACCGGGCGGCCGCCTTTGTGGCCGCGGCGTCCGCGGCGGGCGTGCGGGGCGGGCCGTCCGCCACCCTGACCCTGCTGGACGGAGTGGGTTCCTCCCTGTCGCCTGCCATGCTCTCAGATAGCGCGGCCCTGGCCCTGGCCCGCGTGCTGGCGGCGGCGGAGTGCGCGGAGGGCGCCGGCGACGCACGCGCCCTGGCCGCCTGCGCGGGCGCGGCGTCCGCCCTGGCCCGCGTGTCGGGGGCGCCCGCCGCGCTGGCCGCCACCCGGTTGACAGCCTTGGCCGCTGCCGCGTCCGGGGACGCCCCCGGTGCGTCCGCGGCGGCGGGGCGGGCCTTCCACGACGCGGCGGACGCGGGGGACGTGGAGGCTGCGGTCGCCGCCCTGCTGACAGCCGCGGCCTCCGCCCTGGGCGTGGGGGGCTCGCCCGCGGCCGCCCTCGCCCCCGCGGCCGCGGCCCGGGCGCACGCGGCGGCGGCTGGCCTGGCGATGGCGGAGGCTGCTGCCGACGTGCTGCTGGCCCGGGCGCTGGCCGGCGCGGGCCTGCCTGGCCCCGCAGCTGCGCGCGCGCTCGCAGCCCTGCCCCGGGCGCTCGGGGCGGGGGGGCCGGCCCTGCGCGGGGCGGCCCGCCTGGCCCTCGCCGAAGCGGAGCTCGGGCAGCTTGAGGCCGGGGTGGGCGGTCTTCGCGCGGCGGCCCTGCTGGCCGACCTGGCGGCCGCGGCGGGCGAGCTCGAGGCGGCAGGCGCGTGGCGGGATGCGGGGCGGGCCCACCATTTCGCCGCCCTGGTGCGCCACGCGGCCGGGGGAGACGTGGGGGCCCGGGATGCGGCTGCAGCGGCCGCGCTGGCATGCCGGGCCCGGGCCCGGGCGTGCGTGTAGTGAGCAGTGCGCTCTCCGTGTCGTCTTTCTGTCATACAGTTCTTCCTCTCACTTTTTTGTGCTTCACTTTTTTCTGCTTTATCAACCCCGCCCTCCGCCGTGTGCCTCCGCCTCCAGCCGCGCCAGCATGCCGCTGATGCGGTACTTCATCACGGGCTGCCCTTTAGAGGTCCGCTTCCTCAGCAGGGAGCCCTGGCGCTTGCGGGCGACGTCCCGGGCGGCCGCGGCCGCGGCGGCGGCGGCGGCGGCCGCCGCCTTGGCGGCCCGCTCCGAGGCAGCCGCAGCCTTTTGGTCGGCGACGGTCTCGGCGAGGCGGGCGAGGGCGTTGTGCGGTTTGCGTGGCTTCTGCTTGGCCGACCTGTTGTCACCGTCACGCGGTGGGGGTGATGGGATGGGCTGAGAAGTGGAGGGGCCTGGGGCGGCGGCGTCCTGTGGTTTTGAGAGCGGAGGCAGGAAGGAGGTTGAGAGAAGAGGGGGGGATGCCCCTGCCGCCGCCGTTTTCTCCTCTCTCTCCTTCCTTCCTCTCACCTCCAGCACGGCCGCCAGCCCGGGCGGGGGGGCCAGTGCCCCACCCTCCGCCAGCAGGCGAGCCTTCAGCTTGCGGTACGTGTTAACTCGCTTCGCATTGCGGGCGTCAGCCGAGGCCTTCAGGACGCGGGGGTCGTGCGTCGACCGGCCGACAGAGTGGAGCGGGGACGGGTGGAAAGACGGCCGGCCACCGCCTCGGCCGCCGCCGCGGCCGCCGCCGCCGCGCCAGGTGGTGGACCGTCCACCTCGTCCGCGACCCCGGCCGTCTCGTCCGGGGGACATGGAGGAGGGTGGAGGGACGGAAACGAGACTAGTGCATATGAAAACAAATGATGTTTTAGCGAGCTAGCCGCTCGCAAATCGTTCTCATTCATCTTTTTTCCGGACGCCGTTGCGCCTGCGCCCACCAGGCCTCACACACCCACACCCACACCAACACACCTTCCTCGACCACACAGCGCCAAAATGGCTGGCACCTCAGGGAAGCACGCCGCCGAATTGGCAACCCTGCGCTCTTTCTTAGAGGCCACAAATTTTGCCGACGTCGCTCCACGCTCGAGCATTCTTTTTCAATTAGAGCACAGCATGAGCATTGGCAAGGCGCTCGAGGTGAGGGAGGGAGTGGGCGAAAAATGGGCTCGTTGCTCTGAAAGCGTGCGGGTGGGGTGCGGGAGGTGGCCGCCGGAAGGGAGAGCGGGGGGGGGACCCCAATGCCCCGTTGCCTGCGACCCTCGCATCATTGTCAACCTTTCTCAACCTCTCGTCCTTCCCCACAGTCCTTCCAAGCCAAACGCATCCTGTCCGCCCCGCTCGTCGTCGCCCCGGACCTGGAAGACCTCATGGAGGGCGGCTTGGACGGCGGGCTCCTGGACCCGGACGCCGCGGCGACCGCGGCCACCCCACAATTGTTAGGCTGGATCGACACCGCCGACATCCTGCGCGCCTTTTTCCGCCACCTGGACACGCACCTGGCTGCCGACAAGAAGCCCCTGCCGACCCGCATGCTGGAACTGATGACGCTGCTGGAGAGGGTGGGCCCGGGCTTCGCGGCCCGGCCCCTGGTGACCGTGAATGACGGCGGCGACCGGGCGCTCCTGTACCAGGCGGGCCCCCAGCACTCCCTCCTGGGGGTCATCCGGGACCAGTTCCTGGGCCTGCCCGGGCCCGCCGCCGCCGCCGCCGCTGGGCCGCCCCACCCGCCCGCCGTCGTCCACCGGGTCGCCATCTTTGACGGCCGGGGCGGCATCACGGCGATCGTCAGCCAGCTGGACGTCATGCGGCACCTCCTGCGTAACCGCGAGGCCGCGCTGGGGCGCCTGGCCGACGCCTCCCTCGCCGACCTGGGCCTCCTGGCGGGCAAGCCGCCCGTGAAGACGGTGGACCCGGACACGCCCACTTTGATGGCCCTGCGGGACATGCTCGCGGCGGGCGTGTCGGGCGCGGCCGTGTGCGTGCCGGCCAGCGGGGAAATGATTGCCAACCTGAGCGTCTCGGACATTCGGGCAATCCAGCCGACCCACCTGTCCGCCCTCGCCCTGCCCGTCTGCGAGCTGCTGGCCGTCATCCACCGCACCACCTACGCCGGCTACTCGGCTGGCGCGTCCAAGCATGTCGCCCACCCCTTCTTCCAGCACCGGGCGGGGGGTGGGCCCGGCGTCGCGTCGCGGGGGTTGCGCCCACCGCCTGGTGGCTCGCCCACCGCGTCGGCCACGACGACGGGGACAGCGATGACAGAACCCACGCAGGAGGGTAGCACGGCGGCGTCCAGGGGGGCGACACCGCCGCCATCGTCCGGGGGCGTGGGCGGCGACGAGGGCGACGTCCGCCTCATCACGTGCCCGCCGACCACCAGCCTGGCCGGCCTGCTGGAGCTTTTCCTCGCCCACGGCGTGCACCGCGTGTACGTGGCCGCCGACCCGGAGCGGCCCGTGCCGGTGGGCGTCGTTTCGCCGACAGATGTGATGCGCCTGGTGGCCGGGGTTTGAAAGGGTGACGGGCAGCGGCGGCGGCGGTGGTGGGAGGTGGTGGTGCCGGGGCACGCGGATGAGGGACAACCTGTTGCTTTTATTCCCCCTGTCAGAGCGTTCACCTGTTTTTTTTTATCTTTTTGGGGTCCCCGATGTGTATTCATGTGTGCGGACAGTGTATGTGTATGGGGGTGGTGGCGTGGGCGGGGCGGTGTGTGCGTGTGCGCGGAAGGTCGTTCCGTCGATGGGAAGGTTCAAAAAAAACACTGTGGCACACACACACGCAACACGACTCACGCGCCCTCAACCTCACCGTTTGTTTCCCCGCACCCTCCATGACTCACTCACACACACACACACACACACACACACACATACACACCCACACCCACACACCCACACACTCACTCCGACCGCCCCGCGTAGCTCTCGAACCCCTTGGACCGGCAGTCAATGCCGACCATGGGCTCGCCCAGGCCGCCCGAGACCTCGGCCAGCACGGCCGGGTCAGTGTAGTGCGTGACCGCCTGCACGATCGCGCGCGCCCGGGCGGCCGGGTCGCCCGACTTGAAGATGCCGGACCCGACGAAGACGCCGTCCACGCCCATCTGCATCATGAGGGCCGCGTCCGCGGGGGTGGCGACGCCGCCGGCCGCAAAGTTGACGACGGGGAGGCGCCCCAGGTGTTTGGTCTGACGGACCAGGTCGATGGGCGCCCGGATCTCCTTGGCGAACACGTACAGTTCGTCCTCGTCCATCGTCTGCAGGGCCCGGATCGCGCCCGTCACCGCCCGGGCGTGGCGGACGGCCTCCACCACGTTGCCCGTCCCGGCCTCGCCCTTGGTGCGGATCATGGACGCGCCCTCCGCCACGCGGCGAAGGGCCTCGCCCAGGTCCCGGCACCCGCACACGAAGGGCACGCGGAAGTTGTGCTTGTTGATGTGGTGGACGTCGTCCGCGGGGGTGAGGACCTGGCGTGTGTCGGGGGGTCGGGGGTTGGGGGGAGCGGCGAGGAGCGGTGAGGGGAAAAGGGGGACGGCGGGGGGCGCGTGCGTTGCGTTTTGGACCCCCCCCCCTCCCGTTTCTCCATTTCCATCAGTCCTGAATGAGACCTCCCCCCCCCCCCCCTGTCCATCCGTCGTCCTTGCTCCCTTCCTGCCGTACCTCCGACTCGTCCACGTAGTCCACGCCCAGGCTCTCCAGAATCTGGGCCTCCACAAAGTGGCCGATGCGGGCCTTGGCCATGACCGGGATGGTGACGGCGGCCTTGATGGCCGTGATGACGGACGGGTCGCTCATGCGCGCGACGCCGCCGTCGCGGCGGATGTCCGCGGGCACGCGCTCCAGCGCCATGACCGCGACCGCGCCGGCCTCCTCGGCGATGCGGGCCTCCTCGGGCGTGGTCACGTCCATGATGACGCCGCCCTTGAGCATTTGGGCGAGGCCGACCTGACGGGGGAGAGAGGAGAGGGGGCGGGGGGGGGGGGGGGGGCGACGCGCGGGGAGCGCGCGGCCGGGGTTGAGAGGGGGCGCGAGGAAGAAGAGAGCCGCCGTGTGTGTTCGGCGGCTTCTTTCGACTCTTGGTGTGCTCCCTTCGCCGGCCAATCCACGGCTCGCCACGCCCCACTAGGCCCACAAGCGTGCAGGAGAGTGCTGCCAGCTAGCTGGCCGCGCACGGTTGGGCGGTTGAGAGGCGCGCCACACACCACACGCGACGCCCCCAAACACAGCGCAGGCAACGCCGATTCCTCGGCGCGGCCACGCGCGCCCCCCCCCCCCCCCCCCATGTGCCAAAACACTCCCACACGCGGGGAGGGGGCGGTCCCAGCCGTCGATGGCCGGCATTTGAACATGAGTACACGGAACCTCTATAGACGCACATCTCTGGCACAAATGGCAAGGCAGATAGGCGGGCGCAGGTGGCGGGGGGCGGGGCCGGGCGGGCGGGCAACTCCCAGACGCGAAAAAACTCTCCGACGAAAAACAGCGTCTGTCCCTTTTTCGCTGTTCGATCCGAACACGCCCCTCTTCTCATTCGCCGCACGCGTACCTTGACGGCAAAGGTGCCCTTCTCTTGCTGCGCCATGGTTGTGATGAGTATGTGAGAGGAGAGTATGCGGAGGGATAGGGAGGGGAGAGAGAAAAAAAGAACGAAGTTGTGAATGGTGTCTGTCAAGTCTGTCAAAGCTTTCTCTTTCCGTCTCGTCATTTTTTATATCATTTTTTTTTTCTCCACGCCCTCCACGCCTGCTACAACCCTCTCTCTCAGACCACGCCCATCCACTCGCGTGCCATGCCCCTCTCTTCAACCGCTCTCACCCCTACCCCACCGGCAACCGCCCCGCCTTCACCAGCGCCGCCACCAGCTCGCCCGCGGACCCGACCATCACCCCCGGAGGGCGGGGGGGCGGGGGGTCCACCCTGACCGTCACCACCTGCGGGGCGCCAGACACGGCCGCCGCCACGCCCGGCCCCAGCTCGCCCACCCCCACGCTCTCGATGGCCCGCTTCTTGGCCTTCATGATGGCCGGCAGGGAGGGGAAGCGGGGCGTGTTGAGGCGGAGGTCGGCGGTGACGACCGCCGGGAGCGGGGCCCACACCGTCTGCAGCCCGCCGTCCACCTCGCGCGTGACGGTCACGCCCCGCCCGTCGCCCCCCACGACCACCCTGGACGCAAAGGTGGCTTGCGGCCAGCCCAGGGCCGCCGCGACGAGGGGCCCGACGGCCGAGGCGTCGTCGTCGATGGCTTGCTTCCCAAACAGGACGAGGCCGGGGTGCGGCCCCTCCTCCCTCTGGATGAGGGCGGCCAGGATGGCGGCGACGGCGCCCGGGGTCGGGGCCGGGTCGGCGTCGGAGGTGCCCAGGGGGACGTGGATGGCCCGGTCGGCGCCGAGGGCGAGGGCGGTGCGGAGCTGATCCTGGAAAGTGCGTGCGTGGTGAGGGAGGGGCGCGCGCGCGCGGAGAGTGAGGGTTGGGGAGGAGAGGCCGGGGGCGCGAGGGGCGAAAACAAAACCGATGCCCCTCCCTTTCCTCTCCCCACGCTCACCTGGCACTGCGGTGGCCCCACCGACACGGCCACGACTTCGGTCGCGGTGCCGGCTTCCTTCAAGCGGATGGCTTCCTGGGAAAGGAGGAGAGGAGAGGGGGACGGGCGTGAGAGTGAGAAAGGGCGCGCCACCCGGGCGCGCGTTCGGCGTCGCACCTGCATCGACAACTCACGCCCTGCGCGCGCGGCCGCACCCTCTGTCCCATCCCACACTTCACATGCCCAGCCGATGTGCATCACCTAATGCAGCAGCCCGCGCCTGCGTGGTTTAAAAAAAAAAAAAAAAAAAAAAAACTTTTGCCTTACCTCCAGCGCGATTTCGCAAAACGGGTTGACCGACATGCGGGCGCCGCCCAGGTCGACGCCTGAGCCGTCCGGGCGGACCCGCACCCGGGCGGCATAGTCCAGGGCCCGCTTGATGCCGACGAGGACTTTCATGTTGTGAGGGCCGGAGGGAGAGGCGAGGGAGAAGGAAAACACGGCGCGCGCACTCTCATATGAATGACAGAAGAAACAGGGCTGCTGCAAAACCTTGCTGCTACACTCGCCCGCCAGCCTCGCCCATCGCCCGAGCCAGCCCCCGCACGAACGACGCCTTGGCCGCCGCCGGCCAGAGCGGGTTGGCCGCCACCACCGCCGCCGCCCGGTCCGTGGAGGCCGTGGCCGGGCCGCCCAGGCGGTACTCGACGGCCGCGGCCGCGGCGACCGCGCGCAGGGCAGGCGCGTCGGCCGCGGCCGCCGCGGCCGCCCTGGCCTCGCCCAGCGCGGCCGCCACGCCCAGGACGTCCTCCGCCGCGCCCGCCGCCGCGGCGGCCCAGGCGGCATCGGACGTGCCCGCGCCCAGGGTGGGGCGGAGGGCGGCCAGGAGGGCGGCCACCCGGGCGGCCGGGTCGCTTTCTTCCCCTCCGCCCGCCCCTCCAGGCGGCGCGCCCCCGCCGCCCACACCCAACCTCCCCGTCGGCCCGGCCGTCGCCAGGGCCAGGCGGGCCAGGGCGATGCCCGCATCGGACGCCCTCTCATCTCCCGTCCGCTCCACGGCCGCGGCGACCCAGGACGCGGCGGCGTCGGCCTCGGCGGCGGCCTGGTCGGCGGCGCGGGCACCGCCGGGGCCGCCGCCGGAAAAGCCGCCCCCGCCGTCCATGCCCCAGCCCCCGGCGGCCAGGGCGTTGAAGTCCGGTTCGCCGGAGCGGCGGTAGGGCCGGCCGCGCGGGCCGCCGCGGCCGGGCCCGTCGTCGGGCGGGGCGCCGCCGGAGGGGCCGGAGCCGGCGGACCGGGGGTTGTTGTAAAACCCGCCCGCCCGCCCGCCGCCCGGCGGGGCGTTGGGGCCGCGGGCGCCGCCGCCGCCCGGGCGTTGCTGCCCGGGCGGGCCCCACCGGCCCTGCTGCTGCTGCTGGTGCTGCTGGTGCTGGGGCCGGGCGGGAGAGGTGGACCCACCGCCCGCCTGGTGGCGGCGCGGGCCCGCCGGGGCGCCACCCTCCCCCCGCGCCTGCCACTGCTGCTGCGGCCGCTGCTGCTGCTGCGGCGGCGAGGCCTGCCCCCACGGCGGCGGCCGCCACTGGCCCTGCGGCCGGCTGGCGTACTGCTGGGGCTGGGGGGAGGAGGAGCCATCCCCAGCCTGGCGCCGGCTGTGTTGCCACTGCTGCTGCTGCTGCCCGGGCGGGCGGGGCGTCCAAGGGCGGGGCGTCCACTGCTGCGGCCGCTGCCCGGGCGGGCGGGGGGGCGCCCTTTGTCGAGCAGGAGGCCCGCCGCCACCGCCGCCGCCCGTTGCAGCCGCGCCCGCTCCCAGCTTCTCGCTGTCCTCCCTCAGCCCCTTGGCCAGCTTCGCGCGCACCTCCCGCTCACGGCGCGCCTCCCAGGCGGACGGCAGGGGCGAGCCGGGCGGCGACCCATCCCGCGCTGCGTGGCGGACGTCTGGCAGGCCGGCCAGGGGGGACTCATCGTCGATGACGCCGGCGGGGACGGAGGTGGGCGGTGCCTTGGGTGCGCGGGGCGTGTTGGGCTTGCGGGGCTTGGCGGGTGAGGGGCTGTGTGTGTGTGTGTGGATGGATGGATGGATGCCATCGAGGAGGGAAGGAGGTTGAGAGGGAGGGAGGGGGCCGATCGCCCTGTGGTTGTGTCTTTTTTTTGTCTCAAATTCTCGTTTTTTTTTCTACGCACCTAGCGTCAGCACTGTCTGCTGCTGCCGTCACAGCCTTACGGGGCCGCCCTCGGGGGCGTGGGGTGGGGGTGGCGCTGGAGGAGGGCGTGGGCGGGGCATCCGGTGCCTCGCCGCTGCCGCCGCTGCCTCCGCCGCCGCTCGCCGCCCTGAGGAAAGAAGAGGCGCCGCCGCTCCCACCTGTCGACCAGGCGCCCCGGTCGAGGAGGCGGGTGGCGTGGCGGAGCATGCGTTCCGATGAGCTCGCGGCGAGAGGAGCCAGGTGTGAGCGGGTGTGCAAACAAACAGTAGCGAGAGTGAATGAAAAGGTGACCTCGCCCTCTC
>Ga0315287_10004551_pt1 | contig 13542 bp, 12 predicted proteins | sample YL17G11_0_MG_FD_205037 | JGI IMG/M metagenome (GOLD analysis project Ga0315287, IMG submission 205037) | Sediment microbial communities from Yellowstone Lake, YNP, Wyoming, USA - YL17G11_0 | ecosystem: Environmental > Aquatic > Freshwater > Lake > Sediment | place: USA: Wyoming | collected... | reverse complement strand
GACCTCGGATGAGATCGACCATGCGGCGAGCCTTCTGGGGCGTTACGCGGACGAACCGCGCAGTGCTGCGAGCACTGGCCCTGGCTTCCATCGCTGTCCCTCTACTTCTTCTCGGTCTGATTCGGGTTGGTCTGGTGTCGCGCCGCGTCAGCGACGACGTGCCTTGCGGTCGTCCTTCTCGTGACCGCGGAAGGTCCGGGTGGGCGAGAACTCGCCGAGCTTGTGGCCCACCATGGCGTCGGTCACGAAGACCGGCACGTGCTTGCGCCCGTCGTGCACGGCGATCGTGTGGCCGATCATGGCCGGCACGATCATCGAACGACGAGACCAGGTCTTGATGACGTTGCGGGTGCCCTTCTCGTTCTGAGCGTCCACCTTCTTCATGAGGTGGTCGTCGACGAAGGGGCCCTTCTTCAGGCTACGCGGCATCGGTCAGCTGCTCCTAGCGCTTCTTGTTCGACTTGCGGCGGCGGACGATGTACTTGTCGCTGGGCTTGCGCCGCTTGCGGGTACGGCCCTCGGGCTGACCCCACGGCGACACCGGGTGGCGACCACCGGAGGTCTTGCCCTCACCGCCACCGTGCGGGTGGTCGACCGGGTTCATGGCGACACCGCGTACGGTCGGGCGCTTGCCCTTCCAGCGCATGCGGCCGGCCTTGCCCCAGTTGATGTTGGACTGCTCTGCGTTGCCGACTTCACCCACGGTTGCGCGGGCGCGCAGGTCGACGTTGCGGATCTCTCCGGACGGCAACCGCAGCTGCGCGTAGGGGCCGTCCTTGGCCACCAGCTGGATGCTGGCACCGGCCGAGCGGGCCATTTTGGCGCCGCCGCCGGGACGAAGCTCCACTGCGTGGATCACGGTACCGACCGGGATATTGCGCAGTGGGAGGTTGTTGCCGGGCTTGATGTCGGCCGAGGCTCCGGCTTCGACGCGGTCGCCCTGCTGCAGCTTGGTCGGCGCCAAGATGTAGCGCTTGTCGCCGTCGGCGTAGTGAAGCAAAGCGATGCGCGCGGTGCGGTTGGGGTCGTACTCGATGTGTGCGACCTTCGCCGGCACGCCGTCCTTGTCGTGACGACGGAAGTCGATGACGCGGTAGGCGCGCTTGTGCCCACCACCTTGGTGCCGGGCGGTGATGCGGCCGGCTGAGTTGCGGCCGCCCTTCTTCGGCAGCGGACGCACGAGCGACTTCTCCGGCTCGGAGCGGGTGACCTCGACGAAGTCGGCCACGCTCGAGCCGCGACGCCCTGGCGTCGTCGGCTTGTACTTACGGATACCCATGGCTGAAGGTCCTTAGGATTCGTCACCCGGTCAGGAGACCGGGCCACCGAAGATGTCGATACGGTCGCCGGACGCAACGCTGACGATGGCGCGCTTGGTGTCCTTGCGCTTGCCCTCGCCGAACCGGGTCTGCCGACGCTTGCCAGTCCGGTTGAGCGTGTTGACGCTGATCACCTGCACTCCGAAGATCTTCTCGACCGCGATCTTGATCTCGGTCTTGTTGGCATCGGGGTGCACGATGAACGTGTACTTGTTCTCGTCGAGGAGCCCATAGCTCTTCTCGGAGACGACGGGTGCGAGCAGCACGTCGCGGGGATCCTTCTGGACGGCGGTCACAGCGCGGCCTCCTCGATCTCGCTCTCGGTGGCGACGGCCTTCGCGCTCTTGCCCGTCACCGGTCCGGCAACGAAGGAGTCGAAGGCTGCGCGGGTGAAGACGACGTCGTCACTCACGAGCACGTCATAGGTGTTGAGCTGGTCAGGGGCCAGCAGGTGAACTCGGTCGACGTTGCGCAGGCTCTTCCAGGTAGCGACCTCGTCGCGCTCGACCACCACGAGGACGTGGGGTCGGTCGCACAGCCGGTCGAGCACGGCCAGCGCGGTACGAGTCGAGGGGACGTCGCCGTCGACGAAGCCGCTGACGACATGCACTCGGCCGTTGCGTGCCCGGTCGGAGAGTGCCCCGCGCAGGGCGGCGGCCTTCATCTTCTTGGGGGTGCGCTGGTCATAGGAGCGAGGGGTGGGGCCGTGGGCCACGCCGCCGCCGGCGAAGTGAGGGGCGCGGATCGAGCCCTGCCGGGCGCGGCCGGTGCCCTTCTGGCGGTACGGCTTGCGTCCACCACCGGCGACCTCGCCGCGGGTCTTGGTGGAGTGGGTACCCTGCCGCGCTGCGGCCAGCTGGGCGACCACGACCTGGTGGATGAGGGCCACGTTGGCCTGCACGTCGAACAGCGCCGCCGGCAGCTCAACCGAGCCGTCGGTACCGCCGCTGGGCGTCACGACGTCTGTGGTGGTCATTGCTGGGCTCCCTTCGCGGCGGTGCTGACGAACACCAGTCCACCGATCGGGCCCGGGATGGCCCCCTTGATGAGCAGCAGCCCCTGGTCGGTATCGACCCGCTGCACGGTGAGGTTCTGCACCGTCGTGCGGGCATGTCCGTGCCGGCCGGCCATCTTGAGGCCCTTGAAGACCCGGCTGGGCGTGGAACCGGCGCCGATGGACCCCGGCTTGCGGTGGTTGCGGTGCGAGCCGTGGGATGCAGAGACGCCCTTGAAACCGTGGCGCTTCATGACGCCGGTGAAGCCCTTGCCCTTGCTGGTCGCGGTGACGTCGACGGTCTGACCGACCTCGAAGACGTCCGGACCGATCTCCTGGCCCAGGGTGTAGTCGTTGGCGTCGTCGGTGCGCAGCTCGACCAGATGACGGCGTGGGGTGACCCCGGCCTTGGTGAAGTGGCCCGTGTCCGGCTTGTTCACCTGGCGGGGGTCGATGGCGCCGAAACCGAGCTGGACGGCGGAGTAGCCGTCGACGTCGGGGGTGCGCACCTGGGTCACGACGCATGGCCCGGCCTTGACGACGGTGACGGGAACGATCTTGTTGTTGTCGTCCCACACCTGGGTCATGCCGAGCTTCTCGCCCAGGACACCCTTCATGTTCTTGGTCATCGCTGCGTCCCTCTACAGCTTGATCTCGATGTCGACGCCCGCCGGCAGGTCGAGCCGCATCAGCGAGTCGACGGTCTTCGGGGTCGGGTCGATGATGTCGATGAGCCGCTTGTGGGTGCGCATCTCGAACTGCTCGCGGCTGTCCTTGTACTTGTGCGGCGAACGGATGACGACGAAAACGTTCTTCTCCGTCGGCAGCGGCACCGGTCCAGCAACCTGGGCACCGGTCCGGGTGGCCGTCTCGACGATCTTGCGCGCCGAGCTGTCAATGACCTCGTGGTCATAGGCCTTCAGCCGGATGCGGATCTTCTGTCCCGCCATGGCGTGTCGAATTCCTTCTCTCGTGCCGCTGCTGCCTGGGGCTGGTTCCGACCCCCGAGGTCGGGCGTGTCGCACCCTCCCCCTGCGGGGAGGTCAACAGCCTTCGACGGGAGTCTGGCCCGACTCTTGTCGGGCGCCGGGGGCGGCAGCCGGGACATTTCGTCCCCGGCCGCCGGCCCGAACAACCTGCCTAGTGTGCCCCATCTGGGGCGGAATCACCTAATCGGCCGACGAGCAGTGACCGGGTCGGTGAGTGGTGCTACTTGAGGATCTTGGTGACCCGGCCGGCGCCAACGGTACGGCCGCCTTCGCGAATGGCGAAGCGCAGGCCTTCCTCCATGGCGATCGGCTGGATCAACGTGACCTTCATCTCGGTGTTGTCACCGGGCATGACCATTTCGGTGCCCTCGGGCAGGTCGACCACGCCGGTGACGTCGGTGGTGCGGAAGTAGAACTGCGGACGGTAGTTGTCGAAGAACGGCGTGTGCCGACCCCCTTCGTCCTTGGACAGGATGTAGACCTGCGCCTCGAACTCGGTGTGCGGGGTGGTGGTGCCGGGCTTGACGACGACCTGGCCGCGCTCGACGTCCTCGCGCTTGATGCCACGAAGCAGCAGGCCCACGTTCTCACCGGCCTGACCCTCGTCGAGCAGCTTGCGGAACATCTCGATCCCGGTCACGGTCGTCTTGGTGGTCTCGGGGTGGATGCCGACGATCTCGACCTCCTCGTTGACCTTGACGATGCCACGCTCGATACGACCGGTGACGACGGTGCCGCGACCGGTGATCGTGAAGACGTCCTCAACGGGCATGAGGAACGGCTTCTGGGTCTCGCGCTCAGGCGTCGGGATGGCCTCGTCGACGGCGTTCATCAGGTCGAGGACCTTGGCGCCCCACTCCGCGTCACCCTCGAGCGCCTTGAGCGCCGACACGCGGACGACGGGGATGTCGTCGCCGGGGAACTCGTAGTCGCTGAGCAGCTCACGGACCTCCAGCTCGACGAGCTCGAGGATCTCCTCGTCGTCGACCATGTCGGCCTTGTTGAGCGCCACCACGATCGCGGGCACGCCGACCTGGCGGGCCAGCAGCACGTGCTCCTTGGTCTGCGGCATCGGGCCGTCGGTGGCGGCGACCACGAGGATCGCGCCGTCCATCTGGGCAGCGCCGGTGATCATGTTCTTGATGTAGTCGGCGTGACCAGGGCAGTCGACGTGCGCGTAGTGCCGGGCATCGGTCTGATACTCGACGTGCGCGATGGAGATGGTGATACCGCGCTCGCGCTCTTCAGGGGCCTTGTCGATCTGGTCGAACGGCGTGAAGGGGTTGAGGTCGGGGTGCGCGTCATGGAGCACCTTGGTAATCGCCGCGGTCAAGGTCGTCTTGCCGTGGTCGATGTGACCAATGGTGCCGATGTTGACGTGCGGCTTAGTCCGCTCGAACTTCGCCTTCGCCACTGGGGTCCTCCTAGAACGTAAGGGTTTCGGTCTGACAGGTGAGCGTGGCCAGAAGCCACAGGGTTCCTATTCGCCCCGCGCCTTCGCAATGATCTCCGTGGCCACGTTCGCGGGAACCTGGGCGTAGGAGTCGAACTGCATCGAGTACGACGCGCGACCTTGGGTCTTGCTGCGTAGGTCGCCCACGTACCCGAACATCTCCGACAGCGGCACCTTCGCCGTGACGATCCGGGCGCCGGCCCGCTCGTCCATCGACTGAATGTGCCCTCGCCGGGAGTTGAGGTCGCCGATGACCTCACCCATGAAGTCCTCAGGGGTGGTGACCTCGACGGACATGATCGGTTCGAGCAGCACCGGACTGGCGCGCCGCGCCGCGTCCTTGAAGGCCATCGATCCGGCGATCTTGAAGGCGAGCTCGGAGGAGTCGACGTCGTGGAAGGCGCCGTCCTTCAGGGTCACCTTCACGTCGACCATCGGGTAGCCGGCGACGACGCCGTACTCCATCGCCTCCTGCACCCCCGCATCGACGCTGGGGATGTACTCGCGCGGGATGCGCCCGCCGGTGACGGAGTTCACAAACTCGTAGCCGCTCTCGGCACCCTCGCCCAGCGGTTCGATGTCGATGATGACCCTCGCGTACTGGCCGGACCCACCGGTCTGCTTCTTATGGGTGTAGTCGACCTTCTCGACCTTCTTGGTGAGGGTCTCGCGGTAGGCGACCTGCGGCCGACCGACGTTGGCCTCGACGCGGAACTCCCGCTTCATGCGGTCGACGAGCACCTCGAGGTGCAGCTCGCCCATACCACCGATGATGGTCTGGCCGGTCTCCTCGTCGCCGCGGACCTGGAAGGTCGGGTCCTCCTCGGCGAGCCGCTGGATGGCGGTACCGAGCCGCTCCTGGTCGGCCTTGGACTTGGGCTCGATGGCCACCGAGATCACCGGCGCCGGGAACGTCATCGACTCCAGGATGACCGGCTTGGCCGGGTCGGAGAGGGTGTCGCCGGTGGTGGTGTCCTTCAGACCCATCACCGCGACGATGTGACCGGCGGTCGCGGTCGGCTTCTCTTCACGCTTGTTCGCGTGCATCTGGTAGATCTTGCCGATCCGCTCCTTGCGGTCCTTGGTGCTGTTGAGCACCTGGCTGCCGGACTCCAGCACACCGGAGTAGATACGGATGTAGGTGAGCTTGCCCAGGTGGGGGTCGCTCATGATCTTGAAGGCCAGTGCGGAGAACGGCTCGCTGTCGCTGGGCTGCCGCTCGACCACGACGGTCTCGTCGTGGACGGCGTGGCCCTGGATGGCGTCGACGTCCAGCGGCGACGGCAGGTAGCGGACGACGGCGTCCAGCATCGGCTGCACACCCTTGTTCTTGAAGGCCGAGCCGCACAGCACCGGCGTCAGCTTGCTGGCGATCGTCGCGCGGCGGATCGCCGCGATCAGCTGGTCCTGCGTCGGCTCCACGCCTTCGAGGTACAGCTCCATCATCTCGTCATCGTTCTCCGAGATGGTCTCCAGCAGTCGGTCACGCCAGTCGCGAGCCGCCTCCACATGGGTGGCAGGGATCTCGACCACGTCGTACATGTCGCCCTTGGCGGCCTCGACCGGCCAGACGAGTGCGTTCATGGCCACGAGGTCGACGACGCCGCGGAAGTCGGCCTCCGCGCCGATCGGGATCTGCAGCGGCAGCGGGATCGCGTTCAACCGCGACACGATCATGTCGACGGTGCGGTGGAACTCCGCCCCGGTGCGGTCAAGCTTGTTGACGAAACAGATCCGCGGCACGTTGTAACGGTCGGCCTGCCGCCAGACGGTCTCCGACTGTGGCTCGACACCGGCAACTCCGTCGAACACCGCAACCGCACCGTCGAGCACGCGCAGCGAGCGCTCGACCTCGACGGTGAAGTCGACGTGCCCAGGGGTGTCGATGATGTTGATGATGTGGTCGTCCCACACACACGTCGTGGCCGCGGACGTGATCGTGATGCCGCGCTCCTGCTCCTGCGGCATCCAGTCCATGGTCGCGGCGCCGTCGTGCACCTCGCCGATCTTGTAGTTGATCCCGGTGTAGAACAGGATCCGCTCGGTCGTGGTGGTCTTGCCCGCGTCAATGTGGGCCATGATCCCGATGTTGCGGACCATGCCCAGGTCGAGCGAGGTGGCGGTAGACACGTTGGCCGTTCTCTCGTCAGAGGGTGGAAAGTCGTGGACGGGCGGGTTGTGCGCCTACCAGCGGTAGTGCGCGAAGGCCTTGTTGGACTCGGCCATCTTGTGGGTGTCCTCGCGGCGCTTGACGCTGGCCCCCAGGCCGTTGCTGGCATCGAGAAGCTCATTCATCAGGCGCTCGGTCATCGTCTTCTCGCGACGCTGGCGGGCGTACATGATCAGCCAGCGGATCGCCAGGGTGGTGCTGCGGCCCGGGCGCACCTCGACCGGTACCTGGTAGGTCGCGCCGCCGACTCGTCGGCTGCGCACCTCCAGCGTCGGCTTGACGTTGTCGAGGGCGCGCTTGAGCGTGATCACGGGGTCGGTGCCGGTCTTCTCGCGGCACCCCTCGAGGGCTTCGTACACGATCGACTGCGCGGTGGACCGCTTGCCATCGACGAGCACCTTGTTGATGACCGAGGTGACCAGGGTGTTGTTGTAGACCGGGTCGGGGACGACCGGGTGCTTGGGGGCCGGGCCCTTGCGGGGCATTAGCTCTTCTCCTTCTTCGCGCCGTAACGGCTGCGGGCCTGCTTGCGGTTCTTCACGCCCTGCGTGTCGAGCGCACCCCGGATGATCTTGTAGCGGACGCCAGGGAGGTCCTTCACCCGGCCGCCACGCACGAGCACGATCGAGTGCTCCTGCAGGTTGTGACCAACGCCGGGGATGTAGGCCGTCACCTCGATGCCGCTGGAGAGACGCACGCGCGCAACCTTGCGCAGTGCGGAGTTCGGCTTCTTCGGAGTCGTGGTGTACACGCGCGTGCAGACACCCCGCCGCTGCGGGCTGCCCTTGAGCGCGGGCGTCTTGGTCTTGGAGACCTTGTCCGTGCGGCCCTTGCGGACCAGCTGCTGGATCGTGGGCACCGCTGTCGCTTTCTGCTGAGGGGACTACTCGTGTGGTCACGTTGCGCCGGGTGGTCCCGGTTCGTGCTGGGTGCTGCCGTTCTGGTTCCGACCCCCGCGCTCGGGCGTGTCGCGCCGTCACGGCGTGACACACCACAGGGTGTGAGTCGGAAGGACCCGCGCGACCGTCGACCGAAGGATCGAGGCACACACGGTGACCCGACAGTTGTCGGGCACGGGGAGAGAGCCTAACCGAGTGGGTCCGAGCCGGTCAAAACGCCCCCCTGCCCAACAGCGGTCAGGACGCACCCACCAGGACGCCCACCAGCACCGCGAGGCCGAAAGCAACCGCGAGCCCGACCACGGCCAGGTGGATCCAGGCGATGACCCGGGCCGCCGTGACAAGGCCGCCGCCGCCCAGCGCGCCCCCGGCCGCAGCAATGGTGTCGTCGGCTGACTTCGCCAGCACGAGGGCGACGATGGCCAGCACGATCGGGCACAGGAACCAGCTACCCACCGCACAGGCCAACGCCCACGCCGCAGCATCCGCCGTGGGCGGTTGCGGCGACGCGGGCGCGGCTGCGTACGTGGGCGTGCTCAGCGCTGGTACCCGCCGAAGTCGTACTCCTCCAACGGCACGGCCTGGCCGGTCGGGCCGCCGAAGGAGTAGTCGAAGTCGTCATAGCCGACCATCGAGTACATCGCGGCCTTGGCCTCCTCGGTGGGCTCGACCCGCACGTTGCTGTAGCGGGGCAGCCCGGTGCCGGCCGGGATGAGCTTGCCGATGATGACGTTCTCCTTCAGGCCCAGCAGCGGGTCGGACTTGGCGTGGATCGCCGCGTCGGTGAGCACCCGAGTGGTCTCCTGGAAGGACGCCGCCGACAGCCACGACTCGGTGGCCAGCGAGGCCTTGGTGATGCCCATGAGCTCCGGTCGACCCGAAGCCGGGGCGCCACCCTCGGCCACGATGCGGCGGTTCTCCTCCTCGAAACGGGCCCGCTCGACGAGCTCACCGGGCAGCATCTCCGCGTCACCGGACTCGATGATGGTGACCCGCTTGAGCATCTGCCGGACGATCACCTCGATGTGCTTGTCGTGGATCGACACACCCTGGCTGCGGTAGACCTCCTGGACCTGCGCCGTGAGGTACTCCTGCACCTTGCGCGGGCCGAGGATGCGCAGCACCTGCTTCGGGTCGACTGCACCGACCACCAGCTGCTGCCCGACCTCGACGTGGTCGCCGTCGGCGACCAACAGCCGGGCGCGCTTGGAGACCTTGTAGATGGTCTCCTCGCCGCCGTCGTCCGGCACGAGCACCAGGCGGCGCTCCTTGTCGGTGTCCTCGACAGCGACCCGACCGGTCGCCTCGGCGATCGGCGCGTTGCCCTTGGGCGTGCGAGCCTCGAACAGCTCCACCACACGGGGCAGACCGTGCGTGATGTCCTCACCGGCGACGCCGCCGGTGTGGAACGTACGCATCGTCAGCTGCGTGCCGGGCTCGCCGATCGACTGGGCCGCCACGATGCCCACTGCCTCACCGACGTCGACGAGCTTGCCCGTCGCGAGGGATCGGCCGTAGCACATCGAGCACGTTCCGGTCTTGGACTCACACGTCAGCACACTGCGGACCTTGACGGCGGCCACTCCCGCAGCCTCGACCAGGTCGAGGATGACGACGTCACCGAGCTCGGTGCCGGCCGGGGCCCGCACCTTGCCGTTGACGACGACGTCCTCAGCGAGGGTCCGCGAGTAGATGCTGGTCTCGACGTTGTCGGCGAGCCGGAGCCCACCGGACGACGTCGCGACGCCGATCTCGAGCATGAGACCGCGGTCGGTGCCGCAGTCCTCCTCGCGGATGATGACGTCCTGGCTGACGTCGACCAGACGCCGGGTCAGGTAGCCGGAGTCAGCGGTGCGCAGGGCAGTGTCGGCCAGACCCTTGCGGGCACCGTGGGTGGAGATGAAGTACTCCAGCACCGACAGACCCTCGCGGAAGTTCGACTTGATCGGCCGCGGGATGATCTCGCCCTTGGGGTTGGCCACCAGACCGCGCATGCCGGCGATCTGCCGCACCTGCATCATGTTTCCGCGGGCACCGGAGTGGACCATCATCCAGATCGGGTTGGTCGGCGGGAAGTTCTCTTCCATCTCCTTGGCGACCTCGTTGGTGGCCTGGGTCCAGATCTCGATGAGCTCCTGGCGACGCTCGTCGTCGGTGATCAGACCCTTCTCGTACTGGCTTTGCACCTTCTCGGCCTTGAGCTCGTATCCGTTGAGGATCTGAGCCTTGCGGTCAGGGGTGACCACGTCGGCGATCGAGATGGTGACGCCCGAACGGGTGGCCCAGTGGAAGCCAGTGGCCTTCAGAGCGTCCAGCGTGGCGGCCACCTCAACCTTGGGGTAGCGCTCGGCGAGGTCGTTGACGATGGCTGACAGCACCTTCTTGTCGACCTGGCCGTTGACGTAGGCGTAGTCGACGGGCAGCGCCTCGTTGAAGAGCGCGCGACCGAGCGTGGTCGACAGCACAAAGGCGTCGCCGGGCTCCCAGCCCTCTGCTGTCTCGAAGCCCTCTGGCGGGACGACGCCGCGCAACCGCAGCGAGATGTTCGCCTGCACGTTGAGCTCACCACTGTCGAACGCCATCTGCGCCTCGTGCACCGAGGAGAACGCCCGACCCTCGCCAGGAACGCCGTCCTTGCTGCTGGTGAGGAAGTAGATCCCGAGCACCATGTCCTGCGTCGGTGACGTGATGGGACGCCCATGTGCCGGGCTCAGGATGTTGTTGCTCGACAGCATGAGGATGCGCGCCTCGGCCTGTGCCTCCGCAGACAGCGGCAGGTGCACCGCCATCTGGTCACCGTCGAAGTCGGCGTTGAACGCGGTGCAGACCAGTGGGTGGATCTGGATGGCCTTGCCCTCGACGAGCTGAGGCTCGAAGGCCTGGATGCCCAGCCGGTGCAGGGTCGGTGCCCGGTTCAGCAGGACCGGGTGCTCGGCGATGACCTCTTCCAGGACGTCCCACACGACTGGACGCTGGCGCTCGACCATGCGCTTGGCGGACTTGATGTTCTGCGCGTGGTTGAGGTCGACCAACCGCTTCATGACGAACGGCTTGAAGAGCTCCAGCGCCATCTGCTTGGGCAGACCGCACTGGTGCAGCTTCAGCTGCGGGCCGACCACGATGACCGAACGGCCGGAGTAGTCGACGCGCTTGCCGAGCAGGTTCTGCCGGAAGCGGCCCTGCTTGCCCTTGAGCATGTCCGACAGCGACTTCAGCGGCCGGTTGCCCGGGCCGGTGACGGGACGTCCTCGGCGACCGTTGTCGAACAACGCGTCGACGGCCTCCTGGAGCATCCGCTTCTCGTTGTTGACGATGATCTCCGGGGCACCGAGGTCGAGCAGGCGCTTGAGCCGGTTGTTCCGGTTGATCACCCGGCGGTACAGGTCGTTGAGGTCGGACGTGGCGAAGCGGCCACCGTCCAGCTGCACCATGGGGCGCAGGTCCGGCGGGATCACCGGGACGGCGTCGAGCACCATGCCCATCGGGCTGTTGCGCGTGTTGAGGAACGCCGACACGACCTTCAGCCGCTTCAGCGCACGGGTCTTCTTCTGGCCCTTGCCGGTGGCGATGATCTCGCGCAGCTTGGTGGCCTCGGCGTCGAGGTCGAAGGACTCCAGGCGCGCCTGAATCGCCGCCGCACCCATGCCGCCCTTGAAGTACATGCCGAAGCGGTCACGCATCTCGCGGTACAGCACCTCGTCACCCTCGAGGTCTTGCACCTTCAGGCCCTTGAATCGGTCCCAGACCGCCATCAACCGGTCGATCTGCAGGTCGGCCCGCTTACGGATCTGGGTCATCTCGCGCTCGGCGGACTCGCGAACCTTGCGCTTGGCGTCGGACTTGGCGCCCTCGGCCTCCAGCGCGGCAAGGTCGGTCTCCAGCCGCTGCTGACGGGCCTCCACGTCGGAGTCGCGCTTCTTCTCCATCTGCTCGCGCTCGAGGGTGATCTTGGCCTCGAGCGTCGGCAGGTCGCGGTGACGACCGTCCTCGTCGACCCAGGTGATCATGTACGCCGCGAAGTAGATGACCTTCTCGAGGTCCTTGGGCGCCAGGTCGAGCAGGTAGCCCAGCCGGCTGGGAACACCCTTGAAGTACCAGATGTGGGTGACCGGCGCGGCCAGCTCGATGTGACCCATCCGCTCACGACGCACCTTGGCGCGGGTGACCTCGACGCCGCAGCGCTCACAGATGATGCCCTTGAAGCGCACCCGCTTGTACTTGCCGCAGTAGCACTCCCAGTCGCGAGTCGGTCCGAAGATCTTCTCGCAGAAGAGGCCGTCCTTCTCGGGCTTGAGCGTGCGGTAGTTGATGGTCTCCGGCTTCTTCACCTCGCCGTGCGACCACTGCCGGATGTCCTCAGCAGTGGCCAGGCCGATACGCAGGTCGTCGAAGTAGTTGACGTCGAGCACGGGGTTACCAGTCCTTCTTGGGGTTCGTCGTCGTCAGGGGCCGGGGCGGGGTGACCGCTAGACCTCTTCGACGCTGCTGGGCTCGCGACGGGACAGGTCGATGCCGAGCTCTTCCGCGGCGCGGAAGACCTCGTCGTCGGTGTCTCGCATCTCGATGGACATACCGTCACTGGAAAGCACCTCGACGTTGAGGCACAGCGACTGCATCTCCTTGATGAGCACCTTGAACGACTCCGGGATGCCGGGCTCCGGAATGTTCTCGCCCTTGACGATCGCCTCGTAAACCTTGACCCGACCGAGGACGTCGTCGGACTTGATGGTGAGCAGCTCCTGCAGGGCGTAGGCCGCGCCGTACGCCTCCAGTGCCCACACCTCCATCTCACCGAATCGCTGACCACCGAACTGGGCCTTACCGCCCAACGGCTGCTGGGTGATCATCGAGTACGGACCGGTCGACCGAGCGTGGATCTTGTCGTCGACCAGGTGGAGCAGCTTCAGGATGTAGATGTAGCCGACCGAGATCGGGTCGGGCAGCTGCTCACCGGATCGGCCGTCGAACATCCGCGCCTTGCCCGACTCACCGATCAGCTGGACGCCGTCGCGGTTGGGCAGGGTCGAACCGAGCAGTCCGGAGATCTCCTCCTCGCGGGCACCGTCGAACACCGGGGTGGCGACGTTGGTCCCGGGAGTGGCCTCGTGAGCGTCGACGGACAGTCGTGACGCCCACTCCGGGGTGCCCTCGACCTTCCAGCCGGTCTTGGCCACCCACCCGAGGTGGGTCTCCAGCACCTGGCCGACGTTCATCCGACCGGGCACGCCCAGCGGGTTGAGCACGATGTCGACCGGGGTGCCGTCCTCGAGGAATGGCATGTCCTCCTCGGGGAGGATCTTGGAGATGACGCCCTTGTTGCCGTGCCGCCCGGCGAGCTTGTCGCCCTCGGTGATCTTGCGCTTCTGCGCGACGTACACGCGCACCAGCTCGTTGACCCCCGGCGGCAGCTCGTCGCCGTTGTCGCGCTCGAACAGACGGACGCCGATGATGACGCCGGACTCACCGTGCGGCACCTTCAGGGAGGTGTCGCGCACCTCGCGAGCCTTCTCGCCGAAGATGGCGCGCAGCAGCCGCTCCTCCGGGGTGAGCTCGGTCTCGCCCTTGGGCGTGACCTTGCCGACCAGGATGTCACCCGGCCGCACCTCCGCGCCGACCCGGATGATGCCCCGCTCGTCGAGGTCGGCGAGGACCTCTTCGGACACGTTCGGGATGTCGCGGGTGATCTCCTCGGCCCCAAGCTTGGTGTCGCGGGCGTCG
>Ga0315287_10004549_pt1 | contig 13544 bp, 17 predicted proteins | sample YL17G11_0_MG_FD_205037 | JGI IMG/M metagenome (GOLD analysis project Ga0315287, IMG submission 205037) | Sediment microbial communities from Yellowstone Lake, YNP, Wyoming, USA - YL17G11_0 | ecosystem: Environmental > Aquatic > Freshwater > Lake > Sediment | place: USA: Wyoming | collected... | reverse complement strand
CCAGGATTTCGTTGGACATGTCGGCGTCGTGGACGAAAACGGCACCATCTGGGATTCCAAAACGGTCTACGTCGGACGGGAGGGCGTCGAGGATTTCCTGGAATGGGGCATCCTGGGCGAAGAGTACGACGTCACAGCCAACGAAGCGTTCGATGTGAAACTGTTCTTCATCGACAGCGTGGAGGAGGCTCGCGAAATCATCGATGCCTGTCCCCATGACGACCTGGAAGAAATCCTCAGGACGGCCAAGAAGACGTACCTGGAGGGATTGAACTGATGATAACTCACCACAAAGCCCGAACACAAGTACTAGACTCCATTCCAATTTCACTGCGTCTAGACCAGGACTTCAAGAGGCTCTGTCCAGCCCTGCTACCAGAAGAACTAACTCGTCTCGAAACAAACCTGGCCACCGACGGATGCCGCGACCGTATAGTTGTTTGGAATGAACCAGATGGTGACTGGCTCATAGCAGACGGTCACAACCGTTTCGAGATATGCACCCGGCTCAACATCACGTTCAGCGTGACAGGGCTGCTGCTCACAGACCGCGACGAAGTGCGCCTCTGGATCATGGAAAACCAGTTCGGCAGACGCAACCTGACCGATGGAGCCAGAGCCCTGCTGGCGGTCGAGTACAAGAAGACCCAGGAGGCCATCGCGAAGAAGCGCATGGAGGAAGCCGGCAAGTTCGGCGTGCTGGGCAAAGAGTCGGGTGTTCTTGGTGGTCGTCCGAAGAACGAAGAAAACCCCCCTGTGACAATGTTGACACAGGGGGGTTATTCGCCCGACGACGAGCCCGACGAGCCCGACGCCGACGAGCCTGCCAAGTCCATCACCATATTCGTCGCGAAGAAGCACGGGCAGCAGACCGCCGACAAGCCGCCGAAGGACTCGGCCAAGAACACGAATAAGCGTGCTCCGACGGCACGGGCCATCGCAGCCAAGCAGGCCGGTGTCAGCGAGGGAACACTTTCAAAAACAGAATACATCGTCGAGAAAGCTGACAAGGACGTCATCGCCAAGCTGGAAAAGGGGAAAACTAACATCAACAGAGAATACAAAAAACTCAAGAGTGAAGAAACGAAGATCGAAAACAATCAGAGAATGGCTGTGGCCTTGGCCTCTATCGAATCAACAGAACTCACCATACGCCACTGCTCCATGCAAGAACTCCTCTCCAAACTCGAAGCCCAGTCCGTGGACGCCATAATCACGGACCCACCCTACGCCAAGGAGTTCCTGCCACTCTATGCCGACCTGGCGAGACTCGCGAAGCCACTGCTCAAGCCAACGGGAGTCCTGGCGGTGATGTGCGGCCAGAACTTCCTTCCTGAGATTCTCGCACTAATGACTCCGCACATCGAGTACCGTTGGACGGTATCATACCTCATGCCGGGTGGTCAGGCTGTCCAGTTCTTCAAGCACAAGCTCAACAGCTTCTGGAAGCCCGTGCTGCTCTTCGGCGGCAGAAGTAGCTGGATGAGCGACGTGGTCAAGTCGGAACCCAACGATAACGACAAGAGGTTTCACGGCTGGGGCCAGAGTGAAAGCGGAATGCGCGACCTCGTCGAGCGACTCACCGAGCCGGCAGATCTGGTTGTCGACCCATTCGCTGGCGGTGGCACGACCGGCGTAGTCTGTGCCGTGCTCGGGCGACGGTTTCTGGGATGTGACATCGATGGAGAGACCGTAAAACTTGCAAATGCTCGAATTCTAGACACCATTAACAACGCGGAAAGCATCGGAAATGACAAAGAAATCCCGTAACTACGACCGCGACATATGCATCCAGGAAAGACACCGGGCTTACGGGGCAGATTGCCCATTTACAGACCTGGACGCCATCGAATACGACCACAACAAAGCCGTACTTTTTTCAGAGTGGAAATTCATGAGTCTGCCCAGCAAGATAAAAAGTCTCAAGAGCAGCTTCCTAGCCACAAAAAGAGAACTCATAAGCGAAAACGGATTTCTCGTCACACGAGATTTTGTGGATCAGACAACTGCAATCCTGCACAACGGCGTAAGAAGACCAATGCCATTCACAGTCGTCTGGCACACAAGAGATATCCAGACCATCGATCTGGTTAACGGAAACGAGGCCGCAAAAACTCAGATGCTCGATTTCGCAAAAGCTGGTGTCGCCGGATCAGAGCCGATCGTGCCCAAACTGATCAAGGGCACGGGGCGCATGACATTCCTTAACGGACACCAATGTTTGAGACTCACCGAGTATCAGTATGTGGCGTGGCTGTACTTCATACGCGATAGAAAACTGCCACTCCGCTTGTTCAAAGACATGCAACTCATAAGTCATCCAGATTACGATTCCTACATGGAATGGAGACGTGGAATAAGGGGCAAAACAGGAATCTGAACGATGCCAAAAATCATCGGTACCAAACCCCGAAGACAAGAGTCCGTCGACCTGGAGAAGATCATCATGGAATCCGCAGAAACAAAAGAGACAAAACCCGAAGAAGCCGCCACTGCCTCGGACAAACCGAACGAAACCACCATCGAGTCGATCGAGGAGTACCTCATTGATCAGGGCAACTTCTTTGAGGCCCAGATCAAGTCCGAGCTGCACGATCGCTGCCCCGTATGTGCGGTCGCAAAAGCGTTCATGCAGGAACTTTGTCGCATGATCGAAGACATGCTGCGCGACATCGAGGAACGCCGACGACTCTCTGAAGGCGCAGAGTTCCCGGACCCGGAAGGCGATCGGCTGACCGAACTCCACCATCTCAAGCGCGAACTCCAGTGGTACGAACTGTCCAAGGTGGCGTTGTCACACCTTGATCAGGCTGGGCACGACACCAAAGACGTCATGAGCGCCCACCCAGAACTCGTCGTCTCCAAAGCACAGAAGCGAAAGATCCGATCGGGCAAGCACAAGAAGCAGATCTCCAAAGCATCCAGGCGGAAGAACCGCCACTGAACAGGAGCAGCGGCATGAACTCAAGAGTCGAAAAACACTCGGCCGGATACACAAAACGGGACCAACAGCGCCTCAAGCACGAGAAGCCGCGGGCCAAGCCTCGACACCAACGAGAACAAGACAAGATCGAGATCGAAGAACAGGCTCCACAAGAACAAGAAAACGAGGCCAAGGGTTAGCATGGACACCAACAAGCGAGTCACTCTCTACTGCGACTGCAAGGCCCCAGGACACATCCTGGAGATCGAGGTCGACCCAGACTCAACCGACCCGACCCTCTACCTCTGGCCGAAGCTCAACTGGCATCTGCCACTCGGGAAGCGGCTCGTGAACGCACTTTGTTATGCGCTTCACATCAGGACGGGCTGGACCGACTTCGAAGAACTCGTCATCACGGACAGCGAAACGGCCGAGAAGATCCGGGACGCGTGTGACGAGTTCATCACACTGGTTCGACGCCGCGTCTCGAAAGAAGTCGCACACCAACGGCTCGTGTCGCTCGTCACCGACATCCACAAGTCCAACCGCCTCCTCGAAGAGTGGTCAGTCCGACTCTCAAAGCGGCTTGGCAGGCCGGCAGCCGCGATCGAGAAGGACGGGCTGACGGCATACGATTTTCCAGAAGAGAGCGTCACGCTGCAATTCGAGGACGGCTCGAACGTGTGCTTCGAGAGCGCGTTTGCTCTCGACAACGACAAGCACATAGCGGTATTCACGGAGCACTGCGGCTATCACGTTTTCGACCAAACAGGCGTCGTGAGTGTCGAGATACTCTGCCAGGGCGAACGCACCGAGAAAGGACCACCCGATGGCGCTGATTGACATCCTCCCCGGCCTAAAGGCCGGGGATTCCCAGCTAGGCGGCGCATGGCGCCGCCACCGGGGGTTCCTGCTTCCGACCAGCTATCTGGTTCGATTCACAGGCCAACACGACTTGCCCAGCCGCTTCTACATTCTGTGCTGCGTTGATGTCGCGGTCGTGCCACGTCCCGCAGATAGGACACTGCCACTCTCTGCAAGACATCGGCATCTTGCTCATAATGTGTCCGCACACGGAACACGTCTTCGACGTGTTCCGTGGATTCACAAAGATGAGCCTGCCGCCACTCCACGCCAGCTTGTACCCGGTCATCCAGCCGAACATGCCCCAGCCCTGGTCGAGGATGCTCTTGTTCAGACCGGACTTCTGCTTGACATTTTTCCCAGGGTTTTCGATCGTGCCAGCCGCCGACGCCGTCATGTTCTTGATCGTCAGGTCTTCGAGGACCACTACGCCGTGGTTTTTGGCAAGAGTGGTCGAGACCTTGTGCAGGTAGTCGTGACGGGCATTGGCGATCGTAGCGTTGAGTCGTGCGACGCGAGCCTTTTGCTTCTTCCAGTTCGCCGATTTCTTGACCTTGCGGGAGAGTCTGCGTTGTTCGATGGCCAGCTTTTTTTCCAGCCTCCGGAAGCTGTTCAACGGTTTGTACTTCGTGCCGTCCGACAGCGTCAAGAACCGTGCGATACCAAGATCGCCGCCAACAAGTGGGCTCAGGCGCACGACAGGATCCGCAACCTCGATCTCGGCCTGGACAGCGATGTACCAGTGGCCAGCGTGTTGCCTGACCGTGACATTTTTTGGAGTACCCTCGATTTCACGGCTCTTGAAGAAGCCTACCCAGCCGATCTTTGGCAAGAAGATCCGGCGGTTGTCGATCTTGAAGCCATGTGGATACCGGAACGAATCCCGGCCGTCGATCTTCTTTTTGAAAACCGGATGCTTCTTCAGGGGCTGCTTGGGATCGAAGAAGTCGTCAAAGGCTCGTCGCAAGTCCTTGAGCTTCTGCTGCAAAACCTGCGAATGCGTCTCTTTCAAGAAGGCCATCTCGGGATCGTTCTTCCAGGTGACAAGCGCCTTGCACATGGCATCGTAGCTCTGGACGCCCACATGCTGGTCCATGCGCTCGTTCTGGATTGCAAGGGTACGGTTGCAAACGAACCGGCAGCTACCGGCTGTTTGTCGGATGCGCGACTCCGTCGCGGCATCCGACTTCAGCCTGAAAACATAGCCCTTGCGAATGATCACAGACCCATGATACGATTGGTCCATGGTCGATGCAAGCGAAATCCGACATGGCCGCCACGTCGTCTCAAGTATCCATGCGCACTTGGTCTTCATCCCCAAGTACCGGCGAAGCATCTTCGCCAGCAAGCACCTCTCCCGCATGAAAGAGATCTTCGGCGAGGTCTGCGATGGCTTCGGGGCAACACTTGTAGAGGTGAACGGAGAACCGAACCACGTACACCTCCTTGTCGAGTACCCGCCACATGTAGCGATCTCACGCCTGGTGAACTCTCTCAAGGGCGTTTCCTCCAGGCTGCTTCGCAAGGAGTTTCCAGGGCTCTCTCCGCACTACTACCGGCGGGTGCTCTGGAGTCCGAGCTACTTCGTTGCTTCATGCGGGGGTGCTCCACTTTCGATCATCAAGCAGTACATCGAGCGCCAGGCCGGAGCCGGGCGCCCCGCGGGCGCCCGGTGACCTCCGGTGGAGGCGCCTTATATCCCCGCCCTGAAGGGCGAGGCTTTACGGCGCTTACGGTAACGGCGGCGATGGAAAAGAAAGGAATGTCATATCGCCAGCTTGCAGAAGAGATCGGCACTGGCAAGTCACAGGTGCAACGCCTGCTCAACAAGGAGCGTGGCGGTGGACTCACACTGCTCACACTCATCAAGGCTGGCCGTGCGCTTGAAATCAACGTCGAGGAAATGCTCACGCAAGACATCGAAAACGACACCAGGCCGCTTTCCATCGAAGACGCCATGGAGATCCTGGGTGTCGATGAAGCCGTACACATACCTGGCAAAAGCCTGATCGAAATTTTGATCAACGGCGCCAGGGAATATCAACGCGAATGCCAGCGCCAGAAGACCAAAACCACGAAGGAACCGAGATGACCAAGCAACAAGTCCTCGACATCCTGAACGGCTGGCGCGAACACGCCGAAAGCGTCGGCGTTCTCGAAAACCAGATCGCCTACATCAAGGCACAAGCCGACCCCTGCCTCATCTGCATCGAAGCGCTGAACATGCTGGCGTCCGTCAACATCATCATCAGGAACACACTGGAATCCTTCGAGGCCAAAGTGCGCGCTGGCGAGATGAACCTGGACGATCCGGGTCAACTGGCCGGCGCCGCCTTTTACGCGGGCCTGTACTACGACTGGCACAAGACCGCCGTCGAGTGCATCCTCAGGACGTCAAACGCCGGGCACCAACAGCTCACCACGAAAAACATCAAGCCGCTCGGGGGCTGCGTCGGAATTCCGCAGCCGCCCGACGAATCAACACTTCACTGAGGATCACCATGTTCAAAGCACTCTTGAAGAAAATCGCGACCGAGTACAAGGCCGACCAGACGTACTTCGGCGGCAACGTCGAGAAAGACCTGGCCCACAGCTTCCCCTTCGATGACATCATCCCGCGGCGGGGCATGGTCCAAGCCCTCTACGACCTGGGCATTATCAAGGCTCTCCCTGCACCAGCCGAGGGAGAGGTCCGCGTTCACGCCGATCGGGCACGGCTCCTGCTCCGCATGGTCGCAGTGTGGACCCGTGCCTTACCGCAGATCGGCGACGAGAGCGAGGAAGACGCCCTGTGGCGAGAGCTTCTCGAAGACTACGAGCAACACTCCGTCGAGAACGTGGCACTTGAGAACAAACTGCGGGACCAGGAGTGCGTCATCAAGGCGCAGGCTGCCCGACTCGAAGGTAGCCCCATCATGGAGCCGACCGATAAGAAACCCGATCCGTCACCAGCCGTCGTGCGAGACGCCCTCCTGCTTGTCGGCGTTGACGTTCCGAGCGATGAAATAGAGATGCGAACGGACCTGGCGTGTGCTGAGGCGCTTGAGTGGGCTCGCAAGGCGCACCTCAACGCCTCCAACTGCACAGTCGAGGTGCCGACGTGCCCAGAGTGGGTCGCACGCTGGAGAACGCCATGACCGAGCACGACGCCAACTGGGAGGCCCGCGTTGCTCGGCTGGAGGCCGAGCGCGATGCCGCCAATGCCGCCCGAAAGAAGGCCGAGGCTGCGCTGACCGCTGCGCTGGCGAAGATCGCGGCAACGCTTGAGCTGACCCTGACCGGGCGATGCGATCCAACCTACGCGATCGTGCTGGACATTGGCCGGTTGCTTGATGTCCAGAAACGGTGGCTGGACGCCTGCGAGCTGGCCCGCATCCACTGCCCGGTCGAAGACGGTGAAAGCCATATTCGACAGGGTATTCCGAGGCTGGCAGAGCGCACCAAGAAAGCCGAGGCCGACACGCGCCGGCTCGACTGGCTGGAGCGGCACGACTGCTGGATCGGTCTCGGCGGCACTTGCGGTGTTGACGTCGCCACCGGAGTCGGCATCCGGGGCGTCATTGATGCCACCCTCACCAACGAATCAACAGAAGGTGTGCCATGACCGAGTTCAAGATGCCGCCGCGGGACCGCTCACCAGGTCTGATGCCGTCGCCAAGGACCGAGGAGCCCGAGTACCCGACAACGATCACATCGCTGATTGTGCAGATCGCTGCGCTGCGTGGCTGTGTCGAAAAGCTGGAGGCCGAGCGCGATGCCGCTCTCGCTCGCGCCAATAGGGCCGAGGCGCTGAACAAACTGAACAAGCTCCCGGCATTCGAAGAGACACTCCTGATGACGACGGAGCCCCCGGTGCCGGCCGAAGACCAGTTGGTCGCACTGCGGCAAGCTATGGGAGTCCTGCGAGACGTCATCAACCGCTCCCTCGACCCAGGCCTCGTGCGAAACGATCTGGTCCGCTCCTCCGAGGATCTCTTAGAGCTGGTTGAGGCCCTCATCTGCGACCTCGCTTTCGAGTGTACCGCTAGCAAGAGGGCCGAGGCCGAGGTGGAATTCCATCGACTCAGGGCCGAAGCGGCGGAGGCGAGAGAATCTGTGTGGCGGCTTGGATGCGACGCAGCTATCGCTGGCGCCGAGAAGGTAGAGGCCGCCTTCGCTCGCTGCAAGATCGAGCGGGACAGGGCGCGAGTGTTTCTCCGAGAACGACTACTGATCGCGAGAACCGAAGGGGTTGTTTTTGTCGGAGCCGACGCCGTCCTGGCCGACGAGCCGGAGGAAAAGTAGAATGGACCTCACACCCAAAGAAATGCAAGCACAGTACGCAAAAGCTCTCGACAAGATCGCCGAGATGGCTGATCACGTCTCAGTTCTAGAGGCCGAGCGCGATGCTGCGACCGCTCGCCTCACCATAGCTGAAGCAGTCTCGGCAGGACTGCACATACACCTTGAGGCAAAGGAGAACGCACGGCTCGCCGCCGTCGCACGCACCGAGAAGGCCGAAGCCCTGCTCGCCGAGGCCACCGCGTTCTCGCTGGAGCCTGGTGAGAACTCCGACGTCTGGTGGGCGTTCGAGTGCTTTCACTGCTTCCACGAGTTCGGGTCGAGCGGACTCGTCTTTGACGCGCGCTTGCCTGTCTCGGTAGAGCTGCCTACCGCGAAGTGCCCACGTTGCGGCACAGAGTGCGAGTTCAAGCAGAGCTGGGGCGCGACCCAGAGCGGCCATGGCGCTCGTGGCGACGGTGGCCTCGTGACGCGGGTGCAAGAGCTGGAAGCCCAGGTCAAGCGGCAAGACGCAGCACTCGGGCGACGCGCCAAAGCCCTCAAGACACTGAAAGACCTCCCGGCAATTCAGGAATCCATCCTGGCGACGACGATAGCGCCGACGGTGGACCACGGGGCGGCGCTGCTGGAGTGGCTGGAACGATCGGCGATGGAGCAACTCGGGTGCGAAGCGCTCCACGGCCTGCCGCACGACCAAGAGTACGACGAGGCCGTGGGCCACGCCGAGGCCCTCATCGCCGAGCACAATGCCGCACTCGCTCGTGAAGCGGCTCTGCGGAAACCGAACAACCTTCCTGCGTTCACAGAAACAATCCTGGCGACGACGATAGTGCCGACGGTGGACCACGGGGCGGCGCTGCTGGATGCGCTGGCCGTGGCGGAGTGTCATCTCAGAGGCAACGAATGGCCAGAGGTGCCGCAGTCGATCATCGACGCACATCGCCACGCCGAGGCCCTCATCGAAGACCTCAACACCGAACGCAACTGGCGCCCGTACTACGAGACGGAATTGCAGCCGCTGTTCAAGGCGTTCAAGCGGCTCGGAGCCCCGGACGAACCGGACACCGAGTTGCACCACCAGATCGAGTGGCTCGTCGAGAGACTGGACAAAACAGAAAAGCAACGCAACAGGGCGAGGGCCAAGCTAGAAGCTCTGGGGTACGGGCTCACCGAGTGGTGCGCCGACGAACCGCTGGACAGGGACGCCGTGACCGCCGCCCTTGCCGACGAGCCAGACCAAACATGAAACAGCGCACGTACAGGCTCAACTGGTCGGGCGTTGAAGCTGCCATCAAGCGCAGTCGCTACAACAAAGCCTCCGAGGATGATCGATTGCTCTGCGAGTACGCCTACAGAAAAGATCCGGACAGGTACAAGAAACTCAGAGAGCAAGTCTGCAAAGAAGTCTTCGACGAAGTCTCCATGCGAACCACACCAGAAAATCCTGAGGACTAGCAAAATGCTGAAGTTCAAGATCAGAAGAGAAGAGCCCATCACCACACCTCCATTGTCGGGCCAACAACTCGGCTACGAACTGATGGCAGGCCCAGACAATGTCTGGATCAACGACTTCTGGCCAGAGCAGCAGTCGACTTCGTGGATCTACGTGGACCGCCTTGCAGGCCACAACAAGCCTGCCGCATCGCTCCTGCACGGGCTGGAGTTGGGCGTCGCGTCGGCGGCCAGGTGGATCGCTGTCGAGCTGCTCAAAGACCCGGCGCCACCGGCCGATTGCATCTCGGGCGTCGGGCTGTGGCTCGTGCAAGTTGAGAACCACGAGCCGCCGCTCATGGCGTTGTGGTCTCCCCTTGGGGAACTCGGTGTCGTTGGCGTTTCAAATGTGCAGCCCACACATGTACCGGGAACAAGCTGGTGGATCTCGTGTCCCCTGGCCCATCCCCTGGCCCAGTCGCCGTCCCGATCATACGCCAGCAGCGAGCAGGCGCTCGCCAAACTCATCGAACACACTGCGCCGTGGATCGCGGCGGCGCTCGCACGAGAGGTCGCATGAGCACACCGAACGAAATGCGGGATTTTGTGAAGCTGTGGTCGCGCATGGGCCGCAACGGAACGACCTTTGGCGATGCTCTACAACTACTCAGAATGGCTGCCGACTGCATCGAAGTACTCGCGAAAGAGCGCGACACGGCCGTGGCGACACTCGGCCGTCGCGTGCAGGAGAGAGACAAGGCGAGGGAAGAACTCAAGGCGTCGTGCCTATGGCCCGCCTGTGAGACGACGTGCTCGGTATTCGCCAGGTACAGGAAGTGCTCGATCCTAGCCGCTCTCGCCGACGAACCAGAAGAAAGCAAAGGTGACACCATGACAGACTTCAAAGAATCCGCAACCAAGAGCTACGGCGTCTTTATCCGAACCGTCATCGCAATCAAACAAATCGTCCTGGAGTTGAAGCAAGAGAGATTCACGGCCAGGGACATCTATGGCCTGGGAAAGCAGAGCGCCATCCAGGACGATCGCGAATCCCTGTGGACCCCCGAAAAAATCGAGGTGCTCATGCATCAGCTCGCCGAATCTCACGATACCGTGAAATTTGACAACGAGCTGTTCTCGTGCGGCAGCGAAACATACCGAGTGATCAGAACGCCGTCAGACGAAGAAGAGTGGCTCCGCAAAATGGCCGACGCAGAAGACGAGGCTGGCGGTTTCCCGACAGAAACCGGAGTCATCGTCCACCGGCTGAAAACAATCGAGGCAGAGAACAGAAGCGTCGTATATCGCGGGATGCCCTCAGATCCAGAGCACGCGCTTCTGCACTGCCTCGAAGTCGCAGACAAATACACCCGGCTCAACGAACGCGGTGGCATCGCCATCATCGCGATCCATGAGGCCCAGAAGTACGCCAACAAACTGATCGAGCACATCATGCAGCTCGACACAGACCTGGAAGGATACCACCACACGAATCGAGATCTCGAAGCCAAACTCGCCACTTTAACAGAGCGAGCCGAAAAGGCCGAAACCACACTGGCCGAAATCAACCAGATCGTCGAGGACGCCATGGCCGAAGAAGAAAATCCCCCGTTCGAGATCGGGGCGCTGGTCTTCTGCAACTTCTCGGAAGCACGAGGAATCCACGGGGTAGTAATCGACCACTGCCGTGACATCGACGGCGAGAAGGTCAATGTGCGTCTTGACGACGGGACAGAAACCGGGTTCTGTCCTGTAACAATGTTCGCCAAATCAGACAAGGAAAAACCATGATCGTGAAAGACTGCAACGAGCTTTCTTGCCCGTTCTGCCGTCGTTTCAGGTACAACATCAGGTGCGTACACCCCGGCCGGGCCACGCTGGCGTGGCCCAGAAAAACCACGGTGCCACCGCCAGACTGCCCGTTGCGAAAAGAACCCGAAACCGTTAGGCTCGACGACGCCCTGATCGAAACCAAATAACACCCCCACACAGAAGGGATCGGAAATCCATGACCATCAAAAAACTCGTCGGAAGAACGTCCATCCTCGGACACATCAAGATCGGCGGCAAAAAAGAAATCCCGCCCAAGACGCCGGGTGGTGAGTCGCGAACCATCCCGGTCAAGTACGATCACTTCGTCGTGACGACGAATGACCAGGACAAACTGGGATACCTCAAGGACGAAGACCTGACGCAGAAGCTCATCGCCGACCAGCTCAAGCTCCTCGTCTCGGAGCACACCGAGCCCATCTACAACGACGCCGGCCAGATCGTGAAGACCATCCAGACGGTCTCGACCGATGACCTGCGCGCCAAGAACACCAAGTTGACGCGCATCGTCGTGGTCCTGCCCTTCGACAAGATCGACCAGAATCTCATCACCTCGCTGGCGGTCTACGACAAGGACGGCTGCCGGTGTCGCGGAGACGGCGAGATCGCCGAGCACATCGACCAGCGAACCGGCGAGGTCTCCAAGGTCAGGTGCCCCTGCAAGCTCTTCATGTCCAAGCTCTACCCGGAAGACGACGTGGAGGCCCGGCCACACCACGAGAAGGGCCTCAAGCCAGAACCCGGCAAGGGGCTGGTCTGCAAGGCCAACGGGAACCTGCGCGTCATGATTCACACCGCCAGGACGCTCGGCGGCATCCACGTCTTCAGGACGACCTCACTCAACTCCATCGGACAGCTCATGTCCTCCATGGAGCAGGTGCTCACCCTCACAGGCGGCGGGAAGCCAGAGCGTGGCATCCTGGCGGGCATCCCCCTGGTGCTGGAGCTGCAACCCAAGCGCGTCGTCCCGGGACCGAACAAGAAGCCGCAGCTCGCCTACGTCGTCGCGCTCACCCGCAAGGCCGGCATGAACGAGTTCCTCCAGCAAGTCCTCAACGAGTCGGTGCTCCGCGAGTCACTGTACAAGCAGATCGCCGCAAGGGAGATTCTGGCCCTGCCACCGCCCGGCAAAGAAACGCCCTACGAGCAGATCGCCATCCAGCAGGAGTTCTACAGCGTCTCCCAGGACAGCGACGAAAGCGCCAACGTCCCGGATCCAGAAACAGTCATGGATGTGCTCTGCGAAGACAGCAACCCCAGGCTGGAACCCCCCGAAGAGTCGGTCGCTCAGGAAGGCCCCCAGGACGGCCCAGGATCGACGGAAGCCCAAAACCCCTCCACCGATGCGTCTGCCCAGGAAACCCCGGCCAGCGAGGCATCGGTGGTCCAGGAACCACGGAAGCAGGCCGAGGCCCCGGAGACCACAGCGGCGGAGGAGATGGCCAAGCTCGGAGCGCAGGCGTTCCAGGCCATACGCCTGGTTGATTCAACCGTCGTGACCTTCGGCAACTTCAAGCCAATCGACACCAAGGCCCCGGTTGACGCAGACACCTCCCCGGCCAGCAAGGAGCTTCGCAAGGCCTTCTTCGAGAAGACGAAGACGGCCGGCTACACCGACGAGGAGGTGCGGAACCTGCTGGAACGGCTGTGGAAGATCCAATCGTCATCGAAGCTCCAGACCTGGCAAGTCGTCGCCCTGACGAACGCCCTCTAACCACCCCCCGCCACATAGGAGCCAGACGATGACAAAAACCCACACGAAGAAGACTATCTACCTGGCGGGTCCGCTGGCCGAGGCCCTCAGGAAACGGCCAGACCTCGACTTCACCAGGATCTGCCAGGAGGCCCTCAAGTACGCCACCGGCCTGAGCACCAGCCCCATCCAGAACGCACCGGAGGCGGTCGGCGAGATCGCCAGGTTCGAGGACATGGTCCGCAACGCCCGAGCCAGCCTCCAGAAGATCGCCAGACTCGCCGCGTCCCAGGCCGGGATGATCGTCCTCACCGAGCAGGAGGCCGAGACCTACCGGCAGATCCTCGACATCGGCATCAACCAGTTCGTCCACAGGATGAAGAGAGACGCCGTCGAGGCGTACAAGGCCGAGCTGGAAAAGCAGAAGCTCGCCAAGCAGCGCACCAGGAGGAACAAGGCCGAGAAGCTCAACGCCGCACCGGAGATCATCCGGTGTGTCGACTGCGGCGATGCCTCGGATGT
>Ga0315287_10004544_pt1 | contig 13549 bp, 11 predicted proteins | sample YL17G11_0_MG_FD_205037 | JGI IMG/M metagenome (GOLD analysis project Ga0315287, IMG submission 205037) | Sediment microbial communities from Yellowstone Lake, YNP, Wyoming, USA - YL17G11_0 | ecosystem: Environmental > Aquatic > Freshwater > Lake > Sediment | place: USA: Wyoming | collected... | reverse complement strand
CGAGAACATCAACAAGAACTGCGGCGCGCTCCATCCCGAGCAGATATGCAGCCTGGTCAAGAAGCACAAGGCGCATTTGGGCATCGCCCTGGACGGGGACGGCGACCGGGTGGCCGTCTCGGATGAGAACGGCGCATATCTGGACGGGGATTTTATCATGGCCATCTGCGGCACGGATATGCTCAAGGAGCGCAAGCTCCGGAAGAAGACCCTGGTCACGACCGTGATGAGCAACATGGCCCTGGACCGCGTGATCAAGGAGCAGGGCGGCAAGGTGGTCAGGACCCGGGTGGGAGACCGCTATGTGGTTGAGGAGATGCGGACCAAGGGCTACAACTTCGGAGGAGAGTCCAGCGGCCATCTCACTTTCCTGGATTACGCCACCGGCTCGGACGGGATCATCGGCGCGCTCAAGCTGCTCGCGGTCATGCAGAAGAAGGAAAAAAAGCTGAGCGAGATCGCCATGGTCATGGAAAAATTGCCGCAGGTGCTGATCAACCTCAAAGTCAAGGACAAAAAGCCCATCGAGCAGATGGACAAGGTGAAGAAGGCCGTGCGCAAGGCCGATCTGGCGCTGTCCGGCAAGGGCCGCGTGCTCGTGCGCTACTCGGGCACCGAGCCGATGGTGCGGATTTTGGTGGAGGGTGAAAAAGTAAACCTGATCCGCGATCTCGCTCAGGAGATAGCGGACACCTTCAAGAAAGCTATCGGGTGAGTCAAGGATCGGCTGATTTGGTCAGCCCATAGAGGAGGATAAAAATGTTTCCAAGGCTGGGAGTGAATATTGACCATGTCGCCACGCTTCGGCAGGTGCGGAAAGTGGCGCCCTATCCGGACCCGGTTTACGCCGCGTTCATTGCCGGGGAGGCGGGCGCGGACCAGATCACCGTGCACCTCCGCGAAGACCGCAGACACATCCAGGACCGCGACCTCAAAATCTTGAAAGAGACCGTGCCGGTCCGGCTCAACCTGGAAATGGCCAACACCCAGGAGATGGTCAAGATCGCGCTTTACCTCAAGCCCTTCAGCGTGACCCTGGTCCCGGAGAAACGCGAGGAGATAACCACCGAGGGCGGGCTGGATATCGTCCAGCACCAGAACTCGATCGAGCGGACCGTGGGCATGCTTACGGAAGCGGGCATCCGCGCCTGCCTCTTCATAGACCCGGACCTGGACCAGGTCAAGGCCAGCCATAAGGTCAACGCGGACGCGATCGAAATCCACACCGGCCAGTATTGCGAGGCCAAGGGTTCGGACGAGGAAGACCGGGAGTTCGCCGCGATCCTGAACTCGACCAAGGCGGGTAGAAAGCTGGGGCTGGCGGTCCACGCCGGACACGGACTCAATTACCACAACCTCAAACGGCTGCTCCAGGTCGAAGACATCGAGGAATACAACATCGGCCATGCCATCATCGCGCGCGCCCTGTTCGTGGGACTGGACCGGGCGGTGAGGGAAATGGTCGAGCTCATCCGCCACGCGGGCTGAGCAAAAATTGAACTGAAAACAAACGCGGGAGCCGGGCAAAAATGATCTTGGGCGCAGGCATAGATTTGGTGAGCATCAAGCAGGCGAAAAGACTGCTTAAAAGGTTCGGAGGCCGGTTCCTTAAAAAAGTTTTCACCGACGCCGAGATCGGCAGGGGCAAGGCTCTGGCGCTCCCGGAACAGGAGTTCGCGGCCTGGTTTGCCGCCAAGGAAGCGGTGATGAAGGCGCTGGGCGCCGGTATTTTCGCCGGGGTCAGGTTCAAGGAAATCGAGGTGGTCTCGGGGCCCGGGACCAGGCCGTTGGTCAGGCTGTCCGGGAAGGCAAGGCAAAGGGCGAAAAAAATGGGCGCGAAAAAAATTCATCTGAGCCTGAGCCATGAACTGGATTATGCGGCGGCAATGGTGGTAGTCGAAAACGCAGGAGGGGCGGGATGAACGGCTTGTGGAAAAATAAAATCGTCACCGGCTCGGAGATGAAGGAACTGGACCGCAAGACCATCGGGGAATTCGGCGTCACCGGGGAGGTCTTGATGGAGTCCGCGGCAAGGGGCGCCTTTCGATACATCATGGAGAACTGGCCGGGGATCGAGAGCGCCTCGGTCTTCTGCGGCAAGGGCAACAACGGCGGGGACGGGTTGGTCATGGCCCGATACCTGGCGAACCACGGAGTTGATGTCTCGGTGTTCCTGCTCGCCAAGAAAAAAGATCTAAAAGGCGACGCCAAGCTCAACCTGGACCGGTTGCTCAAGCAGGACGGCAAGGTGATCGAAATATCCACCGATGCTGAACTTGAGGAGCAGGACCTCCTTTCCAGGCAGACCGACCTGATGGTGGACGCCATATTCGGCACCGGCCTGGACGCGGAGGTTGCCGGCCTCTCAAAAAAAATCATTGAAATAATCAACGCGGTCAGCCATGAACAATTCACGCCCGTGCTCGCACTTGACATCCCGAGCGGGGTCAACGCGGGCAACGGACACATAATGGGCGCTGCCGTTTATGCCGACGCAACCGTCACTTTCGGCCTGGCCAAGGTCGGGCAGTTGGTCTATCCGGGCGCGGCATACTGCGGCGACCTGGAGATCATCGACATCGGCATCCCGGCCGCGCTCATGGACCCGATCAAGACTTATGCCGTTGACGAGGAGCTGGCCTTTTCCCTGCTCAGGCCGCGCAGCCCCGACGCCCACAAGGGTGACAACGGACACGCCCTGATCTTCGCCGGCTCGCCCGGAAAGACCGGGGCCGCTTACATGGCCGGGATGAGCGCGCTCAGGACCGGCGCCGGGCTGGTCACGCTCGGGGTCCCGGCCTCGCTTTTCGAAATTTTTGAAGCCCGGGCCGTGGAGCTGATGACCGAACCGCTCCCGGACGCGGCCACCAAGAGCTTTGACCAAAGCTCCGCGCAAAAGGCTGCCGAGCTTATGAAAGGAAAAGATTGCATTGCAATCGGACCCGGCATCGGCCAGCACCAGGGCATTGACGAGTTCGTAAGCGCGGTCCTGCGCTCGGCAACCGCGCCCGTGGTAATCGACGCGGACGGGCTTAATTCGCTCTCCCGACAAATGGAGCTCCTGAAAAAAACCTCGGCGCCGGTAATCCTGACCCCCCATCCCGGAGAGATGAGCAGGCTCTCGGGACTGGATGTGGGAGAACTCAATTGGGACCGGGTGGCGATTGCGCGCAGCTTCGCCCAGGAGTGGAATGTCATCCTGGTATTGAAGGGAGCGCGCACCGTGGTGGCCGGGCCGGCAGGAGAAGTGTTTGTAAACCTCTCCGGGAACCCCGGAATGGCGTCCGCGGGAATGGGAGACGTGCTCACCGGGATCATCGCCGGGCTGATAAGCCAGGGCTACGAGCCGTTGGAAGCATCGGCGCTCGGCGTTTATCTTCACGGCAAGGCCGGGGACCTGGCGTATGAGGAGATGGGCGGAGTCGGGATCATCGCCTCCGACCTGATCAACAGAATACCGGCCGCGTCCGCATGGCTGAAAAAACAAATTTTGGAAAGAGAAGAATGAACCTGGTCCTGCAGTCAGATTCCTGCGAACAGACCCAGGAGATCGGGGAGCGGCTGGGGAAAAATCTGTCCGCAAAAGAGATACTGGCGCTCGAGGGGGAACTGGGCGCGGGAAAGACAGAGTTGGTCAAAGGCATAGCCCGCGGACTGGGGTTTGCGGATGAAGCGCTGGTGGCCAGCCCGACTTATGTCCTGATCCGGGAATACTCGGCTCGGCTCTGGCTGTATCATTTTGACTTCTATCGGTTGAAATCAATGCGCGATTTGGAAAGCATCGGGTACGAGGAATATTTTGACGGGGACGGGGTTTCCGTGGCGGAGTGGGCGGATAAGTTCCCCGCCATTTTCCCAAAAAGAACTTTATGGATAAAATTATCAATTGCGGGTGAAACCCGGAGAAAGATGGAGTTTTCAGCCGGAACGCCGGATCTATGGACGGATCGGATCAACAGCCTTTCAGGCTGAAATATAAGGAGGTGCAGGAAGTGGCTTTAATTGTGCAGAAGTACGGCGGGACCAGCGTGGCCAACCACGAGCGCATCCGCAATGTGGCGGAGCGGGTTCTCAAGGCGCAGCGCAAGGGCAACGATGTGGTGGTCGTGGCCAGCGCCATGTCCGGGGAGACCAACCGTCTGATCAAACTGGCGACTGACATCACTGAGCTCCCGGACCTGCGCGAGTACGACGCGCTCATATCCACCGGCGAGAATGTCGCATGCGCGCTTTTGGCGGTCACCATTAACAATTTGGGAGGAAAGGCGCGTTCGCTTTGCGCCGCCCAGGTGCCGATCTGGGCGGAGGGCGGCTTCAAAGACGCGCTGATCAAAGATATCGAAACCGAAAACATAAAAAAACTGCTTAAACAGGGATATGCCGTGGTGGTCACGGGGTTCCAGGCCGTGGATGAAAAAGGCGACATCCACACCCTGGGACGCGGAGGCTCGGACACCTCCGCGGTGGCCATAGCCGCGGCGCTCAAGGCGGACGTCTGCGAGATCTACACGGACGTGGACGGCGTTTACACCGCAGACCCCAACATCTGCCCGCAGGCCCGGAAAATAGACGAGATCAGCTACGACGAGATCATGGAGATGGCGAGCCTGGGCGCCAAGGTGCTGCACATCCGGTCCGTGGAGCTGGCCAAGAATCACAATGTAAAAGTGGCGGTGCTTTCCAGCTTTGAAGACAAACCCGGAACTATGGTGGTTGAAGGAGGAGATGAAATGGAACAGGTGATAGTGAGCGGAGTCGCATACGATAAGAACGAGGCCAAGATAACCCTGCCGCGCGTGCCGGACCGGCCCGGGGTGGCGTCCATGCTGTTCAAGCCCCTGGGCGAGGCTCATATCGTGGTGGACATGATCGTGCAGAACGCGAGCGAAGAGGGTTACACGGACATGACCTTCACCGTGCGCAAGGAAGACCTGCCCCGCGCGAAGAAGATCGCCGGGGAAGTGGCCAGGAAACTCCATGCCGGCGAGATCCGGGCCGACCTTAACATCGCCAAGATCAGCATCATCGGGGTGGGCATGAGGAGCGCGGCCGGGGTTGCGGCCAAGATGTTCGACACCCTGGCCCGGGCCGGGGTCAACATCCAGATGATCTCGACCAGCGAGATCAAGGTCTCGTGCGTGATTGAGGACAAGTACACCGAGCTGGCGGTGCGCGAGCTGCATTCCGCGTTCGAGCTGCACAAGCCGCAAAAGGCTCATGCCAAGAAGGCGGGCAAGAAAAAATAATGAAACCGGATAATCAGATCCTGGTCTATGACACCACTCTCCGGGACGGGAACCAGGGCGAGGATGTCAACTTCAGCATTGAGGACAAGCTCCGGATCGCGGCGAAGCTGGACGAGCTGGGGGTGCATTTCATCGAGGGCGGGTGGCCCAGCGCCAGTCCCAAGGACGCGAAGTTCTTCTCTGAAATGCTGGCCCGGGGACTCACGACCAGCAAGCTGGTCGCGTTCGGGTCCACCCGGAAAAAAGGGGCCAGCCCGGGCAAGGACGCCCAGGTGAAAGCGCTCGCCAAGGCGCCCGTGAAGTACATCGCCGTGGTGGGCAAGACCTGGGAGCTCCACATCCGGGAGGTGCTGCACAGCGGCCTGGAAGAAAACTTGAAAATGATCGGAGAGACCATCGCTTACCTGCGCGAGCGAGGCAAAAAAGTCTTCTTCGATGCCGAGCATTTTTTCGACGGGTTCCGCGAATCCCGGAACTACACCCTGGACTGCATTAACGCGGCGGTGGCCGCGGGAGCGGAACTGGTCTGTCTTTGCGACACCAACGGCGGCGCCATGCCCGGCGAACTGGCGGGCGCCTGCTTTGATGTCATGCCCATGTTTGATGTCGAATTCGGGATCCACACCCACAACGACTGCGGCCTGGCCGTGGCCAACTCGGTCCTGGCCGTGGAGCAGGGCGTGTCCATGGTCCAGGGCACGATCAACGGCTTCGGCGAGCGGTGCGGGAACGCGGACCTCTGCAGCTTGATCCCGGACTTGATGCTTAAAATGAACTACAAGCTGATCCCGGAGACGAAGCTTAAAAAATTGCGGGAGACCTCGCACCTGGTCTGGGAGCTGGTCAACCGCTCCCCGGACAGCCGTCAGCCCTTTGTCGGCGACAGCGCTTTCGCTCACAAAGGCGGCCAGCACGCGGACGCGGTGCTCAAGAATTCCCGGACCTACGAACACATCGAACCCGGACTGGTCGGCAACCGCAACCGCATCCTGGTCTCGGACCAGGCCGGGAAGAGCACCATCCTTTACAAAGCCCGGGAAGTCGGTCTGGACCTGGACCGCGATGACCCGGAAGTGATCGCGGTGCTTGAGGAAGTGAAAAGGCTGGAAAGCCAGGGCTACGAGTATGAGGGCGCGGACGCCAGCTTCGAACTGTTAATGCAAAAGGCGCAAGGCAAGAGGAAGCACTATTTTAATTTCAAGGGCTTCCGGGTGACCGTGGAAAAAAGGCCCACCGACCTTGGGGCGCGGGCCGAGGCCACCATAATGGTTGAGGTTGAAGGGCAGGGCGTGGAGCACACAGCCGCGGAAGGCGACGGCCCGGTGAACGCCCTGGACAACGCCTTGCGCAAGGCCCTGGAGCGCTTCTTCCCCAGCCTGAAAAAAATGCGGCTCACCGATTACAAGGTCCGGGTGCTGCCCGCGGGGCTGGGGACCGCGAGCCAGGTAAGGGTCTTGTGCGAATACTCGGACGGCAAGAACCGCTGGGGCACCGTGGGCGTTTCCGAAAACATCATCGAGGCCAGCTGGCAGGCCCTGACCGACAGCGTGGTTTACAAACTTTATCTGGACGAAAAGAAGTCAAGGCGAAAAAATGCGCGGAAGGGCAAATAAAGAACTTTTATTGATCGCGGTTTTCTTGTTTGCGTTCTGCCTGGTCCGGTCCGGGGCTGCAAAAAGGGATCAAGCACGGGCGGCTGCTGCGGCCAAGCCCGCCAAATTTATCGAGCTGGTGGATGAGGAAAGCAGCTTTTTGATCCCGCTCACAAGCGCGGCATTCGCAAAAAAGATCGATGCCCGATGCCCGGACCAGGCACTGTCCGAATGGGACAGGGTTGAGCTTGGAAAACAGGGATGCCGGGTGGAGGCCAAGGCAGCCTCCGGTTTCGCGAGGCTGTCCGCGGGAAGGAAAATTTCCCTGAACGCCGCGGGCGCGCAGGAGTTTGAGATCATTCCCGGCATCGGCGAAAAGCGCGCGCAAAAAATATTGCAGTTCAGGGAGAGCTTGGGCGGGTTCAAAAGTTTTGATCAACTTGAGGAACTGAACTGGTTCAGCCCGGAGATGCGCCGGGAGATGGAAAGGTTTTTTACAATCGGTTGAAAATGGCAGAAGCGCCTAAAATATTGATCGAGGGAGAAATTGCCGAGCACCCGGTGCCGGCGCTGCTCAACTACCTCTTTGACCAGGAGGCCTCGGGACGGCTGGTCCTGGTCCAGGAGGGCGTGAACAAGACCGTCTATTGCATTGCGGGCGTGCCCGCCAACGTGGACAGTTCCCTGCGCGATGAGACCCTGGGCCGGTTCCTGGTCAAGCAGGGCAAGATCACGGAGGATGATTATCAGAGGAGCGTGGAACTGATGATGGGCGAGGGCATCCAGCAGGGCGCGGCCCTGGTCAAGCTCGGGCTGCTCGCGCCCAAGGAGCTTTACAAGACCGTCAAAGAGCAGAACCTCCAGAAGCTGCTCACCGCCTTCAGCTTCCAGGAAGGCCATTACCGCTTTTACTCCGAGGTCGGGTTCATCGAGAAGATCTATCGCTTTGAATTCCCGTATCACCAGATCCTCAAGCAGGGAGTTTTTCAATATTTTCCCGAGCCGGTCCTGGATAACGAACTCCAGAAACTGGAACGGGACCCGATCAAGCCGCTGGGCAATTTCGAGAACCGGCTCGGGCCGTTCGACCTGAATGAGGAAGAATTATCCTTTGCGCATCTGATCGACGGCACCAGGAACAGCGCGGAGCTGATCGATTTTGCGGAAATCTATCCCTTCGCCCCCAAATTGCTCTATGTGTTTTTGCTCTGCGGACTGGTCGGCCCCGACGGCGCGCTCGCGCACTCCCTGCGCGCAATCAGCGAAGAACATGCCCAAGCCGGGGCTCGGACCGATTTATTCATGTCGACCTCCGATTCCCCGGAACTGGAAGCGGAGGGCGAGCCGGAAATCACCATCAAGACCAAACAGGAGCACCCGGATAAAATCCTGGAATTTTATATCCAGCTTAAAAACAAGGATTATTTCGAGCTGCTGGACGCAAAACCGGAGGCGGGCGATGAAGAGATTGAGAATGGATACCGGCGGAGGCTTTTCGAATTCAGCCGCGACCGCTTCCCGGAGCGGATGGCGCAGGAACACGAGGACCGGCTGGAGGAGATCAACACCGAGATAATCAAGGCCTACGAGACGCTCCGGGTCACAGAGCGGAGGGAAGCCTATCTGGCGGGACAGGGTGAAAAAGCAAGCCAGAAAAAATCCCAGGACCATTTGCGGGCGGAAAAATTTTTGCAGGAAGGCATCAAATATGTGCGGGCCCGCGATTTTGTCAACGCCCAGAAAATGTTCGAATGGGCAACTCAGTTGTCCCCCAATGAGCCCGAGTATTTCGGATATCTGGGCTGGACCACTTTCTGCAACCAGGAACTGGACCCGGAGCAAAGGACAGCGCTGGCCAAGGAAAAACTCAACCATGCCATCAAGATGAACCCCAATATGGACTCCGCCCATGTCTTCCTGGGCAAAATCCTGGTCAACGAGGGCAGGGAGGAAGAGGCGGTCTCGGAATTCAGGCTTGCGCTCAAGGCCAACCCCAACTGCCGCGAGGCGCTCCGGGAACTTGAACTGCGCGGGATCGAGGAATGACCCGGAAACTCGAGCGCAGGTTCGCGGACTGGGAGGAATATCAGCAGGAGTTCGAGTCCAACCTGAAAAATTTCGGGCTTTTCATTCCCGGGACTATTGAAGCCCAACTCCGCGAAAAAATTGATGTTGAAATCTGGATGCCCGGCGCCCGGGAACCGTTGCCGGCTAAAGCCGAGGTGGTGGCTGTTTTCCCGGCTGGGGCGGCAATCCAGTTTGAAAACGGACCCGAGCTTGCAAAACAGCTTGCGGAAAAAGAAGAAATGCTGAAAGCCGCGCCTGCTGAAGAAACTCAGCATAAGCCGGAAGATCCTGCCGCGCCGGAAGCTTCAGCCGGGGGGCCGGCTGAGGAACCCGCGGCGCCTTCAGCCCCGGAAGAGGCTGAGGCCGAGGCCGGAGAAAGCGCGGAGCAGATCGAGCAGAAGATATCGCGGTCCGGGGTCGACTTATCCAATCTGTACCAGGCCATGCGCAAGCTGAGCCGGATCGAAAAACTCAAGCTCGCCAAGCGCGGCAACCGGAGATACTTGTCATTTTTGATCCAGGAAGGCGACCGCCAGTTGGTCCGGTTCATCATCCAGAACCCGCACCTGAGCGCGGTGGAGGTGCTCCAGCTTTTGAAAAACCCCCAGCTCACCACCGAGAACATCCAGGAACTGGCGCGCAACCCGGCGTTCGGACAGAACGAGGAGATCCGCTACCAGCTGGTCATCCATCCCAAAACCCCGCTCCCCACCGCCATGTCGCTCCTGACCAGTCTGAACCAGCGCCAGCTCGGCCTGATCGCGAAATCCCAGCACATGAAGCATCAGCTCAAGGCGAACGCGCTCAAACTGGTGCTCCAACGACAATCCGGCTCGTTTTGAGGTATAATTTCCGTTAATGGTTTCGCTCAAGGAAGTCCCTGCCAAACATTATTTGCAGGCGTTCCTGCTCTTCCTGGTGATGATGACCCTGGCTTTTTCCACGCGCTGGGTCTCGGGCAAGAAAATGCTCTTCGAAGTGCTCTGGGACCCGACCACCACCCAACTGATCTATCCCGGAGACCGCCTCGAGGCCCAGGCCTTCCAAAAAGGCAAACTCGCGCTCTGGAACCCGTACCGCGGGTTCGGGTCGCTCCTGCTTACGCCCGCGGCCAGCCAGTTCGGCCATCCCCTCAAGGTGCTCAGCTATATTTGGGGGACCGACAACGGCATGGAAACGGCCTTGCTCCTGCGCCTGGTGCTGGCCGCGTTCTTCACCTACATGCTGGCGCGGGGAATCGGGCTTTCCCACCCCGCGGGATTGCTGGCCGGCAACAGCTTTATGTTCTGCGGGTATTTCCGGCAGTTCGTGAATTTCCTCGACCTCAACGTGGTCATGTTTTATCCCCTGGCCATCCTGTTCCTGCTGAGGTTTTTTCGGGAGAGAAAATTTTACGACTTCCTGCTCTGCGTCTGGGCCGGTTATTTTGTTTGCGCCGGCGGCCACCCGGAATCGGTGTATTACCTGGGCGCTCTCACGCTTTCCTCGGCGCTCTTTTCCTGGTTGGAAGAAGCACTGCTCCGGAAAGGAAACATACCTCTCAAACTGGTCAAGGCCTTGTTCCTGGCCGCCTATTTCATCCTGCTCTGGCATGTGACTAATTATCTGTTTTTTCCCGCCATGGAAATGCTGGCCCAGGGCTGGACCTATCATCCCCAGGGCATGGGAAAAATCCATTTTGATTTGAACCACATGATCGCACTGCTCACCCCGGTCTTTGACCTCTGGCTGCGCCAGCCCCAGATGACCGGGAGCAACCTGACCCAGTTCACGGTCATCCCGTCTTACCTCGGCTTTGTGCTCGGCTCGCTCGGGCTCCTGGCAATCGTAAACCTCCGCAAATCCAACCGGATGATCTGTTACTTCCTGATCCTGTCTTTGTTCCTGATGGGAATCTTTTTCGCCATACCCGGCTTCAATTTCATCACTTACTTTCCCGTGATCAACCGGCTCCAGAATTTTCGGTACCCGCAGCCGATCCTGGCCCTGGCCGTCGCCATCCTGGCCGGATACGGGTTCGACCAGCTCAAAGACCCGAAGGCCAGAAAAATCTATCTGGCATTAATCTCCGCTTTGGGCCTGTGGCTCATTTATCATTTCTTCGCGTTCCGCCATTTCCTGGCCAAAAGCCCGCTCTTCCTGGCCGCGGGCATCCTGCTCCTCGCTGCTTTGGGCGCCATGATCTTCTTTTATTTCACCGAGCGGCTGAATTCCATCTTCAAGGCCGAACTGAAATCCCTGGTCTTCGCGGCCTGCGCCATCGAGCTGTTCTGTTATTTTGTCTTTGTCTCTCCCTTCTACGGCTCTGAGGCCTTTAAATTAGATAAGCCCGCGTTTTTGGACTCGGCCGGGGTCGAGCCGGAATTTTACCGGTTCTACAGCCCGGACCAGCGCATAATCCCCCCGGACACCGCCTCGCTTTACGGGGTCCGCGATGTCCGGGAACGGGTGCCCATGTATCTCGATGACTACTACCGCTTCCTGGCCGCGGTCAACAAATGGAAGACCGAATCAGAAGCAATTGACGAATTTTTGGAAGACGGGAAATTTTATCTGCCGCTCCGCCTGGACCGGATTTCGGAAGCCACGCAGAACCTGCTCTTCGGATACCTGGCCGTGAACCAAAGGCTGGACAGCAAAAGCCTTACGGATGATCTCAGTCCCGCGTTCCTGCTGGCGCCCAGGTCCAACTACTTCGCCAGAAACGTCTTCGATCTGAACGGGAAGACCCGGGAGGGGTTTTTGATCCACCCGCCCGCAAAAATTCGAGCCGAAAAAAAAATAGCAAGCAGCGAGATCGATTTCGCCATCGGGTTCCTGCCCAAGCCCGGCTCCCAATCAGACGGCGCCGACTTTATGATCACGGACGATTCCCCGGGAAAAAGCCGGCTGCTCTTCGCGCGGTTCCTGGCCTATGCCCAATCAACGAAACACGGCTGGATTGAATACAAGCTCAAATTGTCAGCGCCCGAGCAAATCGGCATGGCAACGCTCCCCGGTCCAAAGGGAGACGCCACCCAGGACTTTGCGGCGCTCGCGGACTTCCGCGCCCCGGCGCTCTTAAATGATGGCAGCCAGTACCGCCTGGTCTCGGACGCCGGCCCGTTTTTATACAAGCGCGTCCATGCAGTGCCCAGATTTTTCATCGCATGGAATTGGGATTTGGCAACGAGCAAGGAAGAGGCTCTTGAAATAATAAAACAAAAAGGGATAACCAGGGATTCCACCATTCTGGTTTCGGATTATTCGCCCGCGGCGATGGCTGGACCGGGCAGACCGGACATCAGCCTGGTCCGGGACGAAACCGATTTGATTGAGCTGGAACTGAATCTTGGAACATCTTCCGGCATGCTGGTCATGCTCGACGCCTATTTCCCGGGCTGGCATGCCTTCATAGATGGTAAAGAGGCGAGAATTTTCCGGGCTGACTACATTTTCCGCGGCGTGCAGGTCCCCGCGGGCAAGCACCGGCTGAAATTTGTTTACCACCCCGTGAGCTTTGAAATAGGGTTTTATCTCAACCTGGCCTGGTACATTTCGGGGATCGCGGCCCTGCTGTTTTGCATTTTCAGGCGCAAAGTCTCTGGCAATCAGGCCTGAAACTTTTTCGAAATTTTGGCTAGTTGACGGCCGAACCGGGCTTCTGCCGAAGCCCTGGCCTGAGGGTCGTCGATTGACACCCAGAGTCCGCGAAAGAAAAACGAGCGGATGTTTTTATTCATCTGCAGGGCCGGGAGATACCCGTGCTCGATGATTTTGCTGTAGCCCTGGGGAAGGAAATCGAGCAATTCGCGGGAAAGCATCTGGACCCCGGTGTATGAATAATTTTTCCAGGTCGCAGGAGCGGCCTCCCGCCTGATGCCTATTTTCCTTACTCTGCCGCGTGCGTCCGCGAACACCGGGTTGAATTTTCCAAGTTGGCCGCGGGTGAGCACCATGGTCGCGATGGGATCAAGCTTGCGCTGGAATTTCACCAGCTCTTTCAGGTCGAGATCGATGACGGTGTCGGCATTGAGCGTGATCCATTTTTTAGCCGGGAACAATTGGTCGGCGTTTTTGATGCCGCCCCCGGTGCCCAGGATTTCCGGCTCTTGGATGTATTTGATTTTGATCCCCGGAATTTTGCCGCTGCCGACCCGGTCCTTGATTTCCTGGCCGCGGTGGTGGAGGTTGATCACGACCTCGTCAAACCCGGAATTTTTCAAAAGCAGGAGCGGATAAAAAATCAGGGGCTTTCCCGCCAGTTCCACCAGAGGCTTGGGCTTTTGCTCGCCGCCTTTCTGCATCCTGAACCCGAATCCCGCGGCCAGGACCATTGCCCTGATCTCTTTTTGGGTTTTTTTGGAGTGCATTTTTTTACGGGACCACCACCTGGCCGCTGTCGATCTTGCTCTGGTAGCTCTTGATCCCCATGGCGATGCCTTTGGCCAGGGCCTTCTGGTAGCTTGGCGAAGACAGCCGTTTTTCTTCCTGGGCGTTGGAAATGAAACTAAGCTCCACCAGCACCGAGGGCATGGTCGCGCCGGTCAGCACCCAAAAAGGAGCTTTTTTCACGCCGTGGTTTTCCGCGCCCGAATATTTTTCGCTGATCTCATGAAAGACATTTTTCTGGATGGTTTCCGCACGCGGGATCGATAGGTTGAC